>OQVZ01000153.1_pt1 | contig 24823 bp, 23 predicted proteins | sample 1691571 | NCBI WGS metagenome assembly OQVZ01 (sample SAMN03418261, study PRJEB22391) | human gut metagenome | biome: human-gut; feature: organic feature; material: feces | host: Homo sapiens | place: Tanzania | collected 2013-01
CTGTTTCGTAGTGAGTAGTTTTATAAAGGCGACCACAGGTCGCCCCTACGATAGTCTTATCATTTTAGACTATTTAAAATAGAAAAATCACCGTAGGGGCGAACTGCGTTCGCCCGCTAAATTATAATTTACCGACTGCAAAAAAATTCAAAAAATTTTAATTTACTATTGAAATGGTAAGTAAAGTGCTTTATAATATATAAGTACAGACGGTTGTACAAGTGCGTACAGCCGTTTTTTGTTTTTATTTTGTATTTTTTATCTAAGAGGTGGTATTATGAACAGCACAAAGTATATCTTTATCACCGGCGGTGTTGTTTCGGGTCTTGGCAAAGGCATTACGGCAGCATCACTGGGCAGACTTCTCAAATCTCGTGGCTTAAAAGTTACGGCTCAAAAACTTGACCCTTATCTTAATGTTGACCCGGGCACAATGAACCCGGTTCAGCACGGTGAAGTTTTTGTTACCGATGACGGCGCTGAAACCGACCTTGACCTCGGCCATTATGAAAGATTTATTGACGAAAGCCTCTCGCAAAACTCAAACCTTACTTCGGGTCGAGTTTACTGGAAAGTTATTTCTGACGAGCGTAAAGGCGTTTACGGCGGTCAAACTATCCAAATTATTCCTCATGTAACTAACGAAATTAAGCGTTATATTAACCGCAATGCAGACACCGGCGCAGATGTTTGCCTTGTTGAAATCGGCGGTACTGTGGGCGATATAGAATCGCAGCCTTTTCTTGAAGCAATTCGTCAGTTCGCTGTTGAAGTTGGCAGGGAAAACTGCCTTTTCATTCATGTGACGCTTGTGCCTTACCTTGCCGCTTCCGACGAGTTAAAGAGTAAACCTACTCAGCACTCTGTTAAGGAAATGCTTTCTATCGGTATCAGCCCTGACATTATTGTTTGCCGTACCGAACATCCTCTTACAGACGATATTAAAAATAAAATTGCGCTTTTCTGCAATGTTGACAAAGAATGTGTAATTGAAAACAATAACTGCGATATTCTTTATGCCGTACCTATGATGCTTAAAGAACAGCATATGGACGATGTTGTTATCAAAAAGCTCGGCATTAAATGCGGTGAGCGTGACCTTGCCGACTGGGAGCATATGCTTGAAGCACTCAGAAACCCTAAGCAAACCGTTAAGATTGCTATGGTCGGCAAATATGTTGAACTTCACGATTCTTACATTTCTGTTAATGAAGCGCTCAAACACGGCGGAATTGAAACGAGAAGTGCTGTTGACATCATTTGGATAGATTCGGAAACTCTTGAGGGTGAAAATGTTGACCTTGACAAGGTTTTGGGCGATATGGACGGTATACTTGTGCCGGGCGGCTTCGGCAGCCGTGGTATTGAGGGCAAAATTAACGCTTGTCAGTATGCAAGAACTCACGGTATCCCTTACCTTGGTATCTGCCTCGGTATGCAGATTGCGATTATCGAATTTTCAAGGCATGTGCTCGGTCTTAATGACGCCAACTCGGCTGAAATTAACCCGGACACTCCTTATCCTGTTATTGATATTTTGCCGGAGCAAAAAGATGTTACCGATATGGGCGGCACAATGCGCCTCGGTCAGTACCCTTGCGCTCTTAACCCTGAGTCAAAATCGTATCAGCTTTACGGCGCTTCAATGATTTATGAAAGACACAGGCACAGATATGAGGTTAATAACGATTATCGCAACGACTTGCTTTCGGGCGGTATGATTTTTGCAGGTACATCACCTGATAATCATATTGTTGAAATGGTTGAAATTCCTGAGCATCCTTGGTTTGTTGCCTGCCAGTTCCACCCTGAGTTTAAGTCAAGACCAAACAAGCCGCATCCTCTTTTCCGTGGTTTTGTTACCGCTGCGGCTGAAAGAATGAAAAATAAATAATTGTGATTTATCGGGCGACATACAATCGCCCGATAATATTTTTTGTGATGATGGCTATAAGCAATAATTTCCCTTAACATATTGCCAAAAAACTCTTGAACATATATAAAAAAAGTGATATTATAGATAAAATATTTAATCAAAATATTATTACTTGAAAACGGAGGGAATTTAATGAGCGAATACGGCGAAAAATTTGTAAAAGAAGGCTTAACTTTTGATGATGTGCTTCTCATTCCTGCTGAGAGTGATGTTACACCTGACAAGGTTCAGCTTCAAACTAAGCTTACTAAGGATATTACCCTTAATATCCCTGTTATGACTGCCGCTATGGACACAGTTACCGAGTCAAGAATGGCTATTGCCATTGCAAGAGAAGGCGGCATCGGTGTTATTCACAAAAATATGACCATTGAAGAGCAGGCTGACGAGGTTGACAAGGTTAAGAGAAGTGAAAACGGTGTAATTACAAACCCGTTCTTCCTTTCACCGAATCACCTTGCAAGCGACGCTGAGGAACTTATGAATAAGTATCGTATCAGCGGTGTCCCTGTTTGTGAAGAAGACGGCACTCTCGTCGGTATTCTTACAAACCGTGATATGCGTTTTATGACCGACTATAATGTTAAAATTTCCGAAGTTATGACTCCTAAGGCACAGCTTGTTACAGCTCCTAAGGGCACAACTCTTGAAGAAGCTAAGAAAATTCTTATGGGTTCAAAGGTTGAAAAGCTTCCACTTGTTGACGAAAACGGTAAGCTTTCAGGTCTTGTAACAATTAAAGATATTGAAAAGAGCGTTAAGTATCCTAATACTGCAAGAGATAAAAAGGGCAGGCTTCTTTGCGCAGCAGCTTTGGGCGTAACGGATGATGTTCTTGTTCGTGCAAAGGCTCTTGCAGACGCAGGCGTTGACGCATTCGTGCTTGACTCTGCTCACGGTCACAGCCAAAACATTATGAAGAGCGTAGGCATTGTTAAAAACGCATTCCCTGAAATTTCGCTTATTGCAGGTAATGTTGCAACGGCAGACGCAACCGAAGCGCTTATTAAAGCAGGCGCAGATGCAGTCAAGGTCGGTATCGGTCCGGGTTCTATTTGTACTACCCGTATTGTTGCAGGTATCGGTGTACCTCAGATTACGGCTATTTATGATTCTGCCGAAAGAGCTGACAAGTACGGTGTTCCTGTTATTGCCGACGGCGGTATCAAGTACAGCGGTGAAATTGTTAAGGCTATCGCAGCAGGCGGTTCTTGCGTAATGATGGGTTCGCTCGTTGCAGGTTGCGAGGAATCACCGGGCGAAACAGAAATTTACCAGGGCAGACAGTTTAAGGTTTACCGTGGTATGGGTTCTCTCGGCGCTATGAACAAGGGCAGTGCCGACAGATATTTCCAAAAGGGTTCAAAGAAATTTGTTCCTGAAGGCGTAGAAGGTCGTGTGCCTTACAAGGGACCTTTAGGCGATACTATTTATCAGATGATGGGCGGTCTTCGCTCAGGTATGGGTTATTGCGGTTGCCATACTATTGAAGAACTCAGAACTAAAGCTAAGTTTATCAAAATTACAAGCGCAGGTCTTATCGAATCTCATCCTCATGATATTTCAATCACTAAGGAAGCTCCTAACTACAGCGGTTCTTTAAGATAATTTTCAAGTAAATTAAAGGTTTTGGGTGGATATCGGCATTTTGTTTCGTTTCCACCCATACTATTTTATAACGATATTAACAGCAGGTAATCATATGGCTAAGAAAATCTCTAAATGGAAAAAGTTTAAAAGATTTTTAAAACGAAATATGACCCCTACTTGGGCAAAGCATTTTTCCTATCAGGTGTTTGCTTTTTTGACTTCGGTCGCTATGATTGTCGGTGTTGCCGATTATGCGGTAACCAAGTCTTATGACGAAAGGAAGCTTACTTTTATGGATGATTTTACAATTACTGCCCATACAGGCGCTTACGATACCGAGATGAATTCTATCGAAGCCGTTGAAGCCGCAATAAAAAATAACGCTCAGATACTTGAGGTCGATGTTCGCCAAAGGCCTAACGGCACTCTTGTTATGAGCCACGATTTAGTCGTTACCAATAATGACGGCGCACCGCTTGAGGACGCACTTAAACTTATTAAAGAAAAAGAAGATATGCAAATTAATTTTGACATAAAAGAAACAAGGGTTTTAAACGCTCTCCACGCTCTTTTGGTTGATTATAATCTTCTTGACCGCTCATTTTTAACGGGAATTGAGCAGATTAATGTTAAAGCGGTTAAAGATTCAAACTGCGCAAATATGGACTATTATCTCAACTATAAACCGTCAAAGTTTAAAGCTTTTTCAGACGACTACAGGCAAAAAATCATCAAGCTTCTTGAAGATACCGGCGCAGTGGGCATTAACTGCAACTATAAATTTGCAGGCTCTCAGCTTTCCAATCTTCTTCACAAAAAGGGATACAAGCTTTCCGTTTGGACTGTTGACAGCGAACGAAACGCTAAAAAAATGCTCGTTATTAAGCCCGATAATATCACCACAAAAGACCCCGATATGATTAACCGTGTAATAAATAACTGGGGAAAATAAACTTTTTTTAAAAAAGTCTTGACAGTTTATTCGATTTATGATATAGTAATCAAGCGTTGGAGATACGCTGGTGTAGCTCAGTTGGTAGAGCAGCTGATTTGTAATCAGCAGGTCAGGGGTTCGAGTCCGTTCACCAGCTCCAATATGGAAGAGTTCCCGAGCGGCCAAAGGGAACAGACTGTAAATCTGTCGCTATTCAGCTTCGGTGGTTCGAATCCACCCTCTTCCACCACCAAAGAATAATCCGAAACTTGTTATTATCGGTAACAGTTTCGGATTTTCTGTTTGTATAGACACAAGGCAGGGTTAATCCCTGCCTATTTCTCTGTTTTATGCAGTGTGTTATATTATTTTACATAAGCAAGTTTCTCAAAGTGTTTGTAACTGTTTGTTGCATTGTATCTGTTGCATGCATATAGGTATTTAGCGTAAAGTCTGCATCGGTATCATTTACATACTACAATACAACATACCACCACTATTTTCACATATGAAGTCAACATTTTGTTATAAAACTTGAAAAATCGAGTAAACTATAGTATAATCAAATTGACAAAAGTGACGATAGCGGCAAAAATATTAAACGAGGTGATATTTTGGAAATCAACAGAGATATCTACTTAAACAGACTTATTACGAGAAAGCAAAACGGATTTATTAAAGTTATCACCGGCATCAGAAGATGCGGTAAATCTTATCTACTAAATAAAATCTTTTATAATTATTTACTGTCCGAAGGTGTAGACAAAAATCATATTATAAGATTTGCTTTTGATTCGGCAGAGGATTTATTGCTTATTGACGAAGATATTTTAGATATAAGTGAGCAAAACAGAAAAGTTGATCCGAGAAAATTTATGAAATATCTTGCGGTCAAGATTGTCGATGACGAAATGTATTATCTCCTACTCGATGAAGTTCAGTTACTTGGAAATTTTGAGGCTGTATTAAACGGATATATGAGAAAAGACAATTTAGATATTTATGTTACAGGCAGTAATTCTAAATTTCTTTCAAGTGATATTCTGACTGAATTTGAAGGTAGAGGGGATGAAATTCACATTTTACCTTTATCATTTTCAGAGTTCTATTCTGCATATGACGGAACAAAGGAAGAAGCCTTTGATGATTTTATGGTGTATGGTGGATTACCGGCAATAGCTTCAATGCAAACTGATGAACAGAAGGCTAATTACCTTATTACGCAAATGAAAAATGTATATATTAAGGATATTGTCGCTCGAAATAATCTTAATTCCGATCAGGAAATCAGCGAGCTTGTAGACATTTTGGCTTCGGGAATTTCGTCTTTAACAAACCCAAGAAAATTGGAAAACACATTCAAATCCGTTAAAAATTCTACGCTCTGCGCCTCGACTATCGATAAATATATCGGTTACTTAAAAGACTCTTTCTTGCTCAGCAAAGCAGAGAGGTATGATGTAAAAGGTAAGAAATATATCAGCACGCCTTATAAGTTGTATTTTGAGGACACCGGACTTCGTAACGCAAGGCTTAATTTCAGGCAAATAGAAGAAACGCACCTTATGGAAAACATTATATATAACGAACTCCGATACAGGGGTTATAATGTTGATGTCGGTGTAGTTGAGTTTAGAGAAAAAACTGCCGAGGGCAAGGATATCCGAAAGCAAGTGGAAATTGATTTCGTAGCTAATCAAGGCAGTAAGCGTTACTATATTCAATCCGCATACAATATTCCCGATGAAGAAAAATGGGAGCAGGAAACAAGGCCGTTTGATAAAACCAATGATTCATTTAAGAAAATTGTTATTGTCGAAAAGAGTATGAAACCACGCCGTGATGATAAAGGTTATCTTATGATGGGAGTAAAAGAATTTTTACTTGACAGTGATAGCTTGGAAATTTAATTTTAGCATAACAAGGAGTGTAAAATAATGTCGGATATAAAATACAACCGTATTGATGAGGATTTACAGCAAAAAATTATTTCTAACAGAGAAAGCCATTGGATAAACCCATATGCTTTTAAGGACGAAATGGCAGTCAGACGAAATAATGACATTGACAAAGCCAATTTATGGCGTCCGGTATTTGTTCGTGATATAGAAAAAATTATGCATTTGCCATACTATAACAGATATGCTGATAAAACACAGGTGTTTTCGTTTAAAAATAATGACGATATTACACGAAGAGCACAGCATGTCCAACTCGTTTCAAGAATTGCACGAAATATTGGCTCAGTCTTAGGATTGAATCTGGATTTGATTGAGGCTATTGCATTAGGGCATGATATTGGTCATACGCCTTTCGGACATGCCGGTGAAAGATTCTTAAGTGAGTTGTATCATAATGAAACCAATAGATATTTCAATCATAATGTTCATAGTGCAAGAGTATTAGATACTATTTTTGCCAGAAATTTCACAATGCAGACCTTAGATGGCGTCTTATGTCATAATGGTGAGTTTGAACAGCAAGAATACAAGCCTAAGTATGAAAAATCATTTGATGATTATGATACTGAAATTGAATTGTGTTATACAGAGGGGACAGATGCTATCAAAAAACTTATTCCATCGACTCTTGAAGGCTGCGTGGTAAGAATATGTGATATGATTGCGTATTTAGGGAAAGATCGACAGGATGCAGCGTTAGCAGGTATAATTGACCCCGATTATGAGTTCACTACTGAATTAATAGGTAGAGAAAATGCAAAAATAATTAATAATTTAACTGTTGATATTATTGAACACAGTTACGGTAAGGATTACATATCGCTCAGCGATAAGGCATTTAGTGATTTGAGTCTGGCAAAAAAAGAAAATTATGAAGTGATTTATAAAGATAAAAATATAAATAAACAGTATAACAGTATAATAAAACCGATGTTTGAAGATATATATTATAAGTTACTGGATGATATTAAGAAAAACGATGAAGATTCTATAATTTTTAAGCATCATATAAGCCCTATTGGTGAACCTTTGAGAAATTATCGTAATATTGATTATCTGTCAGAAGAAAATAATCAAATTGTTGTTGATTATATTGCCAGTATGACGGATGATTATTTTATTGCATTACATAAGTTTCTTTTTCCTGAAAGTAAATATTCCGTAGAATATGAACCATATTTTTAATTAATATATAATAAATATTGGAGCAGATAAAATGAATCGAAAAAAAATAAATGAAAATGTAAAGAGAAAGTTATATGCCGAATCAATGGGAAGATGTATGAATCCTCATTGCCAAAAAGAGTTATTTAGAATTAATGGTGACATAATTGAAAAGGCTCATATCTATCCTTATTGTAAAACAGCAGATAATTCATTTGAAAATTTAGTGGTTTTATGTACTGATTGTCATACTGATTATGACCAAAATGCAGCGTTTACTCCTGAAGAATTATTAAAGTGGAAAGAAATCAGAAAACAAGAGTTAGATAATTTCTTTTGTAAAAAATTTAATAGCTTTGATGAATTGAAAAAGGAAGTGTTTCCGCTACTTTCTGAAAATAACCGAATTTTTAAAAATTATTATTTAGGTGATAATAAAGAATTATGGAAAAAATTTGAACCTCAAATAATAGTGAATAATAGAAAACTTAAGTTACTGTTTGAAAATAATCGTAACTTGTTTCAGTATCATGAAAACAATGCATATTCTAATTTGGCATGTATAGATACTTTTATATTGCATATAGATGAATTTGAAAAAACACGATTAGACGAAGAGAAAAACAGACAGGTTCTTTATCCGGAAGAGATAAATTCTATATTTGATATAGAACCTGTTATTGACCATCTGTTACCATCTACAGAATCGTTAGAGGCTTTAATAACGAATTTAAATCAACAAGGGAAATTTGTAAATATATCAATAGGAGAGGAAGCCCCTTATATTCAAATTGTTGACGGAGAAAAAACAAGGCTGCTGTTTTTATTTGATACACCCCAATTAAGACAGTTATATTTTGACTATAACTGTTTTAGAAAGACAGGAGTTAGATTGGAAAGCCTAAATTTTGCACTGATGTATATTAAACATAAAAAAATCAAATTTGAATTTATAAGTTATAACAATTTAAGAGAGATAAAAATTAATGAAATTAAAATAATTTTTATTTATGAATATTGCTTAAGTGAATCCAAATTATTAAAACTATTGCCTGATGACGGCTCTGTTGTAGTTAATTTGCATAATTGGAATGGAGAAAGTTGTATTTCAAAGCAGGCATATGAACGCGCTGCAGAAATGAATGTTACATTGTTGACAATGAATGGTTTTTATGAATATGTTGATAAATTCAAATATAGCAAATGATATTTCAAAACATATAAGACAAAATATATATTTGTTTAGTTCATTTGAAAATGTATATTTATTTGGGTCAATTTTAGATGATAGTAAGTTCTCAAATGATATTGATTTGTTACTTGTTTACTCAAGTTATTCTAATAGAATATTAGATGATTTGAGTCAGATTTCTTCTGCTTTAGAAAATATGTATAGATTACCTGTTGACTTTACCGTGTTGAGCATTGAAGAAGAAAAAGATATTGAGTTTTTAAAAAGAATTTATCCGAAGTATATGAAATTAAAATAAGATCAGAATTCAAGTGTTGTACCTGATTCTCTCAATATCAATCATTGCGATTCTAATTCTAATATTTTATTTTTATAATAACTTATGTATCAATAACCCTCTTGATATTTGTTCTGCATCAAGAGGGCTATTTGTTCTATTGTGTCTTTTATGAAATTGTTTAATTATGTCTTGTCATTCGGATTTTCGTTATTACTCTCGTTCTCGTTTTGCTCGGTAATTAGTTTGAGAAAATAATGAGCAAGTTTTTCTAATTCATAATTCGGAATGTTCCATTCGTTTTTTGCTGCCATAAGGCAACACGCTGACTATGATTTTATATCTGCCTCCTTTAATTTATTTTGCCTTTTGTTTTTGTGCTTGTTTTCATATTATCTGCCTCCTTTTCAAGCACACAATACGCTAATGTGTTTCAGAAGTCAAGTACTATATTTTGCATGATTTTTTGTTCACATGCTTCCACAAATTGCCTGTAAGTCGTTTTTAGTTTAAGTCCGACGAGTTACTCTATTTCAGAACGAACTCGTCAATTTTTGCTTACAGCGTTGTCTGATTTTTCAAAAGTAGGTTTATCATACCGCAACGCTTGACCGAATACGCAAAAGCCTTGATTTTCTGCGAAAAACAGCCCTTACTGCATACGAATTTGGAATCATACGCAAAAGTATTACGAATCGAAAAGCCGACAGGCTTTGCCGGACGGCGTTTTCGGGCATTTCAACGCCCGAAAATCATACCCCTTTATCCTGCTTTAAAATCGACGGCTTGAATTTCGCCTCAAAATCCACTTAAAAGCCATCAATTTTCGTTCCAAAAATCATTGAATTTTCAAAATCAAAGCCTTTCATATTCTTTGTCGATAAACCCTAAAGCACGGTGCACTAAATCTTGTTGACCGTGTATAGATTGCTCTTTTGTTCGCCGCCGATAAACCGTTTTGAGATAGTTATGTAACCACTGTTTTCCAGCGAATGCAAAACTTTTCTGCAAGTGGAAGCACACATCGAACAGCTTTGTGCAATCATAGGCACCGACCAAAAACTTTGCCCTGCCGAGTCCCTTACCCGAACGAGAAAAGAATAAACGATAAACTCATTAGGCGATAACCGTTCATCAAAAATCCTGTTCGGCAAAAGAAAAAATTGACCACTGCAATTTTTACGCATACGAAAACCTCCATTCAAATTATTCGAGAGAATATTTTGCCGAGTGAAAACCAAAAAGAAAAAGCGCTTAGAAAAAACTCCCTCTATAATACGGAGAAAAATTTGATTTTTGTTGATGTGTTTTGAGAAAAAATTTATAAATTATTTTCACGCAAAAGAGGTTCGCCCCATTTGTAGGGCGAACCTCAGCTTTTATATTGTTTATCCATCAAAAATGCAAAGGTGAATATAGAAAATCGTACTTGCAATGTCGCTCTGTTCAAGGTAACATACCACAACCTTTTAGGGCGACAATTTTGTTTTCATACTTTTCGGGTACAATATGATTAACACTTACTCGGAGGTAAATACAATGGAAGGACGAATTTTAACGGCAGATATTATTGATGATTTCAGAAAAAATTTAGAGCTGCAAGAGAAAAGCGCGGCAACGATTGAAAAATATATTCGTGATGTGAAAGCGTTTTCGGTTTATGCACAAGACGAGGTCATTACAAAAGAAATTGTTATCGCCTACAAAAATCATTTACAGGGAAATTACGCTGTCCGCAGTGTAAATTCCATGCTTGCAAGCATCAACAGCCTGTTTGCATTTTTGAATTGGTTTGATTTGAGAGTGAAATCATTAAAACTTCAACAGCAAGTATTTTGCTCGGAAAAAAAGAACTGACAAGGGCAGAATACAAACGCTTGTGCCAAGCGGCAAGGCGTATTTGGTTGTAAAACTCAAAGATTTGCAGGTCGCCGATGGGCAGCGAGTGGCCTATCTGTGTAATTTTGAAGTGAAAAGAATGTGGCAAAATAAAGGTGTGGGCACCAAAATACTGCATACCGTGATGGAGTACGCAAAGCAAAACGGATTTGAAATGCTGACCCTCTCGGTGTATGAGGACAACCGGCGGAATATGCACTTGTACGGCAAGGTCGGCTTTCGCACAAAAATCAAGACCATAGATACGGACTTGCTGTTTTTTACGCCCAGCGGCGACCCGATCAAAACAGAAACGCAGAGCGTTTATAGCTGTGCGTTATAATTGCGCGTCTTTTATATAGCTTTTAATGAGAACATACGCACGGACACCCTTATTCAGGTACCTGATGTGGATTTCTGCTTTTTCGGTATGGCAGTGCAGACAGCAGATAGGCGATCCCCGGTAGGCACAGGAATAAAAAGAACATGGCAAAGCGCGGTGCTGCAAATGACGGATCCGTTGCAAAATCGGCACCGGCATACAGTGTGCGGTTGATTTGACTGACGGCAGTTCCGCTAAAGCCGCTGATCGCAAACACCAGCCCTTGCAGCAAAGCAGACACACCGGTGGACAGCTTGATGAGCAAGGATTGCCCTGAAACAAAAATGCCGTCTCGGCGTATGCCACTTTCTTTCTCCGTTTGGTCGGCTACGTCTGCGATTAAAATGGATTGCACGGTATTGACCAGACCGCAGCAAAACATATTACAAAACAGAAGCAGGATCAAGAGGGTAAAGGGCATGGCCTGCGTTAGTTGCTGCGGTCGGCAAAGGAACAGAGCAAAGGCGGCCAATAATGCAAGTCCGGCCAACACATTGGCTTTTGCAAATGTGTTGGCGGCGCCGTGCTTGTCTGCCAGTTTGGGAGCTGCACCTGCGGCGATGAGTTGGCCTAAAAAGGCCGGAATGCCTAAGAGCAGCATATAGTGCACATAAGGTGTGCGCCCGTTATTGCCAAAGTAGTAAGACAGCACGGTCATTTGCAGCAAATTCATCAGCCCGGTAGGCGTGCGCAGCAAGCCGGAGAGCAAAATGCGACGATAACTTTGTATGCGCCACATTTCTGTCAGATTTTGACATAGGCTGCGCTTTTCCGCCGGTGGGGCGGTGACGCGCTCCTGTGTACAAAAACCTACCGGCTGAAACAGAAGTGTGCCGAGCAGTAAAAAATTGCCACAGACCAGGACGGTCCCTATTTGCAGCCCCAAGGTGGGGTCGTTTAGCTGCTTGGAAAAACGATTGCCCTCGGTCTGGGATAACGGCAATAGCAGCAAACTGATACCGGCGCCGCAAATTCCTGCAACGATCCTTGCCTGTGCCAGCAACGCATTACGATCCTTGCGGTTTTTTGTCATTAAGTTTGGCAATGTCCATAGCGCTACATCGCCGAAGCAAAAGCAAATGCCAAAGCCGATAAAACTCAGCCCGGCAGCCAGTAAGATACCCAGGCGGACGAGGGATGTTTCTGCCGTCGTATAGGGACGATTGAAAAAGCAGATCAGCGAAAAAATAAAAATCGGCAGCGGCGAAAATATAAGATAAGTGCGGCATTTGCCTTTGGTATTTTGACTGCGGTCAATTCGCATACCCACATAGGGATCACACAGGAATTCGGCTATTTTAGATAGCAGGGTGATGGTGCTGATGGCCAGTGCAGGCAAAAAGATCACACTTTGAAAATAGTAGGTCAGCCCGGTGCCGATCACGCCGTATATCAAGTTTTGACCCAGCATACCCAGTAGGTAGATAGTCTGTTCTTTTTTTGTGTATGTATCCATACTGCCTCCTTACATACCAACGGTATGTATAAATTCAAAGAATAGCCGCTGCAAAGCAGCGGGCGAATGGGTGTTTATAATTGATCTAAATAAGGTTGCAAGGGCGTTAAGTCCAGTCCGGTAGGTTCGCAAAGGGTGCAGAGAAATGCCAGCTTTTGCTTCCGTTTTTCGGGACCATCGGCAAATACAAGTGGGCTTAGCCAAAGATTGGCAAGCAGCGCTACCACTTCTGCAAAGGCCGCTGGTTCGGTGATTTGCAGCGAACCGTCTGCAACGCCCGCTTCGATCACCGGCAAAAAGGCGGCGGGCGCAATTTCTTCTACGCTCCGATACAGCAAGTCGCGCAGCATTTGGGGAGAGTTGCGCAGTTGCACACCCAGTTTGCGGAATTGGGCTTCCTGTGGGTCTGTAATGGCGGCAAGCAGCATTTGGATCAATTTTTGGCTGCCGGTAAAGGCGGTAGACGCGGCAATTTCTTTCCAGGTGGCGGACAGAGAATTGTTCTCAAAAATGCGGGCGGCAACGGCGTTTAAGATCGCTTCCTTGGAGGAAAAATGGTGGTACACCGCGCCTTTGGTCAAGCCGCCCAGCTGGTCGATGATATTCTGTATGGTGGTGTGTTCGTACCCCTGCTGCAAAAACAGGCGGGTGGCGGTATCTAAAATTTGTTCCCGGGTCTGTTCCGGATATTTATTCCTGCTCATAGCTTCTCCTTACATACCAATGGTATGTATAAAGCATAACACAGGTTTGCTCCTTTGTCAATAAGAAAAAGCAGCCTGCCGTTGAACAAGTCCGTAAAAAATGAGATTGAGTATCTAAGCAATGCGTATCATGAATATACTTCGGGATACGCGACAAGTCTTGTTCGCAGTAACAGCGAAATGCTCTTTGAGCAGTACTGTGAAAACCGTAACGACATCGAGTGGATTTATAAGAATGGTGACAGCGGTCAACAATATTTTTCAATTGTCTATTTAGATGGTTTTCAGCACCAATGGCTTTTCTATGCAGATTATATTGTGATGAAAAAAGATGGCACGGTTTGGATTATTGAGACCAAAGGCGGAGAGTTCAAGGGTAAAAGCAAAAATATTGATATCCAAATCGGAAATAAATTTAATGCTTTTAAGCAATATGCCGATAAGCATAATTTAAACTGGGGATTTGTCAGAGATAAAGATAATCGTCTATATATAAATAATACAGAATTTGCCGTAGATATGGCTGATGAACATTGGCAAGATATAGATGAAGTTTTTTAATATTGGACATCACATTTCAAAGAGAATTGCTTACATGGTATTTTTGAGTTTGTTTTAATTTTGAAATACAATTTATTTTCACTGATGCTTTTATTGGTCGATTTTTGAGTCTGCAATAATGTTTATAGCAGATAATGATTTTTGCCTTTGATTTTTAACATGTTTGAAACCACAGCATTCTGATTTTCGTATGCTGTGGTTTATACTATAAATTGTTTTTTGCTAAATTTAGGTATCAAAATAAATTTATTGTAATTATCCATACTGTATGATAAAATAAATACGTAAAGGAGTGATACAATGTCCCCGATTGAAACAAAAAGAACGGCTGCAATCAAAGTTGCAGATGCGTTGAATAGCATTGAAGGCGTGCCTGTATCAGCCTTTGCAAAGGAGCTTTCTGCAAAATGGGCAAAAGGCGAAATTACAGGTGCAGATATGAAAGCTGCGCTTATAGCAAAACATAAGAAAATATCATAGGTGAGTTTATGAACGATTTGTACTTGATTACCAACAGTACAGTCCTCAAAAACCTGCTTGGCATAACAAATGAAAAAGAGCTTGATTTGGCAGAGGCTGAATTATCTCGTGCAAACATGATGCTGCTGTATGAAAATGGCTTTAGTGATTTTTCATCCGGCGGCTTTTGTTTTATTCACAAGTTTTTATTTGGCGATGTTTACGAGTGGGCAGGACAGTATAGAAAAATAAATATTCAAAAGCGTGAAGAGTTGCTGGCAGGTCGAAGCGTTTGGTATTCAAATGTTACCGAAATAGGTGCTGACCTTGATAGAGTTTTTGCCGAAATCAAAAAGATTGATTGGGCAAGTCTTACACGAGGAAATTTTGCAAAACAAATTGCAAGGCTGTTTCCAAAGCTTTGGCAAGTTCATCCGTTTAGAGAGGGCAACACAAGAACTACTGTAATGATGATGACATTCTTTGTGGAACATTACGGCTATTTCTTTGACCAAACTTTTATGGCTGAAAGTGCCGGCTATGTGCGTGATTCTTTCGTTTTGGCAAGTCTTGGCGAGCATTCGGAATATGAGCATTTGGAAAAAATTTTGCTTGACGCAATTTGTATTGAGCCGGTTGAATATGCGAATGGCGATATAGAATCCAAAGATAAGACAGAAAAGTACAAAAAATACAAGTCAAAAAATTACACTCCGATTAAACATGAGTATATGGAGTGACGATGAGAAGAATGTATATTTCATCACAGGAACTGCTTATGCAGGTAAATCCACAATGGTGAAAATGCTGATTTGATGGAAATGACATTTGGCACATAATGCACAAGAGGTGATTAAAAGGATTTATAAAAAATGACAAAACGAGAAATGATAAACATTAATAATTTTTTCAATTTAGTTGCGGAAGATTGCAATTAGGCAAAGTGCTTGAAAATCCCGTTCAGGTAGCAGGCGGTTTTATGCACCGTATGTTTAAGATTGTTACCGAAAAAGGCAGTTACATAATTAAGCTTTTAAACCCAAACATTATGAAACGACCTACTGCAATGGGCAACTACAAAATCGCTGATGATATTGAGAGAATATTACAGCAAAACAATATTCCTGCAGTTTATGCTTTGGAGTTCAAGAATAGAAAAATACAGGAATTAAACGGTCAATATTATTATATTTTTGAGTGGTATGACGGCAAGTCATTGAAAGACGGTGAAATTAAGTCAGTTCATTGCGAAAAGATAGGTGAAGTGTTGGCAAAAATTCATAATATTGATTTGAAAGATGAGCCTTTCGAGAAAGACGAAATGCACGTTGATTGGCAAAAATATATTGAGTTTGCCAAGGATATGAACTCACCGATTTATGATTATATGAAGGATTATGCCGATTTATTCAATGACAGCATGACAAAAGGCAATGAGGCTATAAAGAAATTACCGCCGGTCAAAGCAATTTGCCATAACGATATGGACAGCAAAAACGTACTTTGGCTTGGTGATGAGTTTAAGCTGATTGATTTGGAATGTTTAGGATATTCAAATCCTTATCTCGAATTGTTTGAGCTCGCACTTTGCTGGTCAGGCTATGAAAGCTGTAATATAGATTTTAGTTTGTTTAATACATTTATCAAGTCATATTTTGATAATACAAATATTGATACAAATGTTAACTGGGAGGCTTTGTATTACAGCAACAATGGCAGACTCGGTTGGCTTGAATACAACATCAAAAGAGCATTGATGCTTGAATGTGATAACGAGGAAGAACAACAACTGGGTATCAGCGAGGTTAAAGAAACTGTTGAACATATCATATATTGTGATAAAGTTAAAGATGAAATTTTGAAGAATATTGCTGATTATTGAGTTGTTAAAATTGAGTTGTTAAAAATAAAATTACATTTAGATAAGTCTTGTAGAACTTGTGAATTTAATTTTGATGGAATATGTACAGGCGGCGAAAAATATGGCAGTAAGATAGAAGATTTAAATAGCATGTGCGAAGATTGGGGAATAAACTTTGAACACTATGATTTTATTACTTTAAATTTGCCTTGGTACTTTAAAAATAAATTTAGATGGAATAAAATAGGAATCAGTAAATTATTAAATCTTATTGAACTCGATGAGCAGAATATTCCTATAGAATTAAATATTTTTGAACTTGTAGAGCAAGTGTATGGATTGAGCTATTCACACGAAATTGCTGAAATATTAGGAATACCTGAAACGGTTTTATGTTATGCATATATGCACGGAACACCTTTAAAAAGAATTGGCGATTTTTCAAGTAAACTTTGTATTCCTATGAAATATTTTGAAAAGGTTACAACTGTAGATATTCCTGAAATTACTAAATGTAAAAATGAATTCTTGAAAAGATATAATGGTAGTTTTTACAATATTTGTAAGTAATGCAGTCGAGAAATCGGCTGCATTTTGATATAATAGGAAATGTTTTTAAAACAAGATATGATACAATACTGTTAAGCTTGCAAGTGAAAATGAAAGGAGGATAGTTATGTTTGCTCGTGAAATAATTCAAAATGTGCTTGACTACATAGACGATAATATAAATGTTGAATTTACTGTTGATGATTTATGTAACTTTGCGGGATATTCATATGTGCATTTGTGCAGATTGTTTAATATCCATATTGGTATATCTCCAAATGAATATATAACCCGCAGAAAACTATTATTTGCAGTTTATGAAATGGGCAGTGGTGCATCAAAAATTGATGTTGCTATGAATTACGGCTTCAATACCTATGCAGGGTTTTATAAAGCTTTTAAGCGAGAATTTTGTTGCTCTCCTTCTAAATTTATCAAATCGTATATCGGCAGTAAACCGTATAAGATTAACATTTTGCAGGAGGAACATATTATGGTTTCAAAAACAAGAATTAAAAAACTATTATCAAATTGGGATTTGCAGGATAACGAGGTCACTAATATCATTAATGAAAACACCGGCAGGCAAAACGAAAATGCGTTTTATATCGGTAATGATTATGTGATAAAATATTCGTCAAATCTTGCATCAATCAAAAAGACGATTATGTTTGCAGATGTAGTTGAACTCAAAAACGGTGATGATTATTTACAAAACGGTGATTTATATTTCGTAGTTATAAATCGCATAAAGGGTAAACAGGTTAAATGTGAAGATATATTTGCAGATACAGGTATTGCCTATACAATCGGTATCAATATTGCAAAACTGCATAACAAATTGAAAGCATTTGATAATGCTGATTTCAAGCAGGTAAACATTTATAATGACTGTGTTGAAAGTATATATAAAATACAAAACCTTACTCAAGAATTTATTGAAATTTATAAAAATACCTTTGGTAAAATCATAAATCAATTACCAACACAGGTTATTCACCGTGACATCAATCCGTCAAATATGATTTTTGATAATGGTGAGTTTAAAGGATTTATTGATTTTGATTTGACAGAGGTTAATGTTAGAATATTTGACATCTGTTACTGTGCAACTGCAATGTTATCGGAATGTTTTTCTAAACCAAATGTTGATATAAACAAGTGGCTTGAAATACTTGATAATCTTGTGGCAGGATATGACAGTATAAATAAACTTTCTGATAGTGAAAAACAGGCAATGCCATATGTGATTTATTCAATTCAAATCATTTGCATTTCGTATTTTAGTCAGTATGATAAATACATCGATTTAACAGATATAAATACAAAAATGCTGAAATGGCTGTTAGAAAACTTATAAACGAACAATATTTATCCATTGTAAATTTATGCAAATGAAAATTTTGATTTATCATATTGTAATTATTCTTATAATATGGTAATATTACATTGTAATATGGAGGAGGTGATTTCTATACCTATACAGCAAAAAGACAGTGAATTGGTGTTGGGATTGATAACAACAGTTGGAACAGAAATGGATAATGTTATCAAAGACATAAAAGATCAATTAGCATTTTTTAGGTATACCGTTGAAGAAATTAGTGTATCACGAGAAATCATTTCACAATTTGAGAATGAAAAACCTAAATTTTCTTCAGAGTACGAACGAATCTCCCATTATATGGACTTGGGAAACAGAATTAGAAATGAGTCAAACGATGCTTCAATTCTAATGAAAGGTGTTTCAAGATTTATTTATCAAAAAAGAGATAAAGATTCTGAACAGAATGTCCAACCAAGAAAAAGAGTAGCTTACATAATTAACTCAATCAAACACCCCGAAGAGGTTGAGTTTTTGAGAGATACTTATGGTTATGGATTTCATCTAATAGGCGTAACAAGTAACTATAAACGGAGAATCAAATATTTAACAGAAAGAAAAGGTCTAAATAAGGAACAAGCTAAAGAATTATTAATGCGTGACGAAAATGAGGAAATTAAGCAAGGTCAACATACCCAAGATGCATTCCAGTTAGCAGATTACTTTATTAATGTTACAGAGGATTCGGACCAGACATACAATTCTGTTGAACGATTAATTGATTTGTTGTTTGGAAATCCGTTTATTTCTCCAAATTTTGATGAGTATGCTATGTTTATGGCCTATGCCTCGTCTTTAAGATCTGCAGACCTATCTAGACAAGTGGGTGCAGTTATTTGTAAAAACAATGAAATATTGTCGATGGGTGCAAATGATTGTCCTAAATTTGGAGGCGGTCTGTATTGGCCAGTATTGGAAGCACACGGCAAATATGTTGATGCTCCTAATGGTCGAGATTATATGTTAGGATATGACTCAAACAAATTCGAACAAAAAAAGATTATCAAGAATCTTTTAAATGCCTTTGAAATACCAATTAATGATGATGCAATTGACAAGGTGAAACAGGCAGGAATAGGTGATTTGACGGAATATGGTAGAGTAGTCCATGGCGAAATGGAAGCCCTATTATCATGCTCTCGAAATAACATATCATGTAGAGATGCCACATTATATGTTACAACTTTTCCGTGTCATAATTGTGCAAAACATATCATTGCTGCAGGAATAAAAAGAGTGGTTTATATTGAACCATATCCCAAAAGTAAAGCTTTTGATTTTTATAAAGCAGAAATTTCTGACGAATATGATGATAAAAAAGTTTTTTTTGAACCTTTCACAGGTGTTGGACCAAGACGCTTTAATGACTTATTTGCTGTATCATCTATACGTTGGTATTCTAAAAAAAGAAAAGATAAACAAGGAAAAAAATTGGAATGGAAAAGAGAAGAGGCAGAGTTAAGAAATCCTATTTTGCCTTTTCACTATATGGATTCTGAGTTATTAGCGCTTTTAGCATTTGAAGATGCTACAGTTGCAACTAAAGGAGAAAATTAAGATGACAAATACCAAAACAGTTTCATCAAGTGTAAAATCTAGCTATTCAGATGATTATAAAAGAATTAGAGACGATGCTGAGCACAATTGGCCAGAATGGAAAATTGCTGCATACAATGAAAATTTCGCAGTTTCTATACATGCAAAAAAACTAATATCAACTAAATAAAATGTAAAAGCAGTCCTCTTTCAGGACTGCTTCTTTGACTTGACTCCTCTGTTGTTTAGAGTTATAACACACAGCACAGGATGTTGATAAAATGACAGGAATTATATATGCACGATATTCAAGCGACAATCAGCGTGAAGAAAGTATTGATTGGCAAATTCGTGAATGCAAGGAGTTTGCCGAGAAGAATGATATTCGTATAATTGATACATATATTGACAGAGCGTTATCAGCAAAAACGGACAATCGTCCGTCGTTTCAGCAGATGATTAAGGATAGTTCCAAAGGTCTGTTTGATGTTATCATCGTTTGGAAGCTTGACCGCTTTGCCCGTAATCGTTATGACTCGGCATATTATAAAAACATTTTGAAAAAGAACGGAGTTAAGGTTGTTTCTGCAACCGAAGCGATTTCAAGCGGCGCAGAAGGTATTTTGCTTGAGTCTATGCTTGAAGGTTATGCCGAGTATTATTCTGCCGAACTTGCAGAAAAAATCAACCGTGGCTTAACCGAAAATGCTTTGAAGTGTAAATATAACGGTGGCTCTGTCGCTTTTGGTTATATGATTGATGATGAACAACATTTTCAAATCAATCCGACTCTTGCTCCTGTTGTTTTGAATATTTTTAACGATTATCTTTCAGGTAAAACGCAGAAAGAAATCCGAGATGAACTGAATAACAAGGGCTTGAAAAATGCTAACGGTCGAGAATTTACAATAAATAATATTTCTAAAATATTGACAAACCGTCGGTATATTGGCGATTATATTTACAAGGATGTTGTTATTGAAAACGGAATTCCTGCCATTGTTCCGAACGATGTTTTTGATAAAGTGCAGGAAATGATAGCTGTTAATAAGCGTGCACCGTCAAGGCATAAGGCTGTTGATGATTACTTGTTGACAACTAAATTATACTGTGGCAAATGCAAATCGTTTATGGTTGGCGAAAGCGGAAATGCCCGTGGCAGAAGATACAGTTATTATAAATGTGTCAACACCAAGCGTAATAAAACATGCGATAAAAAGGCAGTTAAGAAAGACTGGATAGAAGATATTGTTATTCATCAAGTTATGAAATTTATCAATGATGATTCGCTCATTGAAATGTTAGTAAACAAGATTTTATCTATTCAAGGTAAAGAAAGCCCAATGTTGAAATCGCTTAAAAAGCAACTTGCACAGACCGATACAGCCATTGAAAATATGCTTAATGCTATTGAGCAAGGCATTATAACTAAATCAACAAAAAAGCGACTTGATGAACTTGAAAGCACAAAAGAAAATTTAGAAACGGAAATAGCAAAAGAAAACATATCACATCCGTTATTGACAAAAGAATTTTTATACTCGTGGTTTGACGGATTCAAAAACTTTGATGTGAACAAGCTTGAAAATCGAAAAATGCTTATAGACACATTTGTTAATTCCGTTGTGCTTTATGATGACAGAATAGACTTTTATTTCAACTTCAAAGATAACGCTAAAAGCCTGACATTATCAGAACTTAATGCCGTTTCGGATTTATCATCTTCATCTCCACCACGTCGTCACAAGCTACATATCGCTTGTGGCGATTTTTTTATATCCTTAATTAAAAATCACCACGGCACTCATTTCGCTGCTCCTCCTTTTCCCCAAAAAGCTTACGCTTTTCGGGGACCCCGATTGACATCGATTTTCTTTTTTTACCTATTAACTTTTCACTTTCAAAATCTGCCGCACTACTGTACGACAGATTTTGAGAGGAGAAGCAACAAAGTGAATGAGGGATGAATTTCAAATCATATATTAAAGAAATTCGTCACGAACGATACGAAGTTTGCGACGACGAAGGTTACGCTTGACTAACCGACAGCTTTAGTGTTAATATGATGTCACAATTTAAGAACCTGCTTCGCTTGGGGGAGTAGTTTGCACATAAGTATGTGTGGCAAGTCAACAAACTGACGCTTATCGTCTGGCTTGTCTTAATTAACGAGACTCATGCACGAAAATAAATGCAATGCATTTTTATATCCGTGCCGTGGTCTTTATTTTTTTACCCATTGACCTACGCACGAGAGTGTGTAGGTTTTTTTATTGAATAAAACTAAGGAGTAAGAGTATGAGCGACTTTACAAAAACAAGATACGAAGTTATTAAAAGCTACTCATCAAACGAAACCTCGGGTTTAAGCGATGAGGGTGCAAAGAAAAACATTGAGCGTTTCGGTCAAAATTCACTCACAAAAAAGAAAGGCGACTCACTTTTAAAACGAATTTGGGACGCATCAACCGAGCCGATGCTTCTTATGCTTATTGCGGCGGGTTTAATTGCGCTTGCGGTTAATATTATAAGAAGCTTTACCGGCGGTGAAGCGGACTACCTTGAATGTGTGGGCGTGTTTGTTGCTATCGCACTTTCGGTCGTTATCAGCGTTGTTATGGAGGGCAAAAGCGCCAAAGCGTTTGACGAACTGTCAAAAATCAACGGCAATGTTGTTGTTCGTGCGGTAAGAGGGGGCAAAACAGTTAAGCTTAACAAGGATGAAATTGCGACAGGCGATATCCTTCTTCTTTCAGCCGGCGACAAAATTCCTGCCGATTGCAGACTTATTGAAAGCGTAAGCCTGAGAGTTGATGAATCGGCGCTTACGGGCGAAAGTTTTGCGGTTAAAAAAGACAGTGAACTTGAAATCAGCGACGAAAAAACACCTCTTGCCGAGCGTGCAAATATGATTTACAGCGGAACATTTATTACCGAGGGTCACTGCAAGGCTATCGTTGTTGCAGTAGGCGATAAAACGGAGTTCGGCAAAATTGCAAGTGAACTTACCGGCAATGAAAAGTCGAGCACTCCGCTTCAGGAAAAGCTTGCAAGACTCGGCAAAACAATTACTGTTATGGGCGTTTGCGCCGCTGCCGTAGTTTTTGTGGCTCAGCTTATTTCATTTGCAATTTCAAAAAGCTTCACTTTTGACAGTATTATGGAAGCGTTTATTACAAGTATTGTGCTTATCGTTGCCGCTGTTCCGGAGGGACTTCCTACTATTGTTGCCGTTTCGCTTTCTATTAATATTATTAAACTTTCAAAGCAAAATGCACTTGTTAAAAAGATGATTGCAAGTGAAACAATCGGTTGCATCAGCGTTATTTGCTCAGACAAGACGGGTACTTTGACCGAAAACAAAATGACGGTTAAAACTTATTATGACACAGCTTGGCACAGTGACGCAAACGAACTTAAAAACGAATATCTTACCCACAATATTTGCCTTAACACAACTGCGGATATCGGCGAAAAAGGTGAATTTATCGGCAACCCGACCGAATGTGCAATGCTTAATTTCTTTAATGCTTCGGGTAATAAGACTTATAAGCAGGAGAGAGCAGACCACGAAACTCTTTGCGCATTTCCGTTTTCGTCAGACTTAAAGCATATGACCACAATTTCAAATGTGGACGAAAAAATAATCAGCTATGTTAAAGGCAGTCCCGAATGTGTAATAAAAATGTGCGCACTTACCCCTGAAAGAGTTGACGAGATTGAAAGAGCAATTTTGTCTGCCGAGCAGAAGGCTATGCGTGTTATCGCTTTCGCACACAAAGAGCTTTTACAAATGCGTGATTATGAAAACGAAGCCGAACATCAAAAGCTTGAAAGCGATATGGTATTTGACGGCTTTGTTGCCATTGCCGACCCGCTTAGAAGCGATGTTTACGAAGCTGTTCAGTCTTGCCAAAGCGCAGGCGTAGGCGTCAAGATTTTAACAGGCGATAACATTATTACCGCTTCTTCCATTGCCGATGAACTTCATCTTCTTGACAACGGCGGTATTGCGGTTGAGGCTAAAGATGTTGAAGAAATGAGCGACGAAGAACTTTCGGCTAAGCTTGACAAGATTTGTGTAATCGCAAGAAGTACACCTACAGTTAAAATGAGAGTGGTTAAGCTTCTTAAAGCTAAGGGCGAAGTTGTTGCGGTAACCGGTGACGGTATAAACGACGCACCTGCGCTCAAAAACGCCGATGTCGGCATTGCTATGGGTATCTCCGGCACGGAAGTTTCAAAAGAAGCAAGCGATATTGTGCTTATTGACGATTCGTTTACAACTATTGTTAAAGCGGTTGAATGGGGCAGAAATATTTATGAAAACTTTAAGCGCTTCATCTCGTTCCAGCTTACTGTTAATATCGCTTCGGTAATCTGCGTTTTCGCCTCAGTTCTTATGGGTCTTGACGCACCGTTTACCGCTCTTGAACTTCTTTGGATAAACATTATTATGGACGGACCTCCTGCTCTTACTCTCGGTCTTGAACCGAATTACAGTGACCTTATGAGCAGAAAGCCGACTGACAGAAGCGAAAATATTATTTCAAAGGAAATGTTTATTAAGATTTTTTCCACAGGCATTTATATGTCGGTCATTTTCCTTTGCCAATATAAGTTTAACTTCCTCGGTGCGGCGCAGGGAGAGATGAAAACAGTCCTTTTCACTCTCTTTGTTTTGTTCCAACTCTTTAACGCTTTTAACTGCCGTGAACTTCACAGCCAAACAATCTTTAAGCATTTGTTTAAAAACAAGCTTATGCTCGGCGTAGTGGGTCTTACATTCGTTTTGCAGATAATCATTATTCAGTTTGCGGGCGCATTTTTCGGCACGGTTGCTCTTTCGCTTAATATGTGGCTCAAGATTTTTGCCCTCGCATTTACGGTTATTATTTTGAGCGAAGTTGTTAAGGCGGTTATTAGACTTGTTGAGAAAGCAAGATAAATTATAGTTTATCTTAATATCGGTTTCTCTCCTATCGACGGCGAAGCCGCCA
>OQVZ01000154.1_pt1 | contig 24806 bp, 19 predicted proteins | sample 1691571 | NCBI WGS metagenome assembly OQVZ01 (sample SAMN03418261, study PRJEB22391) | human gut metagenome | biome: human-gut; feature: organic feature; material: feces | host: Homo sapiens | place: Tanzania | collected 2013-01
AACAACATCGGAAGTCTGGTACGCTACATGAACGAGAACAAGCAGAACAAGGATTGGGATAAGGTGGTTATCATTCCGGTCACTCCGACTTACAACACGTCAGGCGAAATGACAAACCTCACACACGATATGTCTATCTCAAGCACAAAACTGGTTGGCGGAAGCGAGAATCAGAATGGTGCCATCAACATCACTGTCATATACAGCAAATTCAAATAAGCAGATTTATGGCAGACAACTTTCTTGAACGCCAACGACGCGACTACGAGGAGCGCAAGCAACAGTGGCAGCGATCTACAAAGAAAGCTGCAAGCGTGTCAGAGATACTGAGAAAGGCGCGCGAGAAATTCAATAACGACTAATTTGAAGAGACATAATTCAATACCATAAGATTGAATGACGTTTAATTCAATAGCAAATAAAGACAAAGAGCCGTTCCATCATTGTATGGAGCGGCTTTTTGTTTGTATAGACTATTACAAGAATGCTACAAACCGAGGCTTAACAGCTTTTAAAATAAATTATTCAGAAAAGTTTTGACGGAGAATTTATTTTGCTTAACTTTGCGGAATAACTAATAACTATAAAAACAAATAATTCTAACCTATTAAAACTTTATGGCAACAGAAAAAAGAAACCTCCTCAAAGGAGACTTTAGCAAGAAAAACGCCCTACTCTTCGCTTTAGCGGTTCTTGTCACAATTGTGCTCTGGAACCTACCTACAAGCAGTTTCGGAATTGAAGGACTCACCGTTATCCAGCAACGCATTATCGCCGTGTTCGCACTGGCAACAATCCTGTGGGTAACAGAAGCCATTTCGCCTTGGGCAACATCCGTATCGCTTATCGGCTTGTTGCTGTTCACAACATCCGACAATGCGTTCCACTTCTTCCGTTCAGGCATTGAAAAGGAAGAACTGCTCGACCATAGCGCTCTTATGGCTACATTCGCCGACCCAATCATCATTCTCTTCCTCGGCGGTTTCATCCTCGCTATCGCAGCAACAAAGTCGGGACTTGACGTGCTTCTGGCACGCACTCTGCTTAAGCCTTTCGGCAACAAGAGCGAGAATGTGCTCCTCGGCTTCATCCTCATCACCGGCGTATTCTCAATGTTCGTCAGCAACACCGCTACAGCTGCGATGATGCTCACATTCCTTGCACCGGTTTTCAAAGCTCTCCCGCCTGAAGGCAAAGGCCGCGTAGCTCTTACGCTGTCAATCCCCGTTGCTGCCAATATCGGCGGTATGGGCACACCTATCGGCACACCTCCTAACGCAATCGCGCTGAAATACCTAAACTCACCAACAGGCTTGAACCTCGGTATCGGTTTCGGCGAATGGATGATGTACATGCTTCCGCTTACAATCGTTTTGCTCCTTATCGGTTGGTTCTTACTTAAGAAGTTCTTCCCGTTCAAGAAAAAGACCATCGAGCTTGAGATTGAAGGCGAAGTGCAGCACAACTGGCGTACAATGGTAGTTGCCGGAACATTCATCGTAACTGTATTGCTGTGGATCTGCGACCGTTGGACCGGTGTAGGTGCAAACACAGTTGCCATGGTGCCAATCGTAGTGTTCGCTTTCACTGGCGTAATCAAGGCACGCGACTTGGAGGAAATCAACTGGAGCGTTATCTGGATGGTAGCCGGTGGTTTCGCACTCGGACTTGCCCTTAACGAGTCTGGTCTCGCAGAGAACGTAATCAAGAGCATTCCGTTCAGCTCATGGTCGCCGGTAGTTATCCTGCTTGCTTCAGGTCTCATCTGCTACATTCTCTCAAACTTCATCTCTAACACCGCAACAGCAGCACTCCTCGTGCCAATCCTTGCCGTTGTATGTAAGGGTATGGGCGACTCGCTTGAGAGCATCGGCGGTACACCTACCGTACTTATCGGTATCGCTGTAGCAGCATCAGTAGCAATGACTCTGCCTATCTCTACACCTCCAAATGCTATCGCCCACTCTACCGGTTTGGTGAAGCAGAACGAGATGATGAAGATTGGTCTGACAATGGGTATCATCGGTTTGGTACTTGGCTACTCACTGCTCTTCTTCCTCGGCGAGATGCACGCATGGCAGTAATACATGCATGTTGAATAGTGCGTGCAATAATATCATAAAACATATTATTGCACGCATAACAATATAAGGATATACAGAAAACACATGTCTTTTTCACAGGAAACACTTTACGCTATAGCATTAACACGCATTAGCTATTTCAATACAGCCACCTGCCTGCAGCTATACCGCAAGCTCGGTTCGGCAACAGCTATTATGGAGAACCGCAATAACATCAAGGACGTTATCAGCGACGCTTCTCCACGCCTTGTTAATGCGCTGAGCGATGTTTCCGAAGCCCTGCATCGTGCAGAAGCAGAATTAGAATTCGACAACGCGCATGCCATCCGTCCATTGACGATGGCATGCGACGATTATCCCGAACGACTGCGCAACTGCGACGATGCCCCAATCGTACTTTTTTATCGTGGCAATGCCGACCTCAACCAACGCCGCATAGTGTCGGTTGTAGGCACACGCCATTGCACAGCCTACGGACAAGATATCATCAACAACTTCTGCCAGTCGCTCAAAGAACTTTGCCCCGATGTGCTCATCGTGAGCGGATTGGCGTATGGAGTGGATATCTGCGCACACCGCAATGCTTTGAAGAACGGTTTCGACACGGTAGGCGTATTGGCTCACGGTTTGGACATGCTTTATCCTTCCGCCCACCGAGATACAGCAAAAGAGATGCTCTCGCACGGCGGACTACTGACGGAATTCCTTACGAACACAAACCCCGACAAGATGAACTTCGTGAGACGCAACCGCATTGTAGCAGGCATTTCCGACGCTACAATCGTGGTGGAGAGTGCGGCACGCGGCGGCAGTCTGATAACTGCCGACATCGCACAAAGCTACGCCCGCGATGTTTTCACCTTTCCAGGCAACGTGAATTCGCCATACAGCGAAGGCTGCAACAAACTCATACGCGACAACAAGGCAGCCTTGATAACCTGCGCCGAAGACTTTGTAAACGCAATGGGATGGGAGCAGGATAACAAAGTGAAAGAAGCTCGGGCTAAAGGCATCGAACGCCAACTGTTCCCCGAACTGACAGCCGAAGAAACGCGCATAGTAGAACTGCTGCAAAAGAACAACGACCTGCAACTGAACATCATCGCCGTGCAGACCGGACTGCCTATTGGCAGCATCTCAGCACTCTTGTTCAGCCTCGAATTGAAAGGTGTTATCAAGCTATACGCAGGAGGAGTGTACCATTTACTTGGCTAATATTAGAATTTTAGGTATAAAAATTTTGCACTTATTTCTAATTGTCGTAACTTTGCATAATACTCAAAGAAATAATATAACAATAAACAAATACGCAAATGCCAGAAATCTCAACACGAGGACTTGAAATGCCCGAATCGCCGATTCGCAAATTAGCGCCTTTGGCAGTTGACGCCAAAAAGCGTGGTGTGAAAGTCTACCACCTCAATATCGGACAGCCCGACCTGCCCACTCCACAAGTAGGACTCGACGCATTGAAGCACATCGACCGCAGTGTGCTCGAATATTCGCCGTCACAGGGCTATCTCTCATACCGCGAGCGACTGACCGGTTATTACAAGCGCTTTAATATTAATGTGTCGGCAGACGACATCATCATTACAGCCGGTGGTTCTGAAGCGGTGCTTTTCGCGTTCATGTCGTGCCTTAACCCGGGCGACGAAATCATCATCCCTGAGCCAGCTTACGCCAACTATATGGCCTTTGCTATTTCGGCGGGCGCAAAGATCCGCACAATCGCCACAACCATAGAGGAAGGCTTCTCGCTGCCTAAGGTAGAGAAGTTCGAGGAGCTCATCAACGAGCGCACGCGTGCCATTCTGATTTGCAATCCGAACAACCCTACCGGCTATCTCTACACACGTCGCGAGATGAACCAGATTCGCGACTTGGTGAAGAAGTACGACCTTTATCTGTTCTCGGACGAGGTATATCGCGAGTACATCTACACCGGTTCGCCTTACATCTCAGCCTGCCATCTCGAAGGAATCGAGGACAACGTGATACTTATCGACTCCGTTTCAAAGCGCTACAGCGAGTGCGGCATCCGCATCGGAGCCTTGATTACGAAGAATCCGCAGGTGCGTGCAGCCGTAATGAAGCTGTGCCAGGCGCGCCTCTCTCCTCCTCTGCTTGGTCAGATAGTAGCCGAGGCATCGCTTGATGCACCCGAGGACTACTACCGCGACGTTTACGAGGAATACGTAGAGCGCCGCAAGTGTCTCATCGATGGTCTCAACCGCATACCGGGCGTTTACTCGCCGATACCTATGGGCGCCTTCTACACCGTAGCCAAGTTGCCTGTAGACGACAGCGAGAAGTTCTGCCGCTGGTGTCTTGAGGAGTTCCAGTACGAGGGCGAGACCGTCATGATGGCTCCTGCCGCAGGCTTCTACACCACACCGGGTGCAGGCATCAATCAGGTGCGCATCGCCTACGTGCTGAAGAAGGAAGACCTTGAGCGTGCGCTCATCGTTCTGCGCAAGGCTCTTGAGGCATATCCAGGCAGAGTGGACAGCAACGATTAATACATTCATGTTTATCGGAGCATCAAGAAGATTAAGATATTAAAACATTCAGATATTAAGACAATAGAACATAAAGATTGAGGAGTTAAGAAGTTAAGCCCATTGTTTTTACGGCAGATACAACAAGCCATAACAACGGCTCAACTTCTTAGCTCCTTATTTTTTAACTACCAAACAGAAGACTATGAACTTTCCGCTTTTCGTAGCTCGCCGCATATACTCCAACCAGATAAGCGACCGCCAAAAGGTGTCGAAGCCCGCTATACGCATAGCCACGATGGGCGTAGCAATCGGACTGGCTGTGATGATTATCAGCGTGTGCGTAGTGCTTGGCTTCAAGCATACCATACGCGACAAGGTTGTAGGCTTCGGCAGTCATATACAGATAGCCAACTTCTATGCGTTGCAGACATCAGCCACCGACCAGCCTATCGTTATCAACGACTCGATGGTAAATGTGCTGAAACACATTGACGGCGTGAGCCATGTGCAGCGTTTCGCCATGAAGCAAGGCATACTGAAGACCGACAACGATTTCCTTGGAGTTGCATTCAAGGGCGTTGACGAAGCCTTCGACACCACGTTCATCCACAGCAACATGGTTGAAGGCTACATACCGCAGTTCTCTGGTGAGAAGAGCGGCAACAAGATTCTCATATCTAAATCGATGGCAGACAAGCTGCAGACAAAGTGCGGCGACCGCATCTTCGCCTACTTCATTGACGAGAACGGAGTGAGAGCTCGCCGCTTCACCATCACGGGCGTCTACCAGACCAACCTTTCGCAGTACGACAACACAATCTGCTTCTGCGACTTGTATACAGCCGTGAAACTGAACAACTTCAGTCCAGGTCAGGTGTCGGGAGCCGAACTTACCGTAGCCGACTTCAGCAAGCTCGACGACACAGAGCACATCATCGTGAAGAAAGTGAACCGCACAATGGACTGCAACGGCGCCACCTACTCGTCGAAAACGATACGCGAGTTGTCGCCGCAGATATTCTCATGGCTCGACCTGCTCGACCTCAACGTGTGGATAATCCTCGCCATCATGACCGCCGTAGCCGTTGTCACAATGATATCCGGTCTGCTCATCATCATACTTGAGCGCACAACGATGATCGGTATACTCAAGGCGCTCGGCGCACGCAACAAGACGATACGCCACACGTTCCTTTGGTTCGCCGCCTTCATCATCGGCAAGGGTCTGCTTTGGGGCAACTTGTTGGGCTTGGGTCTTGTCATACTGCAACACTTCACCGGCTTTGCTAAGCTCGACCCCGCGACCTACTACGTCGATACCGTTCCGGTGGAGATAAATTGGCTGTTCGTCGTGGCGCTCAACGTAGCCACAATGCTAATAGCCATCGTGGTGCTCATTGCTCCGAGCTACCTCATATCGCACATCCACCCCGCACGTTCAATGCGTTACGAGTAAGACACACGGCGCGTTCATGCGCTACGAATAACAATTCATTCACTAAAAAACGAAACAACATAGAATATGGATATAAAGAAATCAGAATTTACGATATCGGCTGCCACCGTGAGCCAGTGCCCTAAAGACACAAAGCCCGAGTTCGCGTTCATCGGACGCTCCAACGTAGGCAAGTCGAGTCTTATCAACATGCTCTGCAATCACAAGGGCCTCGCAAAGACCTCTGCCACACCGGGCAAAACCCTGCTCATCAACCACTTCATCATCAACAACGACTGGTATCTTGTCGACCTTCCGGGCTACGGTTTCGCAAAGCGTTCGAAGACTGTGCAGAAGAAGCTCGACCAGATGATTACATCGTACATTCTGCAGCGCCAGCAGCTGGTGAACACCTTCGTGCTCATCGACATACGCCACGACCCGATGAAGATAGACACCGACTTCATCAACTGGCTCGGCGAGAGTTCGGTGCCCTTCTCCATCATCTTCACCAAGGCCGACAAGCTCGGACCTGTGCGTGCCAAGCAGAACGCAGCGAAGTGGATGAACTCGCTTAAGGAGCAGTGGGAGGAGCTGCCGCCCTACTTCATCACCAGTTCGGAGAAGAAAACCGGCCGTGACGAGGTGCTCGACTATATTGGAAACATACTGAACGAAATTAAAGACGCAGAATAAATGACTCCATTACTTGACGTTCAAAACATATCGAAAGCGTTCGGTGCGCACGTTCTGTTCGAGAACATCTCGTTCTCTATAGCCGAGGGCCAGCACGTAGGTCTGATAGCCAAGAACGGCACGGGCAAGTCTACACTGCTCTCGCTGCTCTCGGGCAAGGAGAGTGTCGACTCGGGCAGCATCATCTTCCGCCGCGACATCAAGGTTGGCTTTCTTGAACAGCAGCCAAAGTTCGACCCCGAAGAGTCGGTGCTCGACGCTTGCTTCAACCATCAGGGCGACCCCGACCGCATATTGAAGGCAAAGCAGATTCTGACGCAGCTGCACATCACCGACCTCACGCAGCCTATGGGACAGCTCAGCGGAGGACAGCAGAAGCGCATCGCGCTCGCCAACGTGCTCATCACCGAGCCCGACCTGCTCATCCTCGACGAACCTACAAACCACCTCGACCTCGAGATGATAGAATGGCTTGAGGGCTATCTGCAGCGCGGCAACAAGACGCTGCTCATGGTGACGCACGACCGCTACTTCCTCGACCGTGTCTGCAATATCATTCTCGAACTCGACAACCATACCGTCTATTCATACCGCGGCAACTTCCAGTATTACATGGAGAAGCGTCAGGAGCGCATCGACGCCACACGCGCCGAAATAGAGCGCGCCAACAACCTCTACCGCCGCGAACTCGAGTGGATGCGCCGCCAGCCGCAGGCACGCGGACACAAGGCACGCTACCGCGAGGAGGCGTTCTACGATCTCGAGAGCAAGGCGAAGCAGCGCATCGAGGAACGACAGATGCGCCTGAAGTCGAAGAACGTGTACATCGGTTCGAAGATATTCGAGTGCCAGTACGTCTCGAAAGCGTTCGACGAGAAGGTGATACTGAAGGACTTCTACTACAACTTCCAGCGCTTCGAGAAGATGGGCATCGTGGGCAACAACGGCACGGGCAAGTCTACATTCATAAAGATGTTGATCGGCGAAGTGGCGCCCGACAGCGGACGCTTCGACGTGGGCGACACCGTGCGCTTCGGCTACTTCTCGCAGGACGGAATGAAGTTCCGCGACGACCAGCGCGTCATTGACGTGATAGCCGACATCGCCGACTACATCGACTACGGCGGCGGCAAGCACATCACCGCAACGCAACTCCTGCAGCACTTCCTCTTCACGCCCGAACAGCAGTACGACTACGTATACAAACTCTCCGGCGGCGAGCGTCGCAAGCTCTATCTGTGCACGGTGCTGATGCGCAACCCCAACTTCCTCGTGCTCGACGAGCCTACCAACGACCTCGACATCCAGACGCTCGAGGTGCTCGAAGAGTATCTGCAAGACTTCCCCGGCTGCGTGATAATCGTGTCGCACGACCGCTTCTTCATGGACAAGATTGTAGACCACCTGCTCGTGTTCCGCGGCGAAGGCGAGATAAAGGACTTCCCCGGCAACTACACACAGTTCCGCGAGTGGGAGTCGTTGAAACCGAAGGAACAAGCCGACGCGAAGAACAACGCTTCCGATAACGAGAAGAAGGAGAAGCGCGAATTCGTAGGCGAACAACGCCGCAAGAAGACATACAAGGAGAAGTGCGAGTTCGAACGCCTTGAGAAGGAGATTGCTGCGCTCGAAGAGGAGCAGAAGACCATCGAAGAGGCGCTATGCAGCGGCACCCTCTCCATCGACGAACTGACAGAAAAGAGCAAGCGTCTGCCACTCGTGAAGGACGAGCTGGAGGAGAAAGAGATGCGCTGGCTCGAACTTTCTGAAATCGACGGATAATCAGTAGGAGGCTACGGCATTCTTGCCGTAGCCATTTCATTTTTATTGGCATACTTTTTGCCAAGACGATATTTGCACGTTTCAACCGCTCAGGAGTGCCCGCAAAATCAAAAACAAAATACGTTGTCGGTTTTTCGCGAGTTTTGAGCGTGCAGCCGTAAGCACATGGTTTACAACGTCTTGCGGCGATAAACGCTAAAGTGTGCAATTTTTTCTTATGTAAAACCAAACTTATCGTGAGACTTTACCATGTAAAAGCTATGCTTTTACCGGGTAAAGTCTCACGTTTTATATTGTAAAGTCTCACGAAAAGTTTGCAAAACCTATCGTTTTAGGTTGAAAAGTCTCGGTTTTTGCAGATTTTTCGCTGCGCCGAACCACAAAAACGCTCGTTTTACGCTTCTGACTTTTCTATAATGAGTTTTTTCGCGGAAGTTTTCAAAACAATATTTGCATATAAAAGTAAAAAGACAAAAAGCTAAAAACATTTAAAAATGCACATATCCGTAGCGTACTCAGATATGTAAAATTCTGAAAGCAATGACAACTTTTGGCACACTTCACACTAAAAACTGTCTGTATAGCCCTGGTTTGCCCATAATTTGAGCCTTTCTGTCGCAATGGCACACTATTTGTAATAAGAGTTTATGATTATAAATCAGAAAAACAAAACTTAAAAGTAAAAATACAAATTCATACTATGGCACAGAAAGGCAATATTGGAGTAACGACAGAGAACATCTTCCCTGTCATCAAGAAGTTTCTTTATTCAGACCATGAGATTTTCCTCCGCGAGATGGTGTCTAACGCTGTCGACGCTACACAGAAGCTGAAGACGCTTGCCGAACGCGGCGACTTCAAGGGCGAACTGGGCGACCTCACCGTGCGCGTAAGCCTCGACACCGAGAAAGGCACGCTGACCATCAGCGACCGAGGCATCGGCATGACCGAGGAGGAGATTAACAAATATATCAACCAGATCGCATTCTCTGGCGTTACCGACTTCCTCGACAAGTACAAGGACAACGCCAATGCCATCATCGGACACTTCGGCCTCGGCTTCTACTCGTCGTTCATGGTGAGCAAGAAGGTGGACATCATCACACGCAGCTACAAAGAGGGCGCAAAGGCCGTGAAGTGGAGCTGCGACGGAAGCCCTGAGTTCGAGATTGAGGACGTAGAAAAGGCTGACCGCGGTTCGGACATCGTGCTGCACATCGACGACGACTGCAAGGAGTTCCTCGAAAAGCAGAAGATTGAGGAGCTGCTGAACAAGTACTGCAAGTTCATGGCTGTGCCCGTGGCATTCGGCAAGAAGACCGAGTGGAAGGACGGCAAGCAGCAGGAGACCGACGAGGACAACATCATCAACAACGTTGAGCCGCTCTGGACAAAGGCGCCGAGCACGCTGAAGGACGAAGACTACAAGTCGTTCTACCGCACGCTCTACCCGATGCAGGACGAGCCGCTGTTCTGGATTCACCTCAACGTCGACTATCCGTTCAACCTCACCGGCATACTCTACTTCCCACGCATAAAGAGCAACATTGAGCTGCAGCGCAACAAGATTCAGCTCTACTGCAATCAGGTGTTCGTAACCGACCAGGTAGAAGGTATCGTGCCTGAATTCCTCACCCTGCTGCACGGCGTAATCGACTCGCCCGACATTCCTCTTAACGTGAGCCGCTCATATCTGCAGAGCGACGCCAACGTCAAGAAGATTTCGAAGTACATCACCAAGAAGGTGGCCGACCGTCTTGCTGCAATCTTCAAGGACGACCGCAAGGACTACGAGCAGAAGTGGGACGACCTCAAGATATTCATCAATTACGGCATGCTCTCGCAAGACGACTTCTACGACCGTGCCAAGGACTTTGCCCTGCTCAAGGATGTCGACGGCAAGTACTTCACCTACGACGAGTACAAGACCCTCATCAAGGACAACCAGACCGACAAGGACGGCAATCTGGTCTATCTCTACGCCAACGACAAGGAGGGCGAGTATAGCTACATCGAGGCAGCCAAGAACAAGGGCTACAGCGTACTCCTGCTCGACGGCCAGCTCGACACTCCTATGGTTTCAATGCTCGAGCAGAAGCTTGAGAAGACACGCTTCGCACGTGTGGATGCCGATATAGTCGACCGTCTCATAGTCAAGGACGATAACAAGGAGAGCGAACTCGCCAAGGACGACAAGGACAGCCTCACCGAGACATTCCGCTCGCAGTTGCCCACAATGGACCATACCGAATTCTACGTTGACGTGCAGGCTCTTGGAGCCGACAATCTGCCCGTGCTCATCACACAGAGCGAGTACATGCGCCGTATGAAGGAGGCAAGCAAGTATCAGGCAGGCATGGCGTTCTACGCCCAGATGCCAGATGCCTTCAACCTCGTTCTCAACAGCGACCATTCCCTCATCAAGGGCGTGCTCGACGGCGAGAAGCAGGAGTGTGGCAGCCAACTCAGTCCCGTCGACAGCGAACTCAAAGGACTTGAGGCACGACTCGCTGTGCTTCATCAGACCCAGAGCGCCAAGAAGCCCGAAGAGATTACTCAGGAGGAGAAGGACGATGTCAAGAACACCGAGCATTCTATTCAGGAGCAGCGCACAAAGCGCACCGACATCATAGCAGCCTATGCCAAGGGCAACAAGGTGGTTCATCAGCTCATCGACCTTGCCCTGCTTCAGAACGGCATGTTGAAGGGTGCAGCCCTCGACTCGTTCCTCAAGCGTTCGGTAGATATGATTAAGTAATATTTATGTTGTAGTGTTGAGGTGTTGGAATGTTGGGATTTCATGATTTTATGTTGAAGTCTCATCATCCCATTACCTCAACACTACAACTTTTTTACCCCTTTTTCTCACTCCTTATTATCTTTTCTTACGCAAACGTTTGCATTTTTTTTAAAGAAATTTGTAACTTTGCACAGACAAACAATTTGTGTTATCACACAACCAACTTTTTACATCTCAGTTTTAATGTATAATGGATAAGATTAGAATTAAGGATATCGCCGAAAGGGCTGGAGTTTCGGTAGGCACCGTTGACCGCGTTTTGCACAATCGCCCCAACGTTTCAAAGCCAGCAAGAGAAAAGGTTGAGCAAGCCTTGAAGGAAATGAAATACCAGCCCAATGTCTATGCAAGTGCATTGGCTTACAACAAGTCATACGTTTTCATCGCGCTCATTCCACAGCACGAGTCGGAAGCCTATTGGGAGGAAGTGGAGCAGGGACTGAAGAAGGCCATGGAGATGCGCCGTGACTTCCACATTGACGTCAAGCTCATGTTCTACGAACGCTTCAACAACCAGTCGTTTGTCGATTGCTATACCCAATGCCTCGAGTCTAATCCCAACGGAGTAATCATCGTGCCCGTCGACATCGAGACTACTAAGGTGTTTACCGACAAGCTCCACGAGCGTCAGATACCCTTCGTCATGCTCGACTCGTACATGCCCGATTTGAAGCCTCTTTCGTTCTTCGGTCAGGACTCCTTCTGCAGCGGCTATTTTGCTGCCAGGATGCTCATGCTCATAGCCTCGGGCGAGAAGGAGATAATGATTATGAAGCTAATGAAGGACGGCCACGTCACCAGTAAGCAGCAGGTCAATCGTGAGGTCGGTTTCCGCCATTACATGCACGACCATTTCCCCAATATAGAGATTCTTGAGCTTCACCTTCCATTCAAGGGCACACGTGCCGAGTACGACAATATGCTGCGTGACTTCCTTGATGCCCATCCTAACGTACACCATTGCATTACACTAAATTCAAAGGCCCACATCATGGGCGAATACCTCCTGCGCACTAACCGCCGTGACATCCAGATCATGGGTTACGACATGGTGGCCAAGAACGCCGAGTGCCTGCGCCAGGGAAGCATCTCGTTTCTCATAGCACAACACGGCTACCAGCAGGGATTCAGCTGTGTCGACTCCCTATTCAAGGCCATAGTGTTGCGCAAGAAGGTGCATCCAGTCAACTACATGCCTATAGAGCTGCTCACCAAGGAGAACGTCGACTTCTACCGTCGCACACAGCTCTAAAGGGGCTGTCACTTCCTCATACAAACACATTAACACATTGAAATGAGTAATCGTAAAGGATTGTTGGCTTTAAGCCCGTTGTTTGTCTTCGTGACCATTTATCTGGTTGCGTCAATCATAGCCCAGGATTTCTATAAAGTGCCCATAAGCGTGGCATTTGTCATAGCAAGCATCTACGCAGTTGCCATCTCTTACAAGAACGGACTGCGCCAGAGCGTGGACATCTTCAGCAAGGGAGCCAGCAAGAGCAACATCATGCTCATGCTGTGGATTTTCATACTGGCAGGAGCCTTCGCCCAGTCGGCCAAAGCCATGGGTTCGGTTGATGCAACGGTCGACTTAATGCTATCGCTGTTGCCCGACAATATGCTTCTGCCGGGACTCTTTCTTGCCACCTGCTTCATATCCCTATCTATAGGTACAAGCGTCGGAACCATCGTGGCGCTCGTGCCCATAGCAGCCGGACTGGCACAATCTACAGGCTCGCCCGCAGCCCTGCTTACTGCCGTTGTGGTGGGCGGAGCCTTCTTCGGAGACACCCTATCGTTCATCTCCGACACCACTATTGCCGCCACAAGTTCGCAAGGATGCAGCATGAGCGACAAGTTCAAGGTGAACTTTTTCATCACGACCCCTGCCGCCATCATTATCCTTGGTGTCTACACCTTTATGGGGATGCACATGAACACTACCAGCACACCTCATCCCGTCGACATAGTGCGCGTAATTCCATACATTGCCGTACTTGCCACAGCAATAGCCGGACTCAACGTCATGCTCGTGCTCACCATCGGCATCCTGCTCACAGGCATAATCGGCATGCTCAGCGGCGCCATGGGCGTGTTCGACTGGTTTCATGCAATGGGAGAGGGCATTATGGGTATGGGTGAACTCATCATCGTAACCATGCTCGCAGGAGGCATGTTCGAACTGGTGCGACACAACGGTGGCATAGATTATATCATCGCCAAAATTACCCGCCACATCCACGGCAAGCGAGGAGCAGAAGGCATCATAGCGTCGCTTGTAGCCACTATCGATGTCTGTACCGCCAACAATACCGTGGCCATCATCTCAACCGGAGGCATAGCCAAAAGAATCTCACAGCAGTTTGCACTCGACAGCCGCAAGGTGGCAAGCATTCTCGACACAAGCTCGTGCGTAATGCAATGTCTCATACCCTACGGGGCACAGCTGCTCATGGCTTCAGGACTCTCCAAACTCAGCCCAGCACAAATCATACCTTATCTGTATTACCCCTTCGCCCTGGCTGTATGCGTGCTGTTCACCATAGTATTCCGACTGCCAAGACGTTACAGTTAAGTAACACCACAACAACATTACACCCCTCTACATTATACTATAACTATGGACGTCATCAAACGAAACTTCTTCCGACTCCTACGCTACGGAGCCTTCAACGAGTATGAGCCAACAGAACCCATGTCGGCCTACAAATGGGGCTTGCTACAGCGAATGGCACAGGCCCACTACGTCGAAGCCATAGTCAATTCGGCACGCGACAACACTCGCTCACAAAATCCTATGCTGAGCGTGCCCGACGCCGGACTCTCTCGTCTGTGCAACGGTTTTCTCAACCGACAGCTTCGAAAGATTCGTGATGCCGAGCCCGACTCTGCCGAACCATCAATCGAGACGCTCAACATGCTCGACATAATCGTACAGACTACTGAGCGCCTTATCCTACACGGCGTAACCTACGCCTACATACTCAACATGGGCATTTTCCTGCGCAACTACGGCGACCGTATTGATTTTGTCAAACTCGAAAAGTGGCTACAGCGGCTCAATATCCTTTCCATGGCAGAACTTGAAGCCAGTATACTCATCTACACCTTAGGATTCCAGCAAGACGAGATACCATTTGTGCGCCGTGTTATCCCCGCAGCTTACAACATAGCGCTCAACGCTCTCTATTATGACGATGGCGAAGAGAACGACGCTACGGTTAGCGGCCGCCACATCTTTACTCTCAACAGCGGCGGCAAACTCACCGAGACCTTCCGCAACTGCCAGCGATGCTTCTTCTATGCTCCACTTGAGTCGGTCAGCATATTCTTCACACAGATAGCCAGCTATATTGCAAATATGGAGGAGTAGGGGAGTATGCATACTTAACGAAAGTTAAAATATTGATTTCCCATGCAACATTTCATGCCACGCTGCATTTAAGCTAACAGAATGCAACACTAGTATGAACAATAAAAACATGAAAGAAATTATGAAGAATAAAATGATTTTAGGCTTGTCAGCAATGATATTGGCCTCATGTGCGACTACACAGCACAAGCAGGATATCAACAAAAATATCAATTCCCACATCGAAGCGACTAAAAACACCAACGATATGGACAACGATTATCTGATACTTTCCGACGGACAGCACGCACTCATTAACCGTGCCAACCAATTTGCCCTAGACCTTTTCCGTACACAGACAGGTATGGACTCTAAGGTCATTTCGCCCGTTAGCGTGTCGTTTCTTATGGGAATGCTTGCCAATGGAGCCGACGGAACCACCAAGGAAGAGATTCTCGCTACTATAGCCGGCGACAAGAACATCTCTATCGACGAACTCAACGACACCTATGCTGCCATTCTGCGTACGGCAGCCAATGGCGACAAACTCACAACAGTCAACATAGCCAACTACATTGCTGTCAACAAGCACTTCAAGCTGAAGAATGCCTATGCTGATGCTGTCAGAAGCAAGTACGCAGCCAATGTGGAGAATCTCGACTTTGCCTCGCCAAAGACTCTTAAGCGAATCAATCAATGGTGTTCTGACCAGACCGACCGAATGATTCCTTCAATCATCGACCATCTCAACCCCTCAGACATCGCCGTGCTGATGAACGCCATCTACTTTAACGGCACTTGGACAGACCCGTTCAGCAAGAAGTACACACGTCAGGAGAATTTCCAAGGCTACACGCGCGACATAAAGAAGGTAGACGTGATGCACCAGAACCATAAGTTCAACTATGCCGACAACAGCCAGTATTCAGCCGTTGAGCTGCCTTATGGCAACGGACAGTACTCCATGACCGTGCTGCTGCCCAACGAGGGCGTTTCTATTGACGAAATGATGAAGCAGCTCACGACTGCCGAACTTGCCAAACTACAGCAGCAAATGGAAAAGTGCATCGTTGACTTGAAGTTGCCACGTTTCTCTACCACTACCGATGTCCGTCTCAATGCTCCGCTCTCAACCCTTGGAGCCAAGACAATGTTCTCAGGCAACGCCGATTTCAGCCGTATGGCAGATGCAGGGCTTTTTGTTTCTGCTATGCTCCAGAAGGCAAAAATCGAAGTGAGCGAGGAGGGCACAAAGGCAGCTGCCGTCACAGCAGCTGTCATGACAATGTCGGCTTTGCCACACGAACAGCCACGTCACGTAAAGTTCTATGCAAAGCGTCCATTTGTCTACATGATTACCGAAAATAACACTAACGCTATATTGTTTATCGGACAGTATACAGGAACTGAAAATTAAAACATAAAAAATGAAGAGTAAATATATCAAGCCACAGACATTAGTTATCGACATGGGAGCGTTGCAATTGCTGAGCGGCTCGGGAGGCGTGAGTGATGACGGCAAGAAAGCCACATTAAGCGACGAAGCTCCTACAAGTTCCAATCCGTGGGTGGATGCGCTTTAGGCTGTTTGATTTGGGCTTCGGGAAGCCTTCGGGATGCCCTCGGGTGAGAAGATCTTTGCCAATATTCCGCTTGTTTCCTTACTACTTTTGTCGGAATACATAAATTCCGCTCCGCTTACGTGTGCGCCAAGGATAGGGAAAAGAATAGACACGAGTGACTGGTGCATGTCTTTTGACACTTGCGAGAGCAAAAACAGCACGCATTCGGTGCCTTTCCCAGCCGTGGCATAGCTGTTGGGGTGGTTTTACTGCCGCTGTATTTGTTATTTGTCATGTCTGCTAAATTGTTAAGTCATTGATTGTCAGCCTTTAAGAGGAAACATAGTGTGGCTTGGCGTTACAGTTGTTACAGTTTTATTTACAAGGGTTACGATTTCCGTACTTTATATATATAACTACTTAATTATTAATTAGTTATAAAGTCTTTAAGAAGGGGTTTTAAGATATTCAACCTTTTTGTAATAACTGTAACAACTGTAACTGTAACGCTAAAAAACTATCGCAAGTTAGCGAAACCACTTTTCCTTTCAGAGGTTGTTACCATAATTATAAGTAACGCCCATTATGATAAATAGGCAAATTGCAATACTTTATATTTGGCAGTATCACCCTTTTGTTGTACTTTTGCCACTAAATAAGTGTTGTCGTTATTGTTATGTGCTATTAAGTTAGTTTTTGTCTCATAATTGAGACAGTACGTCTTTAACGATAACGCTTTTTTTCTTAGAAAGGCAATCCCACAGCGAAATGAACAGAAAGGTCTCTACCCAATCTGGGATTTGCTATTGGGAAATGTTCGCTTGATGTTGTGTAAGCCGGATTCACAGCCTTCATGCCACAGTCAAGTCTAACAACAAAATAATCAAAGTTGACACGCAGTCCGAGTCCGTAAGCTACAGCAAGTTGCTTTAGGAAAGAATCGAACTTGAACTGTCCTCCCGGTTGGTCTTTATAGTTCTTGAGCGTCCATATATTTCCGGCATCAACAAAGAATGCGCCGTTGAATTTCCAGAATAAAGCCGTACGCAATTCAACATTCATGTCAAGTTTCATGTCACCAGTCTGGTTGATGAAGTCAATCTTGCCGTCTGAACCGCGGAACTTTCCAGGACCAAGTTCCCTTACGTTCCAACCTCTTACGGAATTGGCACCACCCGAGAAGTATCTTTTCTCGAACGGCAGAATATTGCTGTTGCCATAAGGGTAAGCGATTCCAAGTCCGAAATGAAGCGCAAGCTGGTTTTTCACATCAAGTTGCAGAAGACGTGTGTAATCGAAATCGCCCTTTACATATTGTGCGTAAGCAATCTTGAAGAGCGTGTATTGCCCGTCAGAATTCTTCTTTGCTTTAGTAAGATGAGATATGGCGTTCAGCACATTACCTCCTACCTCGATATTTGCTCTAAAAGCCTGGCTATTAGAGTTGTATGATATGTTTACGCCCGACTTTACAATAAACAGATCCTCATAGTTGTACTTTAGGATTGCGTTGCGATAAGTGGTGTCGTCAAGATAATTGCTTTTGAATGTGGATGAAATCCAAGGCATGTGTACAAAGTTGATGTCAATAAGGTCGAAACGGTAAGACAGACCACGCAGTCCCTTCCAGTAGTAACGCCATGCCGATGTAAGTACGCGACGATGAAATTCCGGACGGTTCTGCATGTTGTAGCTAAACATAAGTTCCGACTTTGCGCTGTTGTCGTAGCGCACACTTTGCGAGAGGAAAGGAGCAATTATGCGCGGAAACGCCAAACGGGTCTCTACATTATACTCTATATAGTTCTGGTTCTGGTATCCGTCAAGTCCCTTAATTGCCTCATAGGCGCCACGGAACTGTACGGAGAAGAGCTCGCTTCCCCTGAATATGTTGTTGTTGGAATAAGTCAATGTGGCAGCAGCTCCGAAGTCGCCCTCGGTATTGGTACCTTCGGGTTGGAAAGATATAGTATTAGGCTTGCGTGTGCTTACCTTGATACCACAGTCAAGCAGTCCGTCTTCCTCGTTCTCGTCAAAGTGTATATTGGTGAACCTTACAGCATTCAGACGAGAGAAGTTGTTGTATGTGTTCTGTACCTCGGCAGCCGAGTATTTGTTGCCTTCCTTTATAGTAGTATTATTCTGTAATACGCTGGTACGCAATGCTATACGTTCGGAATTGACGGGGATGAAGTTTACTTTGTTTATGAAGTATTTTCTGTGATTTGTCTCCGGACTATTGTTTGAGGCCTTATACTTATGCAGGTACATAGTGACATCTACACTACCCGGATTAATAGTAGAGTCTACTTCGAATTTAATGAAGTCTTTATTGAACTTGTAATATCCCTCTTTTGTGAGAATGTTTGTTATGCGCTTGCGCTCTTCGTCAAGAGTCTGGATTGAGAATCGCATACCACGCTTCAGATTTATGTCAAGCGCCCCAAGGCTCTGCAACGTGTTGTGTACGCTGTCGTCCTCTATTACCACGTTGACCGAATCAATGGTATAGGAAATGCCAGGTATGGCCTTGTACTTCACTTCGACCTTACGACCTTTGCGCTTTACTGTATAGCTGGCCTTGGCATGGAGATAGCCTTCAGACTGCAAATACATGGCGATGTAATCACACGTAGCGGCAGTCTTGAGAGAATCATAAATTACCGGAGCCTCGCCCAATCCACGCAGAAACCTGTTGCCCCATCGTGTAGAATCGCGACCTGACATGCTGTACAGCGACAAGGGAACCTTGAACAGCGAAAACCACTTGGAATTGGGCCGTTGCTGTACATATGGCATAAGTGTAGAAGCCTTAACGTCGGATTGCTCGCTTTCAATCTTTACGGCTTTAAGGAGATAGTCGTCGGCAGGCACAAACTTGGTAGTTGAGCACGATGCCATGAAAAGGACTGCAATAAACGGCAGCGCAAGTATTTTGTTTAGAGATGATTGTCGTGACATAAAACATTGAAAAAACTTATGCAAAGATACTAATTTATTAATTAATATGCTTATCTTTGTCGAACAAATAGTAACAGACAAATAGAAAACGCCATAATGCTTAGCAAGAACAAGATAAAGCTTTTACACTCCCTGGAGATGAAAAAGAACCGCGATGCGCAGCAATCCTTTGTAGCTGAAGGTCCGAAAATAGTGCACGACATATTGTCAAGACACAAAGACCAGCTGTCGGTAATTGCCGCGACTGAGGAGTGGTTTGCACAAGAACACGAACTTATGGCCGGCTTGCAATGCGAGAGAATCGTAGTTTCGGCCGACGAACTGACAAAAGTCAGTTTTCTTTGCCATCCACAACAGGTTTTTGCGGTATTCAGGAAGTTTGCAGAGATGACTCCCGAGGAGTTGCCTTCACTTGCCGACAAACTCACGCTCGTACTTGATGGAGTGCAAGACCCTGGCAATTTGGGCACCATCATCCGCATAGCCGACTGGTTTGGCATAGAGGACATTATCTGCAGTAAGGACACGGTCGACGTGTACAATCCAAAGGTTGTACAGGCCACGATGGGCAGTATTGCGCGAGTGAGAGTGTCGTATATGGACTTGAAGCAGCTTTTCGAAGCCCTTCCCCCTACTCTACCCGTTTATGGCACACTTCTTGAAGGAAATAATATGTATTCCGAACAGCTGTCGCATAACGGAATAATAATAATGGGCAACGAAGGCAAAGGCATCTCGCCCCAAATCAGACAATTCATAACCAAGGGATTGCGTATCCCCAACTATCCCGAAGGTCGTGACACAGCCGACAGCCTTAACGTAGCTGTTGCCACGGCTATAATATGTGCAGAATTTAGAAGAAGATAGTATGGAAAACGAAATGAAAAAGACACGGATTCTCTTTATTGACAGAGACGGAACTATTGTAAAGGAACCTGCTGACGAACAGGTGGACAGCTTTGAGAAGCTGGATTTTGTTGAAGATGCTATAAGCAGCCTTAGATTCATACATGAGCACACGGATTTCATGTTTGTAATGGTGAGCAATCAGGACGGACTGGGTACAGATAGTTTTCCTACCGAAACATTTCTGCCTGTACACAACTTCATAATAAAGACATTGGCTGCCGAGAACGTCGTGTTTGAGGCCCAACATATCGACGACCACTTCCCCGAGGACAACTCGCCCATGCGTAAGCCTGGAACGGGAATGCTGCGCGAATACATGGATAACGACAAGTACGACTTGGAGAATTCGTATGTGATTGGCGACCGTGATACGGATGCAAAGCTTGCCGAAAACCTCGGCTGCAAGTCGCTTGTTCTCGGTCGTGATGGAATGACTTGGCCTAAGATTGCCGAAATTCTTTTTGCCGGCGAACGCACGGCTTCTGTAGAACGTGCCACTAAAGAGACTTCCATACGTGTAGCTATGAACATCGACGGACACGGCAGATGCAACATAGATACAGGTCTCGGATTCTTCGACCACATGCTCGAACAGATAGCCAAACACGGACAGGTAGACCTAGACATCGTGTGCAAGGGCGACTTGAATGTAGACGAACACCACACAATCGAGGACACAGCCATAGTACTCGGACAATGTATCGAAAAGTGTCTTGGCTCTAAACGAGGCATAGAGCGCTACGGATTTTGTCTGCCAATGGATGATTGCCTTTGCCAGGTAGCACTCGACTTCGGTGGACGTCCATGGCTCAACTGGAATGCCGAATTCAAGCGCGAACACATAGGCGACATGCCTACCGAAATGTTCCTTCACTTCTTCAAGAGTCTGAGCGACGCTGCCCACATGAATCTTGACATAGAAGCACGTGGAACAAACGAGCATCATAAGATAGAAGGAATATTCAAGGCTTTTGCACGTGCTCTACACATGGCTGTACGACGCGACATCCACCACTTTGAATTGCCCTCTACAAAGGGTATGTTATAGAAAAACAGACAGAGGAATATGGAGAATACACACGAGCATTTAATAATTGCTTGCGTAGGCACGAACATCAACCATCAGTCGAACATAGCAAAGGCAAGGGAGATTCTTGACAGCACGTTTGCCGACTGTCGATTCTCACGCGTCATGCTGACGCTTCCAATCGGGATGGACAATACGAATGTCCGCTTCGCCAATATGCTTGTAGTCTTCAATTCATCGTTGGACACAGAGGAGATAGTCAGCAAGCTGAAGCAAATAGAAAGGCAATGTGGCGACACACGTATGGCAAGAAGCCGAGGCGAAGTTATTATGGACATTGACTTGCTGAAATACGACGACGAACGCTTTCATCAGTCTGACTGGCAGCGCCATTACGTAATGGCGCTTATGGAAGAAATGCAACAATTTCAATTTACAAATGTATAAACTACTATAATATTGAAACATATGAAAAAAATATTATTTGCCCTTGCACTTGCAGCTCTGGGCGCAACGGAATCTATAGGACAGAACAAGCCGCAGGAGATAAACTTTGCTGAAACCTTCCGCGACTCAACGCTACGCATCGACTACATCTTCTCGGGCAATGCCACTACACAACGCATCTCGCTCGACAAGCTGAACATGTCGCCACGCTGGTATGGCAAGCGCAAGCATCTGGCCCAACTGCCCGTAGAGGGCAACGGACAGATAACAGTACGTAAGCACGGCACGGCAGAAGTGATTTACCGCAACTCGTTCTCTACACTCTTCCAGGAGTGGCAGTCGTACGACGAGGCTAAGACATCCGACAAGGCATTTGAGAACGTGTTCCTTATCCCTATGCCACAAGAGAAGGTAGACGTAACTGTCGATATGCGCAACAATCGTCATGAGATAACCGGAACCATGACGCATACGGTAGATCCTGCCGACATCCTTATCAGACACATAGGATTCAAGAACCGCACGCCATTCACTACGATACAGCAGGCTGCCGACACTACAAGATGCATTCATATAGCATACGTAGCTGAAGGATACAAGCAAAACGAAATGAACGTATTCATCGAGGATGCCAAGATTGCAACCGAAGCGCTATTTGAACACGAGCCGTTCAAGTCGATGCGCAACCGCTTCAATATAGTTGCTGTCGAGTCGCCTTCAGCAGACAGCGGAACGAGCGAACCGTCAAAGGGCATTTGGCGCAATACTGCGCTTGGAAGCCATTTTGACACGTTCTATTCCGACCGTTATCTTACAACGCTCAATCTCAAGAGTCTGCACGACGTGTTGGCAGGTACTCCTTATGAGCACATCATCGTGCTTGTCAATACCAAGGAATACGGCGGAGGCGGCATCTTGAACTCGTACAATCTGTCTATGACCCACCATCCAATGTACAAGCAGGTCGTTGTGCATGAGTTCGGCCACAGCTTTGCCGGACTCGCCGACGAGTATGCTTACGAGCAGGAGCAGATACCCATGTATCCGCACGATGTGGAGCCTTGGGAGAAGAACATAACAACTCTCGTTGACTTCCATGGCAAGTGGGAGAACATGATCAGGAAAGGTACACCCATACCTACTCCTATTGTGACAGCCGCAGAACAGCCGAATGTGAAGAAGGACAAGAATTCTAAGGCTCCTACCTATAAGATGGGAGTATACGAAGGTGCTGGCTATAGTCTTAAGGGAGTCTACCGTGCTACGCCCGACTGTCGTATGCGCAGCAACGACGTTAAGGAATTCTGCCCAGCTTGTCAGAAGGCTCTGCGCGAACTTATCAACTTCTATACAGAATAGGAGCTTGGCAATATAGTTGAACATTACAAGGGAGTGTCAAGACAATAACGGTTTTAACACTCCCTCTTTTACAAACAGGATAATATAGAAATGACAAATCAATTTTCGCCATTAGTGTCCGAAGTTCTTGCTTATAGCCGCGAAGAGGCAGCAAGACTCTCATGCAGCATCGTCAGACCAGAACATCTGATGCTGGCCATATTGCGTGAGCGTAAGAATCCAATGACGGGGATTTTTACAGACTTGAACATTAATGTACATGAATTAAAGCAAAATCTGGAGTCGTTGTCATCAACCGAATCCGAGTCACCTGACGCTATTCAGGCTAACAATGTAACTTCGCTTGACGACAAGACCAACAATATCTTGAAACTATCGGTTCTTGAAGCCAGATTGGCTCACTCACAGACCGTTAATATCGAACATCTTGTATTGGCCATTCTGCACGATAACGCCTCAAACGGCGTTAAGGCAGCACTCGGAAAATATGGGATAAACTATGAATTGGCAATGAAATATCTGCTAAAACCAAACTCTAAGACAACTGTAGACGGCATAGGACTGTCGGAGGAAGAGGACGAAAATATAACCGGTCGTAACAGCCGACGTGGCGACAGTTCTTCATCAGCCGGAACAGCCGATATGAGCCGGACAAGTGGTAAGACCGGAACTCCCGTACTCGACAAGTTCTCTACCGATTTGACAAAGGCTGCGTTGGACGGCAAACTCGACCCCGTTGTAGGACGTACTAATGAGATGCAACGCGTCACAGAAGTATTGTGCCGCCGAAAGAAGAACAACCCTATACTTATAGGCGAACCTGGTGTTGGAAAGAGTGCCATAGCCGAAGGCCTGGCACAACAGATTGCAAGTCGACACACGTCACCCTTACTCTTCAACAAGCGCATTCTTCGCCTCGATATGACCTCAATTGTAGCTGGAACAAAATATCGTGGACAGTTTGAAGAGCGCATTCAAGCCCTGCTACGTGAACTTGAGGACAATCCAGATATAATTGTCTTTATCGACGAAATCCACACCATAGTAGGCGCAGGAAGCACTCCAGGCTCAATGGATGCAGCCAACATTATGAAACCAGCTCTTGCACGCGGACTCATACAATGTATCGGAGCTACAACGCTTGACGAGTATCGCAACTCAATAGAAAAGGACGGAGCCTTGGAGCGTCGATTCCAACGTGTTATGGTCGAACCTAGTACAGCCGAGGAAACTCTCGAAATACTCCATAACATCAAGGAACGCTACGAGGATCATCACCATGTACGCTATACAGACGATGCCCTAAAGGCTTGTGTCGACCTTACCGGAAGATACATTACCGAACGCCAGTATCCCGACAAGGCAATAGACGCACTTGATGAGGTAGGCTCACGTGTCCATCTGCAACATGCAGTTATACCGCCTGCCATTATCGACAAGGAGAAGGAAATCAGACAGGCTGAACAACTGAAGAATGCAGCTGCTGCTGATCAGGATTTTGAACTTGCTGCAAGCTATCGCGACCGTCAATGCCAGCTTGAGGCAGAATTGAAGAAGCTTAACGAAGATTGGGCTACAGGCGACGACGGGCAACGTGAGACTGTAGATTCGGCTGATGTAGCCAATGTAGTCTCAACGATGACCGGTATCCCATTGCAACGCATTTCGGAAAAGGAGAGCGACCGTCTGCGTCGACTTGGCGAATGTCTCAACAACTCGGTAATTGCTCAGGAAAAGGCAATTAACAAGGTGGTAAGAAGTATACAGCGCAACCGTCTTGGACTTGGCAGTCACAACCGTCCGATTGGCGTATTCATGTTCCTCGGACCTACTGGTGTAGGCAAGACCTATCTGGCACAACGCCCTGCCGAAGGAATGTTCGGTACCA
>OQVZ01000155.1_pt1 | contig 24766 bp, 17 predicted proteins | sample 1691571 | NCBI WGS metagenome assembly OQVZ01 (sample SAMN03418261, study PRJEB22391) | human gut metagenome | biome: human-gut; feature: organic feature; material: feces | host: Homo sapiens | place: Tanzania | collected 2013-01
AAAATCTGCCAGCATACTCATGCCTAGGGTTTTGCCGAAACGTCTGGGGCGAGTAATTAACGTTACTTCAGCAATACCGGATTCAAGTATTTCGGTGATCAGGTTTGTTTTATCTATATAGTAATATCCTTCATCGCGAATCTTGGCGAAATTGGAGATACCAACAGGAAATTTCAATCCGTTCAAAATTATCGCTCCTCTCATACAACAGATTTATTACTTAGATTATATCATAATATCAATGCTTTGGATAAGGCTGTTTGAAAAAAGCGGGAATTTGGTTGGATGGTAGCTTTAGTGCTATTTGCTTGAATATAATACCTTTAAAAAAAGTGAAATTTAAAGGTGTTCATACTATACCTTTACGCTATAAAAGTGTCAGGGAAATACCTTTAAAAAGATAAATTTTAAAGCTTTTTACTGCAAGTAACAATAGATAGTATATTAGCTAAAACTTGCAAAAACAATGCTTTTGGGATAAAATATTAGCTATGGATATGTTTACTTTTTTGGAAGCTACCCCGGATGAGATTAACAAAGGAATTGCAGCTCGCGTTCGTACTGTACGCAAACGGCGCAAAATTTCACAGGTTAAATTGAGTGAGAAATCAGGAGTAAGCTTAGGATCTGTGAAGCGCTTTGAGAGTACAGGTGAAATTTCCTTATTGTCTCTGACTAAAATTGCTATCGCATTGAATGTTGAACAAGAGCTGAAGCAGCTTTTCAGCAACGTGCCTTATATGTCACTTGAGGAGATAGAAAATGAAAGAAATCAACAAGGTTAAGGTATCTTATAATGGTAAGGTGGTAGGCTCGATAATTAGGTATCAGCGTTATCTGACTGCCTTTGCTTATGATCCGGAATGGTTGAGTAATGGATTTTCTATAAGTCCTTTTTCCCTGCCTTTAAGAGAAGAGCCTTTTATTGCTAAGCAAGAGCCTTTTGATGGTTTATTTGGCGTTTTTGCAGACAGCTTGCCTGATGGATGGGGCAGACTGCTGCTGGATCGTTTGTTACTGAAAAACAAAATAAATCCCCATAGTGTAGGTAATCTTGAGCGTTTTGCGATTGTCGGCACATCTGGTATGGGCGCTTTGTCTTACGAGCCTGTATATAATATTTCTGAGAGAAGCGGTTTTGCTGATTTGGATAAGCTGGCTGAAGAGTGTAGTTTGATATTGTCTTCTGAGTATAATGATAATATTGATGAACTATTTTCTTTAGGTGGCTCTTCAGGTGGTGCAAGACCTAAAATACTTACAGAGGTTGATGGAGAGGATTGGATTATCAAGTTTCCTGCTTCTATGGATAAGCCTGATATAGGTTTACAGGAGTACAAGTATTCTCTTTGTGCCAGAAAATGTGGGATAAATATGTCGGAAACGCGTTTATTTCCTTCAGCGCGTTGTGAGGGTTACTTTGGCACCAAAAGATTTGATCGTGTTAAAACTTCTGAAGGTGAAAAAAGAATTCATATGGTTTCGGTAAGTGCTCTCTTGGAAACGTCACACAGGATTCCTAATCTTGATTATGTTATCCTGGGAAAGTTAACTTTGACGTTGACGAAGGACTATCAGGAGCTGGAAAAGCTGTTTAGGTTAATGTGCTTTAATGTTTTTGCGCATAACCGTGATGATCATTCCAAAAACTTTTCGTTTATATATTCGGATGATGAGAAAAAATGGATTTTATCGCCTGCCTATGATTTGACTTATAGTTATTCTATAGGCGGAGAGCATGCTACAACGGTTGATGGTAATGGCAAAAATCCAGGTATGAAGGATATTTTGGAAGTTGCAAAGAAGCTTGGTATGAATCTCTCACTGGCTGAGGATATAGCGCAACAGGTTCAGGCTTGTGTCGAAGATGATTTAGGAGAGTTTATTTTTAAAAGATAAAATATCATGAAAGTAAAAGCCTAATGAGTTACGCAAATGATGTGAACTCATTAGGCTTTATTTTTTTGATGCCCTTATACAAGTAAGTCATCGCACTCGTCATTTATTGTTGCAGGCAGGATTTCATTAAAATTTTCGTCTTTTCCATAAAAATAGTCATATTTTTTCGCCTATCCTACCCGAAATAGGGGTTTGGGGTGGGGTGCGGAAGAATATTGAGTGCTATACTTACGGTAACGAAGATGTTGCATCTTAATTCAAAGGAGGCTTTCAATATGAAGTTTTTGGCTAAGATGAAAGAAAAACAAATGCAAAGAAAACTTGGTGGAATTTTGTGCGGTTTGCTATGCGCAGGCGTACTGGTAATGCCGAGTGCTTGGGCAGATAATTATTTTGGTGATGATGGCAAGACTCCTATGTCAACCGGCGCTAATGTTACACTGAATTCTGGTACTTATGATGCTGTTTACGGTGGTTATAATAAAGAGGTGTCTCCTCCGGAAGTCTTTAAAAACAATGTTACTATTACCGGTACTGTTGCAACTAACATCGTATGTGGTGCATATTCTTTTTATGGTAATGTCAAAGAGAATACTGTAACGATTAGCGGTAATACTTTGGGGAATGTTGTGTGTGGTGGTGGCACCGGTGCTGCAGACGCTATAAAAAACTACGTTATCATTAAAGATAAAAGCGAAGTAAACGGTATAGTATATGGTGGTAAAGGTGTTAAAAGCAGCAAGGAAAACGATGTAAAGATTAGCGATAGTACCATCAATAAAACTGTATATGGCGGTGAGGCAGAAGGCAATACTGAAAATAACCATGTTACCATTGATGCTAACAGTACAGTGAAAGAAAGTGTTTATGGAGGCTATGCTATTCAGAACGCCAATGAGAACAAGGTAAGTGTTACCAATGCTTCTAAGGTTAATCGTAGTGTATCTGGTGGTTATTCAGAGCAAGGTGACAGCAAAAAGAATGAAGTAACAATCGAGGGTGCTGGTGTTGTAACCGCATATGTTGCCGGTGGCGTAGCAGTAGCAGGAATTAGCGAGGGCAACAAAGTAAATATTGCCCATAGTAGTGTTAATAAAAATGTTTATGGCGGTTATGGAGCTAAAGATAGCATTGGTAATATTATAAGCATCACAGATGACAGTAGCGTTGATAAAAATGTTTATGGCGGTTTTTCCTTTAAAGGCAATAGCATGGATAATACTGTAACTATTGATAATAGTACTGTTAATGAAAATGTATATGGTGGTTATACGGAAAACGATGGTGCTATAGCTGAGAAAATCCAAAATAATAAAGTTATTTTCAAAAATGGTGCGAAAATCAAGGGTGATGTTTACGGTGGCTATGATAAGCTGAGTAAAGCCAATATTAACAACAACACTCTGGAAGTAGTTGGTAAAGGCAACGAAGCAAAAAGCATTCAAAATTTTGATAAGCTTAACTTCTTTATCACCAAAGATCTTGTTGCCAACGATACTATGCTTAAAGTAACAGATACTGCTCTTATCAATAACGCAGAGATTAAGGCTGGCGTAGAGCTTGGTACTAAATTAAACGAAAATGATAAAATCAACCTGATTACTGCAGGCGCGCTAAAGGCTGAAAATATCACAACAGGAACCTTGACTGATGGTTTGATTAATATTGACAAGGGAATTAAAGTTGCTATTGGACCTGATGGAAATAAGTTAGTCGGAGTTATCAATGGCACAACACCTCCGGGTGGCGGTGGCACAACTCCTGGTGCCGGTAGCCTTTATGCTGATGCTAACGCAAAATCTCCGGTTGAAACACAGTCCGCTGCGCTCACTATGCTGAATCTGGGACATGATTTGCTGACAACTGCAGGCTATGAAAACGCTGCATTGGCTGTTGACGGGGAGGAAGAAGGTTCTGTTAATCCGTTTATCACCATGAGCGCTAACAATCAAAAGCTTGATACCGGTTCTCACGTTGACCTCAAAGCATGGAACATGAATCTTGGCTTTGCAAAGAAAATCAACAACAATTCCGGTAAGCTGTTAATTGCGCCTGTGATTGAATACGGTCGCGGTAGCTACGACTCCTATCTTGACAATGGTACGCACGGCGATGGCGATGCACACTTCTGGGGTGCAGGACTGATGGCTAAGCAGCTCAATGATGATGGCCTCTATTATGAAGGCTCCCTGCGTGCAGGCAGAATGAGCACCGATTATCAATCTGCTGTTGCAGGCGGCATTAAATACGACAGCGATGCAACCTATTACGCAGCACATCTTGGCATGGGTAAGGTTGTTCAGCTGAACGATAAGGATACCATTGACTACTACGGCAAGCTGTTCTACACTCGTCAACAGGGTGATAAGGTTACTGTAGGCGCCGGCGCAACCTATGATTTCGATGCTACAACCTCTCTGCGTACTCGTCTTGGTGCAAGATATACGCATCAACTGAGCGAGAAGAACGCTTTCTATGCAGGCTTGGCATGGCAGCATGAATTTGACGGTGAATCCAATGCGATTGTAGCCATTGTCGCTCTGAACAAATATGCAGAACTGAATAACGGGAAATTCCGCAGTACCGTGAGAAAGTGGATAAGTCGGGCAGCAGAGGAATGGATTGACGAAAAGACCGGATTGTTGGTTTCATTCCTGCAGGATGACGGTACTCAATATGGAGATATGCCTGTAAAAGGTTCCTACTCGGCCTTGAACTGTTACTACTTGACTTTCATTGACCCTCAACTCGCCAAAGAGCAATATGATACACTTAAATCATTGTTCTGGAAAGAAGGCATAATCGCCGGCCTGAAAGAATACCATGACCGGAGATGCTATCTGGGTGTGGATATAGATGCCGGGCCGATTCTATTTGAATTAAGTCCGTCCGGGACTGCCTTTATGACAGGAGCTGCAACCTATTTTAATGACAGTTCAATCAGGAAAAACATATTGAGGACAGCAGAAATTGCTGGACATTCAGTCAGACATGACGGCAAGCAGCATTATCTTTTGGCAAACGTGGCTTTAGTCGGCGAATCCATTATGCTGGCCATGAGGACACATTTCAAGTAATTGGATGGCGTTGTTTTCCCCGACAACCATATTGTCACTGGTCCGGAGTGCTGTCGAAAAACACTGTATTTTTACAATAAAATTCGAGAGTTCCTATGCGAATTTGTCGCTGAAGAGGAACTGAAACAGTCCGGTGAACAGGATTCCATTATTGTCCCTGTAAGGCATAATGTCGTCTTTGACGATAACAATCTTCTGGAAGGAATCATCAATGCGTTTGAGCGAATTCAGTTCCTGCTCACGTTTTTCTCCGGTTTCTATCTCGTAGGCCGACTGAATATAGTACTTCTCGTTCCCATCAGTAGCAATGAAATCTACCTCATATTGTTTGTATTCAGACTTGCCATCGACCATTTTACGGTGCTCAACGACTCCCACATCCACCACATAACCACGGTACAGCAATTCATTGAAGATGATGTTCTCCATCAGATGTGTCTGCTCCAGTTGGCGGTAATTCAGCCTTGCGTTTCTAAGACCGACATCTATCGAGTAGTATTTCTTGATGTTCTCGTAATACTTGTTGCCCTTGATATTATAACGTCGGGCTTCGTTGAACAAGAATGCCTCTTCCAGATAGCCGATATACTTTGCAACTGTGTCATCCGTTATCTTGATTTTGCGGACACTTCCCAGCGTATTGGTGATACGTGTCGTATTGGTAAGGGAACCGATGGATGAGCATAAAGCATCGGCTATGGCTTCAAGCGCATCCCGATTTTCAACGTTGTGGCGCTCGACCACATCGTCCAGATAGGTCTTCTTCCACAGTTTCTGGAGATAGGTGGTCTTCTGTTCAGCCGTCGGCATTTTCCTAAGTGCGGGAAGTCCTCCATAAGTGTAATACTCTTTCCACAGGTCATTGACACTTTCATGTCGGTCCTGACAAAATTCGCGGAAAGTGAACGGAAGGACGCTGACCTCGTCGCTGCGCCCGCGGAAGATGGTATTGATTTCGGTAGAAAGGAACTTTGAATTGCTGCCGGTGACATACACATCTACATTCTGACGCTTATTAAGGCCATTGACAATCCTTTCGAATCCATCTACCTCCTGAATTTCGTCCAGAAAGACGTAGTAATTCTCAGTCTGCGAGGCAATTCTGGAATAAAGGTATTCTTTCAGCTTCTCGCGGTCCAGTAGTTCCTGGGGAGTGTCCTCATCCTCAATATCAAAGGAAATGATGATAATGTTATCTTCGGGAACACCTTTCGAGAGGAGATAATCCTTGTATATGGGATCCAAGAGGAAGGATTTACCGGAACGCCTCGGTCCGGTAACCGCTTTAATCTGCCCATTATCCCTCCTGACAATCAGTCGGTTAAGATACAAATCCCGTTTTACGTAAGCATTCATAATATTCTACTTTCGAAATCTACTGCAAATTTACAGTAAATTTCGAAAACGCCAAAGGTCAATTCTCAATTATTGGCAGTTTGCCTATACATCTCCTCCGTATTGTAGCACTTTTCTGACGAAGTTATGCAGAGACATACATCCGTATGTATATAGATTCCGTTATCGAGGATAACTATCACAGGATAAAGACCATAGATCAATGACACTCTAGTCGCAAGGAAATGTCGTGGATGGCGGGGCGGAAGAAGTCTCGACGGGATGCAGGTCAACCGCAGGTCCATGAAGAAGATGAGGAACAATGCACTGGGCCGGCTGTGATCATGCCGTCGGGAGCAAGATAAGTCGGCGCGGAATTGGTACACCGCTTTCCGCCAAGTCCGGATTCTGCACTTCGTAGCACGTATCCGTCCCAGTTGTTCGGAAACCCTATGTAAGACTGTACAGAGCCTGAACGGCCAGTCCGCACCGCTACCTCACGGCAGTACATGCGCAGCACGTCCTCTGATATCCCGCTTCCGGAGGCATACCTGAGAAAGGTGCCGTCTGACACGTATGAGGAGGACACCACTTTCAATGAAGGTGCCCGGCGACAGGCAGGCCGCGGGTCCTGCTGTCCTGACGGCACGTATAGACGTCCTCCGTTCCTCATCTCGGCAAGGCGTCTGACGGCAAAGGTCCTGTCGCAGTGCTCCATCCTCATGACAAGGTCTATCACGCCTCCCTTTGTCCCGTCCCCGAAATCCACCCAGCCGTATCCTCCGGCAAGTATATGGGAGGACGGGGTCCTCTCGTCTCTGAACGGGGACTTGATGAGACCGCTGCGCGTGAAACTGATGTCCTTGCCATAATTAACAAGGACGTCAGCGACCTTCAAACGGGTTGGAACACTGTCGTATGTTCCTCTGTCATTCATATCTTTCCATTTTGTGCCTTACCGGCGTTGTCTTGCTGCCGCCGAACTCCATAGGGCTCGGCTCTCTGTCGTTGCGTGAGCTGCGTCACATAGGTAGGATGTATCCGAATAATGCCCTCGGGAACTTTAATTTGTACTCGTATGTATTCCTGATTTAATTTTACTACATTTGGTGCTTATAGGGGTAATGTTTTCTCAAAAGCATTATTATAATATATGAAGATGAGTAAAATAATACATTAAACAAGTTTTCCTTGAAAAAGATTATATTTTATGGACAAGAAGCAACTCGCGGAAGGGTGTGGCGTATTCGTGAACGGCCAGTGGCAGGTCAAGAACCTCAAGTTCCTGGCGGAATTCATGAACCAGACGGGTCTTACTACCGGAGACATCGCAAAGGGCGTGGGTCTCCAAAGGAATTCAGTCACACGCTGGTTTATGGTGGACGACACCACCCTCAGCAGGATCATCACCGCCGCTGACTACTACGGCTATGACTTCTTAATCTCCTATACCGTTCCGATGAGGGAGATAGAAGGCACCAGACTGGTCATTGAAAAGCCCTCACGCCCCATCAAGGCTCCCGGCAAGAGGCTTGATTTTATACGTGAGGCCATGAAGTCGGCAGCCATTACCAACGAGGCACTGGCGCAGAAGCTGAACGTCATCCGCAACACCGTCCAGCTCTGGTTCAAGAAGGACGACATCACGATCGGCAACATCTACAAGATTGCCGAGAGCTACGGGTGGGAAGTCAACATCACGTTCAAGTTGAAACAGAACGAGTAAGATGGTATTATCAAAGGCGAATGACAAATGTCGATGATAAAGGGTTTGATAAGTTAAAATTGAAGCGTACAAATAATAAATCTATTACGTATATGGAATCACCAAAATCTATTTCCGATGCCCCGGAGAAGTTTGATTGGGACGCATTCGAGCGCAAAAGCGAGGTTGTTGCCGTAGATCCGGGCAAAGTCGTGGAGGATGAAGTTGTTGAAGGTGAGGTTATCAAACTCAGCAAGTACGAAGTCGTAGTAAACATCAGCGGCAAAGGCGTGGGTAGCATTCCATCCTCAGAGTTCCGCTACAATCCCGACCTCAAAGTCGGGGATAGAGTCGAGGTATGTATAGAGTCCGCAGAGGATAAGAACGGTCAAATTGTACTCTCTCATAGCAAGGCTCGCAGCCTAAAGTCTTGGAACAGAGTCAACGAGGCGTTCAAGAACGACGAGATCGTAAGAGGCTTCATCAAGTCACGCGCCGGAGGTGGTATGGAGGTCGAAATATTCGGCCTCAAGGCATTCCTCCCGCAATCTCAGATTGACTTTAAGCCTATCCATAACTACTACCAACTCGTTGGCACTACTATGGACTTCAAGATAGTTAAAATCAATCACGAGTTTCATAATATCGTAGTTTCACACAAACGTGTTTTAGAAGGAGAGGAACCGGATAACGGAATATCAATTGAGGACGTTTCTGTCGGCCAGACACTTACCGGTCGTGTACGAAATATTAGAGAATTTGGGGTATTCATTGATTTGGGCGGCTTTGACGGCATGGTACATCGGTCCAACTTATCTTGGAAATCGTTCAATGATCCAAGAGAAATTGTATCTGTATGGGACCAGGTTAAAGTTGTTGTATTAGGCATTAAGGAAGGCAAAATAGAACTTGGAATGAAGCAACTAACGCCAGACCCATGGAGCACAATTGAAAACGATTATCCTATAGGTACCAATGTCGATGCCAAAATATCAAATATTGTTGACTATGGAGTATTTGCCGAATTGCCGTCAGGCATTGTTGGGTTGATACACAACAATGAACTTCAATGGGGTGGCAAGACATCCAAAGAAGAATTGAAAAAAGGTGATAGCATTAAAGTCCAGATTATCAATATCGATATCGAGAAAAAGCAATTGAGTCTAAGCAGAGACAAGATTACTTCTTCTGAATTTCTCGAGACACATCCTATTGGGCATTTGACTTCGGCCACCGTTATTCAGAGCAAAAAACAAGTTACTGTAGACATTGATGGCATACGGACAAATATTGTCGATGATAATTCGCTTATGCGTTATACGCTTACTGAAGGAAGCACGACGCAAGTATTAATAAAGGGATTGACCAAAAACGGGATTTCTTGTAGCATTCAAGAGTATGAAAAACAGCTGATAGAACGGACTGCAAAACAAATACATCCGGGAGACGTCATTGAGGCAGAAGTTGCTCATATTCTCAATGATGCTGTCATTATCAAAAGCAACGATATCTGCGGCATAATCCCGAAGAATGAATTGTCCGTCAATCCAGTATCAGACATTTTTAAAGAGGTGTTCGTTGGAGAAACAATTCGAGTCGTATATCTTGAATGTAGGGACGGCAAATTGATTTTCGGAAAAAAGTACCTTGATAATACGGATATATATCCGAAGGAACTATACGATTTGGGTGTTGATAATCTCTTGAAGCAGATGTCAATTACTCACAATTGTTTTATTGGACACAGCAACGGAAATGGATTCGTCAACAACCTGTACGTATATTACCCAGGACAGGAACGTGGCGAAGACTACGGAAATCTTCTTCTCGATCCAGTAACAGGTCGAAATATTGGCGTTAGCGCTCCGAAGCAGTTGTCTGACAAAGAAGGTTTTTTTGTTGTAAGCCTTCAACTTGCGAACAAAGGTTACAGAGAAGAGAAACATTGCCCATTTATTTTTAATGTCGTTCCTAATTACTCTTTTGAAGAGAAAGAGAACCCATATGCCAAAGATGTAGAGCTGGCTTATAAGACTCTTACAAGCCCTAAGGCCAACACGGCTCTTGCAAACCTTCTAGAAGAAGTTGGTCAAAATATGTATTCAAGCAAAGGACGAATGTTCTTCGAGTTGTTGCAGAATGCAGATGACGCCTCATCTGCAAATGGCGTCTCACTGAAGGTTCAGAGCAAAGGTGATTATTTGATTATCACTCACGATGGCTTTGCTTTCAGCAAAAATGACTTCGACTCTATAACATCCGCAGCTAAAAGTACAAAAAGCTCAAATAAGAAGAAAACCGGATATAAGGGAATAGGATTCAAATCGGTATTCACTAACTCTGACGCTGTCTTTATTAAGTCAGGTGGATATTCATTCGCATTTGACAAGAGCAACCCGGATTATTCCGACTTTGAGACTTTTTATTATACAGTCAATGACCTGAAAACGGATCAGGAAAAAATTGAATTCAGGAATAAGTTTGCAAAGGAATATCGTGAATTCAAAATGGTTGATGATATTCCTTGGCAATTATTGCCAATACAGAAGTCTGAATTTCCGAAGGATATTTCACGAGGTGATTTCACATCTCCAAGGAACAATGTCGCGATTGCTCTCCGAATGGATCCGAGCAAGATAAATGAGTATTTGAATGATATTGAAGAAGTCTTGTCAACTCCGCAGTTTGTGCTGTTTTTAAGGAATACAAAACGCATACAGTTGGTTCGAGACGGGGTAATAACGACCATTTCAAAAGCCATTTCTAACGATAGAATTCAGGTAAAGACATCGGCCCAAAACGATAGTAAAGACGTCTTTTATAAGTTAATATCAGTGGGCGCTGTCGGAGTCAGCAATGATGAATTCATAAAAGCTTCTGTTCCTATTGAGAAGGTCGAGATTATCAATAAACGCGGTGAAAAAGAATTGATTTTTATTCCACTCCATGATGATGGGACAAAAGGAGAAAGAATACCGGGAATTCCGAACCGTATTCCGTCTTCCGACCAAACTGAAATAACATTTGCCGTACCGATAAATGCAGATGGAAAGATTGAGCCTATTTCAACTAGAGCCAATTCATTCTTCGCATACCTTCCTATGGATGAGGCGCGTTTCCATTTGCCTTTTTATGTAAACGCAGATTTCATATTAATGTCAAATCGAGAAGGCATACAATGTGACAATCCATGGAACTATTTCCTTTTCTATCACATCGGTAGAAAAATCCTTGACTGGGTAACGACATATGCTACACCGGAACAGCCGGATTATCTCAAATTATTACCTAAGGAGAAATTTAATGAAAGCGACTCTTCGTTAAGGGCTCTATCAGGATTTTTTAACAAAGGCTTCCTGAATTCTCTTGAAGAGGTTCCTTTTATTTTAGGAGATGACAATTGTCTTCACACCCAAGATGACATCCTAATTGATGAGACCGGATTGTCTGGAATTATTGGAGTACCTGCATTCAGAGAAATGTTAGGGGCAAGGAAACATCTTCCTCACAGTGGTATCGATTCGTCTCCCCTCAAGGCAACGATTTTCTCCAAAATAACTAAGGTCACATTCGAGAATTTGATGCCAGTTCTTGCAAGAAGGACAGAAATTATAAAGACTGAGTTATCCAAGTTGAATTCCAACACTCTAACATCATTCTTTAATTGGGTCTCAACGAATTCGCAAGAGTGCAAGAGCCTTATTCCTAATCTTCCTATTCTCAATTTTGATGGAATATGGTACTCCGAAGCAGAGTTTAAAATCCTAAATAATCACATCATATCCAGCGAGAAGGTAAAACCAGTCAAGGGCATACTAGAAAAACTTGGATTCTTGTGCTCTGAAAATGAGATAGACACACATCCGCTCAGTAATTCCATTTCAGTTCCTTCGGATAAGGATGTGTTTGAACTCATATCAAAGGCAAATTTCTCTCCTTTATCATTTCAGGAGAGAGAGATGTTGTTCACGCAACTATGCAGTTTTACTGGTGTTGGTGAAGCCAAAATAAAAGAGATTGCCATATTCAAGAATTGTAATGGAGTGCTGAGGCCACTCAAGGATATGACAAAATATTCTGCAACTCTCCCTATTTGGTTGCACGAATATATGTTGACAAATGCCGAGTCAAATTTCACCACAGAAAAGTATTCTGTTTCACCGGAGCAGATATTCCCTAATATCATTGAACCTCATCTAACAGAACTTGTATCAAAAACTGATGTACTTGACGTATATGCAGTATTCAAGTCATCTTGGAAGAATTCAATGACGACTAGTCTGATAAATAATTCTGAAGTTGATGCCAATAGCCTGCTGTCGATTATAGAGGAATCAGATGCTTCTACTAAACAGACATATGTCAAGAATCTGAACTCGCTAGAATTATCATCGACATCATCCTACTCAAAAGGCTGTCGTGAATATCGGGTTCTACAACTGTGTGCCGCCACTCCATATTTGTCTTGTTTAATAAAAGACAAGATTACAATTGATGGAAAACCATTAAAGGAATTCTCCATCAAAGACTCTATAACTTTTACCGTAGACAGAACAACAGTTATATTGAGCCTCTCTAAAGTAGTGCCGACTTTTTCGGAGTCATCCACATTATGTACAATTCTGTCTCATTTTTCTGAAATTCAGAGTATTGAAGCCATTTTTAACTCAGAAGAAGAAACAAAAAATAATGTAAAGAATAGACTGTGCACATATCTGGAATGCTGTAATTATCCTACGCTCTCGCCCGAACAATTTGCCTTCTTTGCGCTTTATGAAAAAGAGAAAGGACATGTTAACTTTGAATATAACTTATCTTCTTACATAAAGGTCAATGACCAGAAGGCTTTTGTAAATATTATTGACTTTTTTTATCAGAAGAATCTTGATGTTGTTTTAAAATGGGTTTTAGAAAGCAGATCTATAACATATCCAATCAATCTTAATGGCCTATACATTAACAGCGATGACTACACTCTGGCGACTGAGCGTGTGCCAACATACATCTCGTTATGGGCTAATAGCGAGGAAAAAATCTCCTTCCTTGTGAAGTTAGGAGTTCACAATGACGACGGAGATGAAATCTCAAGGAGAAAATCTTTTAAAAGCTGTCTCAATGAAGATATTTGGAACATATCAAGCTATTCAGTAATAAACAAATTCCTCGCATGGGTTAAAGAATCCTTTCAATTACCTATCTGTGATCCCAATCAAGTAAATGTATTACGATCACTCTTTCTGAAACGAGGAATTGATGTGAAGAGAAATGTTGATGATTTCAAGCCTTCTTATGAATGGAATGATGAACGATACAGAGCGTGGAAGAAACAACATTCATTTTCAATTCTGATTTATAATGGAGAATTGCCATATAGGGGCGTTTACGAAAATAAATTGATATTTACCGGGAAAGAGTCAGATTATTTTTACTCTTCTAACAACAAAACGCTGTATATAAATGGAGAGAAAGACATAGCTCCGATAATGTCCAGCGTTTATAGCGATAGTAACATTCCGTTTACTAAGGACGACTGGAATGCTATATTTATGATTTCAGTTGATTCTGTAAAGGATTTAAGTCAAGAAAATCAAAATCTAAAGGCCAGAATCGCTGAACTCGAAAGGGAAAATAATGAGACTCACAGGGAAGGCAAAGAAACAGACCGAGGAGACAAGTCAAAGGAAGAACAGGCAGAGATTAACCGTCAGTTGAGAATACGTGCAAAATCATTCTTGCAGTGCAGGGGATTTGATGTTTCGCAATGGGATGCCAACTCTGGCGGACCAGATGTAGAACGAAAAATCATTGATCCTAACGGCAACTATGTAAATGTTGCAATTAGAAGTGCTTCAGGCAAGAAAGTGCATTTGTCCGCGTCTTCTTTTGAGATGCTTGTTAATGACAAGAACAACATTTTGATTATCGAGGATTCAAATGGAATTCACAGCGTGGATTTCCAGGAATTATTTGGAAATAATGCAAATGTGAACTTAATTTTTGACGCCAATCAGACTCCACTTGAATATTTTGTCGCACTTGCGCGGTTCTTTAAATATATAAAGAATACGGATTTTGTCATAGAGAATCCTACATACTCAGCTTACGATGAAATTAAGACATTTGGACTCGATGTCAAAAATGAGGGTACTGTGATAATTGACAACTCAGAAAACGACATATAAGATGTACTACTCAAGACAGAAACAAGAGAAATTCCTTGATGAGGAACTTTCCGCAATATCTCAAAAATATATTAACACAATAAAGACCCCAGCAGCAGCGCTTTTGGATATAGGAGAAGTATTTGTTGCGCAATTCATAAAAGCCGATGACAATGGGGCCGTTATTCTCAAAATGCGCAATGCTAGAGGTTTACCAAGAAAGGGAGATTATTTGTGTGGCGTATTGTTGACTGGAGAAATGTGTAAGTTCAAGAATTGGGGGAACATATCATGGATGAATCTAAGAAAACAGTTTCAAATTGAATTTTCAGAAGTCTATTGTGTATGGCAGTCCAAGTCGGATAATCCGGAGTTTTCGTTGGTCGGTTTTAAGGGAATGACTGTAGAGATGGTTAAACGTCTAGAACCGAATTGCATTGTTGTTCTTGGCCCCCAAGATCCACCAATTGCATATTATCAGAACCTAATAAGCATTGTAAGAAGTGAGTCTCAAGGTACTGAAGTCTCTAAAATGCTTGATTTTGAAAGAACTGGAAATTGCTGGAACCCGACTGTACTAGACCATGTGAAAGGATCAGCCGATTTTCTTTTGAATCAGTGGGAATTCAGTGATGAAGTCGTGATCCAAGGTCCTCCGGGGACAGGAAAAACATCCAAAATGGCCGAACTTGTATCAGGACTGTTATCGAAAGGTCATAGCGTTCTTGTAACTGCATTAACTAATCGGGCTTTAATGGAACTTGCCACCAAAGATGCTCTCAAGATGTTTTTGGAAAAGGGTCTCGTATCGAAAAGCAAGCTAACGTCTGACGAATCAAAAGATGCGCCTAAACTTAATAATATTTCGGGGAATACTCTTCATTGTTGTAAAGGAGAGCTCACATTGGCGACTTTTTATATATCCTCTACATGGGCCAAGGATCTGGAAACTAGCCAACCGTTTGATTATTTAGTTATGGATGAGGCGAGCCAGGCCCTCTTTGCAATGATTTGCGCTACAAAAAAGCTTAGCAAGAAGGTTATATGGATAGGAGACCAGAGTCAGTTACCGCCAGTGATAAATATGAATTCGGATGTAATTACCCAAAAGGATTATTACTCTTTGGTAGCCGGCTTCAACACTCTGTGTGAAAACTTTAAATACCCATCATTTATCCTGAGCGACACTTTCCGTTTAAACGAGCGCGCATCCAAATTTACCGGTATTTTCTATAATGGGAATCTCAAGTCGGTCTCCGTTTCCAGAAATTTGACGAGACTCAACTACCTCAATGAGAATGGCGGACCAAGTTATATACCAGTAAAAATGCCAGGAGGAGAAAAATCTCCAGCGGCAGGTATAGATGCAATTATGACAGTCCTTGGCGATTTGTTGAGAGTGGATAGTGATAGTATGAAAAAAATTGCTGTATTGTCTAAATTTCGAGCAACTATAAAGTCTTTACAGAAGGAGTTTGTAGAGAGGTATGGAAATAAGGACAATGTATTGATAGACACTGTCGAAAGGATTCAAGGTCTAACATGCGACATATGTATCTTCTTTATACCTAATTGTTTATGTTACTTATCTCTTGATCGAGCTTTTTTCAATGTAGCAACGAGCCGAGCGAAAGAGCATACAATTATAATCGCCAATGACGATATTCTGGAAAGCACAGGATGCATATGTTCGGATGTCAATACTTATTTGTCTTCCTTGATTCACGACACGGAGATTACTACTTCTGAAAACATGTCGACAAAAGACACGACACAGGAAGACGCCCCAATAAAAGATACATTAAACGGAAATGGCCTTAAAGTTTTTGGAAAGATAGACTTATCAAAATTTGAACGACCCAAGAAGGAACTTTCTGCGACAAAGACTAACTATTACCTAATTGACACAAATGTTTTTGTCACATGTCCGGATATAATCAGCAAGATTGACAAAAAATATTCTGTTATTTTACCAGCCAAGGTTGCAGATGAACTTGACAAAATGAAGATTAAACTTGATGAACAAGGTAAACGAAATGCCGAGAAGGCACTTCGCCTCCTCAATCAAGAAAGTGAACATAACATCATCTACGAATTGGCTGACCTGTCATTGCTTCCGGTAGAATTTGACAAAAGATCTCCAGACAACATGATATTATCTGTAGCTTTGAAGTATAGTGCAGACAATCCAATAATTCTAACTTCGGATAATGGATTGCAGATTAAGGCGAAAACGCTTAAAATCAGCACAGTAACGCTTAGGGATTTCCTGAAGAGATAAGAAAAGGAGACCTTAGAGAGACGTTATCATTATAACCATTCCTCCTTTTCCCTAGTTAGGAAGCCTAAATGGTTTTCCTTACGATTACGAAGCATACTGTAAATGTTCTTGTGGACAAGCTGAAGGGATAAATCATACGGATTAGTACGATTTTATGTCTCTAGAAAAATGAGGCGTTTTTACCTATGGCATTTCCCGGCATTTTGTGCCGGATAGTGGTAATTTATGGAATATGATAGGCTTTGGATGTCCTACCGCGTTTATTTTGAATAATTTTAAAATACCAGAAAGGTGAAGGTAAATGTGTACACAAATGCAAGTATAGTATAGACTATTTTTAGCGGTCTAAAACCATATTGCATATTGTGGCGTATTGAGGAAAATTAATCGTACTGAAAATCGCACTTAAAGGTTTGAAATCCGTGCTACAAGTATCTGAAATGAGGTTTATCCTTCTCTTTAATGAGGAGGAATATAAGTAGGTAATTGCTTAATAATAAAATAGTTAATATGGAACATTATTACAATGGACCGCCTTTTCTTGTTTTTCAAAGGACTTGCCCGATGTTTTATTTCTGATTTGATATTCTTTCCAACCGTGATGTGATGCCCTGCTTATAAGCTTCCTTGCACTCGTCGTCCAGAAACGACATGTCAATCATGTCGTGGAATTTCGGTAGGAGTTTTTTGTACTTTTCTAGCATATTATCAAATACCTTGGACGCAATACCTGAAAGTGTCATGGTGCTGACGAAATCGCTTTTCGTTATCCGCTTCTTCAGTCCATTTAGTGTGAGTGTCATTTCTTCGGTGTCTTTAGGATTCACCATTGAGACATTCAGGAGGTCGTATGCTGGGGTTAGAAACCACTTTCCTTTTGGTGCATACAGCGAGAAGTTCTTCAGATGCATATCATTGTTTCCTACCAGCCAGCTGAAGAATACTTGTTCATAGAAATCGGTCAGATCCAAAAGTGGCACATATGAATATTTGGCGATTACCTTGGCAATCTGTTCATACGAACTCTTGTACTTGTATTCCGTCTGTCTCTCTGTAAGCTGGCACATGTCCTCCATCGGAATCTTACTTCCGTCTGATGTCCGGTCTATCCTTTTGGTCAGGTAGCCCAATGTGCCATCTTGAAGTCGTATTAGAGAGTGGGGCGCAACCTTTATCTTTGCTATTTCGGCCAAATGCATTGTCAAGTCTTCATTTTCGGGAAGATTCTTGTATGTCTGGGTCTGTGGCTTGAAGATATAATCGCCCCAAAGTCCTACTATGGTGAGTCTTCTTGACCCTTCATGCCTGTCGAGATGGAGCGACAATTTCGCCTGAACTCTGGTCAATGTTGTCTGCGACTTTATCACCTGAGCAGCCAGAGTGTCCAAATCATTGAGTGAATAGGGCAATTCCGGTGCATTCTGCATTCCGAAGAATTTCTTGGCACAGCCTTTATGGAAATCCACTTCTCCGTCCACAAGCTCCTTATAGCAATATAGACATTTACTCATCGCTTTTCTCATTTACAGGTACGACACTTACCGCTCCGATGCAGTCTTTGCAACAGAGTAGGAGCAGGGACATCCTGTCCAATGAACTGATGTCCATATTCCTTAAAGCCACATCAAGCAGCCATCCTTCAGGAATGAGACCATCGAAGAATGGAAACAGAATTTTGGATTGATAAGGCTTCTCAGAGAGTGGCAGTGTAAGACTCACTGGATCTGAGCCCTTATTGTCTAAATATTCCTTATTGTAGCGGAATTCATAACCGGATTCTGTTTCAGTAAGAATACCGGCAAGGTGGTCCTTAAAGTAAATCTCAGCTTTTCTCATTCAATTCATCTGTTCTTACCGGTGCGAGCTCGTAGCCGAACATTGCAAGCACCTGATTAACCTTATCCATCCTGAGCGTCGGTTTTCCTTGCTCAAGTTGACGCACGAAATTAAGTCCGACACCGCATTTCAGGGCGAGGTCTTCCTGTGTCAATCCATACTCCTTGCGGAGGGATTTGAGTTTTGCAGACAATAGTGTCTTCATAATATAATTACATCCTATCGGATGCAAATATAGTAAACTTTTATGAAATTATATTACATCGAATGTAAAATTCTCCTCTGATCTAAAATTACATCATTTCGGATATAGAAATGCGCCATTATAGGATGTCGTCCTTTTACGGAACAGACCGGATAGAAATCGCCGAAAACATGACGTGGTTAGGTCAGTTTAAATATCAGTGGTATGTAAATCGGCAACCGCAGTTGCCGATTAATTCTCAACAATCAAGAATGTATTATAGAATCTTCTCTATATGACATTGCAGCACGTGCTCCTTCCAAAAAGTCACATCTACATGATTCCACGGCATCATCATGTTCCTCTGGATTCTCGATTATCCCCTGCGCATATTCTCTTGCCTGCTCAAGAAGTTCCGGATACATTTGACAGAACTCCTCAAAGTTTAATTTCTGATTATTCATATCTCAATACGTTATTTGGTTAAAAACTCTTCATAAAGAATATCGACAATTACATCTATGTTCATCCTAATTTGCTCATACGTATTCTTATTAATGTCCATCAGCAAGACCTTGAATTCTTTATTCTTCATAAATCAATTGGTTTATTGTGCAGCCATATACATGGCCTTGATTAATGATATGATTTTCTTGTTCAGATTACTGTTGAACACTCTCTGCTCCGACTTGTCTACGGATTCATGAGCATCTCTATGTTCCTTAAGAAAATCCTCCATCACATCATCGTACATAGCCTTGACAAGTCTACCGAAATCTCGTGGAATCTTCACCTCGCCAATGTGACTGACGACGTTAACAAGACGATTTTCATTCACATAAGGTTCAATCAAAAATAGAAGTTCCTTAAGTTCTTTACTGTATTCTATACTTTGCTCCAATTGTTTATTGCGTCTTTTCACACTCTTCTTCTCCGCAAATTTCTCATTCTTACTCTTGATCAATGCTCTGCTGCCAGTCCGTAGGTATTGTGGAACAACAGGCCTTATAACAATACCTTCACAGATATTATCCGCTATTGCAGGCAATCCCAGCCACTCGGGAATCTTGGATTGGAACTGATTTGAATGCTTAAGACACTCATCCAAAGTCCCTGAAAACAAACTTTTGGCATAGAAGAAGCCCTCGGACTCAAACAAAGCATTAGCTTCCTCTACTGAGAGATAGCTACCGCCATTCTCAGTAAAGACATAGATATCGAATCCATAGAATTCATGCTTCGGAGTATAGAATACGCCCTTCTGGATTACAGTAAGTCGACCAACACGTTGAACATCAGGATGTGGATATGCGCCACCGAATAGTTCCCCGAAAATTGAGATTGACTTTACACCCTCATGTGTCTGGCACAATCTTCTGAAGAGCGAGAGCACCTTATCGTGATACTGCTCAAGAATCTCATGATAATCATAAAAGTTCTCATCTTCAGTCAGAATTGAGGTCCTTTTTGCGAACTTGACATCATGTCCATCGCAAAGGAAACTTGTATTAGTACCATGTACTTTCTCCTGAACTACCCACTTGACATCAGATGAAACTTGCTCTCTCACGTCATTCACATAGTCTTTATAAAACGAGTTCTCAATGGAACTATATTTCTTAAACTCAATCATAATGCGAATAGTATTTCTTTTAAACAATCGGCCCTTGCAAGCCTTCAATATTTTCCCTTGGATAAGCTTAACCGTGGCAAAGATATAGAACAAATACCAATTGTAAAATATTGATTTTCAATAACTTTTTCGCTATTTACATAGTATGTTAACTAATTACGTTACAGTATTACGTTACAGTATTACGTATTATTATATAATATATATTAATATATCACGTCACATTACAATGAGATGAGAAAACAGGATTTTGCTGTTCTCTTCTGCGCATTCTATTGCCCTGTCCAGCGATTCAATAGCCACTCGGCGGGACGCGGCTACGCTTGATTTTTGGAGGCGTTGATTATCAATGTGTTATAAAATGCAGCGTGGAAACACGACCAAAAAAAGCCTGCGTTTCCACGCTATATCTAAAATGGTGTTTGATTATCAGTGAGTTACAAAGCGCTCCGTGGCCGCGTCCCGACACCGCATTTCATGGTTAGGTCTTCCTGTGCCATTCCACGTTAAAATCTGATGTGATGGACGAATTCCTTCTTTGACGGAACGAGCGGCTCGGACTTCAGGCCTATCTTCTTGAAGTCAATCTCTTTAAGGTCAATGCATCTGATGCCTCCATCATACATGGAGCGATAATAGAACCTCAAACCTGACATGTCGGTGACACAGGTGCATTGGGTTGCTGACGGGATGTCAGCCGGCGTTTCGTCAACCGGGAACTGCGCCCCGATCGGAATCTCCATCGAACCGAGAATATGAAATGCCGTGAACACGGACCCCTCTGCGTCAGGCTTCTGCGGTGCGGTGTTCTGGAAGAAGGCCGCGCGTACAAACCTTGAAGGCGGGGTAAAATCCCCCGGCAGACCAATCATCGCGCTTCCTCCTCCGAAAGATGACAAGGACATATTTCCAAGCGTATGTGGTTCGGTGCGGCCAGGCAGGAGGTTTACATAGTTGTTGAGATTGGTGAGCTGCCAGTCGAAAGATGGAGAGTTGGTCAGCACGCCTAGGTGATTCTCATAGAAAACACACTTCCCGTCAATAATCTCCAGCACGATCTGGCGGCCTGACGGCTCGGCGAACCTCCAATGTACGGTCGATGAACGTGGATCGAATCCATGGATATGTACTCTTGCGATCTCGGCCTTGACCTCATCGACGGTGGCGCAGCGCCCGAGAATGTAGGAGACCAGCTGGAAATCAGATATGTTTGTCTCATAGTTCGCTTCTGAATACTCCTCGTACTTTCCGTAGTCAGGGAAATAGAAGAGGCCGGCGGAGAGGCCTTTCTCATTCATGCCCTCCATCATCAGCTCGTCCTGGACCACCGAGACACCCACATAGCCATATACATTGGTGAAACTTCTGCCAGTCCCTCCTCCGGGGATGAAGGATTTCCAACTGTGGCCGCGAGGTACGACAACCCAACGGCAGTCATTGTCGGAGGCGGCCCACTCGATCGTGCGCGCCACTACGGTGCTTCCGTCCTTGGCTTTGAGGGTAATGCCTGTGCAGGCATAGCAGTTCTGGAATGATGCCATCAAGGCCGCTGCGGCCAGAATGATGGCGGTAAGAATCGATAAATGTTTCATAAATCATGTGGTTAAAATATGTGTATATGCCAGAGCGCTAACCTGGTATGTACCAGTAGGTTCATAAGAAGAACGGCCCGCAAATTGCGAGCCGTTCTTCCCATATTCATTGAAAAAAATCTTTCTGACAAACTAATTACTCAATTGCGACTGTCGCTTTCGTATAGACCCTTCCGCTGCGGATGCTGAGAGTCCACGTGCCTGTCTCGTATGACATCGGGGCGTTTGTCAATGTCAATGTCCTACCTTTAGTGGAGCAGGTCAGAGGCGTCTTGTCAGCGCGATGACGGAGCAGGCGATCGCTCCGAATAATTTATGGTTCTTCATCATGTCATTTTGTTGATCAGCGGCAAATGTACGACTTTTTCATTTATTGAGAATAACTTTATTTATGTAATATGTCACGTGGGATTACCGCAGCGTGGGACATTCGGAGTGAGATGACTGAAAATAGGGATAGGCCGGAAATGGCTTGTCCCTATTTTCTCTTATCTCGTTACTACTTCAAGATTTATTTTAAGAATATTATTCCGCTGAGTTGTACATTCATATCATTTTTGCCTTCGCTGTCGATGGAAATATTGTTGGTAAAGAACACTCCGCCATCTCCGTAGAAGTATAGTGGCTTGCATCCGTTCTCTTTCTGCGCCGTGTCAATCTCGCTCACAGGAATCGTCAGCGTGACAGAATCTGATGAGACGGTTACGAAGGCCGTGTCGGCCAATGGTACAGAGCAATTGAAGTTGATGTTTTCGAAGCGTGTGAATCCCTTAGGAATTATGGATGCCCCTTTGGTGTTGATTTCAATCCAGTGGGAACCGCATTCGTCTACCTCTACGGTGTCCATCTGCATAAGTCCAAAGTTCCAGAATCCCACAGTTGTGTCAACAATCTCACGCACGACTCTTTCCGGGTACATGATGTAGAGGTATTCCATCTTCTCGTCTGTCTCAATCATAGTTGCGATATCCCCGGATTTCATTATCTCTGAATATCTTGCCGAGTCCAAAGGAAAATTGATGCCGGGACAGTTAGCGGATAGTGCTTTCTTTACTTCGCTGACTAGGACTCTTCGGGACATGGCTGAGAAATTCTGCGGGCCAACAGACGAAAGTGCTGCAAGCGCTAGAAAGGACAGCGGAATCCATCGGAATCTTTTGCATTTGCTGACCGTCAAACCTATGCAGACAGCATAGCCCCAAACGTTGAAGAGAACTACGTATAGGCGTGGCGCGGTGATTCCGTAGTCCGTTATCCTTTTGGCGATTCCTACCGTCATCAATATAAGAAGCGGAAGGAAAATGGCAGGCAAGAGTTTGAGCGCCTTGCGGTCGAATCTCCACTTGTTGTCTTCTTTTCGAAATTGTACCGGATAGAGCAGAAACATCATCAGTATCAGGCATATCATTGATACCATTACAAGTGTTGATACCCATCCGCAGGGAAGCTTCCATTCAAAAAGGATCTTTACGGCATATACATAGAGCGTTACTACATAAGTGCCGAAAAGAGGAAATATCAAATAGTTAATCAGTCCGAGTCCAGTTGTTCCGGGACGTTCAGTGTCATGTCTCTCTTTTTCTGGAATCAATTGCATGAACACCATCGGCGCGACGAATATCATGCATACCAGGAACACGTCAGCGAACACCTTCCATCCGATTTCAACTCCGAAGAGTACATTGAATGCAAGAACGAGCAACTCCAGTCCTCCAGCCAGAAGTACCCCGACAGCAAAAGCAGTCACGAATGCTGATGTGCAGTCGATAATATAGTTCCATAGCCTCATGTCATTGTTGGATTCTTGAAAGACAGGGGCAATGAATATTCCTGAAACTATTATCCCCACGAGTGTGACAGCTGCATTGGTCCAACTCAAATCCAGCGGCCATGCCTGGCGGAACGCGAGGCAGACCCCTAGCCATAAGGCATTGACGGCTATAATCCAAAGCGGTTTTACGGTGTGTCTCTCGTCATTTCTCCAATCCGTGAGCACGAGCTTTACCACCAGATTCAGCAGACCGGCGGTTATCGTCCAGAACATCAGGAAAAAAGAGTCGTTTCTATCTATTTTATCTCCAAAATGAATCAACACGACCGACATGATGGCTGCCGCTATCATAAAGCAAGCCGAAGTCGTAAATTTCTTGAAGGTCCCAGCCATTTTCTGGCATAAGTCCTTGATTGTGGTTTTGTCTATCATATTGCAAAATAATCCATTCTGAAATTTAACAATATTTTCTGAATGTATGCCTTTTCTGTCTCCTTCAGGACATATGTCAATACAGAAATCCGAACATCCATAGTGGCACTTGATTGTCAAACACATACTCTATTGTATCTTTGACCACATATGCGTCTTTCAAATTGGATATTTGTTTCTTTCCTTTGTTGCGCCCGCCCACTTCGAAAGTCTTTCCGTCAATCTCAAAATCTGAAACAGGAGATTCTACCGTATCGTACTTCTGCTTGGTCCAGCAATAAAAGATAGTTTCTCGAGCATTCCCCGTGTCTGGATTTTCGCCCGAAAGGACATAGGACATATTGGAATTCTGGAGATAAAGCTTGTCCATTTTGCGGAGAATTGCGTCACCGTTGGCCTTCATACGCAGGACGGAAACAAGTTCGGCTTTTTCCAGATATTCCAGATACTTGGGAAGTTCGTCGCGACTTAATTCCAAGTCTCTTGCCATATCCGAGAAATTAATCTTGACAGGGACGCTCTTGGAAATATAGTACATGAATTTCTTGAGCTTCTGCGTGGCGGCGATGGTCATCCTGGCGTATTTGGGAATATCGACTTCAACTGTAGTGTTGATGACTTGTCTCATACGAGTTTCGAATTCCGGTTCCTGAAAAAAAGGATAGCAGCCCTTTTTCATATATTCTTCGAAGTATTTCAACGGCCGTTCAGCTCCGTACGGAAAATCAACTTTCCCTTGCAATACATCTTCCAAACTGGCAGGTTTTAATGACCAGCCATTGCGCAAGTTCAAGTATTCGCGGAATGACCAGACAGGAAGATGGTACTCGATGACGCGGCGACTAAGGTCGGCACCCCCT
>OQVZ01000156.1_pt1 | contig 24722 bp, 20 predicted proteins | sample 1691571 | NCBI WGS metagenome assembly OQVZ01 (sample SAMN03418261, study PRJEB22391) | human gut metagenome | biome: human-gut; feature: organic feature; material: feces | host: Homo sapiens | place: Tanzania | collected 2013-01
AGACAACATCCTGTCGAATTTCTCCATAATTGGAAATATACCACCAAAAGATGTGAGTTTCTCGGATTTTATTTGTATTTTTGCCATGCCTGATGAGGTTTTGTTTGATTATTTTTTGCAACACTAAGTTAAGTGAATCCTCTGACATGGCAAAATCCTGGGCAACTTTTTGTTGCTCAGGATATTATAAAAGTTAATATTTATAGTGTTGCGGAATTAAGGTCTACGAGAACTCCTATCCCAAACTTGTTTATTCTTTTTGTAGTCATCTGCCAGCCGCTCAAATTCAGCTTTATATGTAGATGTAATATAATTATATATTGACTCAAACTCACGAAAATCAGAATCTGGAACATTTAGAAGCGCTGTACCATTATTTTGTGAGCCTCTGTACTTTGCTAAAATTGCTTGCATCCTGTCTTGCAAATCCATTCTCATTCCCTCGTCAATTCCTATTTTAGGAAGCATTAAAAATAGTTCTGAGGTAATGTTGGAAATTATTTCATTTCTACTTGTTTCAGAAATGTTTGCAGAATATATTTTATGGTCAGTTACAACTCTATCTCTTGTTTCAACCAACAAAGAACCACAAATTGCTAAAGGAGCATATTCTAAATATGACTTAAGTAATTGTTTATATTCAATGTCTTTTTTTTGTGTTGCTTTCACAACTTCTTGAAGTCTTGTGATTTCGTCTATCGTCGCGCCATTACCCTCACGTGCTAATTTTAATTGGTATTCTTCGTTAATACCAATTAGCCGTATTTTTTCAGAGTCAATTTCTGAAATGCGATTTTTTATGGAATCTATATCTATTTTAAGTTTCTCTGATTTTTCAATTAGAGATTCAAGTTTGTTTTTCATAACAACATCATTGGAACGTTTTCTAAAACGAACTCTGATGTTATCAAGATTATTTCGTAAATCCTCATATTTGCGTACACCAAGTACTTCATTATATGCTGAACATAATCGTTTACGTTCAGCTGAAGATTTTGTTTCTGCAAGAGATACAATTTGTTCAGAATCAAAGAAGAAGAAGCGTGCAATGTCTTTATTCAGTATAAAATCATTGATAAATACTTCCGATCCTATCTCATTCGTTAGTTCATTTTTATTTCCGTCAATAAGAATTGTAACATCTTCTTTATCTAAAATATAATCATAACTTCTACGAATTGAAAGAATTGAGCACGGTATTGATGGGATTATAACTTCTGAGAAAACTATTTCAACATAGTATTTTGACATATCCCTAATGTTTTCTGTTTCAATGTTATATCCACATCGTCTTATTTTTGAAATAGTTTCTCCAGGAATATTTGAAAGCTCATTTTTTAATGAGTTGTTTAGATTATTGGATAGCAGACTACTATAACCCCCATTTTGTATTTCTTTCTTTAGCGACACTTCTACGTCGGAAGCTAAACGTCCATATAAACACCAAAGTAAAGAATGTAAGAAAGTAGTTTTCCCAAATCCGTTTTCCCCGGAGATGAGAAATACATTTTTCTTTTCGTTATAGTCGAAAGAAATTGTATTCTTACCTTTATATAAGCGGTAGTTATTTAATGTTATACTTTTAATCAGCATTTTCTTTTTCTTTAATGAAGGATTCCAAACGGTTTTCAAGGTCAGTTTGAAGCCCATATTTACGCATCAATAGTACTTTGTTTTTCTGCAATGCAAGTAATTGATTGATTAATTGGAAATGTTCATTTGAACAACATCTTTCAAGTAGCAATCTTTCTTCAAGTCCTATTTGGTCGTTAGGAATATTATAACCATAAATTTCGTTATAGATATCATTAACGGTTTTAGTGAAATTCCCATCTCTATACCATATTACTTGTATTGCTATTAGCTCTTGAGTTGTTATAAGGTCTATGCTTGAACGATATTCTTGAGTATCTTTTTGAATTTGTAATAATTCCTTGAGTAACTGAATACGGTAATCCATTGTGTAGTTTCCCATATTATGACCAGTTTCATCTACTGCAATTTGTCCATTTCGCCGTGTTGAGCAACGTAATTCTGAAACATTCCTATTTTCGACAAGGCGATTTCTAAATTCAAGAAGTGGTTTCATCCATTTTACACCTGTTTTGATTAAAGAAGACATTGATTTATCCTCTTTTACAACAGTACAAATCCAACATCCAAAACGGCTTTGCCCACAAGTTCTATGCTTATCATCAGTAACTACTGTCGGACATTCATAATCATCTGCAGAAGCGTCCGCATATATTTTAAAAAGGATTTTATTATCAAATCCCCACGGAGAAGGAATTGCATTGATTATCCACCAAACTTCTTCAAGCATTAATTCCTTAATAGGTGCGTATGTGTATGTATTGGCATTCAATGGGTGTTTAGATAACCGATGTCCTAAAATCTCATGTTTGCTTACTGATTTTGCTCTTTGCTGACTCTCTGATCGTCGGGTTCCGATAAGGACTATAGCTTCTCCATCAGCAGCGACTTGATTTATTATAAAGTTGGAAGTCGGTTTGATTTTCATTTTTTCTGTGCAAAATCTAAAAGAATTATTAGGCACAGGATAACCTTTCCCAATAACACAACACCAAAATGAATCTTCTAATTCAGGAGTTGTTGTATGTACAGAAATTGGAAGTTCTTGGTCTTTTGCTGATATCCGTATTTTATTAAGTACAGTTGTCACATATTCTTCAATAACAGGATTCTCTACCATCGTGTCATTGCAAACGACATAAACTTTTCGAGAGAGAGCAACATTCTCTTTCTTTAGTTCTGACAATGCAATCCACACAAGGGTTAATAGCACGGTAGAATCTTTACCTCCGCTAAAACCAATTATCCAAGGACGGTGATATCGATCTTGTTCTAAGTATTGGTCTTTTAATTCCGCAATAATTTTTTCAACTTTTCTATTTTTCACAGCTTTCGTTTCTTTCATTTTGTATCAAATTGTGAATATCGATATCTAAATATTTGGCAATATTTTGTAGTTGCAGAAGTGACGGTTGTACTTTATTAAAAAACCAACGAGAAATCGTATTTTCCGATTTGCCAATTCCATTTGCAAAACTTTTTGCAATCATACCTATCTCAGCTAACACCACTTTAAGACGATTCATAGCCTTTATCCTTTGAATATTCGACATAATCTGTTTGTTTTTGTGCAAAGTTACGAAAAATGAACGACACACGATGCGAAAAATAGAATGTTATTAGACATGTTTTGATACAAAATTAGTTTATATGTTGAGCAAAAATCAAGCACACACGATCACCCATTATGCACAGTTATCTGCATACGCAGTGACATTACGTGCAAACGACTTTAATGTGACTAATGCTCTTATATACTATCCTGTTCGCGGTACGATACATGAATTGAAATAACGTTCAAAGAAAAGTTACACAAGCTTGCTGAACACCTCGTCGCCAACCCTGTTGAAGCAACCCTCTCAAAGGTGTTGTTAAGTGTGATATTTAAAAACTTTTGCGTACCCCAATTTTAGGGTGCGCAAAAGTTGTATATATTGTCTGTCAAGTAGTTAAAAAAACAGTGACTTTTAAGTAACTAAGGTTGAAAAAAAACAGAAATTTTTTTGTTGATGACTAGTTGTTGCCCCTGAACTTTATATGCTGGGATATTCTGATGCGGTAGCCTGACCATAGGCACCAGATGGCAAGGAAGCCCATCACGAAGATGAAAATATATGTGGCTATGGAGCCGATGAATATTCTTCCACTATGTGCTTCAAGTGCCACATTCCAAAGCGACATGGGGAGTTGGTTCATTTCTGCCGGTTGAGCGGCAAATGATGAGCCTTCATCATATTCCACTATCACAGGCGATGAGAAGTCTTGACTCATGCCAGCAATTGCTTTCTTGCCGAAGGGCGGTCCTTGACGCTTTGGTGCTGGCTTTCCAGTGAAATAGTCGGTGGATGTGTGGTGCTGTCTATCCCAGATAAACAATCCGCTGAAAGAGCCACAAAGCCATTTGCCATCATCACCTTTTTGCAATACATTCAACCCCATCACGCTTACAGGTGGGGCTGAGTCAATCTTCTTTGCTGTTCCCTGCTGCAAATTCAGGGAATAAAAACCCTCTGAGGTCGATAGAAGCCAGTCGTGGCACGTTTCATCGTACGCAATCATGCGCAGTTTGTCGTTCCATGGATTTGGACTTTTGAGGGAAGTGCCTGGAATTGCAGGAATTTTGTTTAACGCTAATGGAATCACCACAGGCGGACGTAGGCACCAACCAGTAATGGCTACCAGTAGTGTAAGGACAATGGTGTATCGCCCTGTGCTGTTGTGTAGTCTGAGCGAATTTTTTAGCCAAAATTTTTGTTTTGGTCTCAGCCAAAAAACTATTCCTGTGATGCACAGCAATACAAGAACAACGGCTATGGCATCGACAACGAGTTTTCCAACCGTACCGAACAATTCGCCGCTGTGCAGCAACCATACCGTGCGAAACGCCGACACCTTACCGTCGTAATCACTTGGCGCGTGAATTTCAATTCGCGAGAATGAATCGTATGGAGGAAGAGATGTATATATGAACGAACGACTCAGCACCACAAGCGTGTCGCCATGACAAGTAATGTCGGTGAACTTCTCGTTTTCGTCTAATGGCACCTTTATCTCTTTCCATGCCCCATGATTACTGTAGCGATAAAGGGCGAACGGAGATACGGCAAATAAGTTGCTACCATATCCGTCACTTTCAATATTCACTACATTCCTGATTTGGCGTAAGTCTGCACCTGTGGGCAGTCCTTTGTTGAAATCTTTGAAGAATGAGGCCTTGGAGTCTGTGAGCCAGATGCCGCCGTTGCCATATAGCAGAATGGTGTGACTCGAGTCAGTAATTTGGTGAGAAACAAATGTAGATGTTTTACCAATGTCGAGAGTGCCTCTCAGCAGTCCGCCATTCCAATTTTTGAACTCATAACGGCTGGGCAGATACTTCCTGCTCACATTCAACTCCTTGATGAGTTGACGGTGATTAAGCAGAATGCCCGACACGCAAAACATCAGCAAGAAAAACGTCATGCCGAGCCCCAGCCATTTATGGTGCTTTCTCCAAGTGCCTTTCTTCATCAATTATTCTTTTTTTGTTTTTTTCTTTCTTGCAGAAACTACAATATATCCCAGCAGCACAATGAATGATGCGAGAATGCAAATCATCTGAGTGGCATATTCTTGAGGCTCAACCCAAAATTCATGGAAGAAGTCAAGACGGCCGAGCACTTCTACCGGCACCCAGAAAACCACAACCGTAGCTATAGCCATGCGTATGTTGGCTCCCCATGCTGACAGTTTCAGTTGCTTCTTGAAAATGAAAATGCTACCGAGCAGACAAGCCGCAGCCACGATACTTGTAACAGGATGGTGATCGCCGAGGAAGTTTTTGTCGTAGCAGAACATCAGGAGCAAGTAACTTGACCACAAAATCATGTTTATCTCCATGAATGTGACGATGCTTGTGTGTTGTGTCATAGGACGTGCTGCAATTTCATTTTTGCGTGAGCGAAACAGTGTTCGTTGCCACCAGTTAATGAAGTTGCAACCGTTTTTAGTTGAGAAAATGTAAAGAGTCATCACCATCATCCATATGCCAAAGGTCGCAGGCAAGATGAGATATTCGGGTTTTGTCACAATCTCGCCATTCTCAATTTCGGGTTGTGTGCCCCATCGTGTGGCATAGTATTGAAATAGAAACTCCACCCATCCAGTCCAGAATAGCAGACCACCGATTAATCCGAATAGCGTCTGTTTAGTGTCACCTTTAACAAACACGCCAATAATTACAATTAACAGACCAACCAACCCCATAAAGAATGCCGAATAGTGCAATGCCTCAGGTGTCATTGTCTTTTCCATTATCATCATCAATGCATGTCCTAAAGGCATTGTAAAGAGTACCAAAAGAAACGATGCTATTGCTTTCCACCAATTTGATTTCATTATCGTATATAACATTAAAGTGTTTAAAATAATTTATCTATATCTATCGACATACCAATCTGAAAATTGACACCGTCGGTTATTGGACTATTGAGATAATAATATTTGGGTTTATATCCGAATAGATTATCGAGAGCCGCAGTTACCTTAACCGCATTACCCACACGCTGTACGACCGAGAGTTTCCAAATAGTGTAGGCAGGATATTCCACAGTGATAGTTCCCTTGCTCACGTCGTAGTAGTCCTTGTATTCCACATTTTCCACTCCAGAAAGTACACGACCTTGAAGCGAAATGTTCAACCCATATTTTTTACTGAGCTGCTTGTCGAAATCCACACGCGCGTTAAGGGCATGTTCACGAGCTGGTATATACTGGTTGTTGATGGTGTTTCCTTCCTTGTCTTTAGCAAGCTGTTCCTTAGTGTAGGCATAAGTCAGTCGCGCTCCGAAACCATTGTTCCACTTTGCCTGAGCTCCAATTTCACCACCACAAACGCTATAATCGTCGAGATTGGCATAAGGCAAATACGGCAGTTTGTCGTTGGGAGTCTTGAAGTATGGTGCCGAAGTTGCGAGCTTATTCTTAACCCTATTATAATATACTGAACCTGTGAAGTTGTAGTGCCCTTTTGTAAATTCAGCAGAGAGATTGAAATTGTGACTCACTTCCGATTTTAGATTAGCATTGCCCTCCACAATCCAAATGCCAGCCATATCGAAGTTATAATATTTCTCTTTCAAGGTTGGTGCTCTGAATCCCATACCATATCCTGCACGAAGCGAAAGATTGTACAGAGGTTTGTAGCAAACATTGAGTTTTGGTGTGACGTGCGACTCCTTGCCATCTGAGAAATAGTCATAACGCACGGCTCCAACAGCCTCCCATTGGTCGGAAATACGCCAGTCGTACTGTCCAAACAAGTCCCAAGAGTTTTGGTTACGCGTTTCGTTCTCCAAGTTAGTGTTGTAGAGATAGTCGTGCATAAAGTCGGAACCGATGGTGAGCACATCTCCCCTATCAAACCTGTGGTTGTAGAGCAGTCGTAGCGAGTTTTGCACATTGCTGTAGTCGCGAATGTCGAGCTTGGAGATGCGTTGATAGTCCGATTTGTCGTACTGGTCAAACGCATAGCTCGCCTGAAAATCGTCGTGTTCGGAAATGTTCCATTGCATACTCAGCCCCCCAGAGAAGTCGCGGTATCGCTCAGGTTGGTCGGCTGACCTCACAGTTTCGCGAAAGAAATATCCTGCGCGTCCCGAAAGATGAAAGTTCTTGTTAGGACTCCACACCAGTTGATCCTTAAAATTGATGGTCTTATCTCCATACACTGTTGAGATAATGCGCGTCACTGGGTTGGACGCACTGTGCACGTCGTAGTTGTCCATTCGGTTGTAATTGACAGTGAATATATTGTTCCAGTATTTACCATTCAGCCCGAATGTTCCACCGTAGCGTTGCTCGTTGTGCTTGGCATAGCGAGCGTTCACGTTGAGCGTTACAGGTTTTAGACTTTTTTTCGTGATGATATTAATCACACCGCCTGTGGCATTGCTTCCATAGAGTGCCGAAGCCGCGCCCTTCACTATTTCAATTCGTTCCACGTTGTCCATACTCAATCGGGTGAAATCCACATCGTCCATAGTCTCACCTGCAAGTCGCTCGCCATCGACGAGGAAGAGCACTCCTTGTCCGCCAAAACCAGAGAAATTGAGGTGAGTTTGCTGGTTCATCGCATACGAGAATTCCACACCTGGCAATTCTTGCTGCAGGAGATCCTGAACATTCGTTGCATCGAGTCGGGCAATCTCTTTTGCGTTGATTACACGAGTCTGTATGGGTGTGTCTTTTAAAAACTTAGGGGTGCGTGTGCCAGTCACCACCACCTCGTCGAGGTCGAACTTTCGGTAGATTGTGTCAGTGTATGCATCCTGTGCTGATGACGATAGGCATGCGACTACTGCCATTAGTATTGAGAAAAATATTTGTTTCTGCATAATTCTTTTCTGAAGCGTCACCTAACTTAATAGGGGTACTTATAATTGATTGTAAGATAACATTTTGTGCCGTTAGGTGCGAGATAATTTTCAAGTTGCAAAGCTGCATATGTGCCGTCCTTTAGTCGCAATATAAACACATGGTTGTTCAAGCTGAAGGCCGGAGGCATAGGCGGAATTTCCATGCTTAACCACGATGAAAGCACACGGTTTATAGCGATGCCTTGCGAGGGAACATAACCAAGAAGCATCTGCTCTTGGCTGTCCCACACTTCGTTCTCAGTCCATTCGTCCTCGACGAACTTCATGTTTTTGAATGCTTCGCTACTCTCTGGCAATTGCGCCATTGAGGTGTATGTGGTTTCGAATACAGCACCACCGTTGGTCCTAACGTTGTTGCGATGTACGGCAAAAGTCCAATCATCAGGTGCTGCCTGTTCGGCTGTGGGTGTGAAGTGGGAAAATGTGCTATTCTTTATACCCACGCCAAACACATCGAACCAATACATGTATTGCCCTGGTTTTTTGCCTTGTGTTATTGTGGAGTTTTCTTCTCCAGGAGTCGGTGTGTCCACCCTATCGCCTGTTGCCTCCATCGGAATAGGGTAGGCTTCAAACTCTGTTTGTGCTTTAATTAGTGCTTCCTCGTTGCCTTCAAGGGTGAGCTGATGTAAGCGATTGAGGTCCACATAATACCAATTTGTCCAACTTGTTGCGTCGATTATGACCTGTCCTTTTGCAGGAACAATTTCTTGAGGCTTGTCGTAAATATCGTCAAAAAGATTGTTGCAAGCGGTGAGTGCCGAAACACTCATCGCTGCAACGAATAGTTTAAAAATATTTTTCATCAATAATACCTTATCTCTTAAGATACTTCTTTCCGTTAATAATTACAATTCCCTTATAGTCCTCACCTACTACCTGTCCATAGATGTTGTAGATTTTGCCGTCGTTTATCTTGTTGCTTTTCTCATCGTTTGTGACAGATGTGATACCAGAGGAATTTGTGTCGAATTTGGTGACAATAGCAAATGGCATGGCTCCCATTTGGAAAGTGTTGACGATGTCTTCCACCTTGTTGCCGTTGTATTTCACAAGAATATTGTTGTTCTTCTCAGGGTTGAACGAATAGTCGCCGTCCATAGTCTTTTTTCCGCCTGTTTCGGCTGTGAAGTGGAATTTAAGTCCGTCATTCTTGTAGTCGCGGTAGAATCCACCCTTCTCCTCGTCGTAGGTCAAACCTTTCACTGTATAGGTTCCGAGTGTGAGGTTGCCCATCACGGTGTTGTCGAGTGTGTAGGTGGGAATTTCCACATCCACTTTTTGCACGTTGTTGTCGATATACTTACGCACGCTGTAGCTAACGTTTTCATTGGTGTAATTGAATGCACCACCAACATTGACGGTGATGGCACTTGCCACAGGCTTAATGTAGTATGCCTTGATGCTGTAGGTCATGTCGAATGGCATTGCTCCATATTTGAATGTGAGATTCAGTGTCAAGGAGTTGTCTGCCATGTTGTATGTACCTTTGAGCGAAGAACCTGTAATATTCTTTTCTTCGCCGCCAACAGTAACTTTGGTTGCGAATGTCTGGTCGGCCATAGTTACCACATGGTTGGCACCCATCGTGAATGCAACATTTGCGATAGTGAATGAGGAAATCACTAAATTGTCATTGGTGATATTTGGTAGAGTGATATTACCAGAAGCAGCGTTCACCATTTCAAACTTCACGGTGTCGCTTGGGTTTTCTACATTCTGGTTCAGAACATTGGCGGTAGATGCGCCTGCGAAGTTCAACACGCCATGCATTTGTGCCATCATATTACCTGCCATCAGAGTGGCTAAAGCAAGAGTAAAAATTTTCTTCATGTTATTCTTTTTTTTGTTATTATATTTCAATTGATGTTTCAACCTTGTGATTATCATTGTTTTCGGTTGCAAAATTACGAGGGTTTATATTTTATGGCAATACCTAAAAATTGGTATTTAAAGTGGCGCAAATACTTAACTTCTATTAATTGGAGAATTTTTTTTAAAATCCTGTGGCTTTTGTGGTTAAATTAGGTTTAGGTTTTGTGTTAAAAAGGAAGCGGACGCAATAATTTTGCGTCCGCTGTAAATGGTTATTAACCAAGATGGTGCATTTTATGTCGGTGCTTTAATGGGAGAGGCGGGTGACTTCTTTTACGCCTCGGAGATTTTGGATTTTTTGGATTAAGGTGGAGAGGTGATCGAGGCTATTGATGCCGATCACGAGGTGCCCTTCAAAAAGCCCGTCGTTAGAGTTGATGGAAATGTTGCGCAGCACGGTATCGCCCTCCTTGTTGATGAGCGAAGTGATGTTGGTGACGATACCAATGTCGTCCTGCCCTACTACTTTCAGCGTGGCAGCGAACTGGTTGCCGAGTTTGCCCGACCATTGCGACTTGATAACGCGGTAAGGATATTTCTCCATCAAGTTCTTCACGTTGCCACAGTCCATGCGGTGGATTTTAATGGCTCCGGAACTGGATATGAAACCCATAATCTTGTCGCCATAGATTGGATTGCAGCACTTTGAGAACTTGTAGTTGATGCCTTTCACATCGTTGCCGATAATCAGGATATCCGAGTCGGTGTCGTCGGTGTCTTGCACCTTGCTTTGGAGCACAAACTTATCGGCAGTCTCGTGGGTGAGCACTTGCTCAACAGGCTTGATGAACTCAGCGTAACCGTCTATCACCTCGTTGGCATCGATATTGCCCAACTCAATTTCTACATAAAAGTCGATAATCGACTTGTAGCCCCTCTTTTTCACATATTTAGAGAACGAGGCTTCGTCAACATCGATTTTACGGTTCTTGAAACGGCGTTCGAGCATTTCACGCACCATATCCGCCTTCTTCATTTTTTCCTCGTTGACGGCTTGTTTGATTTTGTTGCGTGCCTTAGAGGTAACCACGAAGTTGAGCCAGTCTTGTCGTGGCGATTGGTTGGTGGAAGTTAGAATCTCGATGGTGTCGCCACTCTTCAACTTGTAGTTGAACTTCTGGTTTTTGCCATCGACCTTTGCGCCGATGCAAGTGCAACCCACTTTCGAGTGAATGTGGAAAGCGAAGTCGAGCACGGTAGAGCCCAGTGGCAACTTAAAGAGGTCGCCTTTCGGAGTGAACACAAACACCTCTTTATCATAAAGGTTCATGTTCATTTCACGAATCAGCCCCATTTGACCATCGCTGCCAGCCTCAAGCACCTCGCGCACATTGTTCATCCACATGTCCACATCGCCCTCACTCTTGATGCCCTTGTACTTCCAGTGCGCAGCAAGTCCACGCTCGGCAATCTCGTCCATTCGCTTCGTGCGCACCTGCACCTCCACCCACTTATCTTCCTGTCCTCGCACGGTGATGTGGAGCGACTCGTAGCCGTTAGACTTCGGCATCGAAATCCAGTCCTTCAGGCGCGATACGTTGGCGGTGTAGATGTCGGTGACGATAGAATACGCCGTCCAGCAATCACGCTTCTCCTGCTCCTTTGGCGAGTCGAGAATGATGCGAATGGCAAACAGGTCGTACATGTCCTTCAAGTCTACGTCCTTCTTGCGCATCTTGTTCCAAATGCTGTTGATTGACTTGGTGCGGCCCTTGATTTCGTATTTCAACCCCGATTTTTCGAGTCCTTGGCGGATAGGCTCGATAAAGTTGGTGACGTAGGCATCGCGTTGACGCTTCGTCTCGTTCAACTTTTGAGCGATTTGGGTGTATATCTTTCTGTTGAGATATTTCAATGAAAGGTCTTCCAGCTCCGACTTGATGGTATAAAGACCCAAGCGGTGAGCCAGTGGTGCATATAAGTAACGTGCCTCGGAAGATATGTCGCGTACAAACTTCTCGTCGGGGTGGTGATTGATTCTGCGCATCAACCCCAAGCGATCGACAATCATGATGATAATCACACGAATATCTTCGGCAAAAGTCATGAGCAACTTGTGGAAATTGTCGTTCTCCACAGCAGCCTGTTTTTTATATAGTGATGACACATTAATCAATCCATGAACCAGCTTTGACACATCCGAGCCGAACATATTTTTGATCTGTTCTTCCGTCACGAAACCCTCGCGAGAGAGATTGTAGAGCAACGTGGCGATGGTGATGTTGCGGTCGGGAGCAATGAGTTCGTTCACAAGGCAAGCCGTGCATAGGCTGCGCTCCACAGGATTAATGCCGTATTTGTCGCGCTTGATGTGTCCAGCGTCAATGCCCTCGGCAATCACCCGGTACACATTCTGAAAATCAGACTCACCAAGCTCGCTACCAAGCATTGAGCGCAAAGCCTCTACATGGGCTGCGACGTTTTTCTTCTCTTCTTCGTTGAAATATTTGAGGTCTGTGTTCATTTTGCATGTATTATTGTCTAAATTTCGCCCCAAAATTAAAATAAAATGCTTAACTTTACAAATGACAAACTAATTAAGTTGCCATTACCGAATATTAAATTAAACGAAAAACTTTATAAATTATTGAATTATTGCTATGTTATCTACCTCTGATTTGACGTTCATTGAGAAGAAAGGTATCACAGCCGAAATGATTGACGCTCAACTGAAGCGCTTTGAAGTGGGTTTCCCATTTTTGAAAATCAACGCTGTTGCTACCATCGGCAATGGAATCAAGGCATTCTCGCCCGAAGAAACAGCCGCATGTGTGAAAGCATGGTCGGATTTCCAACAGACAGGCAAGGCTATTGAGAAATTTGTACCAGCCTCTGGTGCAGCAAGCCGCATGTTTAAGAATATGTTTGCTTTCGCTTCGTCGGGAAAAGATACGCCTACCACTGATTTTGAAAAGGAGTATTTTGAAAACATCACAAAATTTGCATTCTATGCCGACTTGAACAACGCTTGCAGAAAACTCTATCGCTCAAATGTGCAAGAACTGATGTCGGCAGGAAGGTATGTGGACGTGGTGAAAGCGATGCTTGAACCTGAAGGTTTGAACTATGGTTTCTTGCCAAAGGCTTTGCTCAAATTCCATAAAACCACTGGCGGTAATGCCCACACCCCACTTGAAGAACATTTGGAGGAAGGCGCACAATATGCCGCTGACAAAAACCGCAAGGTGAATTTGCATTTCACCGTTTCGCCAGAGCATAAAGCGGAATTTGAAAAACTGTTGGCGGCTAAATTGCCAATTTATGAGCAAGTGTGGGGCGTGAAATATAATGTGACTATGTCGGAGCAAAAATCATCGACTGACACTATAGCGGTGAATATGGATAACACGCCATATCGTGAGCCAAACGGTGAACTGCTGTTCCGCCCTGCTGGCCATGGTGCGCTGATTGAGAACTTGAATGAACGTGAAGCCGCTGTTGTGTTCATCAAGAATATCGACAATGTGGTGCCATCGAAGTTCCGTGCCACAACCACAAAATGTAAACGTGTGATTGCTGGCTATCTGGTGGAAATTCAAGCAAAAGTTGCCGCTATGCTCCAAAAGATTGAAGCTGGTGAATGCACAGAGGAAGAACTGAAGTCGATGCTCGCATACTTGGAAAATGAACTCTCAATTCATTCCGACAAGACCGCAGAAATGGATAATGAGCAACTATGCGCATACATCAAGGCGAAACTCAACCGCCCAATTCGTGTGTGCGGCGTGGTGAAAAACGAAGGCGAACCCGGCGGCGGTCCATATTTGGCTTACAACCCTGACGGCACTTATTCGCCACAAATCCTCGAATCGGCACAAATTGACTCGTCAGATCCCGACGCAGTGGCATTAATGAACAGCGGCACACACTTCAATCCTGTGGATTTGGTGTGCTATTTGAAAGACTATAAGGGCGAGAAATTCAATTTGAAGGAATTTGTTGACCCTGACACTGGTTTGATTAGCATGAAGTCGAAAAATGGCGTTGACATCAAGGCACTTGAGTTGCCAGGATTGTGGAACGGATCGATGAGCGACTGGATTACCGTGTTTGTGGAAGTGCCAATCGAAACCTTCAACCCTGTAAAGACGGTGAACGACCTCCTGCGTCCAGAGCATCAATAAACAATAACAATTATAGGTTATGAAAAGAATCGTTTTAACATTAATTGCAAGCGTTGCCGTGCTTTGCGCCAGTGCCCAGATTAAGGGCAAGGTTCAAGAAATAGACATGGAGCAGTTTGCCGAGAAGATTGGATTCATCTTGGAGCAGGACACATCATTTCATTTCAAAGGCAATCGACCTGCCGTGGTTGATTTCAACGCCACTTGGTGCGGCCCATGTCGAAAGCTCGCCCCTATTCTTGACGAATTGGCAAAGCAATTCAAGGGCAAGGTGGACTTCTACAGCGTGGATGTGGATAAAAACAAACCGCTTGCTCAAACCCTGCAAGTACGCAGCGTGCCATTCTTGGTGTTTTTCCCCAAAAAAGGAACGCCCAAAACTTTAACCGGGCTCTACCCCAAGGAAGTGATTGCCAAGAAAATCAATGAAATTCTGCTTGGAAAATAAGCGATATTCTGATATTGACCTGAAAATACACCTGAAATTGAAGATAAACTCCGAATTTTCAGGTGTTTTTTGTTTGTGGTTTGACGAAAAATCACTAACTTTGCACCGCTTTTTGGACAACAAGAGGCAAATTATTAATTTTTAATCATTTAAAGTAATATGAATCATTACGAAACCGTTTTCATTTTAACTCCCGTTTTGTCTGAGCCTCAGATGAAGGAAGCGGTAGAGAAATTCAAAGCAGTTCTCACCAAACATGGTGCAGAAATTGCTAACGAAGAGAATTGGGGTTTGCGCAAGCTCGCTTATCCAATCCAAAAGAAAACTACCGGATTTTACACTTTGTTGGAATTCGATGCAGAACCAACCGTAGTTGCAAAGCTCGAAACTGCTTATCGTCGTGACGAACGCGTACTCCGCTTCCTCACTTTCCACCTCGACAAGTTTGCTCACGAATATGCTGTAAAGCGTCGTGGCTTGAAGAAGAGTGCTAAAGAAGTAAAGGCTGAAGAAACTTCAGCTGAAGAATCAAACAATGCTTAATTTTAGGAGGTTTTAAACTATGGCACAACAATCAGAAATCCGTTATCTCACTCCACTTTCAGTGGACACCAAGAAGAAAAAATATTGCCGTTTCAAACGTAGCGGTATCAAGTACATTGACTATAAGGATCCTGAATTCTTGAAGAAATTCTTGAACGAGCAGGGTAAGATTCTTCCTCGTCGCATCACCGGTACTTCTCTGAAGTTCCAAAGAAGAGTTGCTAAAGCCGTTAAGCGTGCTCGTCACTTGGCTTTGCTTCCTTACGTTACCGATTTGATGAAATAATTAAAAAAAGGAGGAAAGTTTTTATGAAGATTATTTTAAAAGAAGATATCAACAACCTTGGATACAAGGATGATGTAGTTGAAGTAAAGAGTGGTTACGGTCGTAACTACCTTATACCACAAGGCAAGGCAGTTATCGCTTCTGAATCTGCACTTAAGGTGTTGGCTGAAAACCAACGTCAACGCGCTCACAAGCTCGCTAAGATTAAAGCTGATGCTGAAGCTGTGGCAGAAAGCCTGAAGGATGTAGCTCTTACTCTTACCGCTAAGGTGAGCAACAAGGGCACCATCTATGGTTCAATCACCAACATTCAAATTGCTGAAGCTCTTGAAAAGCTCGGTCACAACATCGATCGCAAGATTATCGTTGTGAAGAACCAAGTTAAAGAACTCGGCAAGTATGAAGCTATCGTTAAGCTCCACAAGGAAGTGTCTGCTGTAATTCCTTTCGAAGTTGTAGCAGAAGCTGAACCAGAAGCAGAAGTTGAAGCAACTCCAGCTGAATAATATTTAACAAAATATATTCGCAATAAATTAAAGCCATCCATTAGGGTGGCTTTAATTATTATATATATGATGCTGATGCTTGGGTTACTTGATTTGCTTCAAACTTGTGGTGTCTAAGCGATTGAAGAATTTCTCCTTGATGAGCTGCCCTACTTCGTCGTTGCCGTTAATGGAATGTAGAATTGTATGCTGCAGCGAGTCGGAAAGAGTTTTGTGAATTTGTAGTAGTTTCTTCTCTTTTGCAGAGTTGAGCGACGAGTCGGCTAACGCTTTGCGATAGTCGTTCTCGATTTTCTTGAGCTGCTTGTCGAGCGTGTAAATGTTTTTGCACTTTGAAAGGTATTCGTGGTTGGCTTTGCCGCCCCAGATAATCACATTGTCCTTTCCGATGGTGATTTCTGTTTCGCACTTTTCGAGAATGAAAGTGATAGGTTCCTTCTTTCCATAGTCAAGCATGGCGATGGTTTGATGCTGCATTTCGCCAGAAAGTGTGAGCGTTCCGTTTTTGAGTTTGCCAGCATTCAGCGTGCGCAGGTGATTGTAGTCGGAATCATACACCAGCACTTTCACGCTATCGGAGTCGGCGACTTCGGATTTAATCTTGAGTTTGTACTCGCCAATATCGGATCCGCCGTCGCAACTGCAAAACAGAAGACTAAGAGCAATAGATGAAAATATAATGAGGTTTCGAATATTCATAATACAAAATTAGTGCTTTTTGTAGAACTTTCCACAAAAAAACTGCATTTCAATTTTTCTATTTCGGAATTATAGTGTAATTTTGCACCACTTATCAAACTACATGGGGATGACATGGCTTTGACAGCGTGTAGAGGTGGTAAGTAAGCATGCAGAGCGATAATGGCAAGGCTCTATAATCTCAGTCATTGACAATTTTAAATGGCGAAAACAACTACGCTCTCGCTGCCTAACCGAAGTACAGTAAGTTGGCTTTATTACTACCCAAGGAGGTAGTAACGAGACATCGCCCGATTGCCCTTTTTCCGAGGCGTATCGATATGGCGGTGCAGGAATTTCGGGAATAGCTGGATTCGAGTCTCGCGGATTTGGCGAAATTTAGAGAATAAGCTTTAGGTTGGTGGTCTTGATCCTGCCTATTGACGAAAACCAAGTCAAGACTAAGCATGTAGAAAGCTTATTAGTTCCACGTTTGGACGAGGGTTCAATCCCCTCCATCTCCACAAAAGGTAACAGAAAAGGCGACTGATTCGGTTCAGCCGCCTTTTGTTTTGGGTGTATCTTGTTGGGGATTATTTTTGGTAGTATTGTTCGCGGAGAGCCAATACTTTTTCGTCGGTGATGTAGTCGTCGTAGTCCATCATCTTATCGATGATACCGTTTGGAGTGAGTTCGATTTCACGGTTGCAGACGGTTTGGATAAATTCGTGGTCGTGGCTCGACATCAGCACAATGCCCTTGAAGGCTTGGAGCGTATTGTTGAACGCCTGAATTGATTCCAAGTCGAGGTGGTTGGTTGGGGTGTCGAGAATGATGGTGTTGGCATTGGTCATCATCATCTTAGAAATCATACATCTGCGCTTTTCACCACCAGAGAGAACCTTCGCTTTCTTCAACACATCTTCGCCAGCGAAGAGCATTTTGCCCAAGAAACCTTTGAGGTAAATTTCGCTTGTGTCGTCGCTGTATTGTGCCAGCCAGTCAACGAGGTTGTAGTCGTTGTCGAAGAACTTATCGCTTTCAAGTGGCAGATATGAATATGTGATGGTTTGTCCCCATTCAAATGTACCAGCGTCAGCCTTTCTGTTGCCAGTGATGATTTCGAAGAAAGCTGTCATGGCACGAGGGTCGCGGCTCAAGAACACAATCTTGTCGCCTTTCTCCACGTTGAAAGTCAAGTCCTTGAACAAGATTTCGCCATCGATGCTTGCTGTAAGTCCGTTCACTTCAAGAATCTTGTTGCCAGGTTCACGTTCAGGAGTGAAAATAATACCTGGATAGCGGCGTGAAGATGGTTGGATTTCTTCAATATTGAGTTTTTCCAACATCTTTTTGCGGCTTGTGGTTTGCTTAGATTTAGCCACGTTGGCGCTGAATCGGCGAATGAATTCAAGAAGCTCCTTCTTCTTTTCTTCAGCACGCTTATTCTGTTGCTGCTGTTGACGCAAAGCCAACTGGCTACTCTGATACCAGAAACTGTAGTTACCAGCGTAAAGAGTGATTTTGTGATAGTCGATATCCAAAGTGTGGGTGGAAATAGCGTCGAGGAAGTGACGGTCGTGACTCACCACAAGCACAGTGTTTTCGCAGTTGCTCAAATAATTTTCGAGCCATGTCACGGTGTCGAGGTCAAGGTCGTTGGTAGGTTCATCGAGCAACAAGTTATCAGGGTTGCCGAAAAGCGCTTGAGCCAGCAGCACACGCACCTTTGCTTTAGCTGGCATGTCTTTCATCATAGTGTAGTGAAATTCCTCTTTTACGCCCAGACCGCTAAGCAAGGCTGCCGCATCGCTTTCAGCATTCCAACCATTCATTTCAGCGAATTTTTCTTCAAGTTCGCTTGCTCTTACGCCGTCGGCATCAGAGAAATCCTCTTTTGCATAAATAGCATCTTTTTCCTTCATCACAGCCCAAAGTTCAGAGTGACCTTGGAGCACAGTGTCGATAACGGAGAAGTCGTCGAATGCAAAGTGGTCTTGGGCAAGCACGCTCATGCGCTCACCAGGACCTTGCGTTACGGTGCCATGTGTTGGTGTGAGTTGACCGCTGAGCATACGCATAAGCGTACTCTTACCTGCGCCATTAGCACCAATAATACCATAACAGTTACCAGCTGTGAACTTCAAATTCACATCTTGGAACAAAACTTTTTTCCCGAATTGAATACCTAAGTTGTTTGTAATAATCATTATAATAAGATAGAGAATTATTCAGATTTAACGTTACCACTCAATCCGAAATCCGGCGGATTGTGTGGTAACGTCAAAGTTATTTTCAAATTATATTATTCTCCTGCTGGAGCTGCTGGCGCAGGTACTGGCGTTGCGGCAGGCGCTTCGTGTTTTGGCTCTGGTTTAACACTTGGTGCCTTTTCTGCCTCAGCTGCCTTTTTAGTATCAGCATTGCTGACTTCTGTTATTGGAGTTTCCTCAATTTTTTCAACCGCTTCTTTCTTCTCCTTTTTTACGCCTTTTGCAACAAGAGTCGCTTTAGTGGAGTCTTTAGGTGCTATTGTCGGAGTTTCGGTAATCACCTTAACTGTAGTGTCGGCATTATGGGGCGAATTAACGCTCACCAACGTGTCTTCGTCAACAACAGTAGCGTCGTCGCCTCCTTTAAACGGGTTGCAGGTAACCATCCACGCCACCACACTGGCTATTGCGCAAATCAGCAACGCGTAGGCCACATATTTAAATCTGATTTTCTTCAGCAGACTGAGAGAAAATGATGCCTTAACATTTGTGGCATTAATCAGCACATGGCAAGCGTTTGCGAGTTCTTTCATCTGCTTGAGTTGATCGTTTTTCGCCTGAGTAGAAAGCTCGGGATTGGAGAGAATGCGACGAACCGCTTTTGCGTCAATATCCTCTTGTGAGCAGAGCAAAAGAAGGTCGCCTTGCTTGTAGTCGGTCAACTGGCTAACCCTTGCTTTGGAATTGTAGATGTCTAAAACCAAGTTGCGCGAGTCGAACACGATTTCCTGGTCGTCGGGGCGAACTTGGATAGCTCTTGTCTTGCCAGTTTGTGCAATAAAACAGCCTCCTGCATTATATACAACGAGCAGAAAATCTGATTTTTTAAATTCTGCTCTACAATCGCCACTCAACTGGTCGATTACCTCGTTGAAATCATCAGTAGTGAAATGTTTGTTCAGATTATACGAAGTAATGATTTCGTTGTAGACTTCGCTTGCAAGTGTTTGGTTGTTAGATAATACATATATGTAGTTTCTATTTTCCTCCGATGGTAAAATAGAATAATCACTCATTCCCTTGTGACTATAAATGTCTAAATCAAATTTCATCGCGAAAAAGCATAGTTTATTTACAGACGACAAAATTACTAAAAAATAATCATTATTTAATGCTGTGCAAGCATCAAAATATGCTTTATTAAATTTTATTATTAAATAATGTTGTAAGGGCAACTAAAAGTTGACCAAAAGGCATTTTTTTTGTAATTTTGCATAAATTTGAATCTACAATAACTAATTCAATTAATCATAATCTCAAACTCATGAGTAAAGAAAAAAAATTCATGACGTGTGATGGTAACACCGCTGCTGCTCACATCAGTTATATGTTTACTGAAGTGGCTGCAATCTACCCTATCACACCATCTTCGCCAATGGCGGAGCATGTCGATGAATGGGCGGCTGCTGGTCGCAAAAACATTTTCGGCGAAACTGTAACAGTTCAGGAAATGCAAAGCGAAGCAGGTGCTGCTGGTGCGCTCCACGGTTCACTCCAGGCTGGCGCACTCACTACCACTTACACAGCATCACAAGGTTTGTTGCTGATGATTCCAAACATGTATAAGATTGCTGGTGAACTTCTTCCTGGCGTTTTCCATGTTACTGCTCGTACATTGGCATCACACACTCTCTGTATCTTCGGTGACCATCAAGACGTGATGGCAACTCGCCAAACAGGTTTTGCAATGCTTTGCGAAGGTTCTGTACAAGAAGTTATGGACCTTTCAGCAGTTGCTCACCTTGCGGCTATCAAGTGCAGCGTTCCATTCTTGAACTTCTTTGACGGTTTCCGTACTTCTCACGAAATCCAGAAGATTGAGGCCCTCGAACAAGAAGATTTGGAACCACTCTTGGACCGTGAAGCACTTGCCAACTTCCGCAAGCGCGCTATGAATCCAGATAGCCCTGTGACTCGTGGTACTAACGAAAACCCTGACGTATTCTTCCAGCACCGTGAATCTTGCAACGAATACTACAACGCAATTCCTGCTATCGTAGAAGACTACATCAACAAAATCAACGCTATCACTGGCCGTCAATACGGATTGTTCGACTACTATGGTGCAAAAGATGCCGACCGCGTGATTATCGCAATGGGTTCTGTAACCGAGGCTATCCGCGAGGCTATCGACCACATGACCGAACAAGGTGAAAAGGTTGGTCTTGTATCAGTTCACTTGTATCGTCCATTCTCTGCTAAGCACTTCCTCTCAGCAGTTCCAAGCACAGCAAAGCGTATCGCTGTACTCGACCGCACAAAAGAACCCGGTGCAAATGGCGACCCATTGTACCTCGATGTTAAGGAATGCTTCTATGGCACAGAAAACGCTCCTCTTATCGTAGGTGGTCGTTACGGTCTTGGTTCAAAAGACACTACTCCAGCACAAATCACTGCTGTGTATGAGAACCTTGCTTTGCCAATGCCAAAGAATCAATTCACTGTAGGTATCGTTGACGATGTTACATTCACTTCACTTCCACAGAAAGAAGAAATCGCAGTAGGTGGCAAGGGTTTGTTCCAGGCTAAATTCTACGGTCTCGGTGCTGATGGTACTGTGGGTGCTAACAAGAACTCTGTAAAGATTATCGGTGACAACACCAACAAGTATTGCCAAGCATATTTCTCTTACGACTCTAAGAAGTCGGGCGGTTTCACTTGCTCACACCTCCGTTTCGGTGACGAACCAATCCGCTCAACTTACTTGGTGACCACTCCAAACTTCGTAGCATGTCATGTACAGGCTTATTTGCACATGTATGATGTGACTCGTGGCTTGCAAAAGAACGGTACATTCCTTCTTAACACCGTATGGGAAGGCGAAACACTTGCAAACAATCTTCCTAACCGTGTGAAGAAATATTTCGCAGACAACAATATCACAGTTTACTATATCAACGCTACCAAGATTGCGATGGAAATTGGCTTGGGCAACCGCACCAACACCATTCTCCAATCCGCATTCTTCCGTATCACTGGCGTAATTCCTGTTGACCTTGCTGTTGAGCAAATGAAGGCATTCATCGTTAAGTCTTATGGACGAAAGGGTGAAGATGTGGTGAACAAGAACTATCAGGCAGTTGACCGTGGTGGCGAATACAAGAAACTTGAAGTTGACCCAGCTTGGTCAAATCTTCCAATTGAAAACACTGTTGAAGACGACGCTCCTGAGTTCGTTCGCAACCTCGTTCGTCCAATCAATGCACAAGATGGCGACTTGCTCCCAGTAAGCGCATTCAAGGGCATTGAAGATGGTACTTGGCAAAACGGTACCGCTGCTTACGAAAAGCGCGGTGTGGGCAACTTCGTTCCTGTATGGAATGCAGAAAACTGTATCCAATGTAACAAGTGTGCTTACGTTTGTCCTCACGCTGCAATCCGTCCATTCCTTCTCGATGAAAACGAATCAGCCGCTTCTCCATTCAAGGAAGAAGAAAAGCTCAAAGCTATCGGCAAGGGCTTGGAAGGCCTCAAGTTCGTTCAGGTTGTTGATGTGCTCGACTGCTTGAGCTGCGGCAACTGTGTTGACGTTTGTCCTGGCAAGAAGGGCGCTAAGGCTCTTGAAATGGTTCCTCTTATGGAACACGAACAAGACCAAAAGCTCTGGGATTACTGCATCAAGAATGTTACTTCAAAGCAACATCTCATCGACACCAAGCTCAATGTGAAGAACTCACAATTTGCAACTCCACTCTTTGAATTCAACGGTGCTTGCTCTGGCTGTGGTGAAACTCCATACCTCAAACTCATTTCTCAACTCTTCGGTGACCGTGAAATGGTAGCTAATGCAACTGGTTGCTCTTCAATCTACACTGCAGCCGTTCCTTCTACCCCACTCACCACTAACGAAAAGGGTCATGGTCCTGCTTGGGCTAACTCACTTTTCGAAGACTTCTGTGAGTTTGGTTTCGGTATGTTTATCGGTGATGAAAAGCTCCGCACTCGCGTGAAAGGCTATGTACAGGAAGCACTTGCTTGCGATAGCGTTTCTGACGATGTTAAGGCTCTCTACCAAGAATGGCTCGACAACTACGAAGATGGTCCTAAGAGCCGTGAATTGAGCGACAAGATTCAAGAAGCTATCGCTGACAGCGACGTGCCTTGCAACCAAAAGGTGAAGAGCTTGGCTAAGTACTTAGTTAAGCGTTCACAATGGATTGTGGGTGGCGACGGTGCTTCTTACGATATTGGTTTCGGTGGCCTCGACCACGTTATCGCTTCTGGTAAGAATGTGAATATCCTCGTTCTTGATACTGAGGTTTATTCTAACACTGGTGGTCAAGCATCTAAGGCTACTCCTATCGGTGCTATTGCTAAGTTTGCCGCTGCTGGTAAGCGTGTTCGCAAGAAAGACATCGGTTTGATTGCCTCTACTTACGGTTATGTATATGTGGCTCAAATCGCTATGGGTGCCGACAATGCTCAAGCACTCAAGGCAATTCGTGAAGCTGAAGCATACGATGGACCATCACTCATCATTGCTTACGCTCCATGTATCAACCACGGTTTGAAGGCTGGTATGGGCAAGAGCCAAGCAGAAGAAGCAAAGGCAGTGGCTTGTGGTTACTGGCACCTCTGGCGCTATAACCCAGCTCTCGAAGCAGAAGGCAAGAACCCATTCACCCTCGACAGCAAGGCTCCAAATTGGGACAACTTCATCGACTTCTTGAAGGGCGAAGTTCGTTACGCATCTGTAATGAAGCAATACCCAGACGAAGCCGAAGAACTCTTCCGTGCTGCTAAGGACAATGCTCAATGGCGTTACAACAACTACCGCCGTCTTGCATTGCAACAATGGGGTGTAGAACCTAACGAATAATATTCGTAAACATACATAAATTTAGGGTCTCGAAGAAATTAACTTCGAGACCCTTTTTTTGAATTTAAAAATTTCTTTTTACGATTATTCGCGCTTGATTTGTTTAAGCGCTTGTGTAAGCTGGTCGGGGCATGATGTGGATTTGAAACCGCATCTGATTCCTTCCAGTTTTTTAATTGCATCGTCGATTTTCATTCCTTTAACGAGGATTGAGATTCCTTGCAAATTGCCGTTACAGCCACCGTAAAAGGTTACGTTTTCGATGATGTCGCCGTTTGTCACGATGTCGATTTGTGTCGAGCAAGTGCCTTGAGTGTAGTATGTGAGATTTGCCATAATTTATGCGTGTATTAATTCTACTAATGCCCTACGATTGAGAATTTGAATTTCATTTTGAGTAAATGTGATTATTTTGTGTTGTTGTAGTTCTTCCAGTGCCATCACCAATGTTGTGCGCCTCCCGCCCAACAACAAACATAAGTCCTTTTGCTTATAGGTGATTTTGATGTTTTTTGAATTTCTTGTAGTCAACTCATATACCAACAGTGCGAATCGAGTATTGAAATTGCCGCCTGCGTTGGTAGTAAACGACCATATTCTGTTTTGTGAATTTCTTGAAAGGTAATTGAGAATATTGAAAAGGAGGATTTTCTCGGATTGCAGCATTTCAACATAGTCGGTTTTCTGAATTTGAAGCACACCGCAATCCTCATTGGCAATTACATTGCAAGGATATTCTGTGGTTCTTCCAAACAAATAATCAGGAGCGATTACTTCTGGAGCATCTAATGTTTGGCTAAGTTCCACTTTGGTTTTAGAACTTTCTATTACGACGTTCACACTACCAGAAACTACAAATCTCATGTGAGTGCAAACATCTCCTTGTTCTATAATCGAGTCCCCTTTCTTATATTTCAAAAAATGAAAAGGATATTTTTCAACCAATTGCGACAGTGATTGCTTACTGATGCCTTGGAATAGAGGAAGAGTCAATAATTTATCAAACATACTTTTTATAAGAATGGTGATTTGTTTTGCAAAGTTATAAAATTTCTTTCACCGAAATGTTAAAAATGAATGAGTTTTAACAAAAAAATAGTCCCATTCTCACGGCTCTTTCATTTAAGATTTCGTTGCTCACTTAAAAATGTTGTTATTTTA
>OQVZ01000157.1_pt1 | contig 24560 bp, 26 predicted proteins | sample 1691571 | NCBI WGS metagenome assembly OQVZ01 (sample SAMN03418261, study PRJEB22391) | human gut metagenome | biome: human-gut; feature: organic feature; material: feces | host: Homo sapiens | place: Tanzania | collected 2013-01
TTATGAAGTAATCAGATATTTCCTCATTTCTTCTCATTACCGTTCACCTATCAACTACAGCCTTGAAATTATCGAGCAGTGCAAGAGCGCCCTTGAAAGACTTTATACTTGCCGTGAGAGCCTTGATTTTGCTCTTAAAAACGCTAAGGATATACCGGACGATACCGAACTTATCGACAAGCTTAACAGTCACAGAGAGCAGTTTATAAAGGCTATGGATGATGACCTTAATACCGCCGACGGCGTTGCTGCTGTATTCGACCTTGTTAAGGATATTAACACTTCAATTCTTGATAAAGATGTTTCAAAGAATGTTTGTGAAACTGCAGCTAAAGTATTTGATGAGCTTTGCGATGTTTTAGGACTTCTTTACAACAGAAAGAGTAACGATGTAGATGCCGATATTGAAGCACTTATTGAAAAGCGCCAAGAAGCAAGAGCAAACAAAGACTGGGCAACTGCCGACGCTATTCGTGATGAACTTAAAGCTAAAGGTATTATTTTGAAAGATACTCCGCAGGGTGTTACTTGGACTAAAGAATAATTGATATAAGGGCAGGGGACTTTTAGTTTTCCTGCTCTTTTTAAGGAGTAATATATTATGGTTGATAAAAGAAATTTTAAAGATAAAAAAGTGTCTTTGCTCGGTCTTGGTACAATGCGCTTGCCGTGCATTACAAGTCAAAAGAGGGAATCAAACCCCGATATCGATTATGAAAGCGCACAAAAGCTTGTTGACTTAGCATATCAAAACGGGGTTAACTATTTTGATACAGCCTATATGTACCATTGCGGCAAAAGCGAAAATTTTATTGGCGCTGCGCTAAAAAAATATCCGAGGGATACATATTTTCTTGCAGATAAGCTTCCTATTTGGATGTGTGACACAAAAGAGGATATGCAAAAAGTTTTTGACAATCAGCTTGAACGCACCGGTATGGAATATTTTGATTTTTACCTTCTTCATTCACTTGATAAAGAAAATTTTGAAAAGTGTGAAAAATTCGGCGCATATGATTTTATCACTCAAAAGCAAAAAGAAGGAAAAATTAAATATATCGGTTTTTCGTTTCACGGTACTGTTGATGATTTAAGGCAAATTGTTTCTGCGCATCATTGGGACTTTGCTCAAATACAAATGAATTACCTTGACTGGGAAAATCAGAATGCAAAAACCCAGTACAAAATACTTGAAGATGCAGGTATTCCAACTATAGTTATGGAGCCTGTTCGTGGCGGTAAGCTTGCAATAGTTGATGATGAAATCGATATTATGTTCAAAGCCGAACAGCCAAATAAAAGTACTGCTTCCTGGGCAATGCGATTTGTTGCGAGCCATAAAAATATATTTACAATTTTAAGCGGGATGAACAGCGAAGAACAAATGCTTGATAATCTGTCGTCACTTACTGATTTTGAACCTTTTACCGATAAAGAATATTCAATTTGCGAAAAAGCGGCTTCAATAATGAATAAGAGCGAAGTTATCGGATGTACAGGCTGTGACTATTGTCAGCCGTGTCCAAAGGGTATAAAAATAAGTTCTTTCTTTTCTCTTTATAATAATGTTGTATCGGGTAATATAGATATTAACGATGGCAGAAAGCAGTATAATAGCTTTCAAGTTAAACCGACTGAGTGCGCTTGGTGTAATAAATGTAAAAACCACTGCCCTCAGTCCATTAGCGTTCCTGATGTTTTGGATGGTAAAGTAATAAAACTTTTTATGCAATAAATAATTTACTGAAATACAATTATAATATGCAATTTTACATTAAAATTATACTTTTTATCAAATTTTTTAATCAGTTAATATTAATTGATGTTATTAATTAAACATTTGAGGGAATGAAAACAATGAATTATATTTTAACAATCATAATAATAGCTACAAGACTTATTAATATGGTTACTGTTTCAAAAAATATTGAATGTGATAAAAAGGTAAAAAATCTTCTTACTTTTTTAGTCTTTCCTTTTCCGATTATCACTTCAATTATATGTTGCGTAAAGTTCAAGAAAGACAACAAATCAGTCAGAAACATTTTAATTAATTTATTTATAGTGCTTGTCGTTCCTGTTATAATTTCTTTAACATTTAACAATTCAAACTCAAATCAGGATACATATTATGATATGAAAGGCAACACATATAAAGGATTTTATAATGTTGTTTATTATGACAAGACCGGCAATAAATACACATATGATTTTGACAAGTCAGGTTACGATAAATTATATATAAATTCTACCGATAAGTATTATGACGCCGATTTGTGTTATTTAGATACCGACGGCTACCTTTGTTATGACGACGATATGTCAATTGTTGTGAAAAATGAAAATGAATGTGTTGATACGGATTCTAAAATATATTATCCTGTTAGTACAACTACATTTAATAAAGATAAAACGATTAACCATAAAATGAACAGCAGTAACTTTAGTTATGACAGATTCGGCAATGCCTATACATATGACAATGTTCCTTATTTTGATAAGAATGGCGACAAATATGCTTTTTCATTCGATTCAAATGAACTGAAAGGATATTTTACAAATCTTAATACGAAAGAAGTATTTGACAGCGAAAATTCTTATGTAGATAAAGATGGCTATTTTGTTTACGATAAGTCAAAGTCGTTTGCAAAAAATGAATCAAATAACGGTAAGACAACTTATAAAGATTCGTCAAATAATGTTTACTATAAAGCAAATTCGGTTTATTGGAATAAGGACGGTAAATTGGATGATAATATAGTGCTTAGATGAAAAAATAAAGAATTTACGCAATAAATAACAAATAAGTTTTTTATACAATTTTTACTATTTATTTTTTTATTGACTTTTTATTTATTCATTGTTAGAATATCAGCGGTTAGCAACAGCTAACTGCTTTTTTGATTAAAAGTTAGTTCTCGCTAACGACAATTAACTTTATCTAACTATACTTATTTTAAACAACTTGAAAGTTATTTATCCTCAAATAAATGTGAATTTATATGAAATGAAAGTTCAAAAACTTAATATAGGCATAATAAAAGCCCCCTGAATTAACAGGAGGCTTAAATTTTACTTTTCTATATGAAGTATTTTTTCAGCTTTATCAATTTCCTCATTAGTAGGAACTTTATAATCTTTAAGAGGATAATCAATTCCGAGATTATTCCATTTAAAGATGCCAAGCGTGTGATAGGGGAGTATTTCAACTTTTTTAACCGTTTTAAGAGATTTTATAAGCTCAAACAAATTGTTAAGCTCATTATCATCATTAGTTAAATTAGGAACAAGCACCCTTCTTATCCACATATCCTTGCCGATATCTGACAAATAATGTGCCATATCAAGTATGTTTTCATTAGTTCTGCCTGTAAGTTCCTTGTGCTTTTCAACATCAGTTTGTTTAATATCAAGCATAACAAGGTCAGTATACTTCATAAGTTCGTTGAACTTTGAAAAGAAAGGTTCTTCTCTCGTAAAAGCTGAACCGGAGGTATCAAGAGTTGTATGAACACCTTTTGCTTTTGCAAGCTTAAAGAATTCAGTAACGAAATCAATTTGAAGCAGTGGTTCGCCGCCGCTTACAGTTATACCGCCGTTAGGCTTTCCGTTTTTAACCCAATAATTTTTATACTTGTAAGCTTTGTTGAATGCGTCCTTTGCCGAAACGGTAAATTTCGCATCATCAAAACTCCAAGTTTCAGGGTTGTGACAGAATTTACAACGCATATTGCAACCTTGCAAAAAGAGTACATACCTAACACCGGGTCCGTCAACAAGACCAAATGTTTCAATGCTGTGAATTTTACCGTCCATTTCAACAAATCCTTTTAATATAAATTACATTCTGTCGTGGCAGGTTCTTGAGATAACATCCATCTGCTGTTCCTTAGTAAGGTCGATGAACTTAACAGCATAACCTGATACACGAATTGTGAAGTTCTGATATTCTTCTTTTTCAGGATGTTCCATAGCATCAAGAAGCTTTTCAGTACCAAATACATTAACATTAAGATGATGAGCGCCCTGATCAAAGTAACCGTCCATAACCTGAACGAGGTTGTTTTTCTTTTCTTCTTCGTCGTGGCCAAGAGCACCAGGGTTGATTGTCTGAGTATTTGAAATACCGTCAAGAGCCCATTCATATGGAAGCTTAGCAACTGAGTTAAGAGAAGCAAGAAGACCGCTCTGCTCTGCACCGTATGATGGGTTTGCGCCAGGTGAAAGTGGAGCACCGGCCTTACGACCATCCGGCATAGTACCTGTAGCTTTACCGTAAACTACATTTGAAGTGATTGTAAGAATAGAAGTTGTAGGCTCTGAATCACGATATGTGTGGTGTTTCTTAATCTTGTCAAGGAATGTCTTAAGAAGCCATACAGCGATTTCATCAGCTCTGTCATCATCGTTGCCGTAACGAGGGAAATCACCTTCGGTTTCATAGTCAACAACAACGCCGTCTTCATTTCTAACTGTCTTAACCTTAGCATACTTGATAGCGCTGAGTGAGTCAACAACATGTGAGAAACCGGCAATACCTGTTGCAAATGTTCTTCTTACATCTGTATCGATAAGTGCCATTTCAGCAGCCTCATAATAATACTTGTCGTGCATAAACTGAATGAGGTTAAGAATATTAACATAAAGACCTGCAAGCCAATCCATCATTCTGTCATAAGCCTCAATAACTTCATCATAATCAAGATATTCTGAAGTGATAGGTCTATATTTAGGACCAACCTGTTCAAATGTCTTTGCATCAACACCACCGTTGATTGCATAAAGAAGGCACTTAGCAAGGTTAGCTCTTGCACCGAAGAACTGCATTTCCTTACCTGTCTGTGTAGCAGATACGCAGCAGCAGATTGAGTAATCATCGCCCCAAACCGGCTTCATAACATCATCATTCTCATACTGAATTGAACTTGTTCTGATAGAAATGTCAGCAGCATACTTCTTGAATGTTTCAGGAAGATGTGAAGAGTAGAGAACAGTAAGGTTTGGTTCAGGTGAAGGACCCATATTTTCAAGAGTATGGAGGAAACGGAAATCATTCTTTGTTACCATTGAACGACCGTCAACGCCGATACCTGCAACTTCAAGAGTAGCCCATACCGGGTCACCTGAGAAGAGCTGATTGTATGAAGGAATTCTTGCGAACTTAACCATTCTGAATTTCATTACAAGATGGTCGATAAGTTCCTGAGCTTCAGATTCTGTAAGCTTGCCTGCTTTAAGGTCTCTTTCAATATAAATGTCAAGGAATGTTGAAATTCTGCCGACACTCATTGCAGCACCGTTCTGTGTTTTGATAGCAGCAAGATAACCGAAGTATAACCACTGAACAGCTTCCTTAGCATCCTTAGCAGGCTTAGAAATATCAAAGCCATAGCTTTCAGCCATTTTCTTCATCTGACCGAGTGCTTTGTACTGCATTGTGATTTCTTCTCTGAGACGGATAACATCGTCTGTCATTGTGCCGTCACCACAGTTAGTGAAGTCGTGCTTCTTTTCTTCCATAAGAAAATCAATACCGTAAAGAGCAACTCTTCTGTAGTCACCAACGATACGACCACGACCGTAAGTATCAGGAAGACCTGTGATAATCTTGTTGTGACGAGCTTTAAGCATTTCAGGAGTGTAAGCGTCAAATACACCCTGGTTGTGAGTTTTGCAATATTCTGTAAAAATCTTGTGGAGTTCAGGATCAGGCTCATAACCGTATGTTGAACAAGCCTGTTCAGCCATTTTGATACCACCGAAAGGCATAAATGCTCTCTTGAGTGGCTTGTCTGTCTGTAAGCCGACAACTTTTTCTAAGTCTTTGTCTGCTTCACTGATGTAGCCAGGACCATAAGCTGTGATACCTGAAACAACTTTTGTTTCCATATCAAGTACGCCGCCCTTAGCACGCTCTTCTTTTTGAAGACCCTGAAGAACGCCCCAAAGTTTGTTTGTGGCATCAGTTGGTTTTGCAAGGAATGACTCATCGCCGTCATAGACTGTGTAGTTCTTCTGGATGAAATCACGAACATTAACTTCTTCTTTCCAGAGAGAGCCTTCAAAGCCTTCCCATTGTTCAAAATCTACCATGTGATTATTCCTCCTTAAATAGAATAATTTATTTAATATATGGATTTTCTCTTTCCGTTTAAGAATTCTAACACAAAAAGAATAATATTAGTAATATAAAGTTTGATATAATGTATATCAATTATGATATATAGTTACTGACATATGTCACTAATGAACACGAATATTAAATTTGTATCATATATTTGTTAAATTCTCATAATATTTGGGTGATTTTTTTGCAATATACATTTTAATATATGATTGTCGATTAATTATTTACAAATTATTCATAATGTAAAATGTTAAAAACGGCAAAAATACAGATATTAAACTGCATTTTCACCGTTTTCAAGTTCATATTTTATTTCAAATACATTTTCAATAAATAATTTTTCAAAGTCGGTTAAAGAATAATTTTTCGGATAAATCAAAATATCCGAATACGATTGCCTGTTATCAATACATTTTTTTGTAACAAGCTTATGATTTTCAAGAAGGCTTTTAGGTATAGGTGTAGTCCACATATATGTGTTAGGCAAATTTGAAAGAATGTCGAATTGACTTCCGCGCTCTTGAATTAAAATTTTGCTTTGAGAATCGTGGGACGGGGTGAATTTTTTAATTTCTTCTTTAGAAATAAACGGAATATATTCATCATCGTGAAGAAGAACAGAATAATCTTTTAAGTCATCAAAACAAAGTTTTGCTTTAGTTGCAAGCGGGTGATTTTGTGAAAAAAGAATCTTATACTTGAAATTCCAAATTTCCTGAAACTGTATTTGTTTTGATGTAATCATTTTTTTATATTTTGCTTCAAGCTCAGTAGGAATTCTGATAATTCCGAGATTGTAACCGTTAATCATTACATCGTTTAAAATATCTGTATTGTTGCATTCTTTATAAGAAATATTAAGTTTGTTATTTTCAAACGCTTCAACAGTATTGCAAAATGCAACACTGATATAAGAAGAACGGGGCACGGCAAGTTTAACATTAATTGTTTCTTTATCATTATTATATAAGAATCGATTTAAGTCGTTCGTTTTTTTTATAATTTCTTCAGCTTTTTCAACTACTTTTTTGCCGCTGTCAGTCAGAATAACGCCTTGCGAATTTCTAATAAAAAGCGTAACACCGTATTCTTTTTCAAATTCAATAACAGTTCGGCTCAAATTAGGCTGATTCATATATAAGTTTTCTGCCGCTTTTGTAATTGAACCTACTCTTGCTATTTCAACTATGCATCTTAACTGCTGAATATTCATAAACTCACCACAAACATAAGTAATAATATATTATATATTAAAACATATTTATATAAAAAAAACAAGACAAACTATAAAAGTTTGCCTTGTCATTAATCAGTCTATTAATTCTTTCATATCATATAAGCCGGCTTCTTTGCCGTTCATATAAACTGCCGCATTAACAGCACCCACAGCAAAAATTTCTTTGCTTCTTGCTGAATGTGAAAGAGTAATAATTTCATCTCTGCCTGCAAAAATGATTTCGTGTTCACCGACGATTGTACCGCCACGAACCGCATGAATACCGATTTCGTTCTTCGTTCTTTTTTCACGCTTAGAATGACGGTCATATTCATACTTCATCGGTTTGTCAATTTCTTCGCACATTGCATCGGCAAGCATAAGGGCAGTGCCGCTCGGAGCATCAATCTTTTGATTATGGTGCTTTTCAACGATTTCAATGTCAAAGTCATCACCTAAAACTTCAACTGCTTTTTTAGCAAGATTTGCAAGCAGGTTGACACCCATACTCATATTGTAAGTAAAGAAAATCGGTGATTTCTCAGATGCATCTTTAATTTGCTTTTTCTGCTCGTCGCTGTAACCTGTTGTTGCAATAACAAGAGGAATGCTGTTTTTTTCAGAGTAACTAAGCAAATCATTAAGAAGAATAGGGTTTGAAAAGTCAATTATAGCGTCAGCCTTTTCCTTAACATCGAAAATTGAAGAATAAATAGGGAATTGACCGTTATCTTCAGTATTAAGGTCAACACCGGCAACAATTTTGCAATCGTCACGGTTTGCAACAATACTTTGGATAACTTTACCCATTTTGCCGTTGGCACCTGTAATAATTAAATCAGTCATTTTAAAATTCCTTATATAAATATTATTTTACTAAGCCGTATTCTTCCATAGTAGCTTTTACATAAGCCTTGTTTTCATCGTCCATTTCAATAAGAGGAAGTCTTAACGGACCTGCATTAAAGCCTATAAGGCTTACAGCTTCTTTAACCGGGATAGGGTTAACATCAACAAACATAGCCTTTGCAAGCTTTGTGTACTTATCCATAAGTTCCTTAGACTTAGACTTGTCACCGTCTAAGTATGAAGCAACGATTTCGTGTGTTTCTTTTGGAGCAATGTTTGAAAGTACGCTGATAACGCCTTTACCGCCACGCTCAAGAATGTCATAAATTTGGTCGTCGTTACCACTCCAAATATTAAGTTCATCACCGCAAAGTTCATGAACTTTAGCAACCTGGTCAAGGTCACCTGAAGCTTCCTTAATACCGTTGACTCTCGGAAGTTTAGCAAGCTGGGCTGCAGTTTCAGGCTTGATATTTACACCTGTTCTTGACGGAACATTGTAAAGAATGATAGGAAGGTTTGTAGCGTCGTGAATTGCTGTGTAGTGAGCAATAAGACCTCTTTGACTTGTTTTATTATAGTAAGGTGTTACAAGTAAAAGGGCATCTGCTCCGTTTTTACAAGCCTCTTGGCTGATTTCAATAGCGCAGGCAGTATTGTTTGAACCTGTGCCTGCAATAACAGGAACTCTGTGGTTAACATATTCAACGCACCATCTGATACATTCATTATGTTCAACAACTTTAAGAGTAGAACTTTCTCCTGTAGTACCGCAAACTACAATAGCATCGGTACCGTTTTCAATCTGAAAGTCAATAAACTTAGCAAATTCATCATAATTAACAGTGCCGTCTTCATTCATTGGAGTGATGATAGCAACTGCCGCACCTGTAAAAATAGGTTCTTTCATAATGATTATCTCCTTAAAATATAATGTATATTAATTAGTCAAAATAACCTTCTGCTGCAAGAAGTTCGCCAAGAAGAACCGCACCGCCTGCTGCACCTCGAAGTGTATTGTGTGAAAGGCAAACGAACTTGTAGTCATATTGAGTATCTTCTCTGAGTCTGCCGATTGAAACAGCCATACCGTTTTCAAGCATTCTCTCTGAATGAATTTGAGGTCTGTCAGGTTCTGTGAAGTAATGGAGGAACTGCTTTGGAGCAGATGGAAGATTAAGTTCTTGTGCTCTGCCTGAGAAGTTTTCCCAAATGTTAATCATTTCTTCCTTAGTAGGCTTCTTGTCTTCAAACTCAACGAATACTGCACCGAGATGACCGTTTGATACAGGAACACGGATGCACTGAGCTGTAAAAGCAGGTGAAGCTGCTGATACGATTTCATTACCTTCAATATGACCCATAAGCTTGAGAGGTTCTTTTTCGCTCTTTTCTTCCTCTCCGCCGATATAAGGAATAACATTGTCAATCATTTCAGGCCATGTTTCAAATGTTTTACCTGCACCTGAAATAGCCTGATAAGTACAAACAAGAACTTTCTTAATAGGGTACTTATCTTGAAGAGGGAAGAGGGCAGGAACGTATGACTGAAGTGAGCAGTTTGACTTAACCGCAATAAATCCACGCTTTGTACCGAGCCTTTTTCTCTGAGCAGGAATAATGTTAATATGTTCAGCGTTAAGCTCAGGAACTACCATAGGAACATCAGGTGTAAATCTGTTTGCACTGTTGTTTGACACTACAGGGCACTCATGTTTAGCATATTCTTCTTCAAGCGCTTTGATTTCATCTTTCTTCATATCAACTGCGCAGAAAACAAAATCTACCTGAGCGGTGATTTTATCAATATCATTTGTTGCATCCATAACAACAATGTTTTTCATTTTTTCAGGGATAGGTGTGTCCATACACCATTTTTTACCAACTGCTTCTTCGTAAGTTTTACCTGCACTTCTTGATGATGCCGCAAGGCAAACTACATTGAACCAAGGGTGATTTTCAAGTAAAGTCGCAAATCTCTGACCTACCATACCTGTTGCGCCGACGATGCCGACATTGTACTTTTTACTCATAGTCTGTAATCTCCTTAAAAAAAACTTGTAAAACAAGTTAATATGCAATATAATACTTGTTGACGGTTTGCAAACACTTGAGTTTTTGTTTGCTTCCGTATTTATTTGTTATAATAACACTTATTATATATATATGTCAATCAAAATTTACATAGATATGGAGATTTATGAATGAAAACTTCTGACTTTTATTATGATTTGCCTGAAGAACTTATTGCTCAAACACCTATTGAGCCGAGAAACGCTTCAAGGCTTATGCTTTTAAATAAGGAAACAGGTGAGGTTGAGCATAAGATTTTTAAAGATTTGACCGATTATCTTGAACAGGGTGATTGCCTTATTTTAAATGACACAAGGGTAATTCCTGCTCGTATTTTCGGCGTAAAAAAGGAGACAGGAGCTGTAGTTGAATTTTTGCTTTTAAAACAAAAGGAAACGCTTGTTTGGGAATGTCTTTGCAAACCGGGTAAAAAAGCTAAAGTAGGTACTAAATTTGACTTTGGCGACGGTAAACTTCAATGTGAAGTGATTGATGTTCTTGAAGACGGTAACAGAATTATAAAGTTTGACTGCGATGCTAATATTTATGCAGTTCTTGATGAAATAGGTCAAATGCCGCTTCCGCCTTATATTAAAGAAAAGTTGCAAGACAAAGAACGATATCAAACTGTTTACAGTGAACATCTCGGCTCTGCCGCCGCACCTACTGCAGGTCTTCATTTTACAAAAGAAATGCTTGAGGAAATTAAAGGGAAAGGTGTTAAAATAGGTTATGTAACGCTTCATGTCGGCTTAGGTACTTTCAGACCGGTTAAGGTTGATGATGTTACAAAACATACTATGCATACCGAGCATTATGTTATGCCACAGGAAACGGCAGATTTGATTAATGAAACCAAGAAAAACGGCAAAAGAGTTATTTCAGTCGGCACAACAAGTTGCAGAACGCTTGAATCTGTAGCAACTAAAAACGGCTGCATTTGCGCTGATGAGGGTGATACAAGCATTTTTATTTATCCCGGTTATGAATTCAAGTGTATCGATGCACTTGTAACGAATTTTCATTTGCCGGAAAGTACACTTATAATGCTCATTTCCGCTTTTGCAGGATATGACCATGTTATGAATGCATATAAAATAGCCGTTGATGAGCGTTATAGATTTTTCTCATTCGGCGACGCAATGTTTATTTACTAAAATACAATATAAATGAGGTAATTATGGCTAAATATACACTATTAAAACAAGATGGTACGGCAAGAAGAGGTCAATTTGAAACGGTTCACGGTACTGTTCAAACGCCTGCTTTTATGAATGTAGCTACATCTGCCGCAATTAAAGGCGGTCTTTCAACAGATGATTTAAAAAACATCGGTTGTCAGGTTATGCTTTGCAATACATATCATCTTCATGTAAGACCGGGCGACGACTTAGTTTATGATATGGGCGGTCTTCATAAATTCACAAATTGGGACAGACCTATTTTGACCGACAGCGGCGGTTTTCAGGTTTTCAGCCTTGCCAAGCTTAACAAAATAACTGAGGACGGTGTTACTTTCAATTCTCATATTGACGGTAAAAAAATCTTTATGGGCCCTGAGGAAAGTATGCGTATTCAGTCGCATCTCGGTTCAACCATTGCTATGGCATTTGACGAGTGTGTTAAAAACCCGGCAACTCTTAAATATGCCAAAGAAGCTTGCGAGCGTACACTTCGCTGGCTTGAGCGCTGTAAGGTTGAAATGGAAAGGCTCAACAGTTTGGAAACAACAATTAATAAAAACCAACTTCTTTTCGGCATTAACCAAGGTTGCGTTTATGATGAACTTCGTATTTGGCATATGAAAGAAATTGCAAAAATGGACCTTGACGGCTACGCAATAGGCGGTTTGGCTGTAGGTGAACCAAAAGAGGATATGTATAGAATCATTTCTGCAGTTGAACCATATGCGCCAAAGGATAAACCGAGATATCTTATGGGTGTCGGTACTCCGGGAAATATTCTTGAAGGTGTCAGCAGAGGTGTTGACCTGTTCGACTGTGTAATGCCGTCAAGAAATGCAAGGCACGGACATTTATTTACTAAAAAAGGTATAATAAATATTAACAATGCCAAATATGATAGGGATGACAAACCTATTGATGAAGAATGTAATTGTCCAACCTGTCAAAAACATTCAAGAGCTTATGTTCGCCATTTGTTTAAGAGTAATGAAATACTCGGTATGCGCCTTGCGGTAATTCATAATCTTTATTTTTACAATAATCTTATGGCTGAAATAAGAGAAAACTTAGACAACGGTACATTTACAGACTATAAAAATGAATTTTGTGTTAAACTTGATACAAGAATTTAGAAAAGTCTTGCAAAATGTATAGTTTTAATTTATAATACTTTTTATCACATCATTGGAGGAAATTAAATTTATGGAATCTATCTTATTATTTGCTCAAACAGCAGCATCAGGTGCTGACCAAAAGTCAAGCAGTATTCAAATGATTGTGCTTATGGTTGTTTTGTTTGCACTTATGTATTTTCTTATGATTCGTCCGCAAAAGAAGCGCCAGAAGGAAGAACAGGAAATGAGAAATGCTCTTGAAATCGGTGATGAGATTGTTACAATCGGCGGTATCGTTGGCAGAGTTGTTACTATTCGTGAAAACGACCTTATCATTGAAACCGGTGCTGACAGAAACAAAATGAAAATTGAGCGTTGGGCAATCAATACTAACAAAACTAAAAACGAACAGCATCAAAAGGAAGTTGAAGCTGCAAGAGAAGCTGCTAAAGAAAAGAAAGCAGCTAAGAAAAACAAGGAAACTTCTGACAAAGACAAGAAAGAATCTAAGTAATTTGAGTTCTAAAAAAATAACCCCTTGAATAATTATATTCAGGGGGTTTATTTATGCCTAAAATAAGCAGTTTAAACGCAAAAAGCGTAATATTTAAATTTATTATAAAGTCGATTTTGTTGACTTTAGTGACGGTTGTTTTATCTTCAGCTTTGTTTTCGCTTATATTTTTGAAATTTGATATAGATTTAGATTATATAAAATACTGCGATTACATAATTTGCGCAGTAACATCTTTTATTGTGCCTTATTTCTGCTTAAAATCTTTTAAAAACAATATTTCAATATTATCTTTTTTATCAATTATACCGTTAGTAATATTTTCTCTTGTGAATTTTCTTGTTTTTAATAAAAGCTTTGTACAGTTTTTTATTTCTTTTGCAATAATTATTGCAGTTTCATTTTTAACAGGAGTTATATCGGCAGGAAAGAGGAAATAAAATGAGTGACATACCTATTGAATTAAAAAAAGAATTCAACTTAGACGACAAACAAGAAAAAAAGATTGATTTTGAACATATCTTTTTAGAAAATAAAACAGTAATTTACAGTCTTATTTTCTATTCCTGCTTTCTTGCAATCGGAACAGTTTTTTACAGATTGCTCAAAAGCAGTGCACTTGATTCGCTTTTAAAACCGGAAAACGAAAATATTTCCAAGCTTTTTGGCGAACATATTTGCAATTATATGTCATTATTTTTAATAACGGTTTTTCTGTCTTTTTGTCTTATCGGTTATGGAATAATTAATATAATTCCGTGCCTTGTCGGCTTTCAAGTAGGAATGCAGACGGCGTATCTATATATCAATTATCAAACAAAAGGCATAGGTTACGCAATACTTATGATTGCACCGTTTGCCGCCGCATTTTTAACTGTTCTTATATTTGCGATAAATACCGGCTCTGATATGTCAAAACAGATTGTTAAGCTTACAAAAAATCAGGAAAATTATAAACTTGATGTTAAACCGACTATGAAAAAATTTTTGATTTACGGCACTGTTTTAATTGTTGTATCTGCATTGTCAGCTCTGCTTGAAACGCTATTAAGAAGCGTTGTTACCATTTAGGTTTTTCACCGGCAAGTGGGTTTGAATCGACTGCCTTTTTAGTTGCATCATTACTTATATGAGTATAGATTTCAGTCGTACTGAGGTTTTCATGACCGAGTATCTCTTTAAGTAAAAGTACATCAACATCACCGTGTTGATACATAAGTGTTGCCGCAGTATGCCTAAGCTTATGAACAGATAAACCACGGTCGCCAAGACCCGCTTTGTTAAGATATGTTTCAACAATATGCTGAACACTTCTATTACTTATTCTTTGGTTTCTTGCACTCAAAAATAATGCTCTGTCTTTAACTCCGTCGTGTGGTCGAACTACCATATAATCAGCAATGGCATTTATGCAGGCTTGGTTTAAATAAATCGTTCTTTCCTTGTTTCCTTTACCGGTTATAACGATAGTTCCGTCACTTTTAATGTCATTATAATCGATTGACACAAGTTCGCTTAAACGCATACCGCAGTTTAAAAAAAGCGTTATCATTGCATAATCTCGTTCCTTAAACTTGCCGTCAATTACCGATAATAGCTTTTCCGATTCTTCAAGAGTTAAGTATTTGGGAAGTGATTTTTTAGTCTTAGGAATATCAAGGTTTTTCATCGGGTTCTTTTCAAGTAAACCTAAGTTATCCGTCAAATATGTATAAAATCGCCTAATAGAAATCACTCGTCTTGCTCGTGTTGTTTCGTTATTTTGGCGCACATTTTTGCAATAAATCATAAATTGATATGCGTCTTCAAGTTTTACACTCTGTATAAAAGTCAAATCAATAGGGGACAAATCAATTTTTTCATCATCGGTGTCAAAACTGTATAAACCTTTAAGTTTTACCATATACCTGAAAAATGTACGCAAATCAGATGCATATTCAAGCACAGATTTTTCGCTGTGACCTTTGATAGCTTCTATATAAACAAGGTATTGCTGTACAAGCTTAGGCAATGTAACAAATTCTTCTTTACGCATATTAGATTAACTCCTTAGAATTAAATGAACATTTTGGCAATTTTAGTTAATTGGTTTATTATATGCGTGATAGCAGTTAATATAAAACCGTTTATCTTATCCGATAGAATTTTTTGAAACAATGGTAGTTATCGTTTCAAAATAACTGAACGGCTACAAATGAATGGTTATATCGTTTCTTTGCGGATATTATCGGTATAATATGTTAAATATCAATAATTTATTTAAAAACGGAATAATTATGATTTTAAACTCCCCTGAATTGCACAAAATATTAATTTTGTGCAATTATAACATGAAATTTAAACTATGTCAATATTTCATCCCTATTATTCAGTTGCACAAAATTTCCTACTTTTCAATATATATTATAAAAGCAGTCGATTAAATTACATCGGCTGCTCAATTTTTATCTGTTCTTATTCATATAATTTATCTTTATCAAGTCCGTTTTCAAATGCACTCATTCCGACAACCGTTGGCCACTTATTAGTTTCAATAATAGTTGTGGCATTAATATTTCCTAAATGCGTATAGAAATGTCGCATTTGACCTATCATACATTCCAATCTTATGTATTTGTATCCTTTGGGTTTAGTATACAAATCTTCATCATTAAGAGCATTAAGGTAATCAAGCGTTTTCTCTCTGACAAAATCATAATATGACAGCAGTTCTTCTCTTGTAAGTACCCTATTGCCTATATAATCTAAACTGTCTAAACCTTCTTCGTGAATGCTTGGCTCTACAAATTCCATAGGACTGACAAACCACTTGTCGCATGAATATAATGTGTGATAACAATGTTTCCAAATAGGCATACCGCAAAGCTCATAATTCATATCACAAGTAATCAAAGTCACATAGAAATTATGAAACATTATTTCTGTGCTGTCTTTGATTATTTTTACCAATTCATTTTTCATAATTATCCCAAACTTTTCTAAATTCATTTATCGACTGATATCGTTTATTTCTATCATCGCTGACGGCATTTGTTGCGACTTCAAACAATTTATTTGATAATTTCCAATCAACAATATTTCTGCTGTAATTACCAAACAGTGCAAAAGCAAATGCACCGGCAGTATATACATTTGTAATTTCATCGATAGTTGCACCTAATTCAAATTCTTCCGGCGACATAAATTTTGCACTACCATACATTCTTCCCATATTATTTATATAAGGTTGTTTTTCAAAAAAATCAATATCACAAATTGTTGTTTTTCGATTTACGGAATCATAAATTATACTTCCGTCATAAAAATCTACAGCAACATATCCATTTGAGTTGATATATTCTAAAAAATCAAGAATGTCAGAAAATACATTAAGCTTATCTGATATAGAAAGTTGCATAAAAGCTTTATGTTCGTCTTGGTACATTCTACCCATACAATTACCGTCAACCCACTTAAATACCATTGAAAAACCGTTGCCGATATTTTCGTAATTTACTAATTCTATTAAATTATTATGCTTTAATTCTTGATAAATCGGTAATGATTTTTTTAATCTTTTTATTGCATCTATCGGACTGTCGTTGTATTCTGCTGTCGGTGCTCCTGCAAATTTAACAAAATATTTGTCGCCGTCTTTTTCTGTTCCAAAGCAAATATTACCTGAATCTTGGTCATCAAATACTTTAAACACTTTCCCGTATTTGCTAAGAAAACTAAAGTCAAAAAAAGATTTTAGTTTAAATGCAATACCGTCAATAGTGTAATTATTTGTTGATATATTAGTGTCTTTCATGTAGTTCTTCAATCTCCTTAAATTCAGAGCTAATTATATTTTTAGTTATGTATTCGCCGTTTTTCCAATAACATTTTTGTGCAACTGAATTATTATCATTTGTCAAAATTCTGTACTTATTATCAATTATTTCAAGTGCAGAATTATCGAGCATAATTGCAGGAACTTTATGAGTTCTTTTCATCATTTGCTTAACTGACTCTGCCCTATTTTGTTCTGTCACAATATGAGGCGCAAATAAAATATGTATCAAACCCATTCCTTTAACTCTAATCATTTTGCGTGATGAGTTAAATTCTGAATCGGAATTACCCAAATCACACCAACAAATTGCACCTGCACTCACTCCACACATAACTTTATCGTCATTATAAGCATCTATAAGCATTTTATCAATGCTGTATTTCCTAAGCAATTTCATCAATTTTAGTGTATTTCCGCCGCCAATATAAATAATATCAGCATTCTTAATTTTACTGCTTGCAACATTTTGATTTTTGATATCTTCATATCTTAAATAATCAGTACGACAGCCATACATTCCGTTATATATCCCGTCCATAACTTCAAAATAGTAATCGGGATAACTGTTTGCTAAACCGATAAAGAGAAAATTAGGACTTGCTTTGCCTGTTAGTTTAATGATTTCTTTGTCAAAAGGTCCTGTTTCGTATTTTGTATTGTGATGACCGTTTTCGCCACCACCTATTGCTACAATCTTTTCCATATAATACTCCCTATTTTAAATCAAAAAAATATTTTTCTGAAATATGTTTAAACGGAATTCTTGTTCTTTAAAATTTCAATAACTTCAATATCACCGTCAACAAGTACCTCAACGATAGAGTTATTATTAAAACTTTTATTATTCCAATATTCCTCAGCAAGCACAAGATTTTCTTGTTCGTTTAGTCCACCATCAAAGCATTTTTCTGCGTCGCCGTAAAACACATTGCCGTTGACTTTGAGTTTAACAATTTGGAATGTAGGTCTGCCTAAACATATAAAATAATCAAACCATTTTTCTGCTTCTTCAAGCGTTTTAGAAACATAAAGGCAAGCCATTCTTGACGGATAATTTGGGTATTCATTAACTCTTACCTTTTCAAGTGCAAGTTCTCTCAATGCAACAGATGTATGGTGTTCTAATATTGTATTTTTATAAACATTAGGGCGATTATAGATATCATTAACAATGTTTGTTTTTTCGTTAACTCTTTGCCATACTCTATTATGATGATTTTTATCAAATTTAATATGTTGACCTACATGCATAGGTTTTTCTGTTACTACATGATAAACAATTAGTTCTTTCATAATTCTAATTCCATAAATCCAACTGTAAAAGGCAGATGTTCAAATTCTCTTGTGCCGGTATGAACAAAGCCTAAAGATTTATACCATTCTTTTAAAATCGCATTTTCTTCAACTATTCCTATTTTGATTTTATTTACGCCAAGAGTGTTTTTAGAATAATCAACTGCATAGTTTATTAATTTTTTACCTATGCCATGATGTCTGTACTCAGGTAAAACTGATAAATTGTTTAGTTCTACGCTATCATCATTTGTACTTAATGAAAAATAACCAACAAATTTATTGTTGTATTTATATAAAAACATTGGGTTATCGTTTTCAAATTGATTTAGCAGTTTTTCTAACGGCATAAAAGCTGTATGGCTTGAGCAGTTTTCTTTTGTAAAATTCATATCATCGGCAACTGTTTGAAAGCTTTTGTGAATTATATTTAGACAAGTATCTAATTGATTTTTATTTGTTACTTTTATAATCATTGCATTTTCTCCACATACTTGCACTATTTAGTATTTCTTCTATAAGTTTACTTTTGCCATTTGTGTAAGCGATTCTATCATTTGGGTATTTCTTAGCGAGTTGTTCTTTAAGTTTAGAATATTCTAATGCTTTTTCTTGATTTGCATTTAGATAATCACGCATATTGATATAATCGTTCCACTCTTTACTGTTAAAAATTACTACATGGATATAATGCGTTTGAATATTATTTTGTAAATCGGCACAAACATATAAATGTTGATTTTCGTGGTCTTGCCGCCTATAAATTATGCCTAATTTTTCAAGTTCATCATTATGCTTAAAAATATCGTTAAAGTCATTTACGCCGACAACTATATCAATAATCGGTTTAGCACAAATGTTTTTAATTGATGTAGAGCCGATATGTTGAGCGTCTACGATGTCATCCTTTAATGCGTATTTAAGCAAATTGATTATCTTTTCAGCAGATATCTCCCATTCATTTTGATGATTTTCGACTGCCACTGCTCCCCTTTTTAAACCTATCGACATTTGATTTCTCCTATTTTGCCAAGACGATTGATTATAATACTTGCAATAATTCCGTTTATGATTCCTGTTATCAAACCGGAAAACATAAGAATCGGAAAATAATAAACAATTCGATATGTATTCATAACAAAGCCTGCAACGATGATTTGACCGAGATTATGAACGGTACCGCCAACAGCAGATACGCCGATTGGTGAAAATTTATCGGTTTTCTTGATAATATACATTATCGCAAAAGAGAGTAACCCTCCGACCAAGCTGTAAATCATTGCAAATGTACCGTTAAAAAGTAAACCTGAAAGTATTATACGAACAATAGAAATAATAAAAGCGTCACTTGTTTTCATAGTGTAAAGGGCAGTTAAAACAACTAAATTCGACAAGCCGAGTTTTATACCCGGTATGCCGAAATTTAACGGAATTAACGACTCTAAATAAGAAAAAGTAAAGGCTAATGCTATCATAAGAGCGAGAGTGCACAGGTGCTTAACGTTGATTTTTTTCACTTTGCCACCCCGTCCACTTCATTATTTTTTGAATTAGTAACTGTAACGATTACTTTGTTCGGCAAACATATTATTGATTCATTATTTTTGCTTATTTTATTATGATTTACGCAAATTTTATCTTTGCAATCGGCATAAATCATATATGCTTCACCGTTTTTTATAATGACCGTATTACAGATTTTATCACCGTTATAAAGATTGTATTCTTGGTCTTTATTAAGGTCTAAAACTGCCACTTGCTTACTGTTTTGCTCAATAATTACTTCACTGCCTGTTTTGTTTATCAAGGTAATTGCAAAAAGAATAATTAAAGTAAAAACAATTACCGAGCATATTAAAATTATATCGTTTCTAAGTCTTTTATTTTTCATTTATAATTGCCTTTACACCGCTTGATTGATATGTTTTACCGTTATTATCAAGCCAAATTGCTTCTATTTCCTCATTACTTTCAACAAGCTTGATACCATCATCATAACTCATACAAAACAGAGCTGTTGAAAAAGCGTCTGCAAGTGCACTGTCAGATGAAATAACCGTAACCGAAGTGAAATATTCAGCCGGATAAAGAGTATCCGGGTCAATTATATGGCTGTAGTTTTTACCGTTAACCGTGTAATAGCGTTGATACGAACCGCTTGTAACTACGCTTGTTTTATCTTTTGCATTAACTTTCATTAAGTAATCGTTTGAATTTGGATTTTCAATGCCTATAACAAAACTTTTACCGTCAGGTTTCCTTCCGACAGTGATTATGTTACCGCCGAGCGAAATAACTGCATTTTGCCACAAATTATTTTTAGTAATATACTCGTAAATTTTATTGCAAACATAACCTTTTGCAACTGCACCGACATCAAGTTTTGACTCTTTATCTTTAAAAAATACTGTTGAATTTTTATTGTCAATTATTATATCATCAATATTTGTATGTTTGCTTGCTTCAATCAGTTTTGACTTCGGTGGTACAGCTTTACCATCTTCCCTATAATCGTGCCAAATTGATAATACGCTACCCATAGCAATATTAACTTTGCCGTTAGTGACAGCATAAGCTTTTATTGAAAAATTGAGCAAATCAATAATTTCTTTATCAACTTCTATAGGTTCTTTATAAGCATTGTCATTTAGATATTTTATATTGATAATATCATCATAATTGTTGTATATATCAAAAAGCTCGGAATATTTTTTTATTACTTTATAAAGTTCATTATATTTTTTATCAAAGCTTTCCTGCGATGTATCATAAGCTGTTATGCTTGAAGCGGTGTCAAACAGTTCTAAAAAGCTTTTTGAATATTTAGTATACTTGATATTAGTACAACCAAATAGACTGAATAATAAAACAAAGGAGAGGACTAACGAAACAATCTTTTTCATAAGTCCCCTCCTCTCTTTAATTCAAGAATTCTTTTATTACCTTAGTCGGGCATTTCTCAACGCAAAGTCCGCATTCGGTACATTTATTGTAATCTATTTTAGCAATATTATCAACTACTTTAACTGCTTCATTTGGACAATTTCTTTGGCACATACCGCAACCAATACATCCGGCTTGGCAATTATCTTTGACAATTTTGCCCCTTTGCTTGTTTGAACACTGAACCCTATATTTTGAATCATAAGGTACAATTTCAATAAGATTAAGCGGACAAGCCTTTACACACTTGCCACAAGCAATACAAAGTTCTTTATCAACAACTGCTTTGCCGTTAATGATTCTTATTGCCTGATTGTCACAAACATCCGCACACGAGCCGTAGCCCATACAACCGTATTGACAACTACGCTCATTACCGCTTGGAGTAACAGAAGCAGAAGTACAAGTTCTCGTGCCGTAATAATTATACTTTTGATGCCTTACCTCACAAGTGCCCGAGCATTTAACAAAAGCAGTTTGTCTGACAAATTCACCCGCCGATGTTTTCCTTGATTTCCTCCTTACTCCAGAATCTGCCACCAGATAACTCTTCCTGACTCGGCATCACCTCACCATCATATACACAACGGTGAACATACACCAACTCCTTTTCCCTCTGACTCTCAAAGACATAATGTCCTAAAGACTCCGGTTCGAAATCGGTGATACCCAGCTCTTCCCTCACTTCTCGATGAAGCGCCTGGTTCACGCTCTCGCCTAAATCCACGTGTCCACCACAGGCAGTATCCCATTTATCAGGCTGGATATCCTTCCACGCCGGACGGTGCTGAAGATACAGTTCCCCCTTACTATTAAATACATGCAGATGAACCACAGGATGCAATATCTTGCATCCGTCATGGGCATGTCCTCGGGTGATGGCACCCAGGATATTGCCCATTTCATCTACTATCGGAAATTCCTCGTTCTTATTATCTGTCATATTTATTATTTATAGCGTTCCATACTCCTCAGAATAGCGGAGCATCTGGTCGGTATAGCTCTCCTCGTAATCGAGATTCACATCGATAGGATTGCCCTCCTCATCAAACACCAGCGTCATCTTCGGATTGATAAAGCCCTTGTATGGAGCCAAATCCAGCTTCTTGTATCTCGCCAGAATCTCGCGATGCAAGGCTGGATCTATATTCACGGCATATTTCTCCACCAACTGGCGGGCCGCCTCATAATCACCCTCGCTCTTGATACGCTGAATCTCAGCAAGCAATTCTCCAAACAGATGGCGGAGCTTCCCGTAATCATTCACCTTCACATAGGTTCGGGTGGTCACGATATTACCCTCAGCATCCTTCAGGGCATCCTCGGCAGAAGCATAGCTCACCTCTTCCGTCACCAGTTCCACGGCACCCTCGGCATGCTCCAGCGTCCACCAGGCTATGAGGGCACGGTTTCTCATGTGCGCCTCCTCAATCTTGTCGCCCTCCTTGATGCGGATGGTCTGAGTGAGCAATCCGTTCATCAGATAACCGTAATACTGCGCCTTGTAAGCCTCGTCGTTAGGAGTCAATCCCAATTCCACCAGCTTGTGGTCGGCTACATAATATAATCCGAAAAGGTCGGCTCTCGCCTCCTCTATCGTGTTGCCATACGCCTTCAGGGCATCAGCATCGGTGCCAGGCAGAAGCTGACCGCTACCATGACCCAGGCACTCATGCAAATCCGTATGCAGGTCGTCGGTGATATCAGCATACTGGTTCATCAGCGCCACGGTCTCCTCGTCGATAACAAACTCATCTCTGAATCCGTTGCCCTGCGCCGCCTTGTTGTAAGCATCGGTCAGGTTGCCGATGGTCACACTCTTCGAACCGTGCTCCTGGCGAATCCAGTTGGCATTAGGCAGATTGATGCCGATGGCGGAAGCCGGATATTCCTCACCGCCGAGCATCGCCGCACAGATTACGTTGGCAGTAACGCCCTTCACCTCCGGCTTGCGGAAGCGGGGATCCACAGGCGAATGATCCTCAAACCACTGCGCATTCTTGCTGATGGTCTGCGTGCGCTGGGTAGCCTCCAGATCCTTGTATTCCACGATTCCCTCCCAGGTACCTTTCAGTCCCAGCGGGTCGCCATATACCTCGATGAATCCGTTGATGAAATCCACCATCCCCTCGTGCTGCTGCACCCAGGCGATGCTATATCGGTCGAAATCCACGAGATTACCCGTGCGATAGAACTTCACGAGCAGGTCGATAACGTGCTTCTGTCCCTCATTCTCGGCATATTTCTGAGCCTTGAGCAGCCAGGATACGATTTCCCTGATGGTCTCACCATAGAGTCCATCTTCCTTCCAAACCAGTTCCACCATCTCGCCGTTGCGCTTGGTGAGCTTGGAATTGAGACCATAAGATGGCGGAGTGGCGTCGTCGGCGTCCTTCATCTTGGCATAGAACCGCTCCACTTCCTCCTGGGTCACATCCTCATAGAAGTTGCAGGCAGAAGTCTGCACCAGGTCCTCGCCATCCGTCTGGTTCACGCGTTTCGGCATCACCTCCGGGTCGAAGATCACGGGTACCAGCAGTCGGAGCAGGTCTTCCTTGCTCTCTCCACGCTTCAGCGGCAGTTCCGCCTCGCCGATGTTCTCCATCAGTTCATAGAAGAATTCCTCAGAGAATCCCGGCTTGAATTTCTCGCAGCCATAATGGTGATGGATGCCGCTGGCGAACCATACTCGCTTCAGATAAACCTCGAAAGCCTTGAAATCCTCGCTTTCGCTGATATCTTTTCCAGAAGACTCTCCGCTTTCGCTGATATCAGATGCCAGCGTCTCTGCTTTCTCTCCTGTTCCCTTATAGTGGCGATAGATTGCCTCCAGGGTCTTGCGGATGCGCAGGTTGTACTTTCCCTGCTGATCGAACGTGATGTCACGTCCCATCAGCGTTGCCATTGACAAGCAATAGATATACAATTTCTGGTTGAGCGACAATTCGTCAAATCCCTTCAGTTCGTAACGAAGCATCTGGATGTCAGCGAAGCGCTCTTGGGTGTTTACATTACATTTTGCCATGTTTAAAACCTTTATTCTACCGCAAAAGTACTACTTTTATTTCAATTTTCAAACTTTTCGGCCCACTTTTCTCAATTTATATAAAGAAATGTAATAAATCTCCCGTTTTTTTCGTAACTTTGCAGGAATATCCAACGAAAAAGAAGAAAAATAGTTAAGAGATATGCAAATCAACGAGATATTAAAAACTTATTTCGGATACGACTCCTTCCGACCGAATCAGGAGGCCATCATCCAGGAAGTGATGCAGGGCCACGACTGCCTCGTGCTCATGCCTACGGGCGGAGGTAAGAGCCTCTGCTATCAGGTTCCGGCGCTGGCGATGGAAGGCACTGCCGTGGTCATCTCGCCGCTCATCAGTCTGATGCACGACCAGGTGGAGGCGCTCAAGGCAAACGGTATCC
>OQVZ01000160.1_pt1 | contig 24402 bp, 18 predicted proteins | sample 1691571 | NCBI WGS metagenome assembly OQVZ01 (sample SAMN03418261, study PRJEB22391) | human gut metagenome | biome: human-gut; feature: organic feature; material: feces | host: Homo sapiens | place: Tanzania | collected 2013-01
TTCCTTTCTCCTCTTCCCCAAAAAGCTTACGCTTTCCGGGGTCCCCGAATACAGACTATCGTAGGGGCGAATATCATTCGCCCGCATACGATGTGGTAAAGCCGTAAACCGATTTAACTATAATTTATAAATCAAAAATATCTGCGCAAAATAGTAACGGTGATAATATGGAATTTGCAAAGATAATAATATTGTCGGTCGTTGCTATGGTTGTTTTGTTTTTGCTTACAAAGCTAATGGGCTTCAGGCAAATAAACGAAATGAGTTTTTTTGACTATGTTATAGGAATAACAATCGGTTCTATTGCCGCCGAGATGTCCACAAATCTTGACCTTGCTTGGTGGAAAGGTATAACGGCTATGGCTGTTTGGGCGATAATAGGCGTGCTTCTTTCAATCGTTACGCAAAAAAGTATTAAGGCAAGGCGCTTTATTTCAGGCGAAGCGATTATCATTATGCAAAACGGCAAAATAATTAAAAAGAATATGAAAAAAGCGAAAATTGATATTGACGATTTAATCGCAAGCGCAAGGGCAAACGGATATTTTAACCTTGCCGATATTGACTTTGCGATTATGGAAATTACGGGCAACATCAGTTTTATGCCAATCCCGCTAAAAAGACAGCTCAACCCAAAAGATTTTAACTTTGCGCCGCAAAAAGAAAGCCTTTCATATGATGTTGTTCTTGACGGAAAATTTGTTGAAAAAGAGATAGAAAAAAGCAAAGTGAGCAAAAACGAACTTAAAAAGATGATTGAAAATCGTGAAATTAAACTCAGTGAAATTGCACTTGCGAGCATTGACAAAAATAAACAGTTGACAATTATCACTTATTAATTTATATTAATTACGATTAAATATAAAAGAGGTGTAAATATGGCACATAATCATAATCACGAGCACGACGAGTGTTGCAAAGAGCACGGTTGCGGCTGTGAACACAACCACGAGGATATTGACAAGGGTCAATTCCTTTTCAAATTAATCGGCGGCGGTTTCTTCCTCATTGCCGGTTACATATTAAACGAAATTACTGAAAAAGGCGCAGTTGAGTTGCCCTCTTTCACATATCTTGTTTGCTTTTTGCTTTCATACTTAATCGTTGGTTTTGATATTATTAAAGAAGCGATTGAAGGCATAATGCACAAAGATATTTTTAATGAAAATTTGCTTATGACTATTGCTTCAATCGGTGCGTTTGCGGTTGGCGAATACAGCGAGGGTTGTATGGTTGTATTTCTTTTTACCATAGGCGAATTTTTACAGGGACTTGCGATTGATAAAAGCCGCAAATCTATCAAAAATATGCTTGAGGCAAAAGTAGAGCAAGTCAATATTATTGTTGACGGGAAAGAAAAGACTGTTACGCCGGAGGAAGTTAAAGTCGGCGATTTAATGATAATTCGACCGGGCGAAAAGCTTGATATTGACGGCGAAATTGTTGAGGGCACATCTCAGTTTGATATGAAATCGCTTACCGGCGAAACCATACCGATTACTAAAAACACAGGCGACAGCGTACTTGCAGGCTCTGTAAGCCTTGACGGCACAGTTACCGTTAAAGCTGAAAAAGAGTACAAGGACTCAACCGTTTCCCGTATTCTTGATATGCTTGAAGAATCGCAGGATAAAAAGAGCCACGCTCAAAAATTTATTACTAAATTTGCAAAAATCTATACTCCTATTGTTTGCTTAATTGCTATTCTTATTATGGTAATTCCTCCGCTTTTCTTTGGCGGCAGTTGGCACGAATGGCTCTACCGTGGTCTTTCTGCGCTTGTTGTTTCCTGCCCGTGCGCACTTGTTATTTCTATTCCGCTCGGCTTTTTTGCAGGTATCGGCGCTTGTTCAAAAGAGGGTATACTTGTTAAAGGCGGAAACTACCTTGAAGCGCTTGCAAAGGCTGACACCGGTGTGTTTGACAAAACAGGAACGCTTACAAACGGCAAATTTGAATTTGTAACCTGCGAGCACAATCATTGCCACTGCAAAGATAATAAGCATCGTGAACTATTAAAAATAATTGCTGCCTGCGAGCGTTATTCAACTCATCCTATTGCAAAAAGCATTAATGTTGCTTTCGGTCATTATGCGGACGAATGTGAAGTTAAAAATTCTAAAACTTACGCCGGCTTAGGTGTTTCGGCAGAAGTTGACGGAGTAACTTATTATGTCGGAAACGAAGCTTTAATGCGTGAGCACTGTGTTGATTTTAAAGAAACAAGCGTTATCGGCACAGCAATTTATTGCTGCAGTGAAAAAGGTTTTATGGGAGATATTGTGTTTGCCGATATTATTAAAGAGGACAGCAAAGAAGCGCTTAAAAATCTTCGCCATTTGGGTATTAAGGAAACCGTTATGCTCACGGGTGACAAGGAGGCCATTGCGAAAGATATTGCAAACAAGGCAGGAATCGACACTGTTTATTCCCGTTTAATGCCTGAGGAAAAAGCAAACATAGTTAAAAAGCTTCAAAGTGACGGCAAAACCGTTGTTTATACCGGTGACGGAATTAACGACGCACCTGTGCTTGCAACTGCCGATGTCGGTGTGGCAATGGGCGGTGCAGGCTCTGATATTGCCGTTGAAGCGGCAGATATGGTAATTATGGGCGACTCCCTTTCAAAACTTGCCATAGCCAAAAAAGCCGCAAAGAAAACACTCAAAATTGTTACTGAAAATATCATTTTTGCCATAGCGGTTAAGCTTTTGATTATCATCGGCTGTGCAATCGGTATATTTGACGAAAACGCAATGTGGCTTGCCGTGTTCGGTGATGTCGGCGTTTGCCTTATCGCTATTGCAAATTCACTTCGAGCACTTAAAATCGGTAAGATTAAGAAATAAATTATTAAAGGGCTGTCCCATTTAAATGAGGCAGCCCTTGTTTTGTTATTACTATTTAATTGCTTTTATAAAATGTTTTGTAATATCTCTCGGTCGGGTGATTGCTGTGCCGACAACTGCGGCATGAACGCCGATATCAATAGCTTTTTTAAGTTGTTCGGGTACCCAAATTCCGCCCTCCGCAATAACAGGAGTGTGAAGTTCGGTTACATATCTTTTCATAAGGGTGAAATCGGGGAGTGAAGTGCCCTTAGTATACTCAGTGTATCCTGCCATAGTTGTGCCGATAAGGTCAAATCCGAGTTCTTCGGCTTTTTTGCCCTCGTCAAAACAGCTTGTGTCAGCCATAAAAAGCTGATTTGGATATTTTTTTCTTACTTCGGTGAAAAATTCTTCAAGAGTTACACCGTTTGGGTGAAGTCTGTTTGTGGCGTCAAGTGCAATAATGTCACAACCTTCATTGACAAGTGCGTCAACTTCTTTCATAGTTGGGGTAATGTAAACTTCGCTGTCATTATACTCCTGCTTAATTATGCCTATAACAGGCAAGTCAACTCTTTCTTTTATAGCTTTAATGTCAACTACTGTGTTAGCTCTTATTCCCACAGCACCGCCGAGGTATGCCGCATAAGCCATTTTTGACATAATGTAACTGTCATAAAGCGGTTCGCTTTCAAGTGCTTGGCAGGAAACTATAAGACCGCCCTTGATTTGTTTGAGTATTTCTTCGTTAGTCATTTTTGTCACGCTTTCTTATGTTTTTGTATTGATTATATCACTATACTGTGCTAAAATCAAATGTATTAACGGAGGTAAATATTTATGAATTCAGATAAATTTAAAGGTGTGTTTTGCGCACTCAATGCAATTTATGACGAAAACGATAATATAGATGTTGACAAAATGAAAGCTCTTGTTAAAGTTTATAAATCACTCGGTGTTCGTGGCGTTTATGCCTGCGGTTCAACGGGTGAGGGCTTTCTTCTTTCAACTGAGGAAAGAAAGCAAGTCGCAAGAGCTGTTAAAGAGGCGGCGGGCGATGATTTTACGGTTATAGTTCATATCGGCTGTGCTTCAACAAAAGAAAGTATAGAACTTGCAAAGGACTGCGAAAAAATCGGCGTTGACGCAATCAGCGCTGTTCCTTGCGTTTACTATCATTTAAGCGAAGAAAGCGTCAAGCTTCATTGGAATTCTATTATTGATTCAACAAATTTGCCGTTTATTATTTATAACATTCCTCAGCTTACCGGTTTTAATCTTTCGCCTGAACTTTTGGCAGAAATGGCAAAGAATGAAAAAGTTATCGGTGTTAAAAATTCTGCCGAACCTGTTTATCTTATGGAAAGATACAGAAGTGCGGTAGGAAATGATGATTTTATTATTTTTAACGGCTCTGATGAGCAGTTTTTGGGCGGCAGGCTTATGGGCGCAAACGCAGGTATCGGCGGTACTTACGGTTGTATGCCTGAACTTTTTGTTAAGCTTGACGAACTCGTTAATAATAACGAAATTGAAAAGGCTAAAGTGCTTCAATCTAAAATAAACGAATGTATTTTTGACCTTCTTTCCTGCAAGTCGCTTTACGGTGCGGCAAAGCAAGTTATGTCGCTTCGTTTCGGTATTGAATGCGGCAACCCGAGAAGTCCGTTTTTACCGGTTGATGTAAAGGACGCCAAACCGATTGCAGATAAAATTAATAAGTATGTTTCAGAGCTTTAACAAAACAAGCCTTCCACAAAACAAGCCTTGCACAATTCGTGTAAGGCTTGTTTTTTCTTGAAGGAAAATTATAATCTATTTAAAACATCATCAATACCGCACTCAAGGCGTATTGCCCTGTTTTGAATATATGCCGGGACACTTGCATAATTTAGGTTGATACAGGCGTAAGTTGAATTTTTGTTTTTCGCTGTCATCTGCCAGAACGGATATTTAATAATAACCGGTGTGTTATAGCCGACGCCTAATTCAAGAAAGAGAATTTTTTCATTTGCACGGGTACGGAGGAAGTTTTGATACCGCTCTGACGCAAGATGCCAACCCTCGTCCTCAACGAATTTGTCATCACTTCGCAAGTTCATTGTGAGCGGTTTTCCGCAATGCGGGCAGACAGGCAAAAGTTCGGTCGGAATTTTCATATCCTTTTGCCGGTTGAACATTTCCTGAACAATAGCCTCATTGTCAAAAGTTTCCCGGCAGCACGGCTCACTGCACTGAAACAGACCGTAATCGCCCTGCGTGTAGAAAAGTCGCTTTTTGTCAAAGCCTGCCTTTTGAAAGCAATGGTCAACATTTGTTGTGATTACAAAATAATCTTTATCCTTAACCAATTCATACAGCTTGTTGTATAAATTGGAAGGTGGGTCAAGATAGCGGTTGATATAAATATATCTGCTCCAATATGCCCAATGCTCCTCAGGAGTTTTGTAGGGGTAAAACCCACCCGAATACATATCCTCAAATCCGTATTTTTTTTGAAAATCGGAAAAATATTTTTCAAACCTCTCACCGCTGTAAGTAAAGCCTGCGGCGGTGGAAAGACCTGCACCTGCGCCGATTACAACAGCGTCAGCCGTGCGGATTTTTTCTTTCAATTTTTCTATATTATCCGAGATATTCTCGGTAGATTTTATAGTCTGAATTTTTGAAAACATTAAATATCACCTTGATTTTACTGTTTGTCAGCTTTTTGTATTCGCCGACTGTTTCGATTGCGATTTTAGCTCCTTTGTCGTTTGGAAAATGGAATTCGCCTGTGGATATGCAACAAAACGCAATGCTGTTTAGCTTGTATTCGTTCGCAAGTGCCAAGCAAGAACGGTAGCAAGAACGCAGTAATTCGCAGTCGTTTTCTGTCAATTTGCCGGTAACAATCGGACCGACTGTGTGCAAAATATATTTGCAGGGCAGATTATATGCAGGTGTGATTTTTGCCGTTCCGGTTTCTTCGTCTTTGCCTTGATTTTTCATAATTTCGGCACATTTTAGACGAAGTTGAACGCCCGAAAAAGTGTGAATGGCATTGTCTATGCAACCGTGATTAGGACAAAAGCAACCGAGCATTTGGCTGTTTGCCGCATTGACGATTGCATCACATTTCAGCGTTGTAATGTCGCCTTGCCATAAATAAATGTCGGGCTTAATCGGCTCTAAATCGTCTATACTTGTTATGCCTTTTTGAGCGATTTCCTCTTGCAAATATTCATCCTGCACCCTTAGGAAATCATCACCTATCGGCAACGGCAAACGGATATTAAAAAGTGCTCGAAGCAACTTCTTCTGTTCGGTTTCGTCTTTTGGAACAGATATATCTGCGTATTCGGGTTGCTCGTTCAATAATTCTGTTATTAAATACTTTCTTCTATCATTTTGTGTCATTGTGTTCACTCCGTGCAAATGCAGAAAGCCACGCAAGAAAGAGCTTGCGTGACTCTCACCCTCATTAGAACTTGCCGTTCTGATTCTGCCAAGTTGATTTTTCTGCAATAGTTTCCATTACATCCCAATGTTCTGCAATTTTGCCGTTTTCAACTCTCCACAAATCATAATAAGCTGTAGCTGCTCCGCCGAAAGTTCCCTCGCTGACTGCAAGCACATAATTGCCCTGTGCAAGCACCTGATGAACAGTAGTATAAATCATCTGAATGCCCTGCTTACCGAGTGCTTCAAGTGCTGCGCCGAGTCCCGAAAGCCCGTCTGCAATGCCTGTGTTGTGCTGAATATAAGTGTCACCGTCAAAGTAATCGGGGGTCTTTTCAGGACGATTGCCTTGCATTACATCATAAAGGAAATTCTTTATAAGCTCACGGTGTGCCTCTGTTTTATCAAGGTCGTTTAATTCTTTTGTACCGTCTGTTTGTGTGTGACCTGATGGGTTAGGCTCTGCCTTGTTTGCAAGGTTGTCCCAATGTTCTGCAATTTTGCCGTTTTCGTCAAAGCGGAAAATGTCAAATGCAACCTGCTCGCCCGCACCTGCAAAGTTGTAAACCGTCTGCAAGAACACTTTGTCGCCGTCCTCGAAAGCACGAATGTTGTTTACAGTTGTTTTTACCGGAGCGCAAGCAAGGTAGGAAACCGAGCCTACAAAAGCATCTCTGCCTGTTCCGTATGCAAGATTGTGTTGAATGTATCCCTCTGCAAGAAGCTCGGAAGCCTTTTCTGTATCGCCTGTTGCAAATGTGTTAATAAGTGCAAGTGCTTTTTCTGTATTTGTCATTGTAATTACCTCTTTCTTGTCGTTTAATTTATTGCTAAAAATCTTTCTAAAAATATTCATTTTGGATTTCTCCTTGTCTGTGCTTTGAGTTACGAATCGGCCGTTCTCCGTAGCTCTTGACTTCATTATATCTGTGTCGGTATCACATGTAAAGTAAGCACAATATTGTGCCTTAGTTACCTAAAAGATACTATTGGGCGGTTACCAAACGGGAACTAATGCGTAAACACAAGGGCTTTTCGGAGTTTTTTAATTTTAAAAATTTTTTTCACTTGACGCAAATAATTTCTGTATGGTATATTGAATCTGTAAGTAACCAAAAGATACTGTTACGGAGGTGGCATATGAACGAGAAAACAAAAGAACTCCCGGCTTGCCCGGTCGCTACTACCGTTTCTCTTATCGGCAGTAAGTGGAAAATTCTTATTATAAGAAACTTGATGGCTCGTCCGTGGAGGTTTAATGAACTTAAAAAAGATTTGGACGGCATCAGCCAAAAGGTGCTTACCGACAGCTTGCGTTCAATGGAGGCAGACGGAATTATCACACGCACGGTTTATCCCGAAGTTCCGACAAGGGTGGAATACGCCTTGTCAGACCTCGGTTTGACACTCAAGCCTATTATATCTTCAATGGCTGAGTGGGGTGATTTTTATAAAGAAAAAATCTCAAAAGAAAAGGAAAGATAATGGAATACGAAAATATAATTTTTGATGTCGGTGATGTCCTTTTGGAATATAGGTGGAAGTGGATGCTTGTCGACTACGGTTTGAGCGAGAGCGAAGCCGAAAGGGTGGGCAGGGAACTTTTAGACGACCCTGACGGTTTGTGGAATGAAATGGACCTTAATATAATGAGTGACGAAGAAATAAAAGCAGCTTATTGCAAAAAACACCCGCAGGACAGCGGCGCAATATCGTTTTTCCTCGACCACGGCGAATATATGAGCGTTCCGAGACCGGATGTTTGGCGAGAGGTTCACAGGCTTAAAGAAAAGGGTTATCATATCTATCTTCTTTCAAATTATCCTGAAACTCTGTTTAAAAAGCATACCCGGTATGCCGATTTTATGAAAGATATTGACGGTGCCATGGTGTCATATATGATTCATAAAATGAAACCCGATTTTGCAATTTATCAGGCGCTTTGCGATAAGTATTCGCTTAATAAATCAAAATGCCTTTTCTTTGATGACAGAAAAGTGAATGTTGACGCCGCAATAGCTTTCGGTATGAATTCAACACTTGTAACATCAAGGCAGTTTCTGCTTGACGAACTTAAAAAGCTGTAAAAAAACCACCGTGAGCGGTTCTGTTCACGGTGGTTTTACTATTATATTGCTTTATTATTAAGCATAGTTTCGCTTATAAACAAATTATCTTTAATTTCGCTTTTATATGAGCCGTTATATTTTTTTGCTATATCGGCAATGATTTTTTGACCGTAGCCGTGGTTAGGGTCGTCCGTCTTTTTGCTTTTCTTTATGTATTCGTTTGTGCCTTTAATCAAAATGTCATTTTGAGTTATGATGATTGAAAGATTGGCGCTTTTGGCGTTTTCGTTATCTTCAACTGCATTTATTTGGTTGTCAATAAGGTTAGTGAGAATTCGGCAAAGGTCATAATCGGCAATGTTCACATCTGCGCCCTCTTTAACTTTGATTGAAAGGTTAACCCCTTTTTCAAGAGCGGTTTTGTGCTTGATAGAATAGACAGTATTAATTGTTTCATTTTTGCAAATTTCAGATTGAGCCGAAAGCTGAATGTCGTTTCCGGCATTTTGAATGATGTCAAGCGCTTTTTCGCTGTTGCCTATTTCAATAAAACCGCCTGCGGTTGTAAGAATATTTGCAATGTCGTGCCTGATTTTTCTAAAACGCTCTTTTTCATTTTTAAGCTGCAAAAATTGCTGGTAGTCAAGTTCGTTTTTAGCAATAATGTTTTTGTATTTTGCATTTTCACGCTCTTTCGTGTCTATATAATCAACGACAAATATGATTGAAAAGTCGATAAAAAAGCAAACAGCGGCATAAATGCAAAACAGTATTGTAATTTTTTTAGGGAAATAACCAAGCGTTTTAACAAATATTTGCGAAACTATATGAATTAATTGAAAGCCAAAAAAGTGGGTGATAGGGAAGAGGTAGAGATACAAATATTTTAAGTTGTAATCAAAGCCTTTTTTAAATCTCTTTTGAACAAGTTTGATTAATACGACCACTACGAATGAGAGTATTACCATAAACAGCGATGTTGCAATCAGACTGATTAGGTCAATCGTAGTTGCATAAGCCGTTGAATAGTCGTAGCCTAAAATATAATTTACCGTTGCAAAATAAATTATCGACGACAAAGTCATTGTTAAAAATGAGAAAATGATTGCCATTATTTTTTCAAACAGTTTGCCGACCATTGTAAATTCAATTATGACAAATTGCAAAATGAAATATAAAATTAAACAAGTGTATTCAACCGCCTGCCCTTTGTTGCCGAGCTGAAGCGTTATGTATGAATAAACCATACTCGTGCCGATAACAGCAATAAAGGTGATAAAATTGTTATATTTTTTCTTTAGCATTGCAGTTGCAATATTGTAAAAAACAAGCGCTCTTGCAAGATGTATCATCCAAGCAAAAGGAAAAAAGTCTACTGTCGATATTTCGTTCATACTGTTCTCCTCATTATGAATTCATTAAGTATTTTTTGTATTCGTTTATCGTTTTGTGAAATGTTCTCGGTGATATCTGAACTTTCGATTCGTCCTCAAGCAAAAAATTGTAAGGCTCGTAACCGATAATATGTTTCATATTTACCATATAGCTTTTGTGGCAACGCAGAAACTGAGACGGGAGTTCATTTGCAAACGCTTTGAGCGAAGAATATGTTTTATGCTTTTCTCCTGATACCATATGTATAATTATATTGTTGTTGAAAGTTTCAATATAAGTTATATCGTACACATTTACTGCCAATGATTTGTTTCCGAGTTTAATAACTTTTTGCTTTTGCTCTTTTTCATTAATATTTTCAAGCGCTCTTTTTATCGCATTTAAAAGCAACTCGTCCGTCATTCTCGGTTTAATAAGAAAATAACAACTGTCAATCTCGGAAATTTTGTAACTTTCAACAGGAAACGCCGTCATAACTATAAACTGAGTTTTTGAAACGATATTCTTGTTTTTTATCAGCCAGTCAATCGAGTTTTCACCTGCCAACATTATGTCAAGAAATACAATGTCAACTTCGTTTTTACTAAGCTTTTCTTTAAGCGTTTTAAGATTGTCACAACAGCTTATTGTGTACTTTATTTCAAAATTGCTTCTAAGCGTTTTTTCAATTTTGTACTTTATAATTTCTTCGTATTCTTTTTCATCATCACAAATAAGAAACCTTGTCAAGTTATCACCCTTCTTAAAATTGCATCTAAAATATGTTTTTTACCCTGCAAAAACCGCTTTTTACCCTTTTAGCCTTGAAAAGATAATTGTTTTATTGTACGATTTATTCATAATCTTGTTGCAAAAATGAATAACAAAACTATTATATAAAATTTTTGTCGATTAGTAAACCCAAAATTGTAAGCATTCAGAAATGAATTGGTGTTTTATGATTGAAAGCAAAAGCAGCCCTTCTTGGACTGCTTTTTGCTTTTATTGAATTTTACTGCGTAAACAAGATTGCAAGTGTTTTTTGGATATAGTCGTAGGACTTTTTGAGCCTTGTGTGGTAAGTGCTGTTGCCTGTTTTATATTTCATATTTTCAAGTTTAACCTCGTCGCTTTGGTTTGCAAAAGAAATGCCGAGCGAGATATTTTTAAGTTCGACTGCGTAGGCTTCGTTTTCCTTATTAAAGTTGTTCAAAGCCATACCCTGCGAGATATTGAGCACGCCGAGCATATACCACGGAATACGAAATTCCACAACATTACCGTCGGCATAAAAGTCGCCAAGTGAGTTGAAATCGTCGCTGTCGGGGTCGCTTGTGCCGAAATTGAGTTTGCCGACTTCATTACTTTTTCTTTCAATAGTTTCATTTGTTTCCGGAAGTTGAAGCTCACCGTTAACAAACTGGGTGACGATATTATATTTGCCCGAATCTGCCGTTTTTTTCTCCTCAGGATAAAACCTGAAGCGGTTATAATCGTAGTATTCATCATTCATAACGGCTGAATTATCCTTGCCGTCAATGACGATAAGAGAATCGACTTTTTTATTAAATTTCAAACCGAAATCATTAGCTTTTTTGCTGCCGATGCCGACTGTTGAAACGGGGATAACAAGCTTATTTTCGCCGAATTTTCCTTTTTTCAGATTGATGCAGCCGTAAAGGTAAGCTTCGTCATACTTGACGCTTAAAGAGTAATCTGAAGTGTCAAAAAGGATATCGCTGTCCTGCCAATCGTCCGTTTTGCCGTCAAGGATACACGCTGTTTTTTCTCCTGCTTCTACAGCCAAAATGCCATAGTTTTGCTCGGGCACCATACGGTTTGGCGTGCGCTGTTCGGGAGTGCAGTCGGAATATCTGAAAGTGTTCCAAATTTGCTTAAACCATTCATCCTGCCAAGAGAAAATCAGCCCGCCGGCACAGCCCGAGCTTGCTATATCAACAATCATTTTGCTGTCATAAAGACCTTGCTGCTGCTCGGTATTTCCGCCTTGATTATAACCCAAAACGCTTTCTGCGGCACAGCCACGAGAGGTTGAAACGCCGAATTCGGCAACCAAAAGCGGAACGGTGTATTCTTTTTTCAAATCTTCAAGATAAGCTTTATAGTTGTTTTGCTTACCGGTTAAATCGTCCTTGTAGGTGTTATATTTTGTGTCGTAATCAATACTCTTTGGATAATAAGGATAAACATCAACTGCGGCAAAAAGACCTGCATAATAATTTCTTGTAGCAACAATACTCTCGGTGTTTACCTCAACGCTGTCCTCGTATGAATCGGGTTCGTTTGGATGGTTTAAAGTATCGTTAGTTGACCAGTTGAGAAACGCAACGGGAGTTTGAAAATTGTAAGTTTCACTTTCGTGAGAAATAAGCGTGTTTCCTATCCTTGCAAGAAAAGCTTCAAAAGGTCGTGAAGTGTCACCGGTTTTAAGGTAATCGCCCGAAAAACTTTCCTTATCTTTATGCTTATTGCTTGCAGTTACAAACTCATTGCTCCACTCCAAGCCTAAAATATAACCCAAGGTGTACTCGGACACATCATAAATAAATTTGTCACTGTCGTTATTTGAATAGCGGATATACTCGGCATTGCCGTGAATAACATCAACCGCTTTTGTTACATTTCGCTCAAATTCTTCAATAACTTCGCCTTTGTAGCAATCGCCCGGGTCGCTCATATAATCTTCGCTAAACCACACGCCCTGCATAAGGTAAAGCTTTTTTGAAGCGTCTTTGTTATAGTCGTAAAATGCCTTATAAAACTGCGGCGGCATAATTGAAAACACACGCACTGTATTTGCGTTCATCTGCGCAATTTGGGAAAACCAAGTCATATATGTGTCGTACGAAATGTCTACGCTTGCAAGGTTTGTTGTGCCGGTTGAAAGACCCATATTTACCCCTGCGATGTAAACGCTTTTCATATTGTCTTCGCCGAGTTTAAAAAGCAGTTTACTGTCCTTATCTGCAGTGAAACTCATATTTACATTTGCGTGAGATATGAGTGATTTTGACACGCTTTTGATATGATACTCGGGCACATCGTAATCTTTAAGTTCTTTGTTTGATACGGTTAAGTTCGGGTTCACTTTTTCATACTCCTTATGACAACCTACAAGAGAAAATGTCATTAAAAGGGCAAGAATAAGAGATAAACATTTTATATACTTTTTCATTTATCCTCCTATATTAGGCAACTCTTTTTTCAAAATGTAATAGGACTTTTTAAGCCTTTCGTGATAAGTCGGGTTGTCTTTCCAATAAGTGTAAGTATACTTGCCGTCCATATTGATTTTGGTTTCTCCTATGCCGACACCGACTGTAAAGCCGTTAAAGGTTTTGCCGACAATGGACTGCCTTTCATAAAAGTCACTCATAATTTCACCCTTTGACGGGTCGGTAAAATTAAGAAGCTGCCAAGGAATTCTTATTTCGATTTTGCCGTCTTTTTCACAAAAATCTGAAAGGGAATCATAATTTTTGCTCTTTGGGTCGGCATTGCCGTAATGAAGCAAACCCGTTTCATAATAAGCGAAAGGAACTTTTTGCTTAGTTGACGGAATAGTGATTTTGAAACCGGTGCACATATTCATTTTGTTAAATATGCCGGTGTTCTTTTTTGCGTATTTATCATTTTGAGCAAAATTTCTGCCCTGATAACCGTAAAAATAATTGAACACATCATAATATGCGTCGCAAAGTATTCTTGAATTCTTCTTGCCCTTGATTTGAATAACAAAATCGGCAGCTTCGCTGAAAGAAGTTTTGGTTGAATTCATTTTTGTGTTGCCTTGATTTGCAACAGTGTCGATTGGAATTAAAATTTCATCCTTATTAAAGTCAAAATCGTTTTTTGTATCCACCATAAAGTAGACATATCCCTCGTCACTTTTCATTGAAAGGGTGGCATTTTTACCGTTTGACACAATATCTTTTTCGCTCCACTCCGAAGTGTCGCCGTCAACGGTGCAAACGCTTTTTTCCTCACCCGGGTCGAACGCCAAAAGACCGAAAAACTGCTCGCAGGTTTGGTAGTTTGCCCAAAACGGTCTGCGCTCACTGTTGTCAAAATCTTCGTTGTTCCAAGTACGCTTAAACCACTCGTCCTGCCAGGAGAAAACTATGCCGCCCGCATATTTTTGAGCATAGATAGATTTAAACATTTCAACAATAGCTTCGCCCGCTTTGCTTTCTTCCATTTCGCCCTGATTCCAACCCATAAGGCTTTCATGTGCTTTGCCTCTTGAAGTTGAAACACCGAACTCGGCAATGATAATAGGCATAGTATGAGCAGTTTTTAAATCTTTAAGGTAAGCTTCAAATGTATTAATCTTTCCGCTTTCATCCTTATATTTTATATAGTCTTTTTGGTAAGACATTGTATCGGGATAATACGGATACACATGGTAGGATGCAAATTCACCGCAATTAAACGAATTTTTAGACTTAATACTTTCTGTATTGAGAGTTATCCAGTCCTCATCCTCATCCTGTTCTTCGGGGTGGATAAGCGGGTCGGTTGTTACCCAGTTACAAAATGCAATAGGGCTTTGCCAAGAATATTTGTCTGCCTCTTCCTTAATTACGCTGTTGCCGATATCCGCAAGGAATGCTTCAAAGGCAGTAGCGCCCTGGGTGTAAAGATAGTCGCCGTCAAACGAATCTTTGTCATAATTGAGCGAATTTACATTTTCAATAAACGACGGGTCAAATTCCATTCCGATTATCCAGCCTGCTAACCAAGGCGAAACATCGCTTATGTATGTGCCCGAAGCATAACCGGTTCGAGAAGAAAGTGTGCAGTTACCGTGAATTATATTAACAAGGTCAAGCGCATCTTTTTTAAACTGATTATAAATCTTGTTGTTGTCGGCGTAAACATCGTTAAGCGTAGCAATATCGTCCTCATCCATCCAAACGCCTTGAAAAAGATAAAGCGGCTTATCACTCTTTGAGTTGAAATCAAAAAGTGCATTATAAAAGTCAGGAAGCATAGCGGTATAAATTCTTATACAATTTGCGTTCATTGCACTGATTTCTTTAAACCACCTGTAATAATCGTCGTAAGTAAGGTTAAGGTCGCCGGGGAAGCTGCCCGGTTTACCGGAGCCGACATTAACGCCTTTCATAAACTCCTGATTCCACATTCCGTTTTCATAAACATAAAAATAGTCGCCCTGTGCCTTAAATTTATATTTAACCGAGCCGTCCGACTGGCTTTCAACATTGTCGGCGTCAAGCTGATTTGTTACAGCTTCGGTTGTGGTTTCTTTCGTCGTTTTTACAGAAGCTTTGTTAATGCCGAATTTTTGAAGCGCACCCGTTTGGGCAAGGAGCGCCAAAATAAGAATTGTTATTATAACGGGAGTGAGCACTCTTTTTATTGAATTGTTACTGTTATCATTACTCATTAAAGCTCTTCCTCTTTATATTACCCCAAGAGTTACGGAATTTTCTGAATTGGAAAATTCCCTGAACACGGGACAATACTATTAATTGTCTGTAACCGAAATTTTCTATAAGCGCATAAACCGCAAGCGTCATAACCTGCTTTGTGTTCATACATCCTTTTCGCTGATACTGCTCTATAATAATTCCGCCGATAGAAAGCATACTGCCTATGCTGACGGTAAGAAGCAAATATATTACGAAGAAGAATATATTAAGTTCGCCCATTAAAAGCGAGAACGGAATGATGAAATAACCGATAAGCTCAATTACCGCACCGAAAAGTTCATAAAACCAGTTATATGGAAACGCAAGCAAACCGACCGAACCGTACTTTGGGTTAAATGTCATTGATGCATGACTCAAAAGTGTGTCAAAAAGACCGACCTGCCACCTTCTGCGCTGGTTTTTTAAGTCCTTCATTGACATAGGTCCCTGTGTCCAGCAAACAGCGTCAGGACAGAATACGATTTTATATTTTTTCTTCTTTTTTGTCAGTTCGTGGTGAAGCCTTACTACAATTTCCATATCTTCGCCGATAGTGTTTGTTTTGTAGCCGCCGACTTCAACTACTGCGTCACGCTTAAACACACCGAACGCACCCGACACGATAAGAAGTGCTTTACCCCACGACACACGACCGTAGAGGAAAGAGCGGAAATATTCTACAATTTGGAATTTTTCAACCATAAGTTCGGGAATTTTAAATTCTCTAAACTTGCCTTCCTCAATTACACTGCCGTTTGCAATACGAACGAAACCGCCGGCAACGACTGTTGAACTGTCTTTAAGAAAGATACTGCCGAGTTTTAAAAGAGCGTCCTTTTCAATTCTTGAATCGGCGTCGAGGCAGGCAAAAAGCGGATACTTTGCGGCATTGATACCGGCGTTAAGTGCGTCAGATTTACCGCCGTTAAGCTTGTCGATATAAATAAGCTTTGGATATTTGCTGTTATAGTAAACGCCCTGAATTTCCTGAGTTTGAATGTCAATCCTAATTGAAGATTCAATCTTTTTAAGATTAAAAGCGTCAATCATTCTTTGGTGCGTTTCATCCTTTGAACCGTCGTTGACTACTATAATTTCAAACACGGGATAGTTAAGTTTCATAAGTGATTTAACATTATGTACTATGTTTTCCTGTTCATTATATGCAGGCACGACAAGAGAAATAGGCAGGAGATTGTCGGAATCTTTATAAAGATAAAAATCGTCTGCTATTTCGGTTTTTCTGTCTTTTTTTATTTTGATTATAGAAATGATAAACTGAATTAAATAAACAAGCGTAAGAGAAAGAGTATACGCCATACAGAAATAGTTAAATACGGATATAACTTTTCTGATTATTTCCATAAAAGACATATTGTTTCCCCCTACTGTTTATAAAGTACATTTTTTACTGCGTCTGCGGCATAACGGTCGTAACCGTTTATAACCGATTCAACTCTTGCCAAGTTGTCGTCGACTTTAACAAGTGCTTCTGCGGCTCTTTGCCTAACCCACCACTGTTCGTCGGAAGTGAGCATTTTTATTTCGTCAATGCACGACGGAGTTTTAATCTGTTCCAAGCCTTTTATTGACGAAAGCCTTATTACCCAGTCCTTATCCCTTGCGGCAGTAATCATATACTGCTCCAAATCTTTCGTGCCGAGAGTTGAAAGTGCCTTCACACTTGCAATTCTGACCTGATTGTTTTTAGAATAAAAACCGTCAATAAATTCCTGCTTGAGCTGAGCAAACTTTTGGTCGGAAACAGACTTAAATACCGTTGCTTTAACATATTCGTCAACATCTTTGCTCTTAATATATCTTTTAATAAGTGATACCTTGTCACCCGTGTACAAATCTAAAAGTTCGAGAAGGACACGGTGACTGTATTTTCTGTTGTTTTCGCAAAGTTTGATATATTTAAACACACCGTCCTCATCGCCGAGGCTTGAAAGTGCCATACCTGCGTTATAAACAAGGGTGGTATTTTTGGAATCGAGATATTCTCTTATATCGTCTGCCGCATCATAAGCGTGCAAAAGACCCAAGCACCTTACAATATAGGCGCACTTGTAATTGTTGCTGTGCTTTAAAAGTTCTTGCAAAGCAGGAACGGGGTCGAGCTTTTGATAAAGCCTTTCAAGCACAAGTTTACGCTCGGCTGAAAGCTTATCTTTTTCGTTGTTGAAATCAAGGTAAGCCGAAGTTATATAAAGCACATTTTCTTTATCTTTATTCATAAAATCAACAAGTCTTTTTATTTCCTCGTCCTGCGATGTTTCACTCGGTGCACTTAAAACAGCACTTATAATATTTTTCGCCGTATTTATTCTTGTGTGATTTTTTCTAAGCAAATCTTCCTGCTGCTGAGATACTGTATAAAGCCACATAAGTTCTAAAAGTATCAAAATAATTGCAGCAATAAACAAGAGTATCGCAATTTTTTCCTGGCTCATAAATGCACCTTTCCTAAAATCAGTAAGTTATAAAATAGTTTTCAAGAGATTTGAACGCTGCCTTTTCTCTTATTTGGTATTTAACATCGCTTTCTTCCCAAGTTGACCACGCATAACGCTTATATGCAGGCGAACGCTTACTGCTCGGAAACTCGTATGCACGCTCCATATCCTTTTTCTTGCTGACAGTTGCAGTTGCCGCAACGCCTGAAGAAATTGTTGTGCGATACTGAGCGTCAATGCCGCTTGCGCCGTTTTTGCCCGAATCGTTGATGATAATTCTGCGGGAAGCGTCGGTAACATTGAGCATTGCCCAAGGAAGTCTTAAACGAATATTATTACCCGTCATAAAATATTGAGTGTTTTGAGTTGCAAAACTGCCGTATTTAAGCGTTGCAACCTTGTTGAAATCTGCGTCAAACTTTTCCTTAACACCGAGAGAACCGTTTTTTCTGTTATAACTCGGAACGCAGTAAAGTGTTGCCGTATCCTTGTTGTCGATACGAATCAAAAATTCCAAGCCCGAATAGGTCTTGCCGAAAAGCTTTTTGTAAGCGTCACCCATTTTGTATTCGTCTTCAATAGGTGTTTTGTATGTATCAAGACCGATAACAACAACCTGCTTTTCGTAGTCAATCTTTTTCTTCATATTGATTGTGACATAAAGATATCCCTCGTCCGAGCCGTAATCGATACCGGAAATGTTTTGGTCGGCTTCGGCAACACTCAAGGTTGAATCTTCATTTTCGGCTGAATCAATCGACAAAATACCGTTTGTTTGGTTAATGTCCGTAACATCATGCCAAAGGTATGCGTTTGAAAGCGGAACGGTTGTGGCATAACTGTCAGAACCTACATCGTTCCAACTGTCGTTGATGTTTGAAACAAGACCGCCGACAAAACCGCCGTTATTAACCGATTTGTACATATCAATAATTTGATTTGCCTGTTCTTCTTCAGAAAGACCGAACACTTCTTTATTTTTATTGTCGTAAATGCTTACGCTTGAAGAAGCGCCGAGGCTGTCAATCAAAACGGGAGCAGTGTTGTTTTTCTTAATTTCACTTAAATAAGCGTCATACTTTGTTGCGCCTTTTTTCGCTTTCAAATTCTTTTTGTTTTTTTGATATGTATCGTCATTGATTTTTGCTGTGTAAGAAACAGCGAAAAGCGACTTTGTATCATCCGAAACCTTGATGTTTGAAAGGTTGAAAGTATCACCATTTGCCCAAAATGCGCCGCTTAAAAGCGAAGTGCTTCCCTTTGCAAAGATAAGCGGAATGTTGTCGTATTTTTCCTTGCTGAAGCTTGAAACAGTGTCAAGAATATTCGCATAAAGTGCTTCAACACCGTTACCGCTTGCAGAATAATATTTGCCCGAATATGAGTAATCGCTCTTAGCCAAGGCTTTATATTCTTTGTCGCTCAAGCCAAAATCAATATCATAGCCCAAAAGGTACTGCGACACATTGTGCCTGTAAAGACCGGTTTTGTTATTTGCGCTGTCTTTCAAATTAGCATTGCCGAACATTGCCGAAACGGTATATTCGGCGTTTTGTTTAATAAGTTTAAGCGTAGCGTCGCTTGTAATATTTTTCGTGTCAATTTCGTTTAAACTTATGCCTTCAATAAGATAAATCTTATTGTCGTTTGCCTGATTATATTCGTAAAGTGCACGGTAAAAATCAGGGGAGTAAAGGTCATAAGTTCTTATTACATTTGCACCGGACGAAGCAACTTTTGCAATAATGTTTTTGTAGTAATCGTAGCTGTCGCTGTAGTCGTACTTAGCGTTGCCCGGCTTTTCACCATACATATTAAAGCCCTTTATTCTAAAATCAACCCGGTTTTTGTCGGTATAAATTTGAAGCTTGTTTGAATCAAGCCTTGCTTTTAACTGCTTTTCGTTTTCGCTTTGCTCGTTTGTATTATGGTTAACCGTACCGTCTTTTTGAACATCTTTTACTATCTTTTTAAACATAGGCTCAAAAAAATGCCAATAAAAGTGTGTCACATCGCCGTCTTTATCAAAGCTGAGCCACTGATAAAAAAGGTCAGAGCCGATAAATCTAAACGGCTTAAAATCGTCAACACAGTCGTTAAAATCACCTGCAAAATAGTAAGTAGGCGCATCGTCTGAGGTGTTACGAACCACTGCCGAAAAAACAGGAGTATCGGATACGGGAGCAAATTCTTCCATACCATCCTTGTTAAGGTTAAATTCATACTCGGCAATAGTTTGACTGCCTGCAGTCGGCTCAACAAGTTCAAACCAAGAATAATAGTTTAAACTTGCCTTTCCAAACTCTTTTTTATATTTATCCGTTATTCTTATATTTAAAAGGTTATCGTCTTCAAAATCTTTTTTTGCTTCAAGTACGATGATATCGCCCTCGTTTGAAACAAGAAGAATACCCGAACCCGAACAACGCCACTCAACGCCGTATTTTTCCTTATACATAGGAGGTGCCCAGTAAGGAACATCGGTAAGGTCTGCCAAATCGTAAATATATCTGCCAACCCAACCCGAATGTTTAATGCCGAAAAGATTTTGAAGCTGAGCAGATATTTCATCGCTCGTGCCGGTAGTTAAAATATCCTGCTCACCGATTACCACGCTTCCCATTGAGTGGCAAAGCGCAATAGTGTTCATATCGTTTTCACTGATACCTTTTTCCTCGTTAAGCTCTGTGCCGTAACTGTCTGAAAGGTAGAGAATGTCAGGTATTTCCTTAATATTTTCAAGGTATATGGGGTCGGTAAGGTTATAGTTATTGTCAACATGGTTGCCGTAATAATCATTCTCAATGCTGTAATAATCTTTAGTTTCCGGATTTTTGATTTTCATATAATCTAGTATCCAGTTTGCACCGATATGCTTACGGTAAATATTGTCAACATCGTCAAGATAACTTGCCGAATCAGCCGAAGTTGCCGGAACGGTTTTATCAACCATAGCAAAATAAAGCAAACTTGACGGCTTAATAAACCAAGCGGCAATGCAAACGGCAATAGCAATCAAAAGAGCGCAAATAATTACGATAAACACTTTGACTCCTTTTTTTGCTTTCATATTAAGTTTTTTCAAATACTTAGACTGTGCACGCTTCTTTTTTCCACGCTTTTTGGTTTTTGCAGTCAAATCATTATTTGGTATTTCTTTATTTTCATTATTTTTCTTCGGCATATTTATTACCTTTTAAAATTTTTATTGATTATCTTCTTCTATTGCAATAATGTCCATTCCGCATCTTGAAAAAGCAGCTACAACTCTCGGGTCAAACTCAGTACCGCTCTTTTCAAAAATGTAGTTTATTGCGTCTTCATAATTCCAGGCTTCTTTATAATCACGCTTAGAAACAAGTGCGTCAAAAACATCGGCAACTTTAACTATTCTTGCGTAAAGGTTTATGTTGTCACCCCTTCTGCCAAGATAACCGGTGCCGTCATAATTTTCGTGATGTTCAAGCACAACTGCTCTTGCTATTGCAAAAAATTCGCCGTCAATACCGGACAAAATATTATATCCTGTAACAATATGTTGCCTTAAAATATTTATTTCTTCGTTTGTAAGCTTGCCCGGTTTTCTTAAAATGTCGTTGCTGATAACGATTTTGCCGATATCGTGGAGCATTGCCGCTTTTGCCAAAACTTTTGCTTTATCTTCAAGTCCCATTTCTATTGCAAGAGTGGCAGAAATTTTTGACACATTTCTGATATGATTTTCCGTGCAAAGGCATTTCGCTTCAACAATCTGAGCAATTTTGATAAATGCAGCCTCGTAATCATCATAAATAATCGGGTTGATTTCCTGTTCTTCAATCAAATCATTTTTATAATTTGCCAAAGAATTTGTTATTGTTTGATAAAGAATTTCAATAAATGTAGTTATATTGAATTCTTTTGGAATGTAAAGATTTTCAAAAGTAACAATATAGTCATCGTGACCGTCACTTTGAAGCAACATATTGAAAAATGTTGTGCCTACGCTGAATTTGCTTTCCTGAGTGTTCAAAACACTGTAAACAGAATCAAAGTTGACATTTCCCTTAGCGTTTTTTGAATAAACGGTGTCAAACATATCGTCGTTTTTAACTCCGACACTGTAGGAAACACGGTTCGCCATTGCGAGTATATTGTTGCTCGTTAAGAAAGTGTAGGTTTTGTTGCAAAAATTGAGCACATAGTTTTCATAAGAAATTTTGTTATCCGTAACAATAATAATATCGGCAACAGATTTAAACAAATCAGTGTAATATTCCTCACCTTTTTCACTTGAATACTCAACAAGGTTACCCATAGCAATTTTCTTAGAATAAAGAATGAAAAGAGTAACAAGTGTAATTACGGTTGAAATAATAAATACAAAAACAGAATATTTAATAGCTCCGAGTGCTACGCCGAAAGCATTAAACATATATGCAAGAAGTGAATAGATGCCGACAATTCTTATTGCATTGCTGCCCAAAATGAAAAGATTTTCCGTCTTTTTAAACTCGTTAAACAATATGATAAATGCAACAAGTGAACAAACGGCTGAGGCAATAAGACCTATTTGCATTACCAAAACATTAGGCACAAATGTAACAGCCGAAAGCGCAACAATCAAAACGGACAAAACAGTTATAAAACGATTTTTCCTTTCAACCAAAGAATTGAAATTATTAATAATCAAGCATATTACAAGTGCAGTGAGCACATTTGTAACTGCAAAAAACAATGGGGAAGAAAATGAAGCGTTATGGCTTGCAAATTCTTTAAAAAACATTGCCGCACCGCAAACAAGAACATTGACAGCTACCCCAACAAGCACCAGGATATCACGGCTCCTAAACATCAAGCCGAACACAAGAATGCAAAGCACCAAACCGAGCAAAGCAATGCTCAATCCAAAAACGACCTGAAAATTGTCGGCTATATTTGACACATCAAACATACTGCTGTTGCCGACAGGGTTGATATCCGCTTTAAGGTTAAAGCCGAAAGGATAATATAAATATAAATCAAGCTTTTGCATTTGAGTTGATGACGGAATAAGAACTTCATTGTAGCTGTTGCCGACGATTTTCTTTTTGCCGTAGCCGTTATTATATATTTCTTGGTCGTTGAGCGTAATTTTAACGGGTGCATACTCGGTAATAACGCTGAGTACTCTTTCATCTTTTGATGAATCGATGTTATAAACCGTATGTACATATCTGTCAAAAATAGGCTTTCTTATTCTGTTATCTTTTGAAGCCTGATTATATGTTTCGGCATTTGCAACATCCGCATTTTTGCTTCCGGTTACAAACATCCAGTTGACGATTTCATTTTCACCGACCGGTGCAAGATAATTTGTATAAATAGATTGAAGCGCAAAAGTGAGCGCAAAAAGAATAATTGAAACAAGTGCCAAAACAATGGTTTTTTTACCCTTCGGCTTAACGCTGTCCTTTTTTTCAATCACGCCGTCAACGAATTCGTCAAATCTGTTAGGCGCAAGTTCTTCTTCGTTTTCCTGTGTATCAACTGTTTTTTCAATCACATTTTCATCTTTTTCTTTAACTTTTTTCTTTTTGTTTTTCATAAAAACCTCAATTAATCAAGTGACGAATATCTTTTCAAAAGTTCTTCTATTTTTTGCCTTTTTGTTTCATTTCCGGTTGTTTGAGCTTTAAGTGATGAAGTGCTTGGTACATCTTCGCTTTCTGCTTTAACTTCTGCTTTTGCAGGAGCACTTACTTCTTCAACCGGTTTAACGCAAAGATTAGAATTGAGAATACTTCCGACAGGAACTTCAGTTACCGGTTCAACCTCTGATTCGCTTTCTTGCGCTTTAGGAAGTTCTTTTTTTACCGCTTCCGCTTTGTCTAAAGGTTCTTCAACCTTTTCAATTTCAGGCATTCTAACCTGCGGAATCTTTACTTCAGGCGCACTTTCAGTCTCTTTTTCAACTTCTGTTTCAAGGCTTTCCTGCACCAAAGTTTTTGGCTGTGAATTTTTTGAAACTTCGCTTTGTTTTTTTGCAAGTTCATTAATTTTTTTCATAACCTGTTCTTCAAAATCTTTTGACACTTCCGGCTTGTCGCTAACGGTTGAACGAGCTACCATAACCGGGTTGCCCTCTTTGTCCAAAATGGTAATAGTTGTTTCAAAAGAGTAGCCGTCAATTTCCTTTGAGGAATTTTCCTTTTCACTTTTATACATTTTTTCAACAAAAGTTGAAGTCGAATTTGCTGCTGCGTTCATAACATTTCTGAAAATATTGTTCATAATTCCCTCCAAAATAAAAAGGCTGCAAAAAAGGTGATAAATCACATTCTTTGCAGCCAGTCAATCATAGTAAAAACCTTAGATACTAATGCTTTGCGTCATAGCCTTTCGACTATTTTGCCAACTATAAAATTTTTATTTAGTTTAACATAATATATAATTTAATGCAAGAAAATTTTACGATTCTTTAAAAATTAATTCAAATTATCCGTTTGCATTATTTTTATTGTTCTTCCTTTTTCCCTAATAAAAAAACAGCGCTTCCGATTTGGAAACGCTGTGAAAAGATAAATGATTATCTCTTTGAAAACTGTGGTGCACGGCGTCGTCGCAAACTTCATATCGTTCAAAATAACTTTTGTTATAGTTTGGAGCAAAAGTTATTTATCGCTCATTTCGTTGCTCCTCCTTTTCCCAAAAAGCTCACGCTTTTTAGGAACCCTGATAAAAAAAGGCTCGTCGTGCAAAAAAACAGCGCTTCCGATTTGGAAACGCTGTGAAAAGATAAATGATTATCTCT
>OQVZ01000162.1_pt1 | contig 24183 bp, 10 predicted proteins | sample 1691571 | NCBI WGS metagenome assembly OQVZ01 (sample SAMN03418261, study PRJEB22391) | human gut metagenome | biome: human-gut; feature: organic feature; material: feces | host: Homo sapiens | place: Tanzania | collected 2013-01
GTCAACGGCGTCAGCTCACAGGCGGCGTCTGTAGACATAGCGGTCGCCCGTCTTGTCGGCATAGCCGGCTGTGAGGGCGTCGAGGGTGAGATAGGCGGTCATGCTGCCCTGCGGCACGAAGGTGAGCGCGAGCGGCTGGTCGGCTGCTCCAACCACTGAGCCGCGCTTTCCTACGGCGAAGGTCTGCTCAGATACGAACACCTGCTTCTTCTCAGCGCTGTAATAGCGGAACATCACCTGCTCGCCCTCGACACGTCCGAGGATGTCGTACCAGTAGAGCATATCAGCATCGCTCTCTACGTGCTTTATGCCGCGACACTCGTCGCCCACAAACGCCTGCAGCTCGTCGCCGGCGGCTACTGTGAAGGGCAGCTTCGCCTTGTCCACCTTCACCCATGCCTTGGTAGGTACGGGGAAGGGGCCCGACTGCTCGAAGTCGGGATATGCCGGAGCGTCGGCTGTGCCGTAGATCTTGTCTACCTCGTATCTCACGTCGGACGCTACGGAGACATACACGCGCTTGGCGGTAGCACTGTAATAGCGGAACTCCACATTGCCGTTCTCGCTCGACGGCGCCTTCACGTGGATGAAGAAGAGTCGCACGCCGTCGTTCATCACCGTCTTAGCCACACCGCGACACTCGCCGCCAACGAAGGCAGCCATCTTGTCGCCGTCGGCGGCAAGCGTTTCGAGCACCGGCGAGAGCCGCACTACGGCAGTCATGCTCATCGGATAGACACTCTTGTCGGGGTCGCTCCACAACGGCGCCTGATCGTTGCCGCTGAAGTTGGCTCGCCACATCGGGGCGGAAGCAGGAGTGGCAGACGCCACCTGCCATGTTGGAGCCTCGCTTACGAAGTCCTCCTCAACCACGCTCCACTGGGGAGCGGGTTGTTGCGGATAAGTCTTGTCGCCCTCTTCGGTGCATTGTGCGAAGAGAAAGCCCAATGCGGCGAGAAACGAATACTTTATATATTTCATATAGTCTTTCTTTTTAAAATATTACTTCTTGATAGCCTTCATCGAGTAGACGTTGCCGTCTACGGCGATGCTGACGATATACACACCAGCCGGAACGGTATTGCCGGCGTTCCATGTGATGTCTACATTACCGCCTGCGTTGCAGTCGTTCCATGCCACGATACGCTTGCCGCTCATGTCGCTGACGTATACATCTGTATAGGCGTCGCGGTCGACAGTGGCACGTATCTTCAGCTGCGAGTAGAACGGCGACGGATAGATGTAGAGTCCGCCCTCGGTGCCGAGGAAGCTGATGCGCATCGGCTCGCTGAGGGTGCCCACATTGCTGTTGGCAGCATAGCTTACGGCGCTCGGTGCCTTGGCTACGACGTTGCCGTCGCGCTCTACAGTCACGTCAACAGCCTCGGGCTTGTCGCCACCGATGGTGAGCATGAAGACGGTTCTGCCGTCGGGCAGAGCAATAGCCTCGGCATAGCCGCGCGGCTCGCCTGCTACGTAGCTCACAAGGCGGTCGCCCTGCTGCAGCTCTACGCCCTCCACTTCTATAACAGCCGTCATGTTGGCTGAGTAGGGGAAGTAAGCCGTTGCCTCGTCCGCGATCTTCGCAGCCTTAGCCTTGCGTCCTACAGAAGTCTTCGACGGATACTGTAGCAGAGCGTCGTCCTGCGACTGGCGCTGGAGCATGTATCCCTTGCCGTTCTCCATGTACGTCAGACTGCCTATCCATCCCAGATTGCCGCTGTACATAGCCATCTGCGTCTGCGACTTCACGATGTCGCCCTCCTTGGCGTCGTAGCCAGCGAGAGCCTCCTTGAGCGTGAAGTTGTCTGAAGGCAGATACGAGATGTAGTTCCAGCGTGCTGTGCCGTCTGCCTTTGCTCCGCGTATGGTGAGCTTGTGCGAGGTGGGGTCAACAACCGGTCCTGAGATATGCAGGCTCTGCGGCTGCGAACTGTGTACGAGATACATCTGGTCGTTGTCGATGGCGGTGAGCTGTCCCATCCATCCGTTGCGCTTTGTCCACGATGCGAAGCCGTACTGCTCGTTCTTCACCTGGTCGTCTGATGTCCACTTGCCGTCGGCAAGTAGCTTGTTGAGATCAGAGAGCTTGTCGGATGCGATGTTCGTCGATATCCACGTCCATCCCTCGTTCAGCGCGATGTTCTGCACACGATAGTCCTTCGCCGTGAAGAGCACTGGCTGCGACGGACTGCCCACTACGGCGTTGTTCTCGAAGCTTATCGGCTTCTCGCTCTCGGCTATGTAGGTCTGTCCGGTGCTTGCGTCCCAGATGCGGAACTCGAGGTTGTCGCTGCTCACGTCGTTAGAGTAGACCGTGAGCATGGCGTAGTACATATCGTTCTGCTTGTAGTAGCGGTTGTTGCAAACGCCTACGCACTTTCCGCCGCTGAACGCAGCGAGCATGTCCTCGTTGTCAGAAGAGTATACCTTATTGATATACAGCTTGCCGAAGACAGACATGTTGTACTTGAAGTCGGCGGCGTTCACCGTCCAGTCGGGCTTCTCGCCCTCCACCTTCACCGTGAGCAGCAGAGCCTCCACCACGTTGTTGTCGCCACGCAGATAGAGCGTCTCGTCGTATGTGCCGATGTTCAGACTCGGGTCGATAGTCAGCACGATGTCCTGCGACGCTGTCGGGTCGATTGTGCCGCTTGCCGGTTCTGCCTCAAGCCATGAAGGAAGGTTCTCTACGGTGAAGTGTTCTATCGAACCGCCGTTGTTGAGCGCCTTCACCCTGATGGTCTTCTCCTCATTGAGCTTCTTCACTACGGTGAGAGCCCGGTCGCTCCACTTCAGCTGGTTGCGGTCGATGAATGCGCTCCATGTTATCGGCGAGAGAATCTCGTTGCCGTTCTTGTCGCGCACGCCGTCCACCGTGAACTTCACGATAGTCTTCTCGATGCGCTCGTAAGGCTCCTTCAGATTGATGATGAGAGCGTCGTTGTTCACCACGAAGTCGTAGAGCAGCTTGCTCTCAGGTCCCTTAGCCTTGACAGGTGCAGAGGTCTTGGTCTCGACGTCGCCGCCTACCACCACTGCGTCAGCCACCTGCTGCGTCGGGTCGGCGGGCTGCTTTTGGTCTTTCAGAGAGAACTGCAGTTCCTTCACGCCCTGCCATTCGATGTATGTCTCAAACGGATAGTAAGCCAAGAGTCCCTTCTCGGCACCGTCAAGACGATTGCTGTTGCCGTTCTCCACGAGTGTCTCGCTCTTGTAGAGATTCCATACACGCACCTCGTCAATCTCGCCCTTGAAGAAGTTGTCTGCCTTCTCCTGCTGCAGGTTGTCGGCAGGAGTCCACACACGAGCGCCGAGATGTATGTAAGCCGCTGCTATGCCACCAAGGTCGGCTGCCTCGAAATAAGTGTTCAGCTTGCCGTCCACGTATATCTGTGCGCGTCCGCTTGTGCGGTTCACAGCCACAGCTACATGGTGCCAGTCGTTGTCGGCGTAGCTGCCGTCGCACGCCACACGCACACCGTTGTTGTGGAACACCAGTCGGCCCTCCTCCAGATTGAGTGCGAAGAGATTGAGCGAACCGCTCATGTCCTCGCCGTCGCCGCGTCCGTTAGAGATGATGGTAGCCGTCGGCTGAGCCTCGTCGGCCTTGAACCATGTCTCAATGGTGTAGTCCATAGTGTTGTCTACCACGCACGAACTGCCCGAAGAGAGTTTCATGTACTGGTCCTTGCCGTTAAATGCCGCTGCGCGTCCTTCAGGGTTAGCCCATTCGCCGCCCTTCATCTCGAGGTTTGCGCCGTGTGCCTTGTCTGCAAGCACGTCGCCCTTAGCCTCCGACATCGGATAGTAGGCGATGAGATTGCTTTCGGCGCCCGAGAGCATGGTCAGCGAGTTGGTCTGAAGACGTGCCGGCGTCAGCACCTTGTCCCAGATGCGCGCGCCGTGCATCTTGCCTGCGAAGTGTCCGTCGCCGTCTACGCTGGCTCCAAACACGTAAGCGCCTTCGCCGTTGTACTCGCCCACCTCAGCTGCGCTGATAAGCTGCTCGTAGTTGTAGTAAGCCGACACGTTTCCTTCATTATTATATACAAGAGCCACGTGTGCCCATGTGCCCTGCTCGTAGTCGAACGCCTTGTCGCTGACGATGGTCTTGTCAGCCACCTTCACCTTCAAGCGGTTGTCGCTCGTCGTTGCAAGCTCTATCGCACTGTTGGCGTTGCCCTGACTGAAGAGTACGGCGTCCTGTGCCTTGTCGGCGAGGGTCCACATCTCTACAGTGAGGTTCTTGCCGCTCCAGTTGCGCTGGAACTCCGACACGAGTTCGTCGTTCTTGCCGTCCAGACGCACGCTCACGCTGTGGTCGGTCTGTGCGCCGTTGCGTATGCCTGTCACCGAGAAGTTGTTGTCGGTGAGGAGTCCGTCGGCTATAGGCTCGTTGAACGTCAGCTTCACCTCGTCGTTCACGGTGAGCACGCCGTTCGCCGGCTGCGCACTACCGAAGAGGCGTGGGTTGTACATATCCTTTATGCCGCTGTGTACGGCAGAATAGTTATAAACCTCCGCGTTGTTTATCATGCTTGTACCTACGGTGCGCAGGTCGTAGCGCTGATCCTGCAGGTCGTCCATAAACCAGCTGTACTTGATGGTGCCGGCGTCTGCCGCCTTTATCATCTCGGCGTTCATGCCGTTCATCACAGCCTGGTCGTAGAGAGCCTGGTCGTTGTAGTAGCTCATGAGCGTTGTCCAGTCGTTGTCGCTGCCCGACGACGGCTTGTACTGAAGCATGATGCGATGGAAGTTGTCGTAGTTCACATCGAATCCGTCAATCACTACGTCCATGTAATGCTTCTGCACGCCGTTCACCTCCGCAGTCGGCAACTTCGTGTTGTACGTCCAGTTGTCGGTAGGCTTCTTCAGGTTCACGTCAGTAGCCGAAGGAGTGAAGTGTACGCTGAACGTCACGTCGTCATATATTTCATCCTGGAAGTCGGTGGGGTCGCACTGACACTGCGACTGCAACATCAGTCGAAGATTGTCGTAGTTCATCACCGAACCCTTGCGCACTTCGAGTGTCTTGGTGAGTGTTCCGCCAGCCGGTACGAGCAATGCTCTGCCGTTACCTATCGGTGCACCGTCGATGAGCAGCTGTGCTCCGTTAGGATTGCTGCTGTCGTCGATTACAAGGTTATACCAGTTGTCGTCCTGCGACTCCGAGTTGTTGCGCAGATAGAGCGTGAAGTAAGCCGACTTGCCTGAAGGAACGTTCTCAATGAAGTCCTTCTCGACGGTTATCTCCGGCACCTCCACCTGAACAGTAGCCTCATTTATCACGTGCTGTCCCGGCTCGTAGTACTTGGTCTTGTATTCGCCCTCGTAAGGACACGACGTAGCACCGCCACGAGTCTTGAAGATGAACGTAGAGAAGGTCTGTCCTTCCTCGTCCTTCATATCCTTGTAGTTGATGTACTGGTCGCCATCCTTATATCCAGCCTCACGACATACGTCTACAGAGATATAGTCGGAGCCTTCCTCTGCAAGCACAAAGCCCTTGCTGTGGCGTGCAGTCTCCTCATTGGTAAACTCGCCGCCATGCTCTGTAGTAACTTTCTCGTCGATGTTCAGCACGAAACCAGTTCCGTCTAAAGCCCAGCCTACGTTGGTAGAGTACTGTGCTCCAATCAACAGGCTGAAACGCGTGGTCTCCGAGCGTCCCACCTCATACTCCTCAGAGTATTCGTACGAAGCGCCGCCCTGGAACGAATGGTTCTGCATGAGTTCTGCCTTCACCTTCTGCTCCTCGTTGTTGCGAAGCTGTGTCTTCCAGTTCTCGATAGACTGATTGAGGAACATGATGGTGTCTTCCTTCATCACCACTCCCTTAGGAGCATATATCTTATAGCTCGGTCCGTCACACGGATTGTCGGCATTGGCGCCGCCGAACACCTTGTCGTTGTTGCTCTTGCCATAGTTGAGGTCGTCTGTAGCCAACTTCGACACATAGACCGGAAGCTTTGTGTTGTCAGCCATTGCCTGGAAATCCAAAGCCTCCGACTGCTGATGCAGCATGCTGTTACGCACCTCTTCAAGCTTCGGCAGCAATACCTTCTCGATGTGTACCTGCGGATAGATGAACATAGTGCCGTACTTCTGCGAGAGTCCCAAACCAGTGGCCTTCACGAGCAGATAGTCGTTGGCAGCCGGTGTAACATCACCGAACAGTTCGTATTTATCAGGTGCAGACTGATACATCTCGCGCGAAACCACGGCGATGTTCTGCGTCTTGCCAACACCGATGTTGGTAGAGAATCCGACGAAGAGGTCGCCGTCGGCTCCTACATACTGCGGGTCGCTACTTGTCTCGAAGCGCGTGGTGGTGGTCATTGTCTTCGTGTCAGTGTCCGTACCGCCAATCGTCTCGCTATGAGATACGCCGAAAGAGTATTCGTCCTTTATCTCGTTATTTGTGACTTTTCCGGCTCCGACACCTGCAAATGTCATAAGTTCAAGACCAATCTTTGCTTCATTGTTAAGCACTCCCTCGTTGGTGACATTGCCCTCATAGGAACTTGTGCTTGTCACAGTGACACCCTTCTCAAGATAAGCATAAGAGTTGCTTCCAGGCGGATCGCGCAGCACGAAGAGCACCTTGTCAGGTCCGTTAGTAACGAAGTCGGAACCCATTATCTTTGCTCCCACAACGACAGCCTTTGTGTTGCCCTTGCCGTCAAAGCCACCCTTCCAGTTGATTGTTGTAGAAGATGCGCTTTGACTGTCTTCGCTATAAGTCATGTCCATAGCTGCTGAACGCAGAGCCGAAGTCATCTCCGGGTTGTTAACCTGGAAAGTCCACTCAGCCTCACCGTTCTCGTCAGTAGTGATATTCTCCTGCGTTCCGTACGCAAGGTCGCCTCTACTGAATGAGAGCTTAGCCTCAGGCGTAGGCACGATGTCTTCCTTTATACCTTCCTTGCGTTTTCCGTCCTTATCCTTGTATTCGTACACCTCCGCTGTGGTGATGTGATAAGTGACGTATTGTCCCTGCTCATATACAGGCACGCCCAAAGTGTAAGGCTGCGCTGCGTTGTCAGGATTGTAAGTCTTTACTTTTATAGTTTTTGTTTGGTCGAGGGTAGCTACGGTAAGTTCTTCCTTGCCGAAGAAGTCCTGCAGTTTGCCTTTCACCTTCTCCTTTACGAGGATAGACGGTGTGTAGCGCTTGATGAACTGCTGCTTCTTGTTGTAATAGACTGTGTCGCTGCAGTTGACGAACGCGCCCTGCGTAGACACAGAGTCGACATACTCGTTCAACTCGTTCTGCTGCACAAACACGTTGCTGAGATTGAGGTCTTCGCCACTGCCAGGAATATTGTCGTGACCCGGCACAACCACATTAATCTTATACTTCTCAGGAATGAGGTCGGCGAAGAACTCGCCCGTTTCTGCATCAGGATAGATAGTTATCTTATTGCCGTCGTAAGCCACGCGGTTCTTGTGCTGCTTGCTTACGTACGCGCCCTTGAAGTGGTTGAGCGTGGTTTCGCGAGCCTTAGCCGTCATCTCGTAAGCATCGTTCTGATAAGTAAGTTCGATGCGAACGCTGTCGGCGAGGTTGTTCTTCGAGAGCGAGTGACCCACGGCGAGCGCCTCCTGCTTCGTACCGCCGGCTACGCGTCCGATGTAGCGTACTGTCGTAACGTCAAAGATTTCGAATCCGTTGTCGTCGTCCTGATAGTTGCGGTCGGTGCCGTCGCTGTTGGTCAGCTTGCCGCCGTTCTCGAACGTATGGTTGGCAAGCACAGCCTTCACCTCGTGCTGTCCTACGGGCACGCTGATGGTGAACTGTCCGTGCGAGTCGGTCTTCACGATGTTGCTCTTGCCGTCCATTACGGTGACGCCGTCAACTGCGAACGACACGCCCTCAACGGGCACGTTGCCACCCTTGTACATCACCTTACCCGAGATGTTGAACGCCGACTTGTCGGTGAAGTTCACGGTGTGGCTCTGAGCCTGCGAGTTGATGAGGCGCAGCTCCTTAGCCGATGCAAACTGATGGATGCCGAGTGTCGGCACAATCATGTACGTAGTTCCGTTGCCGGTGTAAGGCAGAGAGCGAATCTGATAAGATCCGTCTACAGAAGTGTAGCTGCTGTGTCCGAGCTGAGCAGATGTCGGGATGTCTTTCGCACTGGTCGTAACGCCCGTAGCCACACCATGATTCATGTTGTACTTAGTGCCCTTGTACGAGATGTCGTAGAAAGCGTCGTCAACCGAATAGTCGAAGGTGTAGTAAGCCTGCAGACCATCCTCGTTACCCACGAGATAGCGACTGTAGTCGTTAGCGAGTGTGTCGGCGTTGAGCGCCTTGTTCCACAGACGCACCTCGTCGATGGCTCCCTCGAAGCCTTCACCCATCACCACCTTATTGTTGTTGCCCGTAATCTGAGCCGTACGCTCGGCTTCAGCCACAGCCTCACCGTTTATATAGATAATAAGGTGTGTAGCGCTTGCCACGGCTGAGAGATGCACGAACTGGTCAGAAGAAACATATTCGCTGAGCTTCTTCGGAGTCTTCAGCATCTGAGTGCCTGCCGAGAACTCAATCTTCTTGTCGTTATACGCCAGCTTGTACATGCCCGGCTTCTCGATGATAGTGCCTTCCTTTACGGGGCGCACCCATGCCTGAAGCGTAGCAGCCTGCGTAGCGTCCTTCAAGAGCGAGTCGTTGTCGACGGTAAGTTTAGACGCACCCGTGAACACATACGACTTGCCCGGAACGCCCGAACCTTCAGTAGCCTCAGCGCTTACCTTAGCGCCCGACACAGCCTGTCCGCTCTCGAACGTCACGCGTCCGTAGACGTCGCCCGTCGGTGTGCGGAAGCCCACGTCGGTGAGCACCTCGTCGCTCTCAAGCAGATTGCCCGAGCACATCACCTGACCCTTGATTTGATAGTCGTAGACCACGCCCGGAACGGCATTCACGTCGTTATAGTAATAGTCGTTCTGAGCCTCGTTGCCCTCGGTAACGGCTATCTGCTTATAGTCTGTATCAGGAGCGCCATGCTCCTTGCGGTTGATTACGAAGCGCTCAAAGTTGCCCTTGCTGCTCCATGCCAGTTCCACGCGGTCTGAATAGTAGCCCTTGCCGGCTGTGAACGCAACAAGATTGCCTATGCTTGTAGGCATGATTGACTCCGGTGCAGCCACTGGGGTCAACGTGCCGTAAGCCTCGGCAGGCTTAACTGTAAGGCGGTAACGATATTCGTTGCACACCATTATCATGTCGTCAACATACTTGCCGCTTTGGAAATCTTCCTTCGAGAGTTCGATGTTGTCGGTAGTGTTGCTCGTAACGTTCACTCGTGTAAGCACCGCCTTGGTGCCCGAGCTCCAGATGTCGCCCTCAGCCTGCCAGGTGATAGTGGCTGTCTTGTTTTCTTCGTCCAGCACGGCATGTACAGAACCCGCAGCAACATTGCTGTGCTTTGCAGATACAGAGAGAGAGGTCGACTTACTGTAGGTTTCGTTCCAGATTTCATATTTTTCCGTATACGAACGCTTCACGTTGAAGGTATAGTAGTACTTCTCGCCCACTGGCACATCTAATTCATAGCTGTAGGCTTTCTTTCCGCCGATATATTTTATCTTCTCGATGATGGACGCCACACCCTCGTTACTATTCCTGCCAATGGTGAGCACCATGTCGTCATTGATGCAGTCTATGGTGGGCGCACTACTTATGCTCCAGTCCACCTTCAACTTACGCGTCGTCTGATTGTAGTCGGCGCTTATTTCCTTCACCTGCGGATAGGCAGGGCGGGTTTTGTTGGCGGAGCTCGAAGTCTCGTAAGTTACCTTTTTGTTATAAGCAGGCTTGTACTGCTGTATTATCTTGTATTCATACGAATTGTCAAGATTCAGACTCTCCGCCGGGATAAAGAACTCCCCATTGTCCTCACTACTCGCATCGATAGTGGCGATGTCTGGCACGGGTTTGCCCTTTGAGTCGCAGAGCATGAAATCTCCCTTGCTGTCGATGGAGTTCTTGGTTGCCTTTCCGTCTTTCTTCCATGCGATGACATAGCCCGGCTTATTCCCCCTTACGCCATAATAGGCATTTGTGATTATGGTCGGCGTACAGCCGTACCGCGTGTCTACTTTCTCCTCGGATTTAACATCCTCGTCTGTCGCGGTTAAAGTTCTGCGCCACCAGGTTCCCTCGTATGTTACCACTTCATCAGTATTGATTCGGTCCTGCGTCAGCGGAACGGTGATCTGCAGGTAATAGGCGCTCTTGCCGTCTTCCACAACACTATCACCAAGCCATATCACGGAAACCTCCTTGTCGAGGGTTTTGCCATCGTCTTTCTTGACATATTTTCCGAGATCGCCAGCTTTGACCCACTTATCGCTCGGACCATTTATCTTAATACCATATCCTGCCACATTGACTTTCAGCCAACCTGCATCACCGATGAATCCGCAATGACCATCGTCTCCGCCTCCCCACGATTGGTAAACGCGGATTTTGAGCACGATAGTGGCATTGTCTGCATCATACCATTGTTCTATCCAGCGGCTCTGCCAGCTGTTATACGCCGACACCTTCTGCACTGAGAACGCCATCAGCATCATAACACAAAGGAAGAACTGCATGAATCTTCCCGCAGGCGTCCGCATGGAGCGCCGCGTTGAAACAGAATTGCCTGCAAGCCGCCCGTCCCAATAAGGCGGAGGTTGCTTCTCTCTTCTTCTTTTCATTTTAATGATGTTTTTGAGTTATTGATTATTATATTTCGTTTCACATCACAAATTTAGACTTTTTCATTAAAATTAAGTGTCTGATTGCTTCGTCGCTGTGTCTACTTCCAACAAAAAAGGTGTCCACTTCATAGGAAGTAGACACCTTAACAGTGTGTATTTTAACGGGTTATTATGCTTGTTTGTCGCGCCAGGCGATAGGCGTGCATCCCTCTTTCTCTTTAAACACTCTGTAGAGATAGGAGCGTGAGGAGAAGCCACATTCGGAGGAGATGATGTCGTTGCTGTAGTCGGGATACTCCTTCATCATGCGTTTGGCTGCATTGAAACGTATCTCGCTGAGCCATATACGGAACGTCGTGTTCTGGCACTGGCTGAAGAACTGCGTCAGTTCGTTTTTGTTGATGTCCAGCGAATGTGACAACGTGAGCATATTGACCGAACTGTCCTTATAGCCCATGTCTGCACACCACTTGTCGAGCGCCGCCTGGATGAAGGCTGTGCGTTCGGCTGAGAGGCGCTGCGCGGACTGGTCACAGTCAGCTGCCGACTGCGAGGCGCAGCTCTCTGCCGTCGTCTGTTCGTCGTCGGCGTCGTCCTCGTCGTCGGTTTCGTTGTTGCTTCTTTCCATATCCAGCAGCTCCTCGGTAGGTACGTAGCAGTTGCCGAACGCCACAAAGTTGACGATGAAGAACAGCAGTACAAGGAGTCCGACCGGACCTACTACATACAACGACTTGGTGGAGAGGACGGCGAACGGCATGGATACGGCGGTGAGGAGAAGCATCACGACGCTCGCACGGGCATATCGCAGGAAGGGCACCATATCGGTGGCTGCCATCGTTTCGAGCATTCTCTTGCGCTTCTTCATCTCCTTCTTCACCATATATATGCAGTAGACCATATTGCCGAAAAAGAGAGCAAGCATCACGTAAAGCCATCCGCCAATGTTCAGAGAGCCGCTAAAGCTGTAGCCCGCAGCGAAGGCGCCAAGCATGGCGGCGTATACGGCGGCGCAGATAAGGTTCATCTTGCGGCGCTTGGTATGGGTAGCCTCGATGTTGTAGATAGCCATTGCGACAATCGTGAAGCAAGGCAGGTAGACCAGCACGTTGATGACGGCTCCCACAGCAGCGCCCGTGGCGCGGAAGCCGCAGTACATCTGCAGGAAGAAGTGCACTGCCATCAAAAGCAGGGCTGAGAATATCATCCAGCGCGACCACTCATACCGCCGGTTTATCCATCTCACGTGAAGACGCGTGACGGCGACGAAGAATGCGCTGACAAGCATTAATATCAGACATGCAAACTGTAACAAATATAACATAACTCTTCTGGTATATTTTAATTGTATCGTTCTCAGCGGATGCGCATCCGCTTATGTTAAGATACGCAAAGTTACGCAAAAAACGGAAAAGAATAAAGAATGAAGAAAAGAAGTTGAGCGTTTTTCTTGCGAAAGAACCGCAACAATGCTGTTACAACGCCGTGGTAACGATGTTACCGTTGCGCGGTAATGGTGTTACAGCACTGCGGTAATGACGTTACAGCACTGCGGTAATGGGCTACAGCTCCAAAAGGTTAGCATTTTTTGCATAAAAAATTCATCGTTTTTCCCATTCGTGTTGTTTTATTTCATATATTTGCAAAATCTTTTACAGAAACAACAATCGTAAAGCTGCGATGCACAATCGTAAAGCAAACAGACAACTACTATTATCTATTATCAACCTAATAAACAAAACGTTATGAACAACATTCCATTAGTATTTTGGCTTATCCCGATAGCCAGCGTTGTAGCATTGGGAATGGCATGGTTCTTCTTCCGCTCGATGATGAACGAAGACGAAGGCACAGACAGAATGAAAGAGATTGCAGAGCACGTGCGCAAGGGCGCAATGGCTTACCTCAAGCAGCAGTACAAGGTTGTGACAATCGTGTTCGTGGTGCTCGCCATCGTGTTTGCGTTCATGGCTTATGTGCTTAAGGTGCAGAACCCGTGGGTGCCGTTCGCATTCCTCACCGGCGGTCTGTTCTCGGGTTTGGCAGGCTTCTTCGGCATGAAGACCGCAACCTACGCTTCGGCACGCACCGCAAACGGAGCCCGCACGAGTCTGGACAAAGGTCTGAAGATAGCATTCCGCAGCGGCGCCGTCATGGGTCTCGTCGTTGTGGGCCTCGGACTGCTCGACATCGCCATCTGGTTTGTTGTTCTTAACGCCGTTTACGACGGAGAGGCCACAGCTCTCGTCACCATCACCACCACTATGCTCACCTTCGGTATGGGTGCTTCTACGCAGGCTCTCTTCGCCCGCGTCGGCGGAGGCATCTACACCAAGGCTGCCGACGTAGGAGCCGACCTCGTGGGCAAGGTGGAGGCTAACATACCCGAGGACGACCCGCGCAACCCCGCCACCATCGCCGACAACGTGGGCGACAACGTGGGCGACGTGGCTGGTATGGGCGCCGACCTCTACGAGAGCTACTGCGGATCTATCCTGTCGACGGCTGCGCTCGGCGCAACGGCGTTCGCCATGAACGCAGACATGCAGCTGCGCGCCGTGATTGCGCCAATGGTGATTGCGGCTATAGGCATCTTCCTCTCGCTCATCGGCATCTTCCTCGTGCGCACCAAGGAGGGCGCAACGATGAAGGAACTGCTCCACTCGCTCGGTCTCGGCACCAACGTGAGTGCGGCGCTCATAGCCGTTGCCACCTTTATTATATTATATCTGCTGGGCATTGAGAACTGGCTCGGACTCTCGTTCTCGGTGATTAGCGGACTCGTGGCAGGCGTCGTAATCGGTCAGGCTACCGAATACTACACCTCGCACAGCTACACTCCGACGCAGAAGATTGCGGAGGCTTCGCAGACCGGTCCCGCTACGGTTATTATAAAAGGTATAGGAACGGGCATGATATCGACGATGATACCCGTAGTGACCATCTCGGTAGCCATCATGCTCAGCTATCTCTGCGCTAACGGCTTCGATATGTCGCTCTCGGCTAAGTCGATAAGCACCGGTCTCTACGGCATCGGCATCGCTGCCGTGGGCATGCTCTCGACACTCGGCATCACTCTCGCCACCGACGCCTACGGACCTATCGCCGACAACGCCGGCGGCAACGCAGAGATGAGCGGACTGGGCAAGGAAGTGCGCGAGCGCACCGACGCTCTCGACGCTCTCGGCAACACCACAGCGGCTACGGGCAAGGGCTTCGCCATCGGTTCGGCGGCGCTCACGGCGCTGGCTCTGCTGGCTTCGTACATAGAGGAGATAAAGATAGCGATGGTGCGCGCCGTGGACAACGGCAAGCAGTATCTCGACGCAGCGGGCAACGTGTTCGACCCGACCAACGCAAGCACGATAGACTTCATAGAGTTCTTCCAGGTGAACCTCATCAATCCGAAGGTGCTCGTAGGAGCATTCCTCGGAGCAATGGCAGCCTTCCTGTTCTGCGGCCTCACGATGGGCGCAGTAGGCAGAGCTGCGGAGTCGATGGTGCAGGAGGTGCGCCGTCAGTTCCGCGAGATTAAGGGCATACTCGAAGGCAAGGCAACGCCCGACTACGGCCGTTGCGTGGAAATAAGCACACGCAGCGCACAGCGCGAGATGATAGTGCCGTCGCTCCTCGCCATCGTCATACCTATCGTCGTGGGCTTGGTGCTCGGCGTAGCCGGTGTGCTCGGTCTGCTGACGGGCGGCTTGGCGGCAGGCTTCACGCTCGCCGTGTTCATGTCCAACTCGGGCGGCGCATGGGACAACGCGAAGAAGATGATTGAGGAAGGCCACTTCGAAGGCAAGGGCAGCGACAACCACAAGGCCACCATCGTAGGCGACACCGTGGGCGATCCGTTCAAGGACACCTCAGGACCGTCGCTCAACATCCTCATCAAGCTCATGTCTATGGTGAGCATCGTGATGGCAGGTCTGACTATCGCCTTCTTGTAACGTAAGGGATTATTGGGCTAAAAAAGAAAGCCCCAGCAAATAAAAACGTTTGCCGGGGCTTTCTTTTTAACTAATAATGGACAAGAAACAAAATATTAATGCTTTTTTATTAACTTTCTCATTTATTTAGTTTAATTTTGCAAAACGAAAGGAAATAACAACCATCTAACTAAATTTTTGTGTAATATGAAAAAGTTCCTCCTTACTTTTGCTATGCTGATAGTAGCTGTCAGCTCGGCATTGGCACAGGTTACGACCTCTGCGTTATCAGGAAAAGTTTCGCTTCAGAGCAACGGCGAGTCGCTTATCGGCGCTGTTGTGCAGGCTGTGCATGAGCCTTCGGGCACACGCTACGCCACAGCGACTAACATCGACGGACGCTATACCATCCAGGGTATGCGTGTCGGCGGTCCGTACAAGGTGACGGTTAGCTACATCGGCTACACCAAAAAGAACGTTACGGGCATCACTCTGCAGCTCGGCGAGACCTACAACCTCAACGTGAACATGAGCGAAGACCAGAACGAGCTGGGCGAGGTGGTAGTAAGCGCAAAGGGTTCGAAGTTCGCAGGCGAGAAGACTGGTGCTACAACCAACATCTCGCAGACACAGATGCAGAACATTCCGACCATCAACCGCAGCATCTCTGACATCGCACGCCTCTCGCCGTACGCTAACGGCATGAGCTTCGCAGGCGGTGACGGACGTTCTACCAACTTCACACTCGACGGTGCGAACCTCAACAACAACTTCGGTCTGACATCTAAGCTCCCGGGCGGCGGCAATCCTATCTCTATGGACGCCATCGACGAGGTGCAGGTAGTGGTATCGCCGTATGACGTGCGCCAGACCAACTTCATCGGCGGCGGCATCAACGCCGTAACAAAGTCGGGTACGAACACATTCAAGGGTTCGGCATACATCTACTACAACAACGAGAACATGCACGGCAACCGCGTTGACGACGCCGACCTCGGCGAGCGCGGCAAGAACCGCACAACGACCTACGGCTTCACCCTCGGCGGCCCGATCGTGAAGGACAAGCTCTTCTTCTTCGCCAACGCCGAATATACAAAGGTGCCGGGCGTAGCTAACCGCTGGGCTCCGTCTGAGAACGGCAAGGCTGACATCGACAAGTACATCTCTCGCACAAAGAAGAGCGACCTCGACCGCGTCGCTCAGTTCCTTAAGGAGAAGTACGGCTACAACCCGGGTTCTTACACCAACTGGGGCGCCGACGAGCACAACCTCAAGTTGCTCGGCCGCATCGACTGGAACATCACCAACGACCACCATCTTGCTGTACGCTTCAACCACACAGCCAACAAGATGTGGAACGCGCCTAACGGCAACTCGTCTGACACGGGCTACCGTCTGCGCAACATGGACCGCCTCTCGCAGTACTCGATGTCGTTCTCAAACTCTATGTACTCTATGGATAACAATGTGACATCTGTAACTGCCGACCTCAACAGCCGCTTCGGCGACAAGTTCGCCAACCAGTTGCTCTTCACATATACAGACATGAAGGACGGACGCGGTTCTGACTCTTCTATCTTCCCGTTCGTCGACATCATGAACGGCTACGAGACTCTCGCCGACGGTACCGTTAAGCAGGACCTCTCGCCGTATATGAGCTTCGGCTACGAGCTCTTCTCTTACAACAACCAGGTGAAGAACAAGGTGCTCAGCCTTACCGACAACTTTACATGGTATGCTGGCAACCACAAGGTGACAGCGGGCTTCAACTTCGAGCATCAGCTTGCTAACAACGCATACATGCGCGGCGGCACTGGCTACTACCGCTACCGCTCACTCGACGACTTCCTCACCGGCGCTGCGCCTGAGACCGTAGGCCTCGCTTACGGCTACAACGGCGCTGCAAGTCCTACATCTGAGGTTAAGTTCAACCAGTATGGCATCTACCTGCAGGACGAGTGGAACGTGAACGACCGCCTGAAGCTCACCGGCGGTATCCGCTTCGATAACATCGCCTTCGACGACGACGACATCATGACCAACAACGCCATCAAGGCACTCGACTTCGGCGGAAAGCACATCGACACCGGTATGTGGCCGAAGAGCAACATTCAGATTTCGCCGCGCGTAGGCTTCGTATGGGACGTGCTGGGCAACAAGAGCCTCAAGGTGCGTGGCGGTACTGGTCTGTTCGCAGGCCGTCTGCCGTTGGTGTTCTTCACCAACATGCCGAGCAACTCGGGTATGATTCAGCAGAACCCGTTCAACGCTGTTACAAAGTACAACAGCGACGGCACAGTGAAGTCGTCTGACCCGCTGCTCAACAACTTCAAGGGCGGACTCGTAACCGACCGCGACAAGATTCGCGAACTGCTCGGTGCGCCGGCAAGCATCACTCCTGACGACGGCACTCTGGCAAGAACAATCGGCGGCGTAGACCGCAACTTCAAGATGCCGCAGGTATGGAAGTCGTCACTCGCTGTAGACTATCAGGTGCCGGTTAGCTTCCCGATGACACTCACAGCCGAGTTCATCTACACTAAGAAGATCACCGACGTGATGCTGAAAAACTACAACATCAAGGACGACACTTCTGAGTGGGGTCACCTCAACGGAGCTGACAACCGCCTCGTTTATCCGAAGAACTTCACATACTACTCGAACATCAACGATGCGTGCGTGCTCACCAACACTCACAAGGGATACGGCTACACCTTCAACATCACAGCTACAGCCGAGCCGCTGAAGAACCTCAACGTGATGGCTGCCTACACACACACCGTGATGAAGGAGGTATCGGGTATGCCGGGTAGCAACGCTTCTTCTGCATGGTCAGGTCTGTACACCATCAACGGTCCTAACTTCTCTAAGGTGCAGAACTCACAGTACGTCATCCCAGACCGCATCATCGCTAACGTAAGCTACAAGTATGCCAAGGATCACTTCAGCCTCTTCTACACTGGCTACTCTCCGTCGGGCTACAGCTTCCTCTACAACGGCGATATCAACGGCGACGGCATCAAGAACGACTTGATGTACATACCGAGAAACGACTCTGAAATCAACTTCGTAAGCGACGCCGACCGCGAGGCATTCTGGAAGTTCGTAGAGCAGGACAAGTATCTGAAGAACCACAAGGGCGAGTACGCAGAGGCTTACAGCGCTCGCGCTCCGTTCATACACCGCTTCGACTTCCGTTGGGCACACGACTTCGACGTGAAGATAGGCAACACACGCAACCGCCTGCAGCTCAGCCTCGACATCATGAACGTAGGCAACCTCTTCAACTCGAAGTGGGGCGTAGCAAAGAACATGGGCAGCTGCAACAACGGCCAGGTTCTGAAGGTGAACAAGGTGGAGAACAACACACCGGTGTTCAGCATGATGAAGGTGAACGGCGAGTATGCTACAAAGACCTGGAACTTCAACCACAACTACGACCAGTGCTGGAAGATGCAGATCGGTATCAAGTACACATTCAACTAATTCATAACATACAGATATGAGAAGGATAATTGTTGTCCTTTCGCTATTACTTTGTTCGCTGGCAAGCTCGCTTGCCGGCGAACATCGTATTGTGATAGTCTCTCTCGACGGTTGCCGCTGGGACTATCCGCAGATGTACCACACGCCGTTCCTCGACAAGCTCGGACACGACGGCGTGCAGGCTGTGATGCAGCCCTCGTTCCCCTCGTCTACCTTCCCCAACCACTACACGCTCGCCACCGGCCTCGTGCCCGACCACCACGGCATCATCGCCAACGTGTTCTACCACAAGGCTACCAACACCACCTTCGCTCTGGGCAAGAACCAGAACGACCCTGCCTACTGGGGCGGCGACCCGATATGGCTCACCGCAAAACGTCAGGGCAAGCGCGTGGGCGTGGTCTACTGGCCTGGCTCCGACGTGGCTATCAAGGGCGAATATCCCGACTACTGGCACAGCTATGCCAAGAAGCCGCTGCTGACGTATGTGGAGCGCGTGGCGAAGATTGAGGAGATGCTGAAGATGCCTGCCGACAAGCGTCCGCAGCTCATCATGGCTTACTTCGACGAGCCCGACCACAGCGGACACGCCTTCGGACCGGAGAGTCCTGAGACGCGCAAGCAGGTGGAGGCGCTCGACTGTCTGCTCAACCAGCTCTGGAACGACATACAGCGCATGCCCGACGCTGCCGACATCGATCTCATCGTGACTGCCGACCACGGCATGGCGCGCCTCTCCAACGAGCGCATCATACGTCTCGACAAGGTGCTCGACAAGTCGTGGTACGAGCGCTTGGCGACGGGCTTCCCCACAATGGTGTTCGCCAAGAAGGGCTGCGAGGGCAAGATTCTGAAGGCGCTCAACGCCGTGCCTCACCTCAGGGCGTACCGCAAGGCTGAGGTGCCAGAGTATCTGCACTTCGGCACGAACGAGAACATCGGCGACATCGTGGTGCTCAGCGACATCGGATTCGTCACGAGCGAGCACGACCGCACCATAGCCGGCGCACACGGCTTCGACCCTACGTACAGCGACATGCATGTGCTGTTCCGCGCCTGCGGTCCCGACTTCCGCAAGGGCTACACCCGCGAGTCTACCTTCCGCAACGTGAACGTCTACCCGCTCCTCGCCCACCTGCTCGGCATCACACCATCGCCGTCGGACGGAAGTCTTGAGGAAGTGAAGGACCTGCTTGCGGAGTAAGAATTTGCATTTTACCGAAATAGAAGCACCTATTTCGTACATTTACAAAGAGGTATGACCACAATAGGCATACCTCTTTTTTTATTTTGCATAGTGTAAAACGACATCGGCAGAACATAACGACTATCGAACAACACAGAATAACAATATATTTTAAGCTCTTAAACGATGAGAAACATGAACTGCTTCTTAAAACGACGGTCATGATTAACGTCAATGTCTCTGTTAATTATACTCAACACTTTCAACTTTTCGGAAGAAAGTGTTGAGTATGCTTCACACTTTTATTATTTTTGCAAGAAACGTAAACACAAGAAATCTATATAATTATATAATAATGATAGAAAGCATCATAGTAGTAATAGTGGCAGCCATCATCATCGGCGTGGTGGCGTATTCTTACAGCAAGAGAATAGCAGACCTTAAGGATGTGCACAACAAGCGAATCGCCGAACTGAAAGAGGCGCACGAGAAGCAGATTGCTGAACTGAAAGAGGCGCAGACAGCACAGCTCGAACAGCTGAAGGCGGCGCAGACGGCGCAACTCGAGCAGGTGAAGGAGGGTCAACAGAAGCAGATTGAAGCACTCAGAGAGATGAACCGCGAGCAGGTGGAGAGTCAGATGAAGCTTATTCGTGAGCAGATGCAGACCACATCGGAGGAGATTCTGAAGCGACGCCAGGACGAACTGGGCGAACGCAACAAGGAGCAGGTGTCGAAGATAATCGACCCACTCACACAAAGTCTGAAGAGCATGCGCGAGGCGTTCGACAAGTCGAAGGAACAGCAGAACGAAGCGCTCACGCGTCTCGATGCTACGATAAAGGTGAACATGGAGAAGAGCGCGGCGCTGGGCGAGACTGCCGACCGGCTGACACGTGCGCTCACCGGAGAGGTGAAGGTGCAGGGCAACTTCGGCGAGCTGAAGCTGAAGCAGCTGCTCGAAGACCTCGAGCTGAAGGAGGGCGAGCAGTTTGACACGCAGGAGACGCTGCGCGACAAGGCGGGCAAGCAGGCGAAGGGCGACGACGGACGCGGACTCATACCCGACTTCATCCTACACTTCCCGAACAACCGCCACGTGGTGGTCGACTCGAAGATGTCGCTCACCGACTACGAGCGCTACATGAACGCCGAAGACGGCACGCCCGAGAAGTCGGAATATCTGAAGGCACACGTAGCAAGCGTGCGTGCTCAGGTGAAGCGACTGGCGCGCAAGGAGTATACGAAGTATCTGCCCGAGGGCTACAACCGCCTCAACTTCGCCATCATGTACGTGCCTATAGAAGGCGCATTGAATCTTGCGCTGCTCAACGACACCACGCTATGGCGCGAGGCTTACGACGAAGGCGTCATGATTCTCGGTCCGCAGACCATGTACATGAACCTTCGCGTGCTGGAGATGATGTGGACGCAGGTGCGCCAGCTGAAGAACCAGCAGGCGATGATAGACGCAGCGAACATCGTCGTGGAGCGTGTGCAGGACTTCGGCATGCGCTTCATCGACGTGGAGACGAGCATGAACAGCACGGTGGAGAAGATGGCTAAGCTGAAGGTGTCGACAGCGGAAAGCGGCAGAAGCATCATCACCGCTGCAAAGAGTCTGCTGAAGGCTGGAGCGAAGGAAAACAAGAAGAAGAAGTCGCTCGACGAAATGGACAATACGGTGTTCATCGAAAGCGACGAATAAAAAAAAGTCCTCGAAAGTTGAAAATTGAGAGTTGAAAATTGAGAGTTGAGAGTTATGATATGTATAGAAGCTCATGCTTGCTCATACAATATTAAAAGGTAATCATAACTCTCAACTCTCAATTTTCAACTCTCAACTCTATATATTAGAGTGCGTCGATCACGCTGCAGATATCGCCGAAGATGCGTGGCAACTCGCCGAGTCCGTTGATGTGGTGGTGAATACCTTCGCCCTTGTACCACTCGATAAGCGGAGCTGTCTGGTTGTGATAAACGTCGAGGCGCTTCTTGATAGTCTCAGCGTTGTCGTCAGAGCGTCCGCTCTCCTGACCGCGCTTGATAAGACGAGTCATCAGCTCGTCCTCCGGAACGTCGAGCTCAATCATGGCAGCCACCTTGTGTCCGCGCTCTGCGAGCATCTTCTTCAGAGCCTCAGCCTGCGGGATTGTGCGTGGGAAGCCATCGAAGATAACGCCCTTGTGCTCCTTGCCGAAGCTGTCGTATACACTTGCGAGGATGTTTACCATCAACTCGTCGGGGATGAGCTGTCCGTTGTCGATAAAGCCCTTGGCTGTCTTGCCAAGTTCTGTTCCGTTCTTGATCTCGCTGCGGAGAACGTCGCCTGTAGAGATGTGGTTGAAACCATACTTCTCAATCATCAGGTCGCTCTGAGTGCCCTTGCCTGAACCAGGAGCACCGAAAATTACGATGTTTTTCATCTGAATTCTTTATTATGTAATGTTATTGTTTACTCCTACTCCACCACTGTATAGATATCGCGCAGGTTGCGTCCCTGCTGGTCGTAGTCGAGTCCGTAGCCGAGGATGAAGTCGTTTGGTATCTCAATGGCTACATACTCTGTGTCGAGAGGCACCTTCAGACACTCCGGCTTGAGCAGCAGAGTGCAGATGTGCACCGACTCCGGCTCCTTCTCCTTGAGTTGCTCGAGCAGAGTCTGCATAGTGAGTCCCGACTCGATGATGTCCTCAACGATGATCACGGTGCGGCCCTTGATATCATCGTTCAAACCGATGAGCTGCTTCACCTTTCCGGTAGACGCAGTGCCCTCGTACGACGACATCTTGACGAACGAAATCTCGCACGGCACGTTGATCATACGCATGAGGTCAGCAGCGAACACGAACGATCCGTTAAGCATGGCGAGCAACAACGGGTTCTTGCCTGCCATGTCCTTGTTGATACGATCGGCTACTACCTTTACTTTCTTAAGAATCTCAGCTTCGGGGATTGACACCTTGAAGGTCTTATCCTTTATTTTTATCACGCTCATAGGGTACAATATTTATAATTAGGTGCAAAGTTACTGAAAGTCTTGCACATAAAAAAACTGCTTGCAGATTTTTTTTGTCGAGACGCATCGTTAAGTGTCAGAAAGTTAGTGCAAGTAGCTTAGCTATGATAAAAATTTGCGAGCATATTTTGTATTGTCTTCGGTTTGCAGTAACTTTAAATAAGTTACGCTGCACCTCAACAATAAAAATATGCGAGCATATTTTGTATTGTCTTCGGTTTGCAGTAACTTTGCACACATGAAACAAAATCAAGCATCTTTGAGCAGCAAGCAGTATGCTGTGCCGTTCATCCTCATCACCTCACTCTTCTTCATGTGGGGCTTTGCACGCGCCATCCTCGACGTGCTTAACAAGCATTTCCAGAATGCGCTCGACATCAGCATCACACAGTCGGCGCTGATTCAGGTGACCACTTATCTCGGCTACTTCCTCATGGCGATACCCGCCGGTCTGTTCATCAACCGTCAGGGCTACCGTCGCGGCGTGGTGAGCGGACTGCTCCTGTTCGGTTTAGGCTCGCTGGCGTTCATCCCCTGCTCAATGCTGGGCACGTTCTACGCCTATCTCGTGGCGCTGTTCATCATCGGTTGCGGACTTGTGTTCCTCGAAACCTCAGCCAATCCGTACGTAACGGAGCTTGGTCCGAAGGAGACAGCCACGTCGCGCCTTAACTTCTCGCAGTCGTTCAACGGCGTAGGCTCTATGTTCGCCACACTCGTCGTGGGCAGCTTCCTCTTCCAGGGCGCCGACGGCAGCGCAGGCGGCGACGCCGTGATACCTTACACCATAATGGGCGCGTTCGTGCTACTCATAGCCGTGGTTTTCGCACGAGTGAAACTGCCAGAGATAGTTCACGACAACGACAACGACACAAAGCAGGGCGCACACAACCTGAAGATGCTCTTCCGCAACCGCTGGTTCGTGTTCGGACTGCTTGCGCTACTCGCATACGAGGTGGCGGAGATTTCGATAAACTCCTACTTCATCAACTTCGTGACAGGTCAGGGCTGGATGAAGGCAGCCACGGGCTCTACGATACTAACCATCGGTCTGGGCGTGTTCATGCTGGCGCGCTTCATCGGTGCGGCTGTGATGAGCAACATTGCGGCAGAGAAGTATCTCGCCGTATGCGCTCTCGGCACCGTTATCTGCATCGCCGTTCTGCTGCTCGACTTCGGTCGCGACGTGTCTGTACTGGCGCTCATAGCCAACTATTTCTTCGAGGCAATCATGTTCCCGACCATCTTCGCCCTAACGCTGCGCGGACTCGGCGGACTCACCAAGAGCGCTTCGTCGATACTGATGATGACACCGGTAGGCGGCTGCGGTTTTCTTCTGATGGGCATCATCGCCGACTCTACCGACAACTTCACGCTGCCGTTCTTCATACCGCTCGCAGGCTTCGCCTTCGTGCTCGTATACGCTCTGCGCTATACCATGAAGCGTGCGGCTTAAGACATTCTGCAACTTGTCAGCTTGCCATTGATTCAAGCTGACAAGTTGCTACTATTTCGCCCCCAAACTCATAAAAACTTCATTTATATACAGCCGTACCTGCAAAAACTTGGTGCAGGTATGCCTTATTCTGCGATATTTTCCGTAACTTTGCAAGTTGTCAATCTATTGATTGATTGATAGTTGTCCTTTTTATTCATCTATAAAGCATAAATACAGACAATGGCAGAATCTAATTTCGTAGACTATGTAAAGATATATTGTCGCTCAGGCAAGGGCGGCAGAGGCTCTATGCACCTCCGTCACGTGAAGTATAACCCCAACGGCGGACCCGACGGCGGCGACGGCGGACACGGCGGCTATGTCCTGGCCGTCCTTGCCG
>OQVZ01000163.1_pt1 | contig 24067 bp, 19 predicted proteins | sample 1691571 | NCBI WGS metagenome assembly OQVZ01 (sample SAMN03418261, study PRJEB22391) | human gut metagenome | biome: human-gut; feature: organic feature; material: feces | host: Homo sapiens | place: Tanzania | collected 2013-01
AGAGTTTATGTATGAAAAAGACGATCTAGGTGTTACATATACACCGGAAAAGACAACCTTTAAAGTATGGGCACCTACCGCATTAGCTGTAAATGTAGGCTATGTTTTAAAAGGTAAGAAAATCGTTGAATCGATGACTCGACAAGACAAGGGCGTTTTCTCACTTACTATCAATAAAGATTTAAATGGAGTGCACTATTCCTACTTAGTACGTGTGAATGGAGCATATAAAGGGGTAACGGATCCATATACTTGTTTTAGTGGTCCGAATGGCCAATATAGTGTGATTGTAGATCCTAAGAGTTTAAAGCTTCCAGAAAAAATCAAATTGAAACCAATGGATAGTGAATGTGATGCGATTATATATGAAGCAAGTATTCGTGATATGACAAGCCAAACAGGAATTGGTGTGAGTCATCCGAAAAAATTTGTGGGATTTACTGAAGAAAATGAAATCACAAAAGCACATAATACAGGGTTTAGTTATTTAAAATCATTAGGTGTGACACACGTTCAATTGATGCCTGTCTTTGACTTTGGCAGTGTGGATGAAGTGTATCCAAATATCTTCTATAACTGGGGCTATGATCCGATGCAGTATCGTTGTTTAGAAGGGGCCTATTCATTGGATCCAAAAAATGCGAAGTTAAGAATCGAAGAGTTTGCGAATTTAGTGCATGATTGTCACAAGGCAGGTATTCGTGTCAATTTGGATTTAGTGTTTAACCATGTGTATGTCAAAGAAAACTTTGCGTAAAAAAACAAGTGTCATTGCGTAAAAAAAGTGTCATTGCGTAAAAAAATGACGATTTTTATATAATTTCGATAGCGTAGTAAATGTGTTTTCTCGATTTTTTGTTCTATATTTGCGATGTGTAATAACGCTTTTCAACACAAGAATAACATTTAAATTATAATGATATGAAAAAAAACAACCTATTATTACTAACAGGCTTGGTGTTATTGCCTGCAATACCGCTAAGTGCGCAAACCTTTGAGGAGGTATTTGGGGGGGTAAAGTAGTACCTACTTTCTATGATGATGTCAACAATGACGGCAAATTAGAATACCTTTGGACGAAAAACACTGGTATTAGTGACAAAAATGGTTATCACATTTATGAGATGAAATGGCTTTCTATTGATGGTAGCCTTGTAATGGATTTGAAAACCATTAAGGATAATGGTATTATAGCTTCAAATATCATAGGAAGTAGAGACTTGAAGTTGCAGAAACTGAATGCCGAGCCTTATTTTGGTTTTGCCTTTTATGGAGTAGATTACTCATCAACAAAGAGCAAGATGCTCATTCCCCGTAACGGCAGTTATGTCTATCATGAGTTTGACATGAAGAATACTACAGGTGCGACATGGGCTGATGTGAATCTTGACGGATTGGAGGACTTGCTGTATTGGGATAATAGTGACGGAACGTATCGGCCTTACTTTAAACTGCAGAAAAAAGACGGAACGTTCATGACTCAGCCTGTGCCAGTAGTTACTGATCCTGAGGAACTGAAATCGGCACAGTACGCTATGGCGGGCAATGGAGCTTTTACTATAAGAACCAATGGCATGACTGCCTTTGCAAGCCCTAACAGCGGCTACTATAGCAAAGACCCTATGACGGTTGTCGATCTGAATCTTGACGGATATCCCGATTTTATTGACGAAAATGGCAACTCACTCATTTCTTTAGGTAATGGCAAGTATTATTCTGCCGCTTTCTCAGGAAGGGTGAAAGTGGCTGATGTCAATGGTGACGGACTGACCGACTTGATTGTCTACAGCAATGGAGAGCTGAAACTTAAATTGAATACGGGTACAGATTTTAAGGAGACATTATTGTTGAGCAATAATGCCGTTGACGGTATCCATGTGTTGGATTGCAATGGTGACGGCTTGCTTGACGTTTTGGTTACGGTACCTGGCAAAGAGAACAGCTTTATTGCATTCTTGAAAAATCAAGGCAATGGTACGTTCAGGAAAAGCGTTAAGTCATTTACAGGAGAGCATAAATGGAGTGCTCCTTACTTTATCAATAATAATGGTTTGCCAAGTTTGTTTACTTTTGGCGATTTCACTTATAAGAAGGATGATACAAGTGTTAGTACCGTATATGGAGGACTTGTCACGATATGGAACTGGGATTCTAACTTTAAGGTAACTTCATCTTCTATCAACCAAGATACACCTTACTCATTGGCATTCCCGCCACGCGATATAGACGGCGACGGTAAGATGGAATTCTCGGCGTATATGCCTAATAGTAGTTGGGATTTACAAAAGAGTGGAATCTTCCGTTATGCCGTTGATAAGGTCAATACTGCCCCTAAGAAGATGAAAGTGCCAGGCTTGGTTTTGGACAAGTCTATTGGTATGTTGCGTGCTGAATGGGAAGCCGGTAGTGATGCTGAGAATGCCACGGGCGATTTGAGCTATGAGTTTGAAATATCTTCGGGTGGCGAGTACCTGTATCGTACTTACACCAAGAGTTTGTTTGCCCTTGCCGCTGCTGGTGTGTGGGGTAAGAATAGCGTGTCTGCCCGTGTCCGTGCCATAGACGCATGTGGCATGAAGGGAGAATGGAGCGATTATGCACAGCTGGACGGTATTTCTCAGTTGGCAACATTCACTATTGACAAGAAGACTGTCAGCACCTGTGATACTGTGTTTGTGTCAAGTCTTAATGGACAGGATTTTACTCTGAGAGGAAAACCTGATGGTACTATCGTCACTTCTGCCGACGGCAGACAGGGCATCATGTTCGATACATTCGGCAAGAAGCAGATTGAAGGCATAAGTTCTGACGGCTTGACATTTGCCTTGGACGTAGACGTTTTGCCATTCAGAATAGAGATTGTAGATCGAAACTTTGGTGGCGTTTTCTTTGATTATTTCCAAGAGGGGAGAATGCTTAGTATGAATTGGGGTGGTCTGTATGTTTATAATAAAGAGGCTAAGTCTGATTATAATAATGGAACGTTTGAGAAGCTGCCTGTCTTCGGACTTTCAGACGGAGTAAAAGGTGATAAGTTGGCTGTCTTTGACGCGAATATGGACGGCTTGCCTGATGTGTTATGTGCACCGAGTCCAAATGATGATAGATTCCGAACACAGGCAGTCATTAATCTGGGCGATGGCGACTTCGAGAAGTCTACAGATGCTTATACCTATGATGGTAAAGAACGGTCTGGTATCTATACTTATTATTATGTTGACCTGAACAATGATGGTCTGCTGGATTATTGTTCGTATGATTCAGATGCGTCCAAATATAAAGTTTATTATAATAATGGTGACGGCACTTTTACTTCCCAATCTTTGGATTTTGGCGACTACACTTTGGGTGGATTTATTTCCGGGGCTTTTGCCGATTATGACAGAGATGGACGTATAGACGCATTGGCAAGTCTGACCAATAATAAGAATAACAAGAATTGCTATGCTGTGGCTTTCAATAAAGGAAATGGTAAATTCGATGTTGTAGAAATAAAGATGCCTGCAAATAGCTCATTATCAAGTGACTCTAAGTCATATGATATTGATGGTGATGGTTATATGGATATTATGTCCTATTATCCAGTCAGGAATAAGGGTAATCGTACTTTCGAAGTGCAACAAATCCACAGTCAGAACAATCCCGTCTATATGGATTTAGACTTAGATGGCAAGCTTGATTATCAGAGCAGTAACAGAATGGAGTTCAGGGTAAGTAATAATGGCAGTCCTGTGACTTTCGAGAATTTGCAGTCAAAATGTTTTATTGGGACTACTAAAAAGAACATTGTGGACATAGACAATGATGGTGTTCCTGATAGTGAAGATGGAGATTATACTTGTTTAACCAAACAAAAGTGCATCAATACTCCGCCTACAGCCCCAACTACCGTATATGCTAATCAGAAGAACGGTGAGGTGGTCATCTCATGGAGTGGCGCAACAGACAAGGAGAGCACGAATGCTCAGCTGAGATACAACATAAGCATAAAGAAAAAAGGCGAGACTGGTGAGGGCAGCTATGTATGGTCGCCGCTGAATGCTAATGATGATAATGCCAAGATGGCAGGAACTGGAATCCAGACATATTATCGTCAGGCAACAACCTTACCTATGCCTATCAGCAGATTTGAGGCTGGCAAGACTTATGAGATTTGTGTTCAGACGCTGGATCCTTGGATGGCTCATTCTCCTTTCTCTAAGGTTGTTGAGTTCACGCCGACAGAAACAACCCTTATCTCTATGCCTGAAAAGGCAGGAGTAGGACAGGCTGTCAAGGCTTCCGTAGAAAGCAATGTAGGAGAAATTACTCTGACAACAGATGATGGTGAGGTAAGAAATGACGGCACTATCGTTTGGAACACACCGGGTCTGAAGACCGTTCGGGCTGTGAGTGCGGCTAATTCACAGGTACAGAGCACGGCTCGTATCATGATTTACGAACAGCCGTCGTTGGAGGTGAGCATGCCTGAAAAGGTGCTGGCAGGGCAGACTGTTGTGGTGAATATGCCAGAATGCTTCCGCAATGAAGATGCCAAGGTGTCGGTGTCTGCCGATAATGCAGAGGTGTCGTATGATGCGAACACCAATCAGGCTGTTGTTGCTATATCTGAAAATGCTACTTCTTGTTCTTTGAAACTCAATTACAGCGATGATGTCTGGAATCCGGCAGTTAAGAAGAGTTATGATGTAGAGGTGGTAGGTGCTGGTTGGCAACCGCAATTGGCACAGGTGACAGTAGCTGATGGACATAATGTGCTGGAGTGGAATGCTGGTCAGGCATTGCCTGATGCAAGTATTTTCATTGGTATGGTAAATATCTATCGTGAGACCAACGTTGCTGACAGCTACGAAAAGATAGGAGAGATCGCATTGTCAAACGGCAGATTTGTTGATACCGACAGCCGTCCTGACGTGAAGAGCAATCGTTATATGATAACGTTGCCGACTGTCTATGGAGTGGAAAGTGCTCCGAGCCGTATTCACGCCTCTGTTCATCTGATGGTGAATAAGGGTATGGGCAATGACATCAACCTGCATTGGACTCCTTATGAGGGAGCTGACATTTCACAATATGTGATATTTGCAGGAGCAACTCCCGACAATATGCAAGTTGTGGAGACATTGTCAGGCTATTCACGTAGCTATGTTCATCGTCGTACGTCAGACGATGTTACCTATTATGCTATAGGAATGAAGCAGAAATCTGGAGCTATGAAGAGTAGGGGCATGCGTGCTGAGGCTAAGCAAGAGGTTGTTTCCTCTAATGTGATAAGCAGTAAGGAAGCATACGCTGTCAAACTGGTTACTAATATTGAAATCCAGACCGAGGAAACTGATGCAACTATTTCGGAGGCTCAGACAACTCTGCATCTGAAAGCATGGGTAACCCCTGTTTTGGCTACTATCGCTAATGTGGAATGGAGCATTGTAGAGGGCGCAGAATTTGCTACCATTGACAAGAACGGAGTCTTTACTGCCAACATGGGCAGCAAGGCTGGTTCGGTAGTTGTTCAGGCCAAGGCCATTGACGGTTCGGGAGTAGTCGCTAAGCGTACTTTCGACATTCCTCAGTCAACAGGAGTTTCGGCTGTGACGGAAGGAACATCAGCTGTAACCATTCTTTCTGGCTATGGTAATATCTTTGTAAAGAACGCCTCTGGTCTAATGACGATAACAACTGCCAGTGGTGCTGTTGTTCACAGATCGGTTGTAGATGGTGAGCGCAAGGTTTATCTGCCTGCTGGCATTTATATCGTCAAGACAGGCAAGACGGTAAAGAAAGTTGTTGTAAGATAGCTTTGTTTTTGATAGGAGAGCGGACGGGCGGACCATCCGCTCTCTTTAGTTATTAGAACCTTTTGACCACGAATTGATTTATGGGTAATTTATGGGAATTCGTGTTTGAAAGAATAGTCCATGGGGAATTAGTGTTCGGAAAATCTTTTTGCTCTATGTCTTTGTAGGTTCGGTTTTTTTATTTAATTTTACCACTTCAAATTATAGAACAACCAGACAACAATGCAATCAACGCTTAAGAAATATTTCGGCTACGATAGGTTTCGTCCTTTGCAGGAGGATATAATCCGCCATATTCTTGGCAAGAAGGACTGTCTTGTGCTGATGCCTACGGGTGGCGGCAAGAGTCTATGTTTTCAGATTCCGGCTTTGATGATGGAAGGAACAGCCGTAGTGGTTTCGCCCCTTATCTCGCTGATGAAAGACCAGGTGGAGACTCTGCGTGCCAACGGTATAGAGGCTGCGGCTCTTAACAGCAATGCTTCGGAGGTAGAGAATCGTGAAATAGCCGAGCGGGCCTATCATGGCGAATACAAACTGCTTTACGTCTCGCCCGAGCGCCTGCTTGCCGAGATGGAGACTGGAGTGCTGCACCATTCGTCGGGCGTTAATCCTACAGGGGCGCTGAAGGTCAGCCTGTTTGCCATAGACGAGGCGCATTGCATCTCGCAATGGGGGCACGATTTCCGTCCGGAATACACACAGTTGGGCAGACTGAAAGAATACTTCCCGGGTGTGCCTGTTGCTGCCTTTACGGCTACAGCCGACAAGATAACCAAGGAGGATATTGTACAGCAGTTGCGTCTGGAAAAAGACGAGACGGGCGAACCACGGATTTTTGTTTCTTCATTCGACCGTCCTAATCTTTCGCTTGATGTGCGCCGGGGATATTCGGCACAGGACAAGCTGCGCTTTCTGCTTGCCCTCATAGCCCGCCATCGCAATGAGAGCGGCATTGTATACTGTATGAGCCGAAAGACCACCGAGACCGTAGCGATGAAACTGCAAGAGAAAGGTGTGCGTGCCAAGGCTTATCATGCCGGACTGTCGCCACGGGAGCGTGATGAGGTGCAGGAGGAATTCATCAACGACAATATAGATGTAGTGTGTGCCACCATAGCTTTCGGCATGGGTATCGACAAGAGCAATGTACGCTACGTGGTGCACTACAACTTGCCGAAGAGCATAGAGAGCTATTATCAGGAGATAGGGCGTGGAGGTCGCGACGGACTGCCTTGCGAGACTGTTCTGTTCTATCAGGTGGGCGACATCATCATGCTGCGTAAGTTTGCCGAGGACAGCGGTCAGCAGGCTGTCAACAACGAGAAGCTGGACCGTATGCAGGAGTATGCCGAGAGTCAGGTCTGCCGCAGAAGAATATTGCTCAACTATTTCGGCGAGACGATGGATCATGATTGCTGCAACTGTGATGTCTGCAAGAATCCTCCACAGCGTTTCGACGGAACCATACTTGTACAGAAAGCTCTTTCGGGCATTGTGCGTACGCATCAGCAGACGGGTTTCAGGCTGTTGATTGACATTCTGCGAGGCTCGTCCAATTATGAACTCTATCAGAAGGGCTATCAGCAGCTCAAGACGTATGGCTGTGGCAGAGATGTCGCTTTCAAGGACTGGCAGGACTATCTGTTGCAAATGCTTCACATGGGCTATATAGAAATAGACTATAAGGACAATTCGCACCTTAAGGTTACGCCGCAGGGCGAGGATGTGCTGTATGGGCGCAAGACAGCACAGCTGGCTGTCGTAAATCGTGAAGACTTCACGGTGAAGGGCAGGAAGCAGAAGCATAGCGAGCCTATGCTTGACGGACTTGTGCAAGACGGGGGTGCAGAAGACATGGCGCTGTTTGAGATACTGCGTCAGCTGCGTGCACAATTGGCAGCCGAGAGGGGAGTGCCGCCATACGTGGTGTTTGGCGACCGTACATTGCATCAGCTCGCTATATTAAAGCCCGTGACGCGCTTTGTTTTCGGAACTGTATTAGGAGTTGGCGCTCACAAGCAGGAGACATTCGGCACAGCCTTTGTCAAGGCAATACGCCAGTACAAAGAGCTTTCGGTGGACGAGACTGAAGAGTGGAACAGCTTGGAATTTCCAGCAGCTACAGGCGGTCAGCAACAGATTTCGGGTAAGAAGGCCCGTAAGTCGCCTAAGGATTATGTCACCTTCAACGGAGTGGAGTATCATATCGGGGCGACGCTGATGGAGTGCTTCAAGTGGCGTGTCGCTATAGGCAATGTGGGTAAGGATGTGTATTTCAACCTGTGGCACGACAGCAGCTATCCTATGACGCGATATGTGAGCGAAGACACTCCACAACGTGATGCTGTAGTGAAGCGTTTTGCAGAGATAGTCACGGCTGCGTATAATGTGGAGGTGTCGGCAGATAAAGAAACGGTAAGCATCAAAAGAAGAACGGAATATGACGCTGACGGTAACCCCGTACATTCGTTGGCGTGCGACTCTTTCGACGATGCTCTCGGCAAGTTGAAGCAGTTTGTCAGCCAGAACGGTCATATGCCTTTCTCGGCATCTGGTGAGTATGAATGTTCATTGCGCCGATGGCAGCATGAAATACAGCATGGCATAATATCGCTCACACCCGAACAGCAACAGGCGTACGACGAACAGATGGCGGACTTTGCCGATGTGCCAAGGAGTCGCCTGCAATGGGAGAAACGGAGCAGTTAAAATATTCTAATAAAGCGTGTGCTTCCTTTTCTTTCTGCATAAAAATACGTAACTTTGCAGCATATTACATATATTATCTACATATATAAAGGCTGAAAAGCGTGAAAATAAAGGAAGTAACCAAGGCCCTTGAACGTTTCGCGCCTCTGCCCTTGCAGGAAAGCTGGGATAATGCTGGCCTGCAAGTAGGACTGACAGAGGCGGAAGTATCAGGGGCATTATTGTGTCTGGACGTTACGTGCCAGATTGTGGACGAGGCCATACAGAAGGGCTGCAACCTCATCGTGTCGCACCATCCGCTGATATTCCGCAAGCTTGCCCGACTGACGGGCGAGGACTATGTGCAGCAGGCCGTGATGAAGGCGATTGCCAACGGCATCGTGATAATGTCGATGCACACGAATATGGACAATGCACAGGGTGGCGTCAACTTCAAGATTGCCGAGAAGATGGGGCTGCACAATGTGCGCTTCATCGCTACCAAGCAGGTAGACGGCGTGGAGTGTGGCTCGGGAGTGATGGGAGAGTTTGAGGAGCCTATTGCTGCCGACGACTTCATCATACTGCTCAAGAAGGCATTCTGCGTGGAGTGTGTCGAGGCCAACCAGCTGCTGCGCCGACCCATAAAGAAGGTAGCTATGTGTGGCGGTTCGGGTTCGTTCCTGTTGGACGAGGCTGTGGAGGCAGGTGCCGACGCTTTCCTTACGGGCGAGATGCACTATCATGAGTACTTCGGTCGGGAGCAGCAGATACAGATAGCCGTGATAGGCCACTATCAGAGCGAACAGTTTACGAGCGAGATTTTCCGCGATGTTATTGAGCGTGAGTGTCAGGGCGTGAAGTGCTACATAGCTGAGACATGCACCAATCCGATAATGTATTTTTAATTCAAGTCACATAACATATATATATATACTATGGCAAAAAAGGAATCAGAAATTTCAGTAGAGAGCAAATTGCAGACTCTCTATCAGCTTCAGACTACTCTCTCGGCTATCGACGAGAAGCGTGCGTTGCGTGGCGAACTTCCTCTTGAGGTGCAGGACCTTGAGGACGAGATTGCCGGACTCAAGACTCGTATTGAGCACATTGAGGGCGACATCAACGATTTTCAGCAGGCTGTAGCCCAAAAGCAGGGCGAGATTAAGGAGGCTGAGGAGAGTGTGGAGCGATATAAGAAGCAGCTCGACGAGGTGCGCAACAACCGCGAGTATGATACTCTGACAAAGGAAATTGAGTTTCAGAGCCTCGAAATCGAACTTTGCAACAAGAAGATAAAGGAGGCAAACGCTAAGGTTGAGGACAAGAAGCGCGAGCTGACCCGCACCAACAACCTTATCAACGACCGTCAGCAGGCGCTGGACGAGAAGAAGAGCGAGCTCGACGAAATTATGCAGGAGACCCGCGAAGAGGAGCAGGCACTCAAGGCTAAGGCCGAGGAACTGGAGACTAAGATTGAGCCGCGTCTGCTGGCAAGCTTCAAGCGCATCCGTAAGAATGCACGCAACGGTCTGGGCATCGTGTATGTGCAGCGTGACGCTTGCGGTGGCTGCTTCAACAAGATTCCGCCACAGCGACAGCTCGACATCAAGATGCACAAGAAGATTATCGTTTGCGAGTACTGCGGACGTATCATGATCGACCCCGAACTGGCTGGTGTAAAGACTGTAGAGACTGAGACTGTCGACGACAAGCCAAAGCGCAAGCGTGCCACAACACGCAAGACTGCTTCGAAGAAGTCGGAGGAGTCGGAGACAAAGCTCAGCTAATTAGAGGAGGAGGGTGTGTCAAAACAGGAGTTAGAGGAAGTTAAGAAGAAGTTAATCCATCTACGATGGATGGAAGTTAACAGACAAATGCTTTATTTTCAGCAATTTATACATATGTCCGCTCGCTCGGCTTTGCCGCTTGCCTTAGCAAGAACTTCTGTTAACTTCGGGCGAAGCACAAACTTCTTTTAACTTCTATTTTGACACACCCTCTTCTCAACTCTCAACTCTCAATTCTCAACTTTCAACTCTCAACTTTCAACTCTCAACTTTCAATTCTCAACTCTCAACTCTCAATTCTCAATTGTTTTAACTCCTAACTCCTAATTCCTAACTCCTAATTCCTAACTCTTATGCCTAATACCAATAAATCCGTAACCTGGGATGAACTTCTTGAGAGCATCGCCACCGGTGCTGCCCATCCCGACGATACCAACTGGAAAATCTTCCGTTATCTTCAGAATAATTACAAGACAATGGGGGCTGTTACGGCTCGCACTCTGCTTGCCGCCTATATGAAGCTGCACGTCAAGCGCATGTCGCTCATCGACTCGTGTATGCTTGGCATGGCGGTGAAGGTAAGCGAGACCTACGACGACTTCAAATTGCCTAAGTTTCTTGAGGCTTGGGGCTACGACCAATTCTTGCGTCCGCAGGACTTGCAGCGGCAGACGGGTAAGGACGGCAGGCAATACCTGTCGTTGAAGGAGCGTGTGGAGCGTGCTTTGCAATCGTATAGGCTTCATCATCCGGAAGAGAGCGATGGCGAGTGTGAGGGCGTTGTCAGTATGTATGCCGCCAAGGTGTTTGAAAAGGAGAAGGATGGCAGGAAGCGCCGATATGTGAAGCTTGTAGCAACGAATGGCTCGGAACTTATTGCCGACAGCCATCAGTTTCCGTGTCGTCCGTGGGAGATAAACGGGCGCATGTTTGATGTGCTGACGAGGGTGTCGAAGCAGGGCAATGAGCGTGTGTCGGACATCGTGGCTTCAATGAAACGTGTGGATGAGGTGTTTTCGGTGGAAGTGGGCTTTGTAGAGTTTATCGACGAGAGCCACGGCCATATACATGTCTACGACTCGCAGTCGCGGCATTTCGTGGCGGAGAAGTCGGCATGCTCGGCATTGAAAATTTCTGTTGGCAATTATGTGCGCTTTTGCCCCATAATAGCGAATGGCGACCATTTCAAGTCGGCTGCCATACTGAACGTTATGGATAAGTATGAAGGCCGCAAGGCTTTCGGGATTTATGAGGCGAAAGTGGAATATGCCAATGTCAAGGACAGATACATACGCTACTCGATAGAGTCGGCAATAAGATACACGCCCGAAGGAAATATCATAAAGGCAGGTTTCGCTTCAACGGCAAATCTTCCGGAAGATGTTAGGAATGGAATGGTTCAGGGCAGCCACGTCCATCTCGTCCTCTTCCTGAAAAGAGGAAAAGACGGGATGAAGCACAATTATGTGGCTGAAGTGTTCTGAGAAATAGCGTGGGTGACTTTATGATAAACCACAATCGGTCATTATCTTATAAAAGTTTATGCCCATGACATGAAGGACTATCAGGACTTCATGCTCAACACTCTAGGAATATTGATTGCATAGGCAGTCTGCACAGTATCATTGTGATAGGCGAGATTAAGGACTCGCATTACATCCCGGTGAGTAGGGGATTGGTGAAATAACATTATTGCTCGTTGCTCACCTCCTCAATCTGCTTTATCATTTCGTCATTGGTCTTTTGCATCTTTCGGTATATCCACCATGCAGCAACTACACCAATGAAGGCTCCTGTGCCACCACCATAGAACACAAACCACATGCCAGTATCGGCATTTATGGCAATGAGATGAAAGCCTATTTCTATTAATAACCATATGCTCATGACTATTGTGGCTGTCAACATTATGACGGTTTGCTTGGCGCGACGTTGTTTCATCTTTACCAATTTCTCTATTGTGTCGATAAGATTGTCGTGACTGTAGTCGCTGTCTTTAATAGCTCGCATATTGATGTCGTAGTCGCACCAAACATCACATAGAAGCAATATGACGAATGTGCTGACACTCCACCAAGACAAGTCGAAGTAGTACTTGGCGGCAAAAGCTAAGTATAGCAATATAGGGGTGAGAATAATTTCACCTATGATCATCCTCTTAATCCATGAGAATTTCTTCTTCATCGATTCAGCCATAATACGGCTGTTGATAATCTCTTGTTGCTCAAGTTGTTTCTTGAACGATGCCATCTGCGAACGCATATTTTCGAGTTCGTTATTATTGTTGCTCTTTTCCATATGAAATGATTTTGTAGGTTGAATAATCATTAAACACTTAACATTTAACACTTAACATTTAATTATAGCTCCTTCATTCGTTTCAGTTGTTCACGGATGCGCACCAATCTGACAGAAACATTCTTTGGCGTAATGCCGATGATAGCAGCTATTTCGTCGTAGCTGATGTCCTCGAGCCATAGCAGCACAATAGCACGGTCGAGAGGTTGCAAGCGGCTTATGCGTTGATGCAGAAACTGTGCCTGTTCTGATTTTACTTCACGACTGTTGAAGTAGTCTATGTCCATAGACAGCTGTGTCTTATGGTTGCGCTTCTTGCGTTTGTCGATGGTGATGCAGGTGTTTAGGGCCACACGGTAAATCCATGTTTTGATGTTGCTGCGTCCGTCAAACGATTCCATTCCGTTCCATAGTCTTATGAGCACCTCCTGAAACATGTCGGCAACCTCGTCATTGTCCTTTGAGAACATATAGCACACGGTGTATATAGTGCTACGGTTGCAACGGACAATGTCGGTGAATTGTTGTTCGTTTTCTTTCATAATTGATGTTTTATGTTTGGTATTTCTGTTTGTTAGACATGGAATAGCACCAATTTGCTACATGAAAAATCAATAAGTTTTCTTTTTTTTTAGTGAGTTGTATTCTTTTATTTCAGAATGACATAATAGCAGTTGCTATCCTAAAAAAAACAAAAGGGAGGGTGTGAGTCAAGACTTGATTTCACATCCTCCCTTTTAGCAAAAGTATTCTACAGTTCGTTATTAATCCAACTATAAATAATCTCCAGTACCTCTGAAGCTATGGTCTCTTCTATCTGTTGATATTCCACGACGTTGCCCGTTGTACAATGTTGGAACAGATGGTTTACGCCTTCTATTTTCTTTATTGTGTGCTTGCTGTTTATGAGTCCTTTTTCAAGTAGGGTTGTATTGGCAGCGCAATCCACTTGAGTGTCTTTTGTGCCGTTAAGAGCTAATACGGGGCATTTTATCTTGGACAACTGCTTGCTGGCATCTACAGTTATGAAATGGCGTATGTATGGCGAGTTGGCTTGTTCTAATGATTTCTTTAGGATAGGCTTTAAGTTGTCTGGCACTCCGTCGATGGTTATCTCACTTGTTTTTTTGCCATTTGCAATCTCGTTGAGAATATTTGAAATGGTAGCGCAGTATGAGTCAACAATGTCCTTAGGCAGACCTATGGAAGACATTGCTTGGCGGTTCTGCATTACGAGCGTCTCCTTACCAGATATAGCCATTCCTGCAAGCGACACAATGAAGTCGACTTTGCCTTCAGCGGCTAACATCATGGCTATTATGCCGCCCTCGCTATGTCCGAGTATGCCAACCTTATTGAAACGCTTACGCAACAGAGGCAGGGTAGCTGCGGCATCCTGTCGGAAATCGTCTGTCGTAAAATTAGCGAAGTTGACGCTCTTGTCGCCCCATCCGCGGTCATCGTAACGCAAGGATGCGATGCCTTGACGAGCCAAAGCGTCGGCTATTACGGCAAATGGCTTATGTTCGAACAGTTCCTCGTCACGGTTCTGCTGTCCGCTGCCAGTCACCATGAGCACTACGGGAGTCTGCTTTGTATAGTTTTCGGGCAGAGTGAGTGTGCCGTTGAAAGTGTATCCTGCGTTGGTGAAACTTACGCTTTCCTCTTTGTAGGGGAATGGTGGTACAGGCGTCTGCGGACGCTTTACGGCAAGTTTGCCTGCTTTCAGAGTCAGCGGTAGAGGAAAACCGTTCTGTGTGAAGGTTCCCTTTATCTCTCCGTCAGCCATCTTTCCTTCGAACGTAGCTCCAATCATTCCTACCTTTACCTTTATGGTGCCGTCATCGCTTACGGTCTTCTCCGCGGGAATGCCCTTTGCGTTTTGTGAAGGAGAGTCCATGGTGCATCCGTTAGGGGAGAAATTGAAGACCAATGGCAGCTTGGTGCCCATAACGTCAAGTTCGCCGTTCCATGAGCCTTCCTGAGCGTTGGCTGTGAATGTCAACATTGCAAGGGCGAGGGATGTCAATGTTCTTAATGCTTTCATATTAATGTGTTTAATGGTTTTTATTGCTCCAAGTGTTTCTTCAGCTCTTCGAAGTCGTTAGCCACTTCTATCATGTTGTGCCAGTCGCCGCGTATCATTCCCTTTAGGTTGAGATCGTCCATGAGCGCAATTAGGGCGTTCCAGAATCCCTTCATATTGTAGAGAATAACTTTCTTCTGGTGGTAACCGATGCACTTTGACGCTGCCACGCAGAATATCTCGTCCAACGAGCCCACGCCACCTGGCAAAGCCACAACAACGTCGCAACGCTCAATCATCAGGCTCTTGCGGTCGGCGAGATTGTCTGTGGGGATATGCACGTCAAGATATTCAGACATGCGTCCACCTTTCTCTACAAGCGACGGCACTACGCCGATGACACGTCCGCCACCGTCGTGCACAGCCTTGGCTATACAGTTCATGAGTCCGTGGCTGGTGCCTCCGAAAATAAGGTCGTGGTGGTTCTCTGCCATCCATCGGCCTAATTCTTCCGTCATACGGAAATAGTCTGGGTCGATATGCTCGTTAGCTGAGCAGAATACTGTAATTTTCATAGTTTTCTTTTGTCTATGTATATTAACACGTGGTAATGTTCGTTATTCTTACAATTCACAGTTCTGTATTTATCCGTCATTCTTTCATCGAGAGCGAAATGCGCTGGCGCTTGCGGTCTACTTCAGTTACTCGTACTACAACGTGCTGGTGAAGTTTCACCACTTCGTTGGGGTCTTTCACGTAGCGGTCGGCAAGTTGTGAGATGTGCACCAGTCCGTCGTGATGGACGCCAACGTCAACGAAGGCACCGAAGTTGGTGATGTTGGTCACGATGCCTGGAAGGAGCATTCCCACTTGAAGGTCGTCTATCTCATGAACACGTGGGTCGAATTCGAAAATCTCTACCGCTGCACGCGGATCGCGTCCGGGGCGTTGAAGCTCAGTCATAATGTCGGTGAGGGTAGGTATTCCGACAGTATCGGTAACATAGTCCTTCAGACGTATTGACTTCTGAAGTTCCTTGTTGTCTATAAGTTCTGCCACGGTGCAACCCTTGTCCTTTGCCATTGTCTTCACGATGTCGTAGCTCTCGGGGTGGACTGCACTATTGTCGAGCGGGTTCTTGGCTCCTGGTATGCGCAAGAAACCGGCACATTGCACGAAGGCTACCGGACCGAGACGCGGCACCTTCTTAAGTTCGGCGCGCGACTTGAATGCTCCGTTCTTCTCGCGATATTCAACGATGTTCTTGGCTGTAGTAGCGTTGAGTCCGCTGACGTACATCAACAGGTGGCGACTTGCTGTATTGAGGTTAACGCCTACGGTGTTCACGCAAGATTCTACAACCATGTCCAAGCTCTTCTTCAGCTCGTTCTGGTCGACATCGTGCTGATACTGACCTACACCAATGCTCTTGGGGTCTATCTTTACAAGTTCGGCAAGCGGGTCCATGAGTCGGCGACCGATTGATACGGCTCCACGTACAGTCACGTCCTCGTTGGGGAATTCCTCACGTGCAGCCTCTGATGCAGAATAAACCGAGGCTCCGTCCTCGCTTACAACAAAGACATTGATGTTTGAGTCGAGTCCTATTTCTTTCAAGAATGTAGATGTCTCGCGACTGGCGGTTCCATTGCCAACGGCTATTGCTTCAATGTCGTATTTCTTCACCATGCTGAGCACCTGTCGGGCTGCACCTTGGTGGTCGTTCTTGGGAGCGTGAGGATAGATAGCTTCAAAGTGGAGCAACGTGCCCTGTGCGTCAAGGCAAACAACTTTGCATCCTGTGCGGAAACCAGGGTCAACGCCCATCACTCGCTTCTGACCCAATGGAGCTGCAAGAAGGAGCTGACGCAGATTTTCAGCAAACACTTCTATTGCTTCATCATCGGCATTCTGCCTGCTTGAGAGGGCAAACTCCGTTTCAATGGATGGCTTGAGAAGTCTCTTGAAGGCATCGTCGGCAGCTTCGCCTACAAGTTTGCTACACTCGCTGCGTCCCAAAACATACTGGCGATGAATCTTCTCCTTGCACACTTCCTCATCGGCAGAAATGCTGATGCGAAGGAATCCTTCCTTTTCGCCACGGCGCATGGCAAGCAGGCGGTGTGACGAACAACGTCGAAGGGGTTCGGAGAAGTCGAAGTAGTCGCTATACTTCTGTGCTTCGTCTTCCTCGGCCTTTGTCTTCACCACTTTCGAAGAAATCATGGCCTCGCGTTTGAATACATTTCTAATGGCTTTGCGCACGTCCTCGTTCTCGTTGACGGCTTCGGCTATGATAAACTTGGCACCCTGAATAGCGTCTTCCACCGACTTAACGTCGCCCTTTACAAACTTCTCTGCCGTTCGTAATGGATTGGAGTCGCGCTGCAACAGAATAGTCTGTGCCAAAGGTTCCAGTCCTTGCTGGCGTGCTATGTCGGCTTTGGTACGACGTTTGGGTTTGTATGGCAAATAGATGTCCTCCAGTTCTGACATCACCCAGCAGTTTTCTATGCGCTGGCGCAATTGGTCGGTCATCTTGCCCTGGTCTTCTATCGTGGAAATTATGGTTTCCTTGCGCTTTGCCACATCCTGCAGCTTCTCGCGCATAAGTGCAATGTCAGAAACCTGCACCTCGTCAAGATTTCCAGTACGCTCCTTACGGTAGCGGCTGATGAATGGTACGGTACAGTTTTCGTCGAGAAGTTCAAGGGTGTTTTCGACACTACGTTCAGACAATGATAGTGCGTCGGCAATGATTCTTGTAAATACGTTCATTATATATAATAAGGTATATGTGTTCTACAGAACAGATAGGCAGATCTAAATTGTATTGGTAAGCCTAAATAGTTCTGAGTTGCTAATTTTTTCTGCAAAGATAGTGCAAACCGAAGACAATACAAAACAAGCTTGGTTGTTTTTACATATTCTTCGGGACGAAGGTTTCCCAAGTCTGGTCGTCGTAGAATATTCTTATCTCAACGATATGACGCTCGTGTTTGTCACAATTTTTTACCAATTGTATTTCCTTTGTTTTGCTTGGAGTTTCAGACTGTACAATCTCAGGAGTTTCTGTTGTTGGTGTGTCTACAATAGCTCGGTTGTCAATGTTGGATTCGATTGGGGCGTTTGTATTGTTGTTTGCAGAAGCTTCGGGTGTAGTGTCAAAGTCTGGCGTATAATTAGTGGATTGTGGAGTAGGGGAGGTGAACGATGCTCCCGCTTCAGAGTTGCGATAGTCGGTCATGGCTCCACGACCGAACAAGAGCCAGTCGGTAGAGATGTCGGGAAAGCGACTCTTGATGGCATCGACGATTTTGAGCGACGGGGCTGTTCGTCCGGTGAAGATGCTGCTTAGTGTAGCAGGGGCAACTTTTATGTTCTCGGCAAACTCCTGCTGAGTCATGTGCTGTGACTCTATGATTCTTTTTATTCTGTCTTTCATATGCGATGATGATGAATTCTTATTTGTTCTTCTTCTTTTTACAAAGATAAATCAAAAAAATGAAACATACAAGTTTTACAAGAATAAATTCATTGCGTTTATACACATTTGTATGTGTGAATGATGATGAATTTAGTTTAATGTATTAGATAGTATGTAATTTAAAGTGCAAATGTATTGTATGTAATCCGATAAAACCTTGTTGTTTACTTTAATGTAATATGGTAAACAATTGATTTTCAATATTGTTTATTGTTTGCGTATAAGGATGAATATATATAAAACCTAACAAAAACAAACAGTATTATCAATATGTTATATTAAACGCTTTAGCTAATATTTAATAAGTGGCTTATATACAGCTTATTATGATTAATTTCGCAATGTAACATGGATATTCATATACAAAATCGAAGCTTTGAATTTACAAATATACATATTTGAATATTGTTGATTTGTAAAGAAAGACAGTGAATTTGAATTTACAAATACACATTTGCAAAATCCGAATTCGTATAACTGCAAATTTGTAAATTAGTAATTTTGAATGCAAAAATATGTAAAACGTAAATTATAAAGACTTCCAATCCTCCATTTTTTGCAATACTGAAGAATTCCGAACTAAGGATTATGATGCTTGATTTTTTACAAAAATAAAGGGGTGGAAAAAGGCCTAACTCCCATGTTCTTAAGGAAGTTAGGCCTGAAAAATAGGTCTGTATAGTTTCTTGTTCTAGAAAAGAAACTATTGGAAAATATGCTTTTTTAGTGCAAAATGAAGAAGATTAGCTCCTTCATAAGGTCGCCAGTAGAGGTGTTTTGGTTGTCCAATCCCTTACTTTTGGCATCAATTTCCCTTAGTTTGGATAAAATCTGTAGAGTTTTCATTGCGGTGAAGTTTCTCATACCAGTGCGATAGTCCTTCAGACCCCATACAGACTTCAGGTCCAGGAAGGCTGCGAGGTTATTGTCGTTGTCGCGATCGGGCGCATAGAATGCTACCATCAGATTCTGGAAGTAAGAGTATAGCAAAGGCAGGCATGCGAATAGTGAACCTGCCTTTGGGTTTTTGTCAAAATATTTTACTATCTGATTAGCCTTGAAAACATTCCTTTCAATGATTGCTGTCTTCAGTTCGAACACATTGAAGTCCTTGCTTACGCCTATCTCACGTTCTACTATTTCGGGTGTGATGCGTCGGTTGTCATCGGGCAGTGAGATCATCACTTTCTCAAGTTCCGATATAAGGCGACTAAGGTCAGCTCCGATGTGCTCGGCTATCATCGAGCATGATTTTGGGTCGATAGCAACGTGTTTGTCCTTCAGATATTTCTCAATGAACGAGGGTAGTTCATAGTCACGTTTCTTCTTGCTCTCGAACACGACTCCTGCTGCTTCTGCCTTGCCTACTATCTTCTTTCGCTTGTCGATAGTGCCGTTTTTGTAGCAGATAACAAGTATAGTAGACTGTAGCGGTCTTTCGAAGTATCGCTCCAATGCATCAAGCGATTTCAATGCCTGTGCTTCCTTTACTATTACTACACGATAGGGCGATGGCATTACGGGGTAGCCTTTGCAGAGGTCGGATATTTGGGCTGCTGTAGTGTCAGCACCGAATACTATGGTCTGGTTGAAGTCACGGTCGTCGGGCTCAATGACATTCTCTGCAATGTAGTCGGCTATCTTGTCGATGTAGTAAGGTTCGTCGCCCATAAGTATGTATATGGGTGCATATTTCTTGGCTTTTAGGTCGCGTATGATTGATTCATACGTAGCTACGGATTTTCTTTCTGCCATAATAATTATATTATAAGGTGTAAAAATAAATTAACGGGTAGCCTTACGGCTCGTTATTCTCGTTAAAATTGCATACTTTTGTATGCTGTTTGCTGCTTATGCAGCATTTAAAAGCAAAATTACGAAAATGATTCGATTAAATCTACCAACTTTCGAAATAAAGTTATCGGGAACCAAGGAACATCCACGAATTTTCGATATTCTGCGCCGTCGCTATGTGGCTCTAACGCCCGAAGAATGGGTTCGTCAGCACTTCGTCCATTTCCTTACAGGACACAAGGGCTATCCTGCTGCCCTTATGGCCAACGAGGTGGGGCTGATGATTGGTAATAAGAAATTACGGGCTGACAGCGTGCTGTACAACCGCCTGCTGCAACCTCGCATGATAATAGAGTACAAGGCTCCGACAATCGAAATAACACAGAAGGTGTTCGATCAGATTGCAGCCTACAATCTCTTGTTGCATGTCGATTATCTCGTTATGAGCAATGGATTGCAGCATTATTGCTGCCGTATGGACTACGAGAATCGTAAGTATGAGTTCTTGAGGGAAATTCCTGATTATAGTGAAATTAATAACCCTAACCAATGAATATGACAGAACATAAGAACGAGTCGCAAATGACGACTGAATATGAAAAAATGCGTAGCCAGCAGCAGTATTGCTTTGAGGATTCTGAGGTAATGGCAAGTATAGTCCGTGCAAACGAGCTATGTGCCAAATTCTCATTGATGACACTCGCCTCTCCTGAATACAGGCCGACAGTCGAAGCGCTTATCCCTGGCATACCGAAGTCGTCAGTCATCATTCCTCCATTTCGTTGCGACCATGGACATGGAATTACTATAGGTGAGCACACGTTCATCAATTGCGACTGTATAATGCTTGATGGTGGAGAGATAACTATAGGGGCGCATTGTAAGATAGGTCCCCGCTGTCAGTTTTTCACCCCACAGCATCCTATCGACTATGAGGAGCGTATGCAGCCCGTTGAGACTTGTCATCCTATCAGAATAGGCGATAATTGCTGGCTTGGTGGTGGTGTTACGGTGTGCCCAGGAGTGGCTATCGGTCCTCGCAGCATTATTGCAGCAGGAAGCGTCGTGATTCGCGACATCCCTGCCGACTCATTGGCAGCCGGCAATCCTGCCGTAGTGAAGAAGAGTCTTATAAGGAATAAGGATTGATAATATTGATAATAATACAAAGTGATTAAAATACAAAACGAAGAATAAAATGGGAGTAGGAAGATGGATAGGCGGATTTCTCGGCTTTATGTCGGGTGGACCGCTCGGAGCACTTGCCGGCTATGCAATAGGTTGGCTGTTTGAAAAGGGAGCTGAAGGATTCAGCGGAGAAGACAATGTGTATAATGCCAACCGTCAGTATGGTGGCTATACAGAGCAGCAGCAGTATGAGGGACAGCGCAATTCGTTTCTGTTCTCGCTGCTTGTGCTCGCTTCATATATCATGAAGGCAGACGGAAGAGTAATGCACTCTGAGATGGAACTCGTACGTTCATTCCTGCGTCGCAATTTCGGTGATATTGCAGTACAACAGGGTGAACAGATATTGCTTCGCCTGTTTGAACGTCAGAAGCAGATGGGCGATATGGCGTTTAAGGATGTGATACGCGACTCGTGTGCTGAGATAGCTAAGCATATGGAATACTCGCAGCGTCTGCAGCTCGTCAACTTCCTCGTGATGATTGCACAGGCTGATGGAAGTGTGCCTCAAAGCGAGATTGAAGCCTTGCAGTTTATTGCAGCCAATCTTGGTATTTCAGCCGAAGACTTGAATTCAATGCTCAACCTGTCGTCGGGCGGCAATAATCTTGAAGCTGCCTACAAGGTGCTTGGCATTGCTCCAGACGCTTCAGATGATGAAGTGAAGGCTGCCTACCGTAGCATGGCTTTGAAGCATCATCCTGACCGCGTAGCAACTCTTGGCGAGGATGTGCGCAAGGCTGCCGAACAGAAGTTTCAGGAGATTAATGCTGCCAAGGAAACGATATATAAGGCAAGAGGACTATAGTAGGGGACATCGTAAAGAAGCCCTTTAGCATAGCAAAAGTAGCCCTTTAGCATGGTAAAAGTTGCCCTTTTGCTTAATGAAAGTTGCCCTTTCGCTCTTCAAAACGAATGCATTTGGAGAGTGAAAGGGCAATTCTTTTTATGTTTAAATTTTGTCCAAAGCCTGGCGGATATCGTCGAGAATGTCCTCAACGTCCTCAATGCCTACTGACAGGCGGATGAGATCGGGAGCAACCCCAGCCTCGCGCAACTGCTCGTCAGACAACTGACGATGGGTGTGGCTTGCCGGATGAAGCACACAGGTGCGAGCGTCGGCTACATGGGTCACGATGTTAATCATGTCAAGCGAGTCCATGAAGCGGATGGCTGTATCGCGGTCGCCTTTCAAGCCGAATGCAATCACGCCACAAGAGCCGTTGGGCAAGTATTTCTCTGCAAGTTCATGATATTGGTCGCCTTTCAGTCCGCTGAAGTGAACCCATGCCACACGAGGGTCTGCCTGTAGGAATTCTGCCACCTGCTGTGCATTGGTACAATGCTGCTTCATGCGAAGGTGGAGCGACTGCAAACCAAGGTTCAATATGAATGAATTCATTGGGGCAGGGATTGATCCAAGGTCGCGCATCAGCTGAGCCACAAGTTTGGTGATGTAGCCCATCTTGCCGAACTTCTTTGCATAGGTGAGTCCGTGGTAGCTATCATCGGGAGTGCACAGGCCGGGGAACTTGTCGGCATTAGCGAGCCAGTCGAAGTTGCCGCTGTCCACAACGCATCCACCTACCTGGCTTGCTGTACCGTCCATGTATTTTGTGGTGCTGTGAGTCACGATGTCAGCTCCCCATTCAAACGGACGACAGTTGATGGGAGTGGCAAAAGTATTGTCAACGATGAGTGGCACGCCATTCTTATGGGCAATGCGCGCAAACTTCTCAATGTCGAGCACAGCGCATCCCGGATTGCTGATAGTCTCGCCGAAAACAACCTTTGTATTAGGACGGAAAGCCTTCTGTATTTCCTCTTCCGAGTCATTCGGATTGACAAAAGTACATTCGATACCCAATTTCTTGAGTGTTACACCGAACAGGTTGAACGTTCCTCCATAAATCTCGTTGCTTGTCACGATATGGTCGCCGGCCTCGCAGATGTTGAATACTGCGTAGAAGTTGGCTGCCTGTCCACTGCTTGTAAGCACGGCTCCAACACCACCCTCAAGCTGTGCAATCTTCTTAGCTACAACGTCGTTGGTAGGGTTCTGCAGACGTGTGTAGAAGTATCCTTCCTTCTTTAGGTCGAATAACATTGCCATCTCCTCAGAGTTGTCATACTTGAATGTGGTACTCTGTATGATAGGTGGTTCTATCGGTTCACCGTTCTTTGCCTCATAGCCTCCCTGCACGCAGATAGAGGCTGTCTTTAAATTCTTCTTCATCTTTTTATTCTTAAATTTAGGCTTATTATATTGATTTTGGATGCGAAGGTACAAATAAAAGTGCTAATGAAGGCCATTTTTTCTTCTTATTTTTTGGGCTTTTGTCAAAAGCAGACTAACTTTGTAGCAAATATGAAAGTGAAAGTTCAATTTAAAGTAATCTGAAAAAATGAGAAAGATATTGTTCCTGCCTGCATTTATGCTGTTGGTCTTAGTGGGCGGGATGCTTACAAGTTGTCGTTTTGCCACTTCTTACAAAGATGGTGACACCATAGCCGCATCGGAATTTGAACCAGCTGATACTTCGCTTGCTTCTAGTCGCTTGTCCAAGGACACCCTCAAACGTGTGGCTCAGACTGTTGTTGACAGTACTGACATTTTCTATGTAGGCACAGGTTCCACAAAGCAGTTCTTGCAACTTGTTTCCTATCCGTCAAAGCGCGACACGCTTGTGTATGGCAAGACTCTCCACATCAAAGTGAAGGGTAGCGCCGACTTCAACAATGTTGTTCGTGTGAGATTCTATCTGCTTAATGGTAAGGATTCGCTTGTGAGCGCAGTGGAGCAGGTTGTAGTCGACTGAGAATGGGGTTGACTGTTAACGTGGTGTCACTATAACTTCATAAAATGCATATTAAAAAAGGGAAAGCCCATATTAAGGCTTTCCCTTTAATTGTTTATGTTCGTATTCTTGCGATTGCGATTATACGAGATACTGTGAGCTGATGCTCTTGTTGCTGATGACGCGGCGGATGGTCT
>OQVZ01000165.1_pt1 | contig 24009 bp, 20 predicted proteins | sample 1691571 | NCBI WGS metagenome assembly OQVZ01 (sample SAMN03418261, study PRJEB22391) | human gut metagenome | biome: human-gut; feature: organic feature; material: feces | host: Homo sapiens | place: Tanzania | collected 2013-01
AGGAGCAAGCCCCTGCCCTACGAATAGTCCTGCTGAATTTTTAAAACTCGGCACGCTTTAGCCACTTTATTAATTTATAACACTGCTCTGAGGAACTGCTGAAGCCGTGGGTCTTTAGGTGCGCCGAAAATTTCTTGCGGCGGTGCGTTTTCAACAATATATCCGTCCGCCATAAAGATTACCTTGTCCGCAACCTCTCTTGCAAAGCCCATTTCGTGGGTAACAACAACCATTGTCATGCCCTCGCTTGCAAGGTCTTTCATAACCTGCAAAACCTCGCCGACCATTTCAGGGTCAAGCGCCGAGGTCGGTTCGTCAAAAAGCATAACCTTTGGGTTCATTGCAAGTGAGCGAACTATAGCCGCCCTTTGCTTTTGACCGCCTGAAATTTGCTTAGGATAAGCATTTGCCTTGTCTGCAAGACCGACCCTGTCAAGAAGCTCATGCGCTTTTGCATTAGCTTCTTCTTTCGTCATAAGTTTAAGCTGAGTAGGGGCGAGAGTAATATTTTGAAGAATAGTCATATTTTCAAAAAGATTGAAATGCTGGAACACCATTCCCATATGTTGCCTTACTTTGTTGATATCGCACTTTTTGTCAGTAATAAGCTGACCGTCAAAGTAAATTTTACCCTCTGTAGGAGTTTCGAGGAGGTTAAGGCATCTTAAAAATGTGCTTTTACCGGAACCGGACGGACCGATAATAACAATCTTTTCGCCCTGATTAATTTCATAGTCAATGCCTTTAAGCACTTCATTGTCGCCGAAGCTTTTTTTCAAATTCTTAACGGTTATCACTTTTCCTCAGGCTCCTTTCCATAATTTTAATAAGAGTAGAAATAACAAGTACCATTACGATGTAAATAATAGCCATTACAAGGTAAGGAACCATAAAGTCATATGTGTTTGAACCGATACGCTGGAAAGCAAGATAAAGGTCGGTAGCGCCTACAAAGCTGACGACGGAGGTTTCCTTAATAAGTGAAATAAATTCGTTGCCGAGAGTAGGAAGAATATTCTTTACCGCTTGCGGAATGATGATTTTTATCATTGTTGTGCTGTAGCTCAAACCGACTGCACGGCCGCCTTCCATTTGACCCGAATCAACTGAAAGAATACCGGCTCTCATAATTTCTGAAATGTATGCGCCGGAGTTTAAGCCAAACACAACTACCGCAACAGGCACGCTTTTCAAATTTATTGAGAGAAGCGGCATAAGAACATAGTAGAACAAAAGAAGCTGAACTACTATAGGAGTGCCACGGAAAAAGCTTACATATAACTTAGCGAGAGCGTCAAGCACCTTTGATATGCCGTTTGTTTTAGGTACAACTCGAATAGTTGCAATAAGCGTACCGATTACGATACCTATTACAAGACCGAGCACGGCAATTATAAGTGTGTTTCTTAAACCCTCAAGCACAACATTGTAGCCGCCGTTGTCAATAAAGAATTTCCAAAACACTTCAAATTTCTTTTCAAAATTCATTAATAAGTCCTCATATCATAAATGCCCATTCAAAACGAATGGGCATTCTTTTTAGTGTTAAATTATGCTACGGCGTTAATCGAATTTGTGATTGCCTGAGCAGGAGCTGCGTCGATGATAACATAGTTAAGACCGCCGTTGATTAAGTCCTGAACAGCAAGTGAACCGTTTGCATAGCCCTTCCAGGTTGCATTAAGTTTTGTGAAGCCGAAGTCATCGCTGCCCTCAACATAATACTGACCTGTTGTACCGTTTTGACCGCCGATAAGAACCGATTTGTCAAATCCTGCAAGAATCTTGTCAACATCTTCCTTAGTTTTGCAGTTGTCAAATGTTGTGTCATCAGCCTTAACAATAAGCTTCTGAGCAGCGTTGTAATAAGAGTCACAGAAGTCAACCTGCTTTGCTCTTTCTTCTGTTACTGTAAGACCTGCCATACCGATGTCAGCCTTTTGCTGCTGAACTGAAAGAAGAACAGCGTCAAATGCCATATCAACGATTACAAGTTCTTTGCCGAGTTTGTCAGCAAGAAGCTTAGCAATTTCCATATCGATACCGTAGAACTTGTCGCCCTCTTTATATTCAAAAGGAGCAAATTCAGCGTTTGTAGCAACTACAAGCTGGTCCTTAGACTTGTCCTGCTTAGCAGATTCAACGCCTACAGGTTCGCCGTCACCGAAGTAGTGATTGCTGATTTCTTCAAATTCACCGCTTGATTTCATATCTGCGATAAGTTCGTTGCACTTGTCTTTAAGTTCAGGCTGATTCTTGTCTACGCCGAAAGCGTATTCTTCGCTTGAAAGTTCAATGTCAACAACCTTAACTTTAGCGGCAGATGTGGTTGAGTCGTCTGCTTTCTTGTCGTCTGTGCTTGATGATGAGCAGCCAGCAAATACTGCAACTACTACCATAAGTACGGCAAGAACAGCAGCAGAAATTTTCTTTGTTAATTTCATCTTTGTTTCCTCCGTATTTTGTTTTTAATGACATAATAAAGACACGGCTAATAAATAACCGTGTCAATAATTTATCACAATATTTCCGTAAAGTCAATATTTTGAGCATTTTAGCTGTATATTTATACATATAATTTATATTTACAACCTACTAATCTGCATTTGCGAGCCATTCGTATTCAGGCACATAGATTCTTGTTTTATCCCATGGGTCGCCGTCAAGGTGGCGAATGAGCCAAACATAATACATTTCATAACCCGGGGCGGTTACCTGCTGGTGTGCGTTGCCGCCTCTTATGCAAAGGCAGGTTCCGTTTTCGGTTTTGTATGGAGTGTTACCTTCAAAGCCGGCTCCGAAGCCCTCCGGGTGGTCAAATTGATAGTAGTAAAGTTCCGGTTGAGGATGATGGTGCGGCGGATAGCTTGACCATCTGCCCGGCTGATTGAAAACTTCGCCCATAACCATATTAGAATTAGGTGCATTGTCAAGGTCAAACATAGTTGATACAATTCTGTGACCCGTGCCATTCCACTGACCTTTGCCGAATTCCTGATAAAGGCAATTATCAGGGTTGTAGAACTCGTTTTTGAAAGTTTTTTCATTGTCTGTCATTTGAACAAGAACTTCGCTTTCCTCGTTTGCAGTTACACTTGCTTTAACTTGTTTGCAAAAATGAACTGCATAAGGAGTTTTTTCAAACGGGTTTTTTCTTTTGCATCTTTCGTCAATGTCGTCGCCTACTTTAAAGGTAACATCACCCGAAAGAAGTAAAATTGCCGTTTCGTTTTCTTTTTCAAAGATTTCGAGCACTTCACCTTTTTTGAGCTTTTTAACATAGATGTCCATAAGCATTTCGGAATTGACGCCGTTTCTTTGACAAAGAATTTTTTTGCCGTTTTCGTCGTATTCAGGTTTGAATAACATAATTAAATTTCCCCTTTATAATATATTAATCAATTATTTTTTCTTGATTTTTTTAACTAAAGCAATGAAGATTGAAACGAAAGCCGTAACGCCTGCGATAGATATAGGCACTATGTAAAGATGCTTGTTTTGAGTAAGCATATTCACATTTACTCCGAGCCTTGTAAGCACGCTTTGAGCGTTTGCCTGAGTTGTTGAAACATCAATTCTTGTTGCGACAACTTTCCTTTCCTCATTATTTTCCATTGTTGAAACTTCGCCTACAGCATCGGTAACATTAAAATCGCACTGAGCGTAAAGGTCGTCGTTTGCGCAAACAACAACTGTTGCCGTGCCTGTACCTATAGCTTTTATTTCGCCGCCTGCACCGATTTCGATAATTCCTTCTTGGTCGCAAAAGTAACCTACAACCGCTTTTACATCGCTTGGTTCAACCGAATATTCAAGCTTAACGCTGTCACCGACTTGCAAATCGTAGTTTGAAGCATAAATTGATAAGTTTGTGAGAGAAACGGTAGTTTCCGAAGCTTGAGAAGTTGAGAGCGTTGTAGACTCAGTCGTAAATTCTGTTGTGGTTTGAGTAGTTGTTTGAGTTGTAGACTCTTTTGCAGTCGGTTTTGCGGTTGTCTTTTTTGTTGTGGCGGTTGCGGTAGCTTGTTTGGTTGTTGTTTGCTTTGTCGTGGTAGTTTTTTTCGTTGTTGTTTGCTTTGTCGTGGTCGGCTTTTTTGTTGTAGTTGCTTTTTTGGTGGTAGGCTTTGCCGTTGTTGACTGAGCAGTGGTTTGCTCGCTTTGACCGGATACAGAAGCGTAGTTAGGGCTTGCATAACCGATAATTGCACTGATATTGTTATACGGTTTTGAACCCTTTGCCGTATATTCTCTCGCTTTAACCTTGCCTGAGCAGTTGCCCTCTATGGTGTAAACGGTTGAGCCTGAAGTGTAGTTAACTATGCCCACATGGTCGCAAGAGCCGCTTCCATTCCAGTCAAAAAATACCAAATCGCCCTGATTCGGTGTGTAGTCGCTTGGTGAATAATACCTGCCCTTGTCCTTAAACCAGCTTATCATACTGTTGCAGTTGCCGCCACGAGGAATGATAACGCCGTTTAATTTTGTATTTGAACTTTCGCCAACTTGGTTAAAGCACCAAAGCACAAAGGTTGTGCACCAGCCGCCTTGGTAGCCGAACCAATCGCCGTATTTTGAATTTGTTGATGTGCCTGTGTAACCGACTTCGCCGCTTGCAACACTTACTACGCTAGACCTAAGCTCCTCCTCACTTGCCGCATAAACGCAGGAGGGAATACAAAATGTGATTGATATAATGATTGATAAAAGCAAAACACTTGCTTTTTTAAATTTTAAGCTCATATATTCTCCGCTGAAAAATCTTCTTTTCGTCTGTCTAAAATAATCTAAGTATAATTATATACATAAATATTAAAATGTCAATTTATAATATTATGCAAAATGTTGAAAAAATAAAATAAATGGTGTATATTTAAAATATAATGGGTTGTCGGGGATGCCGACTCCTACAGAAGTTTGAATAATTCAACTTGTGAATTTTAATTTACAATGGGGGTACATATATGGAAAGGTTAAAAGACTATCAGCTTGAGCATTGCACACCCGAGGAAGTCGGTGTCAGCAGTCAGGCAATAACAGATTTTATAAACGAAATTAATGAAAATAATTTAGGCTTGCAAAGCTTTACCGTTGTAAGGCACGACAAGGTTTGCGCTCAAGGTTTTTTTAAGCCGTATAATAAGGACATTCCCCATGTGCTTTATTCTATGAGCAAGTCGGTTACTTCAACTGCTATCGGTTTTGCCGTGAGCGAGGGACTTATAAGCCTCAACGACAGAGTTGTAAAATTCTTCCCTGAATATTTAATGAGCAAGCGCCCGTTTAACAGGATGCTTACCGTCAGGATGCTTCTCACAATGCATTCCGACAAGCTTATTACTGTTCTTGACGAAAAAGGCGGAACAGACTGGATACAAAATTTCCTTAACGCACCGTTCCTTTTGCCGCCGAACACAAAATTTAATTATATAAGTGAAAACACATCTATGCTTTCGGCAATTATTACAAGAGTGACCGGTATGAGCGTTATTGATTATCTTTATCCTCGTATACTTGAACCGCTCGGAATTGAAAAGCCGTTTTGGGAAAGTGACGGTCAGGGTAATAATGCCGGCGGCTGGGGTCTTTATATGAAAAGTGAGGACCTTGCAAAATTCTTTTTGCCATACATTCACGGCGGTAAATGGAAAGACGGCACGCAGATTATCCCTGAAACTTGGGTAAAGGAAGCTACAAGAAAGCAGGTTGATTCGGTAAATGACGGTTATATTGACAATATGATGGGTTACGGCTATCAATTTTGGCGCAACCCTGTTTCAAACAGTTTCAGAGCCGACGGCCTTTTCGGTCAGCGTTGCTTTATGTTTCCCGAGTATGACGCTCTTGTTGTGCTTAACTGCGGCGAGTCGGAAGATTATAAGGTTATGAAGATTTTTTGGAAGTACTTTCCTGTATGCTTCGGCTACGACTCTTTGCCTGAAAACAAGGAGGCGTACGGCAAAATGCTTGAAACTGTTGAAAATTGCTCGGTTGAAGATTTGCCTGCGACCGAGAGAAACAGAGAACTTGAAAAGAAAATTTCAGGCAGGCTTATTAAGTGCAAAACAAGCGAGTTTGTTTCCGTCGTTTCAATCACGATTACCCAAATGTGGTATAACAAACCGGGTGATATAAACGAAATCAAATTTACTTTTGACGATGATAAACTCAGATTTTATTGGAAAGAAAAAGAGTATGAAAATACTGTTGATGTCGGTTTGAACGGTGAATACGGCGTCAGCAAAATGACACTTGGAGATGTAACATATCACGCTTACTCAAAGGCTTCGTGGCAGGAGAATGGCTCTCTTGACTTATGGATAAGACCTATTGAAACGGCTCATGTAAGAAAGTTTAACTTTAAGTTTAATGACGACGATACGGTTAAAATTACTAATGATATGAACCCGACTTTGCAGGAACTTGTTATTTACTATATGACATTCACGGGTTATCCTGTCAGGGGTGAATTAGGCGAAGATTTGATTAAAGATGCGGTTGAAAAACTCGGTTTGCCGATTATTGAACCGAACTTTAAGGGCAAGTTTGTTGATGAAAACGAATAAAAATAAATTAGCGGGAGGACGGTATCCTCCCGCTTTTTATTACAAAATTGTAATAGAAGAAAAATAATATATATGATATACTTAATTAAAATAATAAACAGGTGATACTATGGATATATTTTTACTTGAAGATGATGAAGCTATCGGCATAGGTTTGACTTATTCGCTTGAAAACGAGGGGTATGCCGTTACTCTTGCAAAAAGCTGCAAAGAAGCCGAAAAAGTGATTGAAGAAAAAACTTTTTCACTTTATATTCTCGATTTGACACTTCCCGACGGCAGCGGTTATGACATTTGCAAAATGATTAAAGACAAGGGCGATTTGCCGGTCATTTTCCTTACCGCTTATGACGATGAGGTTAATGTGATTATGGGTTTTGAACTCGGCGCAGACGATTATATTGCAAAGCCGTTTAGGGTTAAAGAACTTATGCTCAGAATTAAAAGCGTACTTAGGAGATATTCTAATGAAACGAGCGACGGAATAATTAAAATAAATAATCTTTCCATCAATACCAACGAAGCAAAAGTTTATAAAGACGGACAGGAAATTGTGCTGACCGCTATGGAGTATAAGCTCTTGCTTATACTTTTGAGCAACAGGGGAAAGGTACTTTCAAGAACGGCTTTGCTTGAAAATATCTGGGATGTTGCAGGCGATTTTGTTGAGGACAACACTTTAACCGTTTATATCAAAAGGCTGAGAGATAAAATAGAGGAGAATCCGACCAAACCGGAATTTATTAAAACGGTTCGTGGGCTTGGATATGTGATTGAAAAATGATTAATAAGGACGCTAAATTAACAATAATTTGGGGTACGGCAATAACGCTTGTGCTTGCCGTTATTTGTTTTGTGATTAATAAAGCAGCAGGTGTAATCTGTCTTGTTTTAGGTATTGTTTTGACAGGCGTATATTTTTATAATCTTAAAAAGCGCAATGATAAAATTAACGAACTTAATAATTATTTATCGCTTATGTGCTCCGGCAATTTTGATTTGAAGCTTGATGACAATACCGAAGGCGAAATGTCGATACTTAAAAATAATCTTTATAAAATTATGACTCTTTTAAAGTCGCAAAACGAAGAACTAAAAAATGAAAAGGTTTACCTTGCAGATTCCATAGCCGATATTTCGCACCAACTTAAAACTCCGCTTACTTCTATGATGGTTATGTCGGACTTGCTGATGGACGAAAATGACGAGCAAAAACGCAATGAATTTTTGTCGATTATTGCAACACAGCTTGATAAAATGAAATGGCTTATAACAAATCTTTTGAAAATATCCAAACTTGACGCAGGAACAACGCAGTTTAAAATGGAAAATGTTTCAATAAAAGATGTTCTTGCTCAAAGTTTGAAACCGTTTAGCGTAAGTCTTGACATAAGGCAGATTGAGGTTATAAATACATCTGAAGATTTTACATTTAAAGGCGACGATAACTGGACAAGCGAAGCGATTGAAAATATTATCAAAAACTGTATTGAACATACAGATGACGGCGGAACGCTCACTTTTTATACCCAAATGACAAATGTATATAATTCTCTGTTTATTACAGATAACGGCTGCGGAATAGCCGAGGAAGATTTGCCTCATATTTTTGAACGGTTTTATCACGGCAAAAATTCGTCAAGCGAAAGCGTGGGCATCGGTCTTGCACTTGCAAAAACAGTGCTTGAAAAAGAAAAGGGCGATATTATTGTTAATTCAGAGCTTGGCAAGGGCAGCATATTTGAAGTGAGGTTTTATAAGACGATAGTTTAGAAAAAATAACGGCTTGTCGGGGACGCCGATTTCTACAAAAGAAGATTTCTTCGTACGGGTGACAAAATTGTAATATTCGAGTCACCTGATTGTAAGTTTGCTTTGTTAAAATGGCATTAGTTTAGAAAGACTGTACCCATTTTTATCAAAGGAGAGTAATTATGAGCATAATAAAAAGGTTAGCTTTACGCCATTTGAAGCAGAACAAAACAAGGTCGGTTTTAACTGTTTTGGGTATAACTATATCCGTAGTTATGCTTACTGTTATTTTTACCTGTGCCACCTCTTTTGCTCACTACTACGGCGAAAAGGCGATTTACGAAAACGGTAATTGGCATTTCTTTGTTAAAACAGATTATGAAAGTGCCGAAAAATATTTACTGAGTGACTCCTCTCTTAAAGATATAGGCTTTAAAAAGGATTTATCGATTGAGGAGCAAAGCTATAAGATTTATTCAAATAAGGCTAATTATTTAAAAACAGGAACAATATATCAGGGAAATGAGCAGTATATTAAGGATACAGTCACCTGCAAATATGACGGCGCTCTGCCTAAAAGTGACAATGAAATTATGGTGGAACAGTCGCTTATTAAAAATAACGGGCTCCAACTAAAAATAGGCGATGAGATTAAAATTGCAGTCGGCTCAAGGCTTAAGGGCGATTTTGTCATTTTGCCGATAAAAGGCGATTACCAATTCGGCGAACGCTTTGAAAAGAAAAAGGACGAAAAGTTTAAAGTAGTAGGTATTCTCCACGATAACGAGCCGACCGAGCGTGGCGCACTCATTCGTGGAATGAGTGATTTAAAAAGTAAAAATCTTGTTGCTTACGGTAAGTTGAAGCGTGTTACCCCTTTTTCATATACAAAGATAAACGGTGTTTTTGACAAATTCGGCTTTACAAAAAAGAAAAGGGTATTTAATGTGGGCGAAAATACAGGCGTTTTAAATTCACGGCTTGCCTTTTCGATAGACAAAAACAATTTGCCGCAGGTATTAAAGCTTACTGCAATCGGAATTGTTGTTTTTGCCGTAATTTTCGTTTCGTCATTTGCAATGATTTATAATTCATTTGCACTCTCTGTCGGCGAGCAAATCAAATATCTCGGTATGCTTTCCTCGGTCGGTGCAACAAGAAAGCAGAAGAAAAAGACGCTCTATTTTGAAGGCGCAATCTTGGGAGGAATAGGAATAATTCTTGGCATAGCGCTTGGCTTGCTTGTCACCTTTATATCGCAAAGTGCAATGAATGCTAAAATAATGACGATTATGGAGGGCTATAACAACAATATCAAATATTCAACCCATATATCTTGGTGGGTGCTTTGCCTTATTGTTATTTTGGCGGCGCTGACTGTTTTTGTGTCAATCATTTCGCCTGTGCAAAAAGCGGCAAGAATTACTGCGATTGATGCAATTAGAAAAACGGACGAGATTAAGCGCAAAGGCAAAATCCGCACGCCGTTTATTATCACTAAGCTTTTCGGCTTTGAGGGTGATATTGCATTTAAAAATTTAAGGCGCAACGGCAGAAAATCGAGGACGATTATTGCTTGTATATGTATTTGCGCAGTCCTCTTTTTAAGCTGTAATTATTTTTGCGAAACATTTAAAGAGGCGTCAAACATAGATTATGAGCTTCCTTATCAGATTATGTATCAATACAGTGCCGAAAGCAAAGCGCAGCTTGAAAAAGGAAGAAATTATTTGAAAACAAATAAAAGAGTAAAGCGCTTTTATTCGATTTGGGCGGACTGGTATTCGCCGATTTCAAGAAACGAGACAAATCCTTATGATAATTCACGCCCTTATGATATGTCGTTTCATAATGAAAGCGTTTTTGTTGATAAATATAAATTTGTTGCAGCGCAGGATATAACATATACCGCTCATTTGCTTGATGACGATGATTTCAATGCGCTTTGCAGAAAAAACGGAATTGATTATAAAAAATACTATTCGCCCGATAAGGACGGTTCAATTAAGACAGTTGTAATAAACACAATTGACCGTAACGGTGAGCCGATTTTTAATAATAACCTACTCGGCAAAACTATCGGTGTATATGGCTTTGATTTTGATAAAACCGAAAGGGAAAATAAGCTGGACGAGTACGGAAATCAGATTAATTTCTTTTATAAGACCGGGCGCACATCTCTATATAAATTCTGCGATTTTATAAAATATGATAAGGATAATCCTATTTGCAATTTAGATTCAAGCGGTGTTGCTTTTTATGCGCCTAAGAGTGTATACGATAAGCTTTACGATGTTGACGATTTTTATTTCGATTACGGTATTGAAACCGACGAGCCGTACAAGGTTGAAAAGGAGCTTAATGACTATTTGTCCGAAAATGAAGCCGAGGGTGACGCATATAACATTTATTATTGGACGATGAGGGAAAAGAGCATTATATCCGCTGTTCAATTTCTTTCCTACAGCTTCATTTTGCTTATTACATTAATAACAGTATTTAATATAATCAACACAATGACGGCGCAGATTGCAAACAGGAAAAAGGAACTTGCAATGCTGAAAAGCGTGGGTATGACGCCAAAGGAATTTAAAAAGACAATACTTTTTGAAAGTATGTTTTACGGCTTATTCGGCTTGCTTTTGGGTGTGCCGCTGAGCCTTGTTATTAACAGAGTAGTGGGATATATTATTTCAAAGGACAATCCTATTCCGTTTTCTGTCAATATTTGGCTTTATCTTATTGCCTGCGTGGCAGTATTTGTAATCATAGCGCTTACTATGATTTATTCATTAAAGCTTATTAAAAACAATTCTATTATTGATTCATTAAAGGACGATACAAACTGATATTTGGGTAAGTGACAAAATTGTAATTAAACAGTCACCCGATTGTAAGTTCATTAAGGTATTATAGACTCATCGAAAGGAGAGAACATTATGAAAATTCTCGAAGTTACAAATTTAAGCAAAATTTACGGTAAAGGTGATACAATGGTAAAAGCTCTTGATAATGTATCATTCTCTGTTGACAAAGGTGAGTTCGTAGCAATTATCGGTCCGAGTGGTTCGGGCAAATCTACACTTCTTCACATTCTCGGCGGCGTGGATGTGCCGACAAAAGGAAGCGTTATTATTAATCAAACCGATATTTCAACTCTTGATGAAACTGCGCTCGCAATTTTCAGAAGAAGGCAGATAGGTCTTATTTATCAGTTTTATAATCTTATTCCTATTTTAACTGTTAAGGAAAATTTGACCTTGCCGCTTCTTCTTGACGGAAGAAAGCCGGATCCGAAGCAGATTGACACACTTGTTAAGCGTCTTGGTTTGGAACAAAGGCTCGACCATTTGCCAAACCAGCTTTCAGGCGGTCAGCAACAGCGTGTTTCAATCGGTCGTGCACTTGTTAACAACCCTGCAATTATGCTTGCGGATGAGCCGACAGGCAATCTTGACAGCGAAAACAGCAAAGAGATTATTTCACTTTTAAGGCAGTTTAACAAAGAATATAATCAAACTGTAATTATCATCACACACGATGAAAAAATTGCAAATTCAGCCGACCGTGTAATCACAATCGAAGACGGTAAAATCACCGGAGACGAGGTGAGGATAGGTTGAATATTGTAAATAAACTGACCATCCGTCATCTTAAAGAAAACAAGGGCAGAACCGTTGTAACAACTCTCGGTATCTGCGTATCCGTTGCAATGATTACGGCTGTTTTCGTTGCAATGGCATCATTTTTAAACTTGTTTGGAGAAATCGGACTTATTACTTCGGGCAAATGGGACGCTGAATTTAACTACCTTAACCAGAAACAGGTACAGCAAATTGAAAAAGACAGCAGAATTTCAAAAACAGGTCTTGAATATTCTGACGAAAATATGTCGTTTAAACTTAAAAATGCAACATCTTATAAAAAAGGCGTAGGTGATATACTTGTAGGTGACAAAGCATTTTTTGAAATGATGCTTACAGGCGACTATGACGGCAAAGTTCCGACAAATGATAATGAAGTTGCCGTTGAAGAAGATTTTCTTGTTCAAAACGGTATGAAAAGTGCTAAAGTCGGCGATAAAATTACTTTTACCCAGGGTCAAAGGCAACTTCCGGACAAAAGCTATGTAACAGGCGGCTATTATGACAAAAATGAAAAGTTTGTGCCGTCCGACAAAGAAAAGGAATATACTATTACTTGTATTCTTCATAATAATCCTGCCACAAGATTTAAAGGCATTTGGCGTGGTATGAGTGAAGCGGAAAGAAAAACAGACAGAGTTTGCGCCACGGTTACACTTGCAAAGCAGGATATGAATGCTTGCAAAACTATTGAAAAAATACAAAAAGATTATAAAATAGAATCTGTTTCGCCCAATCAAGATGTGCTTGCATCTTATCTTTCAGGAAACCCAGACGGCTTTCTTTACACAATGCTTCCGATAGTTTTGGTGCTTTTAATTCTTATTGTTATTGCTTCTGTAATGCTTATTTATAATGCGTTTGGTATGTCGCTTTGTGAACGGGTAAGATACCTCGGTATGCTCGCATCCGTTGGTGCAACAAAGGCGCAAAAGCGAAAGAGTGTATACTATGAGGGTGCAATTTTAGGCGCAGTCGGTATTCCGGTTGGAATTTTGGCAGGAATACTCGGTATCGGCATTACGCTTAAATTAATCGGTCACAAGATTATTTCAACCGGTATGATTATGGGTGTAAGCGACAGCAATATGCAGATGAAAACAGTTGTTCCGTTTTGGGCTATTATCGGCATAGTTCTTGTGAGCATATTTACTATTTTTATTTCGGCATTCATTCCGGCACGCAAGGCTTCAAAAATCACTCCTATTGATGCCATTCGTCAAAGGCAGGAGATAAAAGTTAAGCCTAAAAAGCTTAAAGCACCTAAGTATATCAAAAAAGTATTTGGTTACGAGGGCGAGCTTGCATACAAAAATTTGAAGCGTAACGGCAGAAAAGCGAGAATGATTACCGCCTCCATTGCACTTTCAATCGTGCTTTTCATTTCTTGCAATTATTTTTGCAATTTGTTCGTTCAGGCAGGCGGATATGAAGAGAATATTCCGTATCAGGTTTCAACCACTGTTTCATACAAGCATATGAATGAGCTTAATGACGCACTTGACAAAATGCAGGGTGTTGACAAGTATTATATTGATGTTATTGATACAAGTATTTCACTCGGCAAATCAACTGCTACTATTAAAGATAACGGTATCAAAGATTTGAAACATTATAACTCTGCTTATTCGAGTCTTTTCGGCGGAAATAAAGATGTTTCAACTATGATTCATTATATCGGCGACAGTGAGTTTAACAAGCTTTGCAAAGACAACGGTATTGATTATAACAGTTTTTACGGCGATAATCTTAAATGCATTCTTCTTAATAATCTTTCTCATAAAAATGATTCAAGCAAGGTATTCAATGCAAGTATTGTAGGTCAACATATCGTTGAAAATGAACAATATATTCTAAATGGTGACAAAGCGCTTGATATTGAAGTCGGCGGACTTGCAAAATACAGTAAGAGCAGTTTTGCGTGCTCCCTCGCAACTCCCAATGTTGTAACGATATTTATTCCGTATTCTCAGTATGTCAAAGTGATGTCGTCAGACAGCAGCGAGCCGGATGTTACGGTTTGTATTGAAACAGATGAGCATAAAGAAGTAACTGAAAATCTTAAAAAACTTCTTAGCGAAAACGACTTCGGCGGAACATATGTAGGCGATTATGTCGACACACTCCAAACTATGAATACTGTTATATTCATTATTCAGGTATTCGTTTACGGCTTTATTACGCTTATTACACTTATTACGGTTGCTAATATTATCAACACTGTTTCAACCAATATTGCACTCAGACGAAAAGAGTTTGCAATGCTTAAATCGGTTGGCACAACGCCGAAGGGCTTTAGCAAAATGATTAGCCTTGAAAGTGTGTTCTATGCTCTTAAAGCGGTAGTTATCGGTGTACCGATAAGCGTTGCTGTTTGCATAGTTATTAACAAGATGCTTAACAGTACCGCTATTCCTTATACATTTGATTTTAAGCTTTATTTAATAGTAATTGCAGTAGTTTTTGCAGTAATAGGACTTACAATGCTTTACTCGGTAAGAAAGCTTAAAGATGACAATATTATCGAAACACTTAAAGAGGATATAAGTTAATAAATTATAATTTAAAGGCAAGTTATTTTTACGGCTTGCCTTTTTTGCTTTAATGTGCTAAAATACCACTATTACAAGCTAAAGAGGTGTCAAAATGCTTAGTGCGTGGAAAGATAATTTAAGAAAAATCGAGCCTTATGTTCCGGGTGAGCAGAGCAAGGATAAAGATATAGTAAAAATTAATGCAAACGAAAACCCTTATCCTCCGTCACCTAAGGCTATTGAAGTTCTTAAAAATTTTGATACAAATAATTTAAGATTTTATCCTAATGCAAATTCAACAAAGCTTAAAGAAGCTTTGGCAAAATATTACGGAGTCGGGGTTGAAAATGTATTTGTCGGCAACGGCTCGGATGATGTGCTTGCGGTAGCGTTTCAGTCGTTTTTTAACAGCGACAAGCCGATTGTTTACCCTGATTTGACATACAGTTTTTATCCCGTTTGGTGCTCGCTTTTTGGAATTGAGTATAAAACTTATCCTGTCGGCAATGATTTCAGAATTAATGCGGAAGATTACAAGGAAAAAAACGGAGGCGTTATTATTCCCAACCCTAATGCGCCTACTTCTCTCGGCGAAGGTACTGATTTTGTCCAAAAAATACTTGATTATAATCAGGACAGCGTTGTTATAATTGATGAGGCTTATGTTGATTTCGGCGGGGTTTCGAGTGTACCGCTTGTTAAAAAATATGAAAATTTGCTTGTTACCGGTACTTTTTCAAAGTCAAGGAGCCTTGCGGGTCTTCGTATCGGCTTTGCAATAGGCAGCAAAATGCTTATTGATGTTATGGAAGCGGTAAAAAATTCGTATAATTCGTATACTGTTGATTCAATTTCTATTGAAGTGGGAAGCGCAAGTATTGAAGATGACGAATATTTCAAATCAACTTGTCAAAAAGTTATCAAAACAAGGCAGAGAGTTACGGACGAGCTGAGAAAATTAGGATTTGATGTGCTTGATTCTCAAACGAATTTCATTTTTGCAAATCACGACAAATACAGTATGAAAGAGATGTTTGAATATCTTAAAACTCAAAAGGTATTTATCCGTTATTTTTCTTTGCCGAGAATTGAAAATTATGTAAGAATTACCATAGGTACAGATGATGAAATGGATATCTTTCTTCAAAAAACAAAGGAGTTTTTAGCAAATGACAACAGGTAAAAAAGCTTCAATAATTTTTCTTTGGGCGCTTAATATAATCAATTTTTTGGCAGGAATTATTACTCAGTTTAAAATGCTTCTCGGCAAGGATATAAATTCAATTATACCGATAAAAGCGGAGTTGAGCGTTAATCAAATTTTGATGGTTAATTTTATGGCAGTTGTTGTCATTATGTGTCTTATCAGTATGATTTTGACATATCTTGTTTGTGATGTGCCATATTCGCCGATTGAGGTATTGCAAAATTTTTCACCGCTTTTCGCTGTTCCGAGCGGTATCGTTTTTATTCTCGGCTTGGTAAACGGTTTCAGAGCGGGAGCAGGGGATAAACTTTGTATAATTTTGTGTTCGCTTGTATTTTTGATTGTAAGCGTTATCGAAATTTCCTGCGTTTTGACTGTTCAAGAGGATGCAGAGTAGAAATAATATAATATATAGTAAAAAAGCTCACGAGTTAATCGTGAGCTTTTTGTTTAATAAGAATTTGTTGATTATGATTTAACGGGTTAACAATGTTAGCCCCTACGGTTATCTTCTAATTTAGACAGTCTAAAATGATAAGAATACCGTAGCGGCGAACACTGTTCGCCTTTCTCCTATCGTCAGTTAAGAAGAATATGGTTGTTTATTTGCAACTTTAAACATTAGGACAGTTTGTTGTTGAATATGTAAGTGTTGCAGGGGAGTTGACGGTGATTGAACCTTTTTTGCAGTTGATATCATATTTTAAACTGGATAGTGTCATTGAACCCGAGTTCATTGTGATACCCTTTTTGCCCTCAAGCTGGATACCGTCTGCGCCTGCTTTGATATTGACAACAGTGCCGACATCGTCAGGGTTTTTATCTAAATTCAATGCAAGAAATTCGATGTTTTTACATCTGATACCGTCGTCGGTAGAATTGATTGTGATGTTTGCGTTTGCATCAATGTCGATATTTGCATAGTCGCTGTCAACTATATTGCCGGCAGTATCTTTGATATCTTCTTTTGTGTCGATACCTCTGTTTTGAGATTTGATATTAAGGGTTAAATTTTTAATCGTGATTTTGCCGATAGAATTTATTGAAGTTGAAACAGTGTCAAGGTTTAATAAACCGTGACCTTTAAGTTCAAGTTTGGCGTTACTGTCAATAGCGTTGCCGCCTTTTTGAGCAACAATAAGTGTATTTGTTGTGCCGTCTTTTGCCGAGATAGAAACAAGCGGAACTTGGTCCGTTCCGTCTTCATTTTCGTTTAAAGGCGATTTGTCATTGATTCTGATACAGTCATCAACGAAAGTGCTGTTGTTGATTGAAGCGTTGTTAAGCTTGATTTCGGTGTCGATAGAAGCATCTGTTGCGTCAAGCGAAACCGTGAGATTTTCGGCACTGCCGCTAAGCTCAAATTTGCTTACAATGCTTGAAGAAATGAGAGTAAGCTTGTTTTTTGCGCTTTCGTATTTTGCTACGCCGCTAAGTTCAAAATCGGTTAAACTTGAAAGGTCAACGGTGTAGGTTGTCATTACAATAGGTTCGTTACATCTTGTGCAATCTTTTACAAGCTTGTTATCCTCTGTTAAGCGATAATTTGAACTGTCTGTTGAATGACCGAGCGCATCTGTAATATCAACAGTTTCTGTAAAATCGCATCTTGTACACTCATTTGTTGTGTAGCCCGGTTCGGTGCAAGTCGGAGCAACAACGATTGATTTAATATCGTGACCGAGTGCAGGAGTGGTTTGGGTTACAGCGTCACCACATCTTGAGCAAGTTTTTGTAACATAGCCGCCCTCTGTACAAGTTGCATCTTTTGCAGCTGTAACCTGATAGTCGTGACCGAGTGCAGGAATTACAGAAGTTTCTGAATAATTGCAAAGGGCATTTTTGCATTTCTTTGTGAGCGTGCCGTTTTCGGTACAAGTGGCTTCTTTTGTAACTGTTCCGTCGTCAAGGCTGTGACCTGTTGCATTAATAACTGTTGTTACAATTTTGCCGCAAACGGTACAAGTTTGAGCCTGAGTGCCGTTTGTTGTACAAGTGGCAGGGGTTAAGGTGACGGCTCTTGAATATGTATGGTTGCCGGTTGCAGGGGTGATATTGCTTTTAAATGTATCTTTACAGGAAAGGCATACATTAAGTGTATAACCGTCTGCACCGCAAGTAGGTGCAACAACATTTTGAACATAGTTGTGAGGGACAGCCGGTGTTACTTGCGTATAACTGTAGCCGCAATAGGTGCAGGTGTAGCTTTGACTTCCATCCGATTTGCAAGTTGCATTTACCAAAGTGACAGGTGCGCCATAGCTGTGCGAAAGAGCGGTTGCAGATACAACCTTGCTGTATGATGAATAAACTTTTTTACCGTTTACGGTTTTGTATGCTCTTACTTTATAGTAAGCAGCAGTGCCCATATTAAGCGAGTGAGTGAACGAAGTTTGATTTGAAGTGTTAAGAACGGTAAATTTGCCGTTTGCTGTAGGTGAACAAGAAAGCTGATAACCCGAAGCACCGCTTGATTTGCCGTAGGTAACAGTGATTTCACCGCATTTTGAAGAAGCGGCAGAAATCGCTTTAACTTTTACCGGAACAACTTTTACTTTTTTAACTTTTGAAGTCTTAGATTTCTTACCGTTTATTGCTTTAACTTTATAATAGTAAGTCTTGCCGCAGGTGAGTTTTTTGTCGGTATAAGTTAAAGTTGACTTTTTCACTGTTTTAACAGCTTTAAAGCCTTTGTTCTTTTTTGTTGAACGGTAGATTGTGAATTTTTTGGCTGCTTTGTTCTTTTTCCATTTAAGCTTAACAGAAGTGGCAGATGCGCTTTCTGCCGTTACGCTCGGTGCTTTAAGGCTTGCGGCATAAGCGTCAATTTCACCGAAAGAAAACATACACGCAAGTGCCAAAACAGTGCAAAAAATTATTTTGATATAGTTTTTCTTTGCCATGAGTACTCCTCCAAAACAGTTTTTCTTAATTATATCATATAAATTTTTCCAATACAATTAAGAAAATATAACATATTTAATACATTGGAGTTTTTTGCAATAAAAAAACGGGCGAATGATATTCGCCCATTTATTTAAAAAGTTATTGATTATCTTACTTTTACGCTCTTTGTATTTGACCAAGCGCCGTAGACTTTGTCGCCTTTTGAATCAAGTTTATATGCTCTTACTCTTACATAATATTTTTTGCGAGATTGAGCTGTTTTGATTGTACAAGAGGTGTTTTTTGAAGTTTTTGATTTAAAGTTTGTTTTAAAGCTTTTGCTTGTTGACCATTGATACTGATAGCCGGTGCAATTAATTTTTTTCCAAGTGTAATTGATTCGCTTTTTAGCACGGCTTTTTGCTGATTTTGCCGAAACTTTTTTAGGCGATGTTACGCACCTCAAAGTTTGGCTCATTTCACCTTCGGTATCACCGCTGCAAGCAGTAACTCTGAAACTGTAAGATGTACCCGGTTCAAGGTTAGTTACTTTTAATGTGTTTGTGCTTGAGTTAACATTTTCAACAAGTTCATATTCTTTATATTCGTTGTTAAACATATATACATTGTAGCTGTCAACGCCAATCATTTTGTTCCAACTGAGAGTAAGCGTTGTGTTGGTTCTTTTGTCAAGTTTAAGACCGCTTGCATTTGTGCCGGTTGTTTGAGCCTCAACAGGTTGTGAAGCTATGCCGTTAAATGATTCGCCTTGCGAGTCGTATGCTTTGGCTTCAACTGTCACTGAATATGAAATGCCCGATGGTAAATCATCAAAAGAACCTGCCGTTGAACCGACAACAGTGGTTTCATATGTGTTGCCGTTTACAACATCGTATGCAGTCATAACATACTCATTTACTCCCTCGACTGCATCCCAAGTGAATGTGAGCGTTGAATCGCTCGAAGATATATAATTGAGATTTGTTACCTGCTTAGGTAATATCTTAAATCTGTGCTTGATTTTTAGGTCTGCATACTGTCCTTTACCGATAACATCAACATTTGCAATGCCTATATTTGTATTGTTTGAATAAACAAGCGAGTAGTCAATATCTTTTTGGAGCGTTACGGAGCCGATTTTAACTTGCGGTTGCGGCGTGATAGGGCTGCCGGTATAAATTTCAGGGTTAAGGTCGGTTACTTCCTCGCCTTTGTACCAAACATTGATATCAACATCACCTTTCATACCTTTAACTCTGCCGGTTGAGCTGTGCTGCCAAAATTCATAATCGCCGTCATAATTTGTTTTTGAACTGTAATTAGCGAGCCAAATTTTGTATTTTTTTGCAATTTGATTTGCATTTAGCTGAGTAAGCAAAAAGTTTTCGCTTGCATAAAGACAAGCGTCATATCCGCTTTCTGAAACTTTGTTTAAAAATGCAAGTGCATTTGCTGTTTTCTTTTTCTTTGAAAGTTTTGCACTGTCAAGCCTGCCCGCCTTTAAATCTGCAAATTCGTAGTCATAAACAACAGGCATAGTTATGTTCAGTCCGCTTATCGCACTTAAAAGCTTTTGCGCTTCTCTTGTGGCTTCGGTAGTGTTGAGCGCTTGAGCATACCAGTAAACACCTACCTTAAGACCTGCTTGCGTTGCGTCTTTAATATATGTTTTAAATTTACTGTCGTAGTTGAGCGAAAGTTTGTCTTTTGTGTAACCTGTGTAGCCTACACGAACAAAAACAAATTCTATTCCGTTAGATTTAACTTTGTTAAAATCAATATCGCCGTTGTGCTGAGATATATCTATTCCGTAAACGATATCTTTGCCGTCAAACTTGCTTTGATGAGTATAAGTTTTGTTTGAGTATTTGCTTTTGAGCTTCGTTGAAGCGTATGCAGTCGTGCTTGTTGAAAACACCATGGCGATTGCTAATACGAATGATAATATTTTTGTGAATTTTTTCATTTTGTCCTCCTACTTTTGCTTTTTGCTGTACCAATAATTTAAGTCAACATATTTGCTTTCAATATTGTCGCTCATTCCTGTTCGTGAATATTGCCAAATATGATACGGTGAAGAGGTACTTACATTTTCATTGTAATCGGCAACCCAAATAACGGCGTCACCGAGTTTTTTAGTGTTTATATTGTTGTTGTAAAGATATGACGAAGCGTAAATTCCGCTCATATAGCCGAACTTTTCAACCCTGTCACAAAAAGCTTTAATGGTGCTTGTACATTCTTCACCGGTGAGCGAGGCTTCCCAAAGCCTGCCCGTGTTTTCACCGTTTTCATTGATAGGGTATTCGTAGTCGATAATTATAGGAAGCGAAACTTTGTAAAGCGCAATAGCTTTCAGCACAAAATTTGCTTCCTCCTCGGCTTCTTTTTCGCTCGTTGCCTGAGAATAAAAATAAACGCCGAACGGAATACCTGCCTTTTGCGCACCCTTCATATTTGCTTTTGCGTTTTCATCTTCGCAAATTTTGCCCGTACCGTACCCACGGTAGCCGACCCTGATAAATACAAAATCGACTTCGCTTTTAAGCGCCTGCCAGTCGATATCGCCGTTGTGTTCCGACAAATCGTATCCTCTTGCAGTGTCTTTGCCAAAGTCGTAATACACTTTTTCGGGGCGGTTAACCATAATCAAAATTGAAGTGCCGACTATAGCCAAAACAAGAACCACGGCTATAATTGCAACAGCTTTTTTATTTATTTTCTTTTTAGAATTTTTATTAGATTTTTTAGACTTAGCTTTTGAAGGCATATATTGGCTCCCTCTTTTCACATTAAGCAATATATTAACACAATGTAAAAATAAAATCTACAAAATACGACAGATAGTAATAGAAAATTAATAAAATTACCAAAATATAAAAGTCGAAATTTCAAATTCATAATATTATAATGTTTTTCAAAAATCAATTTAGAAGCGTCGGTATGTTCAAACTTTCGCTTGTAAAAAACAAGAAATCAGTCTTGAAGATGTAAGCCTAATAGGTTATGATAAAGTTAATTAAAGTAATGACTACAAAAGTATAGTACATTTCTTTCTTGACGATTATAAGTTTGAAAGCACATCCCGATGTTTATATAAAAACATTTTACGGCTATGTTGAACGACCGACAGCACGAAAGGGTGTTGGCTCTACCGACGGTCAAAGCGCAGGTAACCCAAAAGAACACCCGAAAGTGCCACATGAGCATAAATGGGATTGGAGTGACCCAAATAAACCGAAAAGGAGTGCAGCAGATGACTGATTATAAAAAATTAAAAAGATTGATTGAAATTGGATATGACATTGAGTTTTCATATAAAGCAAAATTGTATTCAATTACAAAAACCGGAAGAAATACAATATCATTTTGCGAATTTTATAAAGAACCAAAGGAGTTTAAAACCGTTGAAGAATTTATGAATAATGCAAAAATAGATGAAGAATTATTATCTGATATTTGGGAAAGCGTAACAGATTTGATGTATTAAAAGTTGCAATTAAATTTTAAAATTACAGGAGTGAGCAAAATGAATAATGATTATGATGGAAGTTTTAAAAACAAGGAAGAATTCAAATCTGTAATCAGTAGAGGATGCGAATTGAGTTTTGAATGGAAAGGAAGCGAGTACTGTATTTTTAGACAAAATGACAAAAACTGGTTTTTTGGTTTAGTTGGTACAGATACAAGCAAAGATGTTTTATTAAAAACTCTTGACGATGTTATGAATTGCGAAATTGACGGTGAAAAGCTTATTGATATCTGCACGAAATTCACTGTTATTGAGAGGACATTTTAGGGCACAAATAAATATACAAAATAATGGCAAAAAGAAAAGCGTAGGTCAAATGACTTACGCTTTTTTAGTGGCTCAAATGTTTACTTTTTCATTTCTGCTCTTGCTTCTTTAATTCTTTCAACAAAGAGCTTACCTGTTTCGGTAATTAAATCGTAGTCGCCGGTCTTAGCACCCTTGATGAGTGATGAACCTGCGCCGACAGCTACTGCGCCTGCCTTTATCCAGTCTTTAACATTGTCAACATCAACACCGCCCGATGGCATCATAACAGCGTTAGGGATAGGGCCGTGAATATCTTTAATAAATGACGGAGTAGCGATATCACCAGGGAATACCTTGAGCACATCTGCGCCGCATTCCATAGCGTGAACAGCTTCTGTCGGAGTGTAGATACCCGGCATTGACGGGATACCGTAACGGTTACAAGTCTTAACTGTTTCAGGGTCAAAGTAAGGTGAAACAATATACTCTGCACCGGCCAAAATAGCGATACGAGCAGTAGCGGCGTCCATAACTGTGCCTGCGCCGATGATGATTTCACCGCTTGAATACTTAGCTCTCATAGCTTCAATAAGCTTGTCTGCGTGAGGAACGGTGAAGGTAAGTTCAATAGCGGCTACACCGCCGGCGATACAAGCGTCGGTGATTTTTTCAGCCTGCTCAATAGAAGTTGCACGAACAACGGCAACAATACCTACTTCTTGAATTTTTGCAAGTGTTTCAATTTTATTTGACATAGTTTTTATCTCCTGTGTTTCGTAATTTTGAGGCAAACACAGTTCGCCCCTACGAATATATATTTTTTACAATAATAAATTAACGCTGAACACGAGCCGAGCCGCCGTGAACTTTTGCTTCAACTTCCTTGAGCGATGCCATTGAAGTATCACCAGGGGTTGTCATAGCGAGCGCACCGTGAACAACACCGTAGTTGACAGCCTTTTGAGGGTCTTCATAAGTCATAAGACCGTAAATAAGACCCGATGCGAAAGAGTCGCCGCCGCCGACACGGTCCATAATTTCAAGTTCAGGATACTGAATTGAATTGTAAATCTTACCGTCTGCCCAGCAGATGGCTTTCCACTCGTTAACTGTAGCTGTTTTAACTGTACGAAGGGTAGTTGCGATAATCTTAAAGTTAGGGTAAGCCTTTGTTACTGTTTCAATCATCTTGTAGTAACCGTCAAGGTTGAGCTCCTTGAGTTCAGCATCGTTGCCTTCAACTTCAAAGCCGAGAGCAGCAGTGAAATCTTCCTCGTTACCAATCATAACATCAACATATTTTGCAATTTCCTTATTAACTTCCTGAGCCTTGGCTTGACCGCCGATACCTTCCCAAAGTGACGGACGGTAGTTGAGGTCGTAAGAAACGATTGTGCCATATTCTTTAGCCTTCTTAACTGCTTCAATAACAGTGTTTGCCGAATCTTCGCTGAGTGCGGCATAGATACCGCCTGTGTGAAGCCAACGAACACCGAGAGTACCGAAAATGTAGTCCCAGTCAATGTCGCCCGGTTTGATTTTAGAAGCGGCAGTGTTGCCTCTGTCGGAAGCACCTACAGCGCCACGGATACCGAAACCACGCTCTAAATTTCACTCGGCGAAATTATGCTTCGTCTTGACC
>OQVZ01000175.1_pt1 | contig 23580 bp, 19 predicted proteins | sample 1691571 | NCBI WGS metagenome assembly OQVZ01 (sample SAMN03418261, study PRJEB22391) | human gut metagenome | biome: human-gut; feature: organic feature; material: feces | host: Homo sapiens | place: Tanzania | collected 2013-01
CGACAGCCTGACGGGATGAGCGAAGCGAACCTCCAGAGGTCCCACCCTCGCCGGGGCGCATCCAAACCACTGCCAAAACGCGCCAGTCAAAGTCCAACGTCGGGACGCGGCCACGGGGTGTTTTGTAACTCATTGACAATCAGATGGCATTTTAATAAGAGCGTGGAAACGCAGCCAAAAAAAGTCCACGTTTCCACGCTCGGTTTTATAATTCATTGATAATCAACGCTCCCAAAAATCGAGCGTGGCCGCATCCCGACAGTCGCTTACAGACCTCCCGACAGTCGCTTACGAGCATTCCGACAAACCTCCCGACGAGCATCCGGACAGGGACAGGTCATGGCTAGATGGCAGATGGCGTAGTGGCGGACTTGGCGAGATGGATGACGTTTTTACAACCCATCCCCACCATCTACTCCATCAACTTCTTGTATTTGAATCTCTTAGGCTCCTCGTCGCCCAGACGCTTCTTCTTGTTCTCCTCGTACTCGGAATAGGTACCCTCGAAGAAATATACCTGGGAATCACCCTCGAAAGCTAGGATATGGGTGGCGATACGGTCGAGGAACCAGCGGTCGTGGGAAATCACTACGGCACAGCCGGCGAAATTCTCCAGACCCTCCTCCAGGGCACGTATAGTATTGACATCCACATCATTGGTAGGCTCGTCGAGAAGGAGAACGTTACCCTCATCCTTCAATGTGAGAGCCAGGTGGAGCCTGTTTCTTTCACCACCGGAAAGGATGCCGCAACGCTTCTCCTGGTCGGAACCGGTAAAATTGAAACGGGAAACATATGCACGGGCATTGACATCACGCTTGCCGAGCCTGATCCAATCCGAACTGTCGGCGATGGTCTGGAAGACAGTCTTGTCCGGGTCAATGCTCTTGTGCTGCTGGTCAACGTATGCCAGCTTGACGGTCTCGCCGATGGTAATATCACCATTGTCAGGCTGCTCCAGTCCCATGATAAGACGGAAAAGCGTAGTCTTGCCGGCACCGTTAGGACCGATTACACCGACAATACCTGCAGGAGGAAGAACGAACGAAAGATGCTCGAACAGAAGTTTGTCACCATAAGCCTTCGAAACATCATTGAACTGGATGACCTTGTTTCCGAGCTTCGGTCCGTCAGGAATATAGATTTCGAGATTAGCCTCTTTCTCCTTGCCGTCCTGGCTGGCGAGCTTCTCATAAGCACCGAGTCTGGCCTTAGACTTGGCATGACGCGCCTTAGGAGCCATCCTGACCCACTCAAGCTCGCGCTCCAATGTCTTTCTGCGCTTGCTCTCCTGCTTTTCCTCCATTTCCAGACGCTTGGTCTTCTGCTCAAGCCATGAAGAGTAGTTGCCCTTCCAAGGAATACCCTCTCCCCTGTCGAGCTCCAGAATCCAGCCCGCAACATCATCGAGGAAGTAACGGTCATGGGTAACGGCAATCACAGTACCCTTATACTGCTGGAGATGAGCCTCGAGCCACTGGATACTCTCGGTATCGAGATGGTTGGTAGGCTCGTCGAGGAGAAGCACATCAGGCTGCTGGAGAAGAAGGCGGCACAATGCCACACGACGTCTCTCACCGCCACTGAGATTCGCAATCTTCGCATCAGAAGGAGGACACTGGAGCGCATCCATAGCACGCTCAAGTTTGGAATCAATCTCCCAACCTCCGCAATGCTCGATTTTCTCGGTGAGTTCGCCCTGCCTTTCGATAAGCTTGTTCATCTCATCATCACTCATCGGCTCGCAGAACTTGAGGTTGACCTCCTCATATTCCTTCAGGACATCCATTATCTCCTGGACACCCTCCTGAACGACTTCCAATACAGTCTTCTCAGGATCCATCTGAGGCTCCTGCTCCAGATATCCCACACTGTAGCCCGGAGCCCAGACAACCTCACCCTGATAGCTCTGCTCAACTCCGGCGATGATTTTCATCAATGTTGATTTACCGGAGCCATTGAGACCGATGATACCGATCTTCGCCCCGTAAAAGAATGATAGACAAATGTCTTTTAGTATAATTCTGTTGCTTGATGGGAGGACCTTTCCTACCCTGTTCATGGAAAAAATGATCTTCTCGTCTGCCATGTCGTATTCTTTGTTGGTTTAAGTCCGCTAACGCGGAACAGGAATTCATATTTCGACAAAGATACGAATACGGCACCGATTCCACAAGTGAGCAATCACTTCCTGAGAACACGTACAGAGACTCCTGTATTCTTTTTTTTGCACCACAGCCAGACAGTTCCGGCATCATCCATTTTTTCCACCTCGAAAGACATCCCGGACTTGTAGGACATCTTGCCGTTGATTCCATATTTCAGGGAACAGCGGATCTGCTGTCCCACATGGTCAGGAAGTTCAGAACAAGTCAGGATATAAAACCTGGTCATATTGTCATCATGCACGCGGAACTGTTTCCTCTCCGGACTGAATCCAAGCTGAAAAGTCTCCGGCACGTACTTGACTTTCACGGTCCCGTCCATCTTAAGGACGATTTCATCTCCAGTAACGAACTCAGGATCAGGCTCATGCTTGCGGCAGCACCCTGAAAGGATGAAACACACCAGCATTGACAAAAATATATACTTCGCTCCTTTCATCTTATCATGACATTTTTCTCGATTACATCAGTCGCACCGTCCACATAGGTGACAACGGCAGTTATCACGCAGGACCTGGACAGTTCATAATATCCGTTCTTGCCGGCAGCGATCCGTCTTCCGTCCATATACCACTGGATATCCTGGACATTATTCACATTGCAGACACTCAGTGGGACAAGGCCATTTTCCTTGAAAGTCCCGTCATCATTACGCTGATCAGCATTGAACCAGATGAAAGGCGCCCCGTCATTATACACACTGCGCGTAGTAAAATTGACAGTGGTCTCCTTTCCCCTTATCTCATTCTCGGCATAATGGATCTTCACGGTGTATGCGGTCGAGGGCTTCAGGCCCTCCAGACGAAGCGCAAAGCAGCACGGCTCATACTCGAAAACCGCCTCTTCCTTAAGCGCCTTCCCGCTCTGACCCCACGACACCACAGCTGGTGACTTATTGTCCGAATGATCTGTCTTCCACTGGATTATGGCCATGTTCTGATAGACATCCTTGGACGAGGACACAACTATGGAAGGGCGGGCATCCTGACTCCGGACCACGTTGAAGGCGACTTCATCACCCATCTGCAGAATATCCGTTATCGCCAGATGCGAGAAAGACCCGTCACGGAACTTGAAGGCCGGGACAGAATGAGGAGTAAACGAATTGTTCCTGGCATAAGGGAAGAAAACCTGACTGGCATCGACAGCCTTGTCATAAGCCTCCATCATATCCGCGCACTGCATCGTAGGGCGGCAGTTCACCTCATTGCTGGACCACCTTTCCGCAGCCGTAGCAACACGCTCATAGACAGGAGAATAACCTGTCGCATTGGAGGATTTGTCAATGTGATAGATTGCAAGTCCTTTTCCGCCGCAATACACATCCCATCCGTTGTTCGCGCGACATTCTATAAGATAATACTCATCAGGATTCTGGCCGGCAAATTTCAGAAAACGCCCATTGACATTGACAGGTTCCAATTTATATTTGCCTTCTTTCAGTTCCTCCGGCTTTCCGATTCCGAGCATGTCGCGGTCAATGGCATTGTAATACGGAGGTGTGCGTCCCTCGTTGTTGTAATTGCCGCCGTCCATCAGCGCCGTCGTCTTCCAGAGCGCCTCCGACTTTCCCCCGCTGCCCTCCAAATCAGTGTCATACATATCGTCAAGTCCCAGAATATGACTGTATTCGTGGCAGAAAGTACCGATTGTACGGAACTGGAATTTGCCCGAAGTGCGGCGCGAAAGTTCCGAAGAAACCGCATAATGGTCAATGCGTTTCCCGTCCAGGACAAGGTCAATGCCGGCAGATTTCAGATGCCACGCGTGGGACCAGATGCAGTCGTCCCCGCCGCCGTCCGCCTCATCCTTCCCCGCAACGAAGACAAAGACGTTATCCACAATCCCGTCGCCGTCGTCGTCATATACAGAAAAGTCAATGCCTTTCTCGTGGGCCAGACGACAGGCCTCAGCCACAGCCTCATGAGGCTTTTCATCACTTCCGTTCTTGTTTTTCCCGTAATATTTAAGAGGATTGGAAAGCGTGACAATCGGCGCGATGTCGAATGTAAACTCGCACTCCCCCAGAAACTGGTCTTCGAAATAACGCTTGGCGCAGTTTTCACCTTTGTTTATCAATGCCTCGAAATGCTCCGCCGGATGTGTCATCTTGACATCCGAAAATTCAGCCAGAAGTATGAGACAATGCCTGTGCGGGACCTCACCATCTTCGGACGCAAGCACCAGTTTATTGCTTAATGTCAATGTATTACGCCGCGCCGCGACACGTCTTTCCGAGGCTATCCTTCCGAGCATTTCATAAGGAATCCAGCTTGAAGTGGCCACCGATGCCTTTCCGGCAATGATTCCTCTGCTGTAAATCTGCCCGTCCCCGCTGAATCCGGCATAACACCAGAAGCCGTCGCCATTCTGAACCAGCGCATTCCCCTGAAGATCCGTCATCACGTGCATAAATTCGTCGCCCCACAGCCTTCCTTCAATGACAGTACCGTCGGGTTGTGTCAATGTCACCACGCCTCTCCATGCAGGAGAGCCCAATGACATGGACACCCCTGTAAAAAAAATCAATATCGCGGCAATGGCTCTTTGCAATCTGTTCATCTGGCAAATTTGTATATCAAAACCTAATGATAGTGATAATTCGCCAATAAAACAAATCCGCACCACACAAAACAGATGCCGCATAGAAACAATAAAGGCCGGAAACCTCGCGGCTTGCCGACCTCTAGACGTGTACTAAAACCTAAACCTGACTGATAGATGCAGGTCCGGTCCCAAATGTTGCATCGTTCTGAAAATTTTTTTTGAAGGTTACTTACCAAACGAACTCAAAACGGATATCGACAGGAACTCCGCCTCTGTTGACATTGGCAATATCAGCAGAAAGAGCCTCAGGAACTACAGCATGATTTGTCTCATACTCTTTCGCGAACATGTAGTTTCCTGTAGCCTGGGTCGTGAGGATAAGGTTAGACCAGTCAGCTACAATCTGAGGCACCTTGTCGAAATTCACATGATACAGGCCGTCCTTGTTTCTTTCGAACGCGCCGTTGTCCTTAAGGTAATTATAGCACATCATATTTGCACGGCCGTGAGCGTCGGCAGCACCGAAACGTACTGAACGGACAAGGCTGGCAATGTATGTCGTGATGGCAGCTTCCTTGGAAATGAGAGGAATTTCGCCTCTGTCGATAAGGTTGCATACCATGTAAAGTCCGAGGATGTCAGCTTTTGCCTCTTCCCATGTAGAAGCCTCATTTCCGAGAGCCTCTTTCACACCGCCGAGACCATTGACAGTTTCCTTGACTCCGAGACCGTGTGCAACCTCATGGAAGGTAACATTCCAGAAGAATGCATCAGCGCTGAGATATCTCTGCTGCTCAGGCTCGAAAAGAATCTGACCGATAGGATAGACGATCTTGTCGAATTTGGCCTTGATGACATTTCTGAGCTGGAGACGGCGGGTTCCCTTTTCAGCCTGGACCTCATGGTCGTTAGGAAGATTGATCGCAATGGTCTTTCCGCCGGCATTGGCATCACCAGCATAGTAGATTGCATCATAAACGAACATGTCAGACTCTGTCCCAGGAACGAAGGTCTTGTACTCCTCAGGGCAAGGAAGGCTCTTCTGGAGTTCAGGAAGCATTGAAATGTACTTGGTAAGTTCCTCTGTCTTCTTCAGGTCCTTGAGGAGGATGAAGCACTCGTAAGATGTCTTGAGTCCATAGATTCCGTCCTCGTAGTTCTCGATAGGTCCGATTACGAGGTCCATCTTGCTGTCCTTCATGTCCATCCAGGCATAGTCAGACTCCTTATATGAGTCAGTCCTGAGGGCCTCAACTCTCTTGAGAAGGTAGTTTCTCACGCTCTCCTTGATGGTCATGGTAGCTGCGCTCTCCAAGTATCCGCAAATCTTGTCAATGCTCTCCTTGTAAGCCTCATGGTACCATACCACCTTGAGTTTGCCGTCCTCTCCCCTTCTGATGAGGGTGTAAGGGCTGAACTTGGCAGGGTCTTCCAGCGCATCAAACTCCTCCTTTGTCATGTCGGCAGGATAGAAATTCGCTCCGGCAGGACGCTCGCCGTAACCCTCAATGAAAGGAGCGTTGTTATCCATACGGTCCCACGGGCCATAGTTGATGAGAGCCAAATCCTTGGCTGCACCGTCAGGAAGCGACAAAATCGCATTCTTGTCACCGAAGGTCTGCTGCCAGAAAATGTTGTCTGCCTCATCGGCAGCTTTTCTGAAAAGATTGAGAACCTCTTTTCCATTGTCAGAGATACCCTCCATGTAAGGGGAACCGATCTGGAACACCGCATAGGCATCCACTTTCTTCTGCAATTCTGATTTCGGTGCCCTGTTTCCGCAAGACGCAAGTGCCGCAAGACACATACAGGTCAATGTTATTTTTCTTATCATATACTTGAATAATGAATAAGGCGAGACAACGGACAATAATGTTCGTTTCCTCGCCTATAAGTTAGTTCCTGTTTGAGCGGCCAAAGCCGCTGAAAATTAGAATGACAATGCGATCTGGATGAAGTCGTCAGCCTTGAGAGCTGCGCCACCGATAAGACCGCCGTCGATATCAGGGCAAGCGAACAGTTCCTTTGCATTTGAAGGCTTGCAGCTTCCGCCATAAAGGATAGTTGTATCCTCAGCTACCTGGGCGCCGAACTTGTCAGCAAGCACCTTACGGATGCAGGCGTGGATTTCCTGAGCCTGCTCAGCTGTAGCGGTTTTGCCTGTTCCGATAGCCCATACAGGCTCGTAAGCAACGATAATCTTAGCCATTTCCTCAGCTGAAAGACCGAAGAGGACATTCTCGATCTGAGCTGTCACAACCTCGAAGTGCTTGCCTGCCTCTCTCTGCTCAAGGTTCTCACCTACGCAGAAGATGACACCGAGACCATTTGCAAGAGCGAGTTTCACTTTCTCTACGAGAGTAGCATCTGTCTCACCATAATACTGTCTTCTCTCAGAGTGTCCGAGGATTGTATATTCGCAGCCGGCTGAAGCAAGCATAGCAGCTGAAACCTCTCCTGTATAAGCACCCTTCTCCTTGTCTGCGCAGTTCTCTGCAGAAAGTTCTACTCTGGTACCCTTTACAACTTCTGAAACAGGTACGAGATGTGTGAACGGAGTAGCGATGATAAGACCTACACCCTCAGGAACCTGAGCTGATTTTTCAACGACAGCTTTAGCAAGCTCTACACCTTCTGGAACGGTGGTATTCATCTTCCAGTTACCGGCAACAATGTTTTTTCTCATAATATCTGAAACTTTAATTACAATTCAATAAAAAGCAGAGTTTGACCGGATTCCATTTCCTGGTCAAACTCTGCAAATTTAGTGGTTTTGCACGAAAATTACAATTCTAATTGCAGTTCCGCGGTCTCAGGCACCTATTTGGCATAAGTGAACGTTTTAAATGTCACGTCGGTGGTAAGACCTCCGTCCGTTGCCGATTTGCGGTAGCCGACGACATAGACGACATACTCTCCCGGGTTTTCTACCATATCTGAGAGATCCAAATTCTGTCTGCCGGAAAGAAGTATCTTGTCGATCATGTCGTAACGCTTCGCGATGGAGAGGTACTCCCTGGCAACCTCGGCAGGATCATCATATTCATCCCAGGCCGCCTTGGAAGCCACTCCGCAGACATAAGTAAAGTCCGCAGACGGGACAACCTCCACTTTCCTGCCAGTTACAGTAAGAGTGAATGTCATGTCCACCGGTGTAGCAGGGGCCGTCCTGAACTTGCAGAATTCCGCCTTGCCGCTTGTTATGACATTACCGGACTCATCGAAATCCATATCAAAGGCAACGACATAATACTCAGAGTTGTCATCCAGGTCCATAGAAGCATCTTCATCAGACGCAGAGTTGTAATAACCCTGAGTGAGAAGAACCCTAGGATCGAATCCCGAACCGGCCATCGACACAATCTGCTCGACATACTGGATAAGCGCTTCCACGATACCGGCTTTTCCACGTGCATCATACTCCTTCTTGGAAACGATAGTCGTATAGTAATATGCGGCAGGATCCACAGGCGTGATTTCCACGTCCACAGTCGATGTCGTGACATTGCTTATGTCAAAAGCGAACTTGCTGTAGAACGGTTCAGAATCAGACAACTTGCTCTGAAGCACATGTATCGTCTTGTCCTTGATGCCTTTACCTCTGAGTTCGATTTTCCCCGTCCTGTCCACGCCGTCAGCATTGGCCAGAACCGAAACTTCAATTCCGGATGACGACACTGCGCCTATCTTAAGCCATGACGTCTCCGTCACCACATCCGCTACTGCACCGGCCTTGGGACCGTCAATGCTATATTCCAAATTAAACGAACCGCCGGACACACCGACATTTACAATCGGGCTTTCCACATTGAAAGAGGATGTAACAGGGGTTTCATCCCCTTTCTCACTGCATGAGAGAATGAGAAAGGGAACAACAACCGCTGCTATTATCCTGATAAACGGATATGATTTCATTTTGTCAAAATTTAACGTGCGTTACAAATTATTCACCAATGAATGTAACCTCGAAGCTGTTAATGTAAACTGTTGAGAATCCGCCTGACGCATCGAGACTAAAGAACGTGTTGTCCTCATCTGCATTGACAACCGTGCTGACGTTTTCTTCAGCTGTGATATCCGATGATGAAACATGGTTCCAAGCCGAGCCGTCTTTAGAGAATTTCACAGCAAGAGAAGCCCAATTACCAACAGTAACCTTCGTGTTCGCAGAAACAACCACCTTCTCCACGAAGCCGATTGACTGGCTGCAATAGAATCTGCCTCTCATACGGAATGAAGCATCTGAAAGGCCGGTCACATACATCTGGTTTGCATGCATCTTCACATCGACAGTCTTGCCGGAACCGTCTGTTGCAACAGCCTGGAATGTAGCATCCACCTCAAAATAGTCACTTGATGTCGCATCAGGATGCTTCTCGGCCTCTGCCTTGAGAATCTCATTCATGACTGCAGGTGTAACAGTAAGTTTATACTGGATTGAGAGAGCCGACTTCTGTGTAACAGCAATGGTCTTCACTACACTGAAATCACCGTCTGTAAGTTTAACTGTAATTGTAGCAGTTCTCTTTGAGCCTTCGTTGGCATCTGCAGTATAAGAAATCTTACCGTCAGCATATGTAACTTTCAGCCACTCTGCATCAGAAGAAACCTCAGGAGCAGACTGGGTAGCATAAACATTACATGCTACTTCACCAGTTGATGCTGTCTTCTCAAGTTTGATTGCACTCTCGCCGAGAACAAGTTCTGGTTCAGGATTGATTACAAGGACTCCGAGATAAGGTCTGATATCCTGTGCACTGAGATTGCTTACGGTAATTACGAAATCGCCCTTATCTACGCCTGTTGTATTCTCGAAGAAATAATCAGCGCCTTCAGGACTTGGTGTGCCATCACCTGAATCCACAGAAATCTTCTTCAGAACAGTTGTGTCAGTACCATTGGCAAGAGCAATAGTGAAGTCACATGTAGCATTCTGGGTATAGATACCGAGATTTACCTTTACCATCTTCACTCCTGAGAAAGATGCACGGGATGTAAGGGTAGCCTTGCCGCCACGCATATTGTTCTGTGCAAATCCCTGAGCATAACCGGCTGCTTTGTAATAAGTCGTTCCGAAGTTATCACTATTGTTTTCAGGATAGGTCAATACAAATGACATCTTCTTGTCACCGTCTCCCCATGAAGCAACTTTTTGGATACTGGAAAGCGAATTGGTATAAGTAGGAGTGTGCACCCACTTCTCCCCTGCCGCAAGAGCGACATCATGAGACTCGGCAACGTCAGCCTCTTTGAAATGGACAGTAGGCTCGGCAATCTTGCTGCGTTTGATATTGAGTCCTGTACGCTCGAATACCAGGTCATATCTTCCGGTCTTGACAGTAACCTTTACATCATAAAGACCAGGATTGGCAACAAACCAAACTATATTGTCAGCGACAGTGACATCAGAATCAGGAGTGATGGTCAAAGTCGAACCAGTATTGAACGGAACAGGCTTAACATCAGAAATATCCTTGGTCAAATCCACCTTGAAGACACCTGCAAGGTCCTTGTTTTCACCGACAGCTTCGATTATAACCTGATCAACCTTCTGCTTTGCATAAGCTTCAGGGACATCAGCAAAGGTAATCTTTCCGAATCCGAACAGATGTGCAAATCTGACATTGACAGAAGCAGAAGAATTATACTCATTGTACTGAGTCTTTTCTTTATCCTGAACTTTTACTTCAGCAGGCTCCATAAGCATGACATCAGACCTGCCATGCCAAGATGTCTGTGAGGCGGTCTGAGTACCACTTACCTCAACTCTCCATGAAGTAAGGTCTTCAGAAGTAGTAGAAACCGCATCTGAAGGAAATACGCCATAGAACTTGTACGTATCAGCATTGTTTGCCTCGACAATACTGTAGAACGAGCCCTTGAATACAGGAGATGCAGCCTCCGGATCCTCCACTTTGAAAGAAACAGCATAGCTGCTTGCTACTGCAAAGTTTCTTTCACCCACCTTCACAGCCTTAGTAGGACTGTCAGGAAGGGCGATAGCTCCGCGGAAAGCATCGTACTTCTCAAACTTGATATGTGAATCGCCATCGAAAAATGCTCTGGTACCTGCTCCGTCCACATTCACTGTCAGGTCAAGATTTCTTCCTGCAGGATTCTCCGGCTGAGTTTCTGTTTTTGCGCAGCCTGCCAATACAGCCAGCGCTGCTGCCATATATAATGTCTTTCTCATAATTAACTTCTATTTACCAGTTAAGATATTCATCCTCATCTACTACGATAACTCCACCAAAAGTACCATAAGGGTCGATTTTGCTGATTGTGATGTACTGTGCTGAATACTTTCCGTCGCTATTGCGGACAGCCTTCACCATGACATAAGCCTTTTCAGGAAGATTTGTCGGAACAATAACTTTTACAGACGAATTAGCCTCATCAAGTTCAGCGGTTACGCCACCAGCTTCTACAAGCACGTGAGTAGTTTCATCGGCACCGGTAATCGTATATTTGAAAGACACTGTTTCACCTGGAGCAACCTGCTTGGTATCAGAAGCCACCTTAATCATGAAAGCATTCTCCTTAGGAATACTGATGACAGTTTCTCCAAGAGTGAAAACATATTCATTATCGGTCTCAGTCATGACGAGTTCCGGTTTTACTGTACCAGTCACAGGAACTTCATCCCAAGTTTTTCCGTCAAATGACACATACCACTTGCCATCCTGAATCTTGAACTGAGGAGTAAGGCCGTCCTTGCCGGTTACAGGGACCTTCTGTCCATTATTGAGAATGAACTCACCGTCGATTGTCCAATAATAGACTCCATTATCCTCTTTCAATCCGATAACAGGAGCAACAGCATCCTTTCCGTTTTTAAGTTCAGCAGTTGTGCCGTCACTGAAATAAATCTTATAGCCATCAGTCAAAGTCTCGACTTTGGTAATTGTCACAGCCTTGGCAGCAGCCTGCACCAGCGCGCTGATGGACTCTGCATTCTTGTTAGCTTTGGTCTCAAGTGCCGAAACCTTCGACTCCAGCACATCTACGCGATCTTTGAGATCACTTGTGCATGCACAGCATACAGAGGCTGCAGCAAGCACGGTCAAAAATAATTTTCTCATATTTACTTATGATTTAAGATTTTTAGAATGATAGTATAGGCCGGCACACATAGGTATTGTCTGACCAGTCAATCTCGAATTCGATCTGTCCGTCATCATAAAGCCAGAAGACACATACGTTTCCATCTGTATTATCATAAAGAGATGACGACAATATCTCACAAAGGTTACTTTCACCGCGCTTGTTGCTGTGGGTGAAGTTCTCTTTCTCCGAATCCGGAATCTGAGACATGCAGGAATTGAGTTTCTCTATCGGATCGTATGTCAGATTCATTCTGCCATGATCTCTCCAATAATAAGAGATGTCGGCGGTATATGTCCTTGCTTCCTTGATCTGAGCGGCAACATCACCGCCTCCAAGATTGGCCATCATATCCCAAACCTGTCCGATGGAAGGAACATACCATCCGGACGTTCCGGCAGGAGCAGAAGGCTGGAAGTCTCTTGTCGTGAAATCGAATGCAGGACACTGTGAGATCTTGTCTCCCGGATATGCCTTCTTGATTTCCTCAGTCCAACTGTAGCCTTCGATGTCACCATACCAGGAAGTTCCGAGTTTCTTGTTAGGTATATTCTCGAAATCACTGTCGAAAGAATATCTCGTAAACATGGACTTTTCTCCATGCGCCGTTCTGACAGCCATCACGAGACCGTTGGTGTGGCCGGCAGCCTTTTCAGTTGCAGATATTCTTTTCGCATCTGTCTGGAACACGATGCCTATCACGGTCTTGCCCGCTTCAGGAGCAGGCTTCACATCCTTCCATACAGGGTCAGTTCCATCATCATTGATAGAAATCAGGCCACCGTCACTCCAGGTACCGTCACTGTAATAGTAGTCGCCGACCTTAGGAGGGTCAACAGGAATTACAGGAGCCTTTACGACAACGGCGCATTCCGCAGTCAATCCGGAGCACTCGACAGAAAGCACAGCCTCACCAGGCTCAAGTCCGGTAACTCGTGCAGCGACAATGTTATCCTTTATGTCCACATCGATAACCTCGAAGCTGGCGACGGACGTCTTGCTCACGCTCCATGTCATCGTCTTGGATGTGACATTCTTCGGAAGCACTGTAGCAGTCACGATAAAGGTCTCACCTTCAGCAATTTCCTTGGAAGTGACATCCAATGTAAGGGACTCGGCATGAACCATGTGGACATTGACCTCACACTTGGTCTCGACGCCTCCGAAGGCAGCTGTGATGGTAGCCTTTCCTTCCCTGATGCCGGTAACGACACCACGGGAGACAGTAGCGATTCTGTCGTCGCTTGAAATCCAGTCTATTATCGGATTCGTGGCATTTTCAGGTTTGACCTCAGCCTTCAGAGTATAGGTATCATACATATTGATATCTATAGAGGTCTTGTCGAGGATGATGCTCTCTACTGCGATAGGGGCGACCGTGACAGCGCACTCCGCAATCTTGTCCTCGAGGACGGCAACAAGAGTAGTTGTTCCGAGAGAGTTGCTCTGGAGCGCAACGTAAACATTGTCACCATCAACCCTTGTTCCGGTAATGCTTGCCACTTCCTCGTCAGCAATGGACACTGACACGAGAGATGCCTTCTCGGAAGGATCCACTGTCAATGCCAATTCAGATGACGTACCGGCCGGGACTGAGACACTTGTCACAGCAAAATCAATTTTGACCTCAGGTTCTATATTAGGCGTTTCCTTTTCAGAACAGGAAACAAAAAAAAGCGGGGCCGCCAAAGCCCAGAGCAATCGTTTCAGGTACATAATAACAAAAATAGTCTAACCGTAATAAGTAACGCTCCTATATCTATCCGCTCATTCAACGTTTGGCAAGATAGTATTTGTAAATCATAAATCCAACACTTTTTTTAAAAAACACAAATGGCTCCCGACCGCCCAAATCCGCACGGAAAAGACACGCTCCGAAAAAAATTTCTATCTTAAGACTAGTTTCATTATATTTGCAAATTGCAGTTACTATTAAATCGAATAATAAAAAACGTAATATACAGATGAAAAATTTCGTAGAGGAACTCAAATGGAGAGGCATGATCCAGGACATCATGCCGGGAACAGAGGAGAAACTGATGGAAGGCCCTACGGCAGCGTACGTCGGCATTGACCCGACAGCCGACTCTCTTCACATCGGTCACCTCGTAAGTATCATGATTCTCAGACACTTCCAGGAATGCGGCCACAAGCCGATAGCATTGATCGGAGGTGCGACAGGTATGATTGGAGACCCTTCCATGAAGTCACAGGAGAGAAACCTCCTCGACGAGGAGACGCTCCAGCACAATATCGAGGGCATCAGGAAGCAGCTTTCCAAATTCCTGGATTTCGATTCAGATGCTCCTAACCGTGCCGAACTTGTGAACAACTACGACTGGATGAAAAATTACAGTTTCCTGAATTTCATCAGAGACGTCGGCAAGCACATCACCGTCAACTACATGATGGCCAAGGATTCCGTAAAGATGAGACTGTCCAACGAGTCACGCGAAGGCATGTCATTCACAGAGTTCAGCTACCAGCTGCTCCAGGGATACGATTTCCTCTGGCTCTATGAGAACAAGAACTGCCATCTGGAGATGGGCGGAAGCGACCAGTGGGGAAACATCACTACCGGAACAGAGCTTATCAGAAGAATGCTCGGCAAGACCGACGCATATGCATTGACCTGCCCGCTCATCAGAAAGGCTGACGGAAAGAAGTTCGGCAAGACCGAGAAAGGCAACATCTGGCTGGATCCTGAAAGAACCTCGCCTTACGAGTTCTACCAGTTCTGGCTCAATGTTTCCGATGAAGATGCCGAGCGCTACATCAAGATTTTCACACTCCTTACAAAGGAAGAGGTAGAGGCTGCAGTTGCAGACCATCAGCTCGACCCGGGACAGAGAAAACTCCAGAAGCTTCTGGCCAAGGAAGTTACCATCCTCGTCCATGGAGAGGCAGAGTATGAGAATGCACTTTCAGCTTCCAAGATGCTGTTCGGAAACTCCACTTCTGAAGAACTCAGAAAACTCGACGAGAGGACATTCCTCGCAGTATTCTCAGGCGTCCCTACCTTCGACATAAAGAAAGAGGATCTCCCATGCAACATCATTGAACTTCTTGCAGTCAAGACACAGGTATTCCCGTCCAAGGGCGAGTGCCGCAAGATGATTCAGGGCGGCGGAGTCAGCCTGAACAAGGACAAGGTCGCTGACATCGAGTACGAGGTAAGCGAAAAAGACATTGTCGACGGCAAGTACATCCTCGCCCAGAGAGGAAAGAAGAATTACAACCTTATAAGAATAATCTGATATGGAGAACGGTGCAAGCACCAGACAGCTCAAAGTAGCCAAAGAATTGCAGAAAGACCTTGCTGAAATCATCAGAAGCAAGGGCATGGCTGCATTCGGCGGAGCCATGGTTTCGGTTACTGAAGTCAGAATCAGCCCTGATCTTTCAGTCGCCAAAGTATATGTAAGCATCTTCCCTTCAGCAAAGGCTGAGGCAGCGATGCAGATTATCAATGACAATTCGCGCGCTATACGCGGAGAACTCGGCCACGTCGTGGCAAAGCAGCTCCGCATCGTCCCTGAACTCGTATTTTTCCAGGACACGTCACTCGACTACGCGGAGCACATTGATGAACTCCTGAAAAAATAAGCCGCGCAGGCTGAAATACGAAAATGCAATGAATCTGCCGCTTAGATTTGCCGTAAGATACCTTTTCGCGAAGAAATCACACAATGTCATCAACATTATCTCCGCGATAAGTGCGGTCGGCATGGCGACAGGCACAGCAGCATTGATAATAATAATGTCCGTCTATAATGGTTTCGACAGTCTCGTCAAGGACTCGCTCGGGAACATTGAGCCGGACATTCTTGTTACCCCCGCCGAGGGAAAAGTCTTCGTCCCGGACTCCCCTGCCTTCGACTGGGCATATGACCAAGAAGAAGTCCTGAACATGTGCAGTGTCCTGGAAGAGAACGTGTTCATAAACTACGACGGGCACAGCGGGGTAATCAAAGCCAAAGGCGCGGACAAGGTCTATGAGGAGGAATCCCCTCTGAAAGACCACCTGAAGGACGGAAAATTCACCCTCCACCGCGGAGAGGTCCCGCTTGCGGTAGTAGGAGCGAAAACCGCCTACACGATGAACATCAGCCCCCGGTTCGTCGCCCCTATAGAAATCTATTTCCCGGCACGCGACAGGAAAATATCAATGTCAAACCCCGCCGCCTCCATCGAAATGGTCAAGGTCTTTCCTGCCGGAATCTTCAGTGTCAATGCCCAGGTGGATGCCGGCCTGATGATAGTTCCTCTCGAGACGATGCGTGAGCTGCTCGGCTATGACAATGAAGTATCGGCGATAGAAATCCGCATTGACGGCAAATACGGCGAAAAGGGAATCCGGAAAGTTCAGAACGAACTCCAGAAACAGTTGGGGCCGGGTTATCTGGTACGGGACAGGTTCGAGCAGAACACTGCCCTCTATAAGATGATGAAGTACGAAAAGGCAGCTATCTTCCTGATACTCATATTTATAGTGATTATCATAGCCTTCAGCATCTTCGGCAGCCTGTCCATGCTCATCATCGAAAAACAGACAGACATATCCACTCTCCGGAGCATGGGAGCCCAGGACAGCCTGATCAGACGGATCTTCGTTACTGAAGGATGGCTGATATCCCTTTCAGGACTCATTGCAGGCCTGATTGCCGGCATAGGATTCGCGCTTGCCCAGCAGCATTTCGGCTTCATAAAAATGCCGGGAGGATTCACGGCAAGTTCCTACCCGATAATCATCTCATGGCCGGACATCCTGGTCACCGCAGCATGCATAACCGCCATAGGCTTCATCATGGCATTGATACCTGTGGCAACGAACATAAAGAGCGAATGAGCAGCCGGGCACGCATAATCTGCCTGTGGATTGCCGGCATTGCCGTTTTCCTGTCCCTGGCCATTATCGATTTGTTCACAGGGTCAGCAAACCTCTCAGGCAAAGACATTTGCGATGCCCTTCTGGCAGGTCCGGCAGCAGACGGCAATCCAGCATTGACAATAATCTGGCAGATCCGGCTTCCGCGCATCCTGACGGCAGTCATAGCCGGCAGCGGACTCGCGATTTGCGGGGCTCAGATGCAGGCACTTTTCCGCAATCCCCTCGCCGACCCGCACATTCTGGGAATCAGCGCAGGCGCAGGTACCGGCGCAGCAATCGCATCAGCCGTCGCAGGATTCACCACCGGATCCGCAATCGGAATGACGGCCGCAGCCGCCACAGGAGCATTGATAATGTCAATGATAATCCTCGGAATTTCTTCGCGCGTCCGCAGTTCCTCCGTTCTTCTCATCACAGGAGTCATGGCCGGATTCGTCATGAGCGCATTGACATCAATGATAGAGTACCAGGCAAGCGAGAGCCAGCTGAAAATGTATTGGAACTGGGCGGCAGGCAGTTTCAGCGGCAACACCTGGAGCGGAATCGGAACGATGGCATGCTGCCTCGTGACAGGGTCAATGCTGGCCGCCGTAGTGGGCAAAGGGCTCAGCGCAATGCTTTTTGGAGAGGAATATGCAGAATTGGCGGGAGTAAGAACCGGAAGGACAAGGGCATTGTCAATGCTGTCGTGCTGTCTCATAACAGGCTCAGTGACAGCCTTCTGCGGGCCGATAGGATTCATCGGGATAGTCGCGCCGCACATAGTCAGGGCCTTCTCAGGAAAATCATCCATGCAGACTGTCCTGCCGCTTTCCCTCCTCTGCGGAGCAATACTCAGCCTCGCGGGAGACATACTTTCAATGATATGGAGCACTCCGCTTCCTGCCGGGAGCACGATCGCGTTCCTGGGCATCCCCGTCATCTTCCTTATACTCAGGAACAAGAGAATCCTCTGAAAGACGTGAAGCAGCCTTCTATGGTTCCGCGTATGACATCTGCAGATGCGCCTCTGCCGGAATCATTGAAAACAATCCCGCTCTCAGACCTCAACATTCCGAATACCCTGTTGCAGCATCTTGAGGCCGAGACAATATCATGAGAAGAAAACACGACGGAGACATTGCCCTGTGAGACAAGGTTTTGGAGAACCGAGAGTACGCTTTCCCTGCTGTCAACATCCAGAAACGCGGTCGGCTCATCCAACAGGATGATATCTGCCCTCTGCGCAAGAGCCGAAGCTATTGTAACCTTCTGAAATTCACCGTCACTGAGAGACGAGATGTCGCGCCCGGACAATGACTGGATTCCCATGCGGGTCACGGCTTCCCCGATCCTTTTCCTGATTTTCAACGGCACATGGCCGAACCATCCGGTCTCACGGAAACAGCCCGCCGCAATAAACTCTTCCACGGTAAATCCGGGGACTTTGGGAATCTTCGGCGGCACCATGACCAGATGATGTCCGGCATTGTCCGGTTCAAAACGGCATGTTCCTCCGACAGGCCCGCACAATCCTGCCATGGTCTTCAGAAGCGTACTCTTGCCAATGCCGTTGGCGCCGCACAGAAGCACGCACTCCCCCGGACCGATGCTGAAGGAAATGCCGCAAGCCAATGCCGCACCGTCATACCCGACGGCAAGATTATCTGACACGAACCGCCACATTGATGATAAACTTCTAAATTTCAATTAATTGTCAACCAAGGGCCACGAAGCCGTAGAGCCAGTTCCAGCAAAGGAATCTCAGGAACTTTCCTACAAGGAGAAGAAACATTGTCCTGACCGGCGGTGTCCTGTAGAATCCGAGCGCTATCGCGATGACATCGCCGATGAACGGCACCCAGCATATCAGAGCCAGCCACACACCATATTTGTCTATCTTCTCTTTCTGCTTCTGAAGAGTCTCCGGGCGTACCTTGAACCACTTCTCCAGCCAGTCCCAGCGTGCTATCCACCCCATCCAGTAGGTAGCGACGCTCCCAAGCCAGTTTCCGAGAGTTCCTACGACAAGACAGCCGAAAGTGTCTTTAGTTGCAGCCAGAATGGCAAGGTACAATGCATCCGAGCTGAACGGAAGGACCGTAGCAGCAAGAAATGTCCCGATAAAGAGGCCCAACAGCCCAAGTCCCTCAAGAAAACCCATTATCTGGCAGGAATGTCTATCACAAACTTTTCATCGAAGACAGGGTCATCCACCCAATCCTGGATTTTCCATGTCCTTACGGAACCCGGACGCAGATGAGCCATTTTCATCATCTTACAGAGTTCTTCCGCGAAGTCTCCCCCTTTCAGATAGAAAATGTCTTTTGTAAACTTGCCAGAAACCCATGGCCAGAAATTGTCCAGCGCGGTAACCGCACGTGAAACCACATAGTCGAAAGTCTGGGGCAGCGACTCCGCCCTGGCATTGACAACTTTCACGTTCTCCAGTTCCAAGGCTTCAGCAACAGCCTGAGCCACAATGGTTTTCTTGCCCACCGAATCACAAAGGGTAAAATTCACATTGGGGAACAGGACCGCAAGAGGAATGCCCGGGAAGCCGCCTCCGGTCCCGAGGTCCAGGACATTGACATTGCCGGCACCTTCCCACTCTCCGAGCACTTCGGGCCGCACCTCTTTCAGATAGGCCGCAATCGCGAGAGAATGGAGGATGTGACGGATATAGAGACTGTCAATGTCTTTGCGCGAAATGACATTGATTTTCGCATTCCAATCATTGTAAAGTCCCTCCATGGCACGGAACCTTGACTCCATGCGCTCAGTCATATCAGGAAAGGTCTTCTTTGCAACAGTTAGAAATCCATTGAAATCCATAATCTAGTCTTCCTCCAGCATTTTATTGATAATGAGCGTCTTGGCTCTATTGATACGTGTTTTTACAGTTCCCATCGGCAGTTCCAGCTGCTCGGAGATCTCCTTGTAGCCGAGGTTCGCGATGTAATATTTCTCGGCGACTTGCGCATAAAGTTCCGGCAGGCCTTCGATGCAGGCAAGGAATTTCTCATGATTCTGCGCGGAAATAATGGAGTCTATCGGCGTAGGCTGTTCGTCCGGAACATTGTCCGGCTTGTCCTGTCCCTGAACTGATGTCGTGGTATCCACCAGCACCTTGCCCTTGTTCTCAGACTTGATTTTATGGTCAAGGGCGCTGTTTCGTGCAATTGTGAACAGCCATGTTGAGAACCGCTTTTCCATGTCGAACGTGTCGAGCTTCTGGAAAGCTTTCTCAAATGTCTCGAGAGAAATGTCCTTTATGTCTTCCTGATGGGTGACGATTTTGGACACGACCCCATAGACAGCTTTCTCGTATTTGGCGTGAATGGCCGTAAATGCAAACTGATTTCCGCCTAGCGCCATTTTCACAAGCTCCACGTCTGAAATACTAGTGAGCTTCGAGCCAGTTTTTGCCATAATTGCATTCTACTGTTAAAGGAACCGACAATTCTGTTACATGTTCCATCTGTTCCTTGACGATGGACATCAGTTTTTCTCTTTCAGAGGATATCGTGTCGAAGAGAAGTTCGTCATGAATCTGCAAGACCATCTTGCTCTTAAGCCCTTCCTCCGCCATTTTCCGGTCAACTCCGATCATCGCGAGCTTGATGATGTCCGCTGCAGTTCCCTGTATAGGGGCATTGACGGCATTTCTCTCCGCGAGCGCCCTGACCGTCGCATTTCTGGCATTTATATCAGGCAGATACCGTCGCCTTCCGAAGATAGTCTCGACGTAGCCGTTCTCCCTCGCGGCAGCAATCGTATCGTCAATGAAAGAGCGGATTGCAGGAAAGGCATTGAAGTAATCGTCAATGAGTTTCTTGGCTTCGCTTCTGGATATTCCGAGCCTCTGGGACAGGCCGAATGACGAGATTCCGTACATGATTCCGAAATTCGCCGTCTTGGCCACTCGTCTCTGGTCTGCCGTGACTTCCTCATGAGGTACTCCGAATATCTTTTCGGCAGTGGCGGCATGAACGTCCACGCCATTCCTGAATGCCTGTATAAGATGCTGGTCCTGACTGAGATGAGCCATGATCCGCAGTTCTATCTGGGAATAGTCAGCCGATACGATGATGCCATCCGCAGAACCTGCCACGAAGGCTTTTCTGATTTCCTTTCCACGCTCCGTCCTGATAGGGATATTCTGGAGATTCGGGTTCGATGAGCTAAGCCGGCCTGTAGCCGTAAGTGCTTGATTGAAAGTCGTATGTACCCGTCCCGTCTGCTTGTTTACGAACATCGGGAACGGTTCGATATATGTCGAAAGCAGTTTCTTCACAGCCCTGAACTCGAGGATTTCCTCAATTATCGGATGTTTGTCCGAGAGCGCTGTCAATGTTGCCTCATCTGTCGTGTAGCTTCCTCTGGCAGTCTTCTTGGCCTTAGGGTCCAGCTTCAGTTTGTCGAAGAGCAGTTCACCAATCTGTCGCGGTGACGAGATGTTCAGTTCCGGCATCTCCGCCATATCACGGATCCTTGCCTCTCTCTCATTCATCTCCTTGCGGAGTTCCTCAGCAAACTCTCCAAGCTGAGCCAAATCCACCTTGACTCCTGCCAACTCCATCTTTTCGAGAACGTGCATTAGCGGCTCTTCTATCTCATCATAAAGTCCTGAGACAGAATTGGTTGCCATATCCTCTTTCACCTTGAGGCCAGTCAGCATCGCAGCAGCGGCTTCTGTCACGCATCCTTTTCCGTCATCTTCGGCAGGCGCATCGAAAAGGGACAACGGTGCATCCTGTTCCTCCGACTCTTCAGCATTGTTTTCAATGTCAATGCCGATGTAGCTTTTTGCCAGGATTTCGCTCTTGTGGCTTTTTTCCGGATTGATGAGGTAATGCATCAGGCTGATATCCATGAGCTTGCCGCCCAATTCAATCCCCATGTTGCCCAACTGTCCGGCCATCGTCTTCAGTTCATAGCCGTATTTGTCAATGCCGGTGTCCGAAAGGAGTTTACTGAATTCAGCAGGACTGCCGTAGGCGACATTGACTTCGAGATTGGCCGCTTCTTCGTCGCTACATACCGCAAGGGCCATTCCTGTCACTTCTGCGAAAACTCCGGTTCCTTCGGTCGCCTGAACTATTGCAACTCTGTGCAAATCAGCCGCTTTTCCGGCAAGGACACTGGCATTGACCTCATTTATCTTCATCTTTTTCGCCTCAACGAATGGGCGTTCCGCGCCGGCGGCATCGGGAAGAAGTTTTTTCAATGAGTTGAATTCGTATTCCTCGAAAAGGTCTGCGACTTCAGGAGTATAGCTGGCAGTAACCTTCATATCGTCATCATTGACAGCAAGTTCCATATCTGTCTTGATGGTCACGAGGTCGTGGCTCAATGCGATATGTCCCTCGGCTTCGCGGAACTGTGTCTGCTGTCTGGCAGTGAGTTCGTCGATATGTCTGTAGATGTTCTCGACTGTCCCGTACTTCGCAATCAGCTTCCCGGCTCCGACTTCGCCGACGCCTTTCACGCCGGGCACATTGTCGGCAGTATCGCCGTAAAGTGTAAGCATTTCAATGACCTGTGCAGGATTGTCAATGCCGTATTTCTCGCAGACCGCCTTGACATCCACGATTTCGTCGGCGCCTCCGGATTTTCCCGGCTTGACCTGGAAGATGTTTTCTTCGATGAGCTGGCCGTAGTCCTTGTCAGGCGTGACCATATAGACCTGTTTGCCGGATGCCGCCTCACGTTTTGCCATCGAGCCGATGACGTCGTCGGCCTCGAATCCGGGCACCATCAGCACAGGTATTTTCAATGCTCTGCAGATCCCCGTGAGAGGTTCAAGCGCATCAATGACAAGTTGCGGGGTCGCGGCCCTGGTCGCCTTGTATTCTGGATACATGACATTTCGGAACGTCCCTCCCGGCGGGTCGAATGCAACTGCCAGATATTCAGGATGTTCTCTATTTATCAGTTCCAGAATGTATTTGGTGAATCCGAAAAGGATGGACATGTCCGCCCCTTTCGAATTGATCATGGGACGGCGCAGGAATGCATAGTACATCTTGAATACCAGCGCATGTCCGTCGATCAGATATAGTCTGTCTTTCATTGTTCGCGAATAATGTTCAGAAGGCCTTCAATACCAATCACAGACCTCCGTTGGTCAAAGATAGACAAAAACTTTGAAAAAATTTTGTATTTATAGCGAAAAAGACTACCTTTGCAATCCTATTTGTGAAAAATATAAAAAAGTAAGATAATGAAAAGAACATTTCAACCATCTGTACGCAAGCGCGTGAACAAGCACGGATTCCGTGAACGTATGTCTACCCCTAATGGACGTCGCGTACTGGCTGCTCGTCGTCGTCACGGACGCAAGAAGCTGACTGTTTCTTCTGAAGAGAGATTCTAATATTTCTCCGTAGAAAATTTATGAGGGTGACCGGAACATTGTTTTCAGTCACCCTCAAGTTTTTATGCCAGGCAGTTACACAGATGTGCCTGTTATGCAGGACAGCGCCACATTGTTACTCTTTAATTGACTGATAATTAGCAAGATGTGTATTTTAGTGTGGATTATCAGAGAAAAAACAGGCGATAATCCACACGGTGGATCAGATAGCATTGATAATTAATGCGTTACAACACTGGTCGTGGCATCGTCCCGCCAGAAGCCCATACAATTTGTCCGGATGTGCGGTAGCAGGATGATATGAACCAAGTGCTATGCATTACTCATCTCTTTCTTTAGCCTGGATACTTCTTCCTCTGATAGCCCTGTGGCTTGTGCGATAATCTTGCAGGGTGTCCCAAGTTTTATAAGATTCATCGCAATCTTCGATTGCCCCTCTTTGAGTCCTTCCTCTCGTCCAGTCTCACGCGCGTACTCAATCTGATTGTATGTGTCCCGTTCCGTATTCATGGCTT
>OQVZ01000178.1_pt1 | contig 23427 bp, 24 predicted proteins | sample 1691571 | NCBI WGS metagenome assembly OQVZ01 (sample SAMN03418261, study PRJEB22391) | human gut metagenome | biome: human-gut; feature: organic feature; material: feces | host: Homo sapiens | place: Tanzania | collected 2013-01
TACACCTAAATCATACATCTCAGCCTCAGTCATTAACCTGCCAAGCACACGTATAATTTTCTTCCAGATCACCTTCCAGTTTCACACCTGTGATCAGGATCAGCTTCTGTCTGTAATTGTCAAATACGATGACACGGTCAAATAACATCAGGTCCGCATCCCGGAAATCTCTTACTGCCGTTTTTGCTGCTGTCTTTCCTGAAGTTTCATTCTTCTCTTCCAGAACTGGCTTCAATGTCGGTTCCGCATATTTGATGTAGTCATAAGAAAAATATCCGACAAGCCCTCCGGTAAATGGCGGAAGTCCCGGAACAACCGGACTCTTATATGCTTCGAGGATTTCTCTCAGAACCTTTCCCGGATGGTCTGTTGAAACTTCCCGCTTAGTCTTATCCTCATCTTCACAACCTTCACTGATGATCACACGCCCATCGGTACAGGTGATCTCCATCGTCGGTGCATATCCAAGAAAGGAATATCTTCCCCACTGCTGTCTGTCCTCCGCACTTTCCAGCAGATAGCAATGCTTGCTTGCCGCCCGCAGAGTCCGCATGACACTGATCGGTGTAAATGCATCTGCATACAGCTCTTTGCTGATCGGAACTCGCTTGTATCTGCCCTGTTCAGCGTAGGATCTGATTTTTTCTAATGTCTTGTCCATGTGTATTCCTCCTTGAAGTTATGCTACTGGAATTTCTCTTTTATATCGATAGGAAATATATGTTTTATAGCCGCAATGCGCATCCTGAGCGGAGCGTTTTTTATATATTAGGAAAGTGCTTTCCATATATAAAAAAGTCCCTGACAGAATATTCCTATTCTGTCAAGGACGGTAAATCTAAATCTTTTCCGCGGTGCCACCTTGATTCACGGGTACACTCCCATGCGCTCTGTAAGATACTAACATATCTCCGGCAACTGACGTATGCCCACACGTCACAGAGTACTCGGATTCTCAAATCCTTTGACTGTGCCCTCAGCGGTCCATTTGGCAACCTGCATCTCGATCCGGCTCTCAGCTTCCCGGACTCTCTGTGCGCGCATAATTACTTTGATCTCCGCTTCATCGGTTTAAAGCGTTATTCCATTTGCTTAGGAGTTTATCACTTTAAAGCGATAGTGTCAATGCACTATTTTAATCTTTTTTGCGAAATTTTTGAAAATTTTTCTCAATTTTCTTGTCTTTATTTTCTTTTTCTCTTCCATGCAAATCCGCCAACTCCTGCTCCAAGTGAGGAGAATGCAAGTCCTAATAAGCCAAGAACATTTGCCGGATCACCTGTCTTTGCAGCTTTTGATCCACTTGTTCCTTTGGAAGCTGATCCATCCGTAGTTGTTCCGGCCTTCTTTGTAACAGTCGGAGTTGTACTTCCCGCCTGGTTTCCATTCTGACTTCCATTCTTTACAAGTGCTTTGATTGCTGTATTCAACTCATCTGTTGCTTTGTCAACTTTTTCCTGGCTTTCCTTTGCATTTAATGCGCTCTTAGCATCTGTCAGTGCACTCTGTAATGCCTTCCAGCTGTCAGCTGTGTAATCAGCTTCTTTCAGTGCTGCCGCATCACTGATTACTTTCTCAAGGGAAGAGGTATCAACTGCTGCCGGCTCTTCTGTCTTATCTCCCTCTGCCTTAACAAGTGCTTCTACAGCTGCATTGAGGTGGCTTACTGCCTCGTCTACTGTTGCCTGAGTTTTTGGATTTTTCAATTCATCTTTTGCTTCCTGAAGTTCCATCTGCATAGATGCCCAGCTTTCCGCTGTGTAATCAGCTTCTTTCAGAGCTTCTGCTTTTGCAATAGCTGCCTCAAGTTCTGTTGTTGTGATTGTTTCATTCTCAGATGCTTTTACAATGTTCTCATCTGTTGCCTGGAATTTGTATGTCACGTCATTGTATCCAAGTGCTGTCAATGTAATGGTCCAGTATCCTGTTCCATCTGTTCCTTCCGGAAGTGTGCAACGAAGAGAATCTGTCAGTCCAAGCTGGATTCCCATTGCTTTGTGCATCCAGTTATCTGTTGCAAACTTTGTTCCGTAAGTAGCTTTTGCATTTGTATATGTGCTGTCATCTCCATAGTAAGTCCATGTAACTGTCTGGAGATTTGATCCAAGATCACCATAATTTCCTGTCAGATCAACTCTTAAGAATTCTCCATAAGATCCACTTGCTTCTTTTACTGTCAGCCCTGCTTCCTCTGCTGATGGTGCTGTCTTCAGTGCCTGGTCTTTGATTCCGGACTCTGAACCATTATTTACTCTTGCAGAGAAACTGAAGGATCCATCCTCATTCTTTGTTGCTGTTTTCAGACCGTTTGTATTCTCTGTTACATTGGCAACCAGTCCTGTATAGCTTACCAGATTCTTTTCTGAATATCCTCCTGCAAGTTCACTTCCGTTTTCGATCACACGATAGCTTGCTTTCAGTGCATCCAGATCAGATGTTTTTACTTTCACCGGCACATATTTCAGTCCGAGTACATCATACTCTGTCATCTTTGTTGTTGCACCGGATTCTTCTGTGATCTCTCCTCTGTTAAATGTAATCTTGCTTCCGTCTGTCAAAACTGCAGTAGTTCCATCTGTCCAGTACTCTACTGCATACTCTTTTCCATTTTCTGCCTTGATCACTGCATTGCACTGGAAAGAACCTCTGTGAAGTCCATGATTTACTGTAGCTCTTGTTACAGTATCGAATGCACCCTTGTCAGACTCTCCTTTTGAATCCTTTGTATCTGAGGAGGATGTATCTCCTGCCGCCTGCACATTCTCAGCAGCCCAGTACTCTGCCCAGCTAAGTCCTACATATGCGTAAGTATATTCACTCTCCTTTGATAACGTATAAGTGAATTCATAATCCTTTGCATAGCCTGTTGCCTTTACTGAGATCTTAAATTCCTGTCCATTTTCTGCATCCTTAAACGGAACCGCAGTTGTGTCAATTGTTCCATCTTCTTTAATGATCTTCACTGCACGTTTTCCTGTTGCCGCATACTCTGTTCCGTCAACTGTTACGGATTCGATATTCTTTACATAAGAAGTTACATCCTCTGCTGCATATCCTTCTGCCGCTACAAGTGCTGCACTTTCACTGTTAAATACAACCGGTACAGCTTCTGTTGTCAATTCAAAACCTGTCGTAAGATCCGCATATTTTCTAGATTTATCAGATACTTTCAGAGTATATTTTCCTATCTCAGCACCTTTTTTCTTATAGGTAAGTACTCCGTCTTTTACCTGAACATCCTCAAGACCTTCAACTGTATATTCTGCCTGATAATCGTCAGGAAGTCCTTCTACAGTTACATTTACTTTTCCACTTTCAACATCTGCATTCTCTGCTGCGATAGTTCCATTGAATTTAACCGGCACATACTGATCTGCATCAATCTCATAGATTCCATTATCTGTGTAATATGTGATTTTATTGATTGTCTGACCCATCATCTTTTTATAGTCTTTTGAGTCCAGTGTGTTGCCATGAGATGTTGTCACAAATCCGGTACTCCATGCCAATTCTGTCTTTTTCCAAGATATTTGTAAATTTTTGCATTCCTTGAGTAAATAGAGTTGGAATTTCCGCTTGCGCTTTAATTTCAGCAGGTTTTATTCTAAAAGCTCCGTTAAAATTTATATTTGATTGATTATTAAAAATTTGCATGATTTCTCCTTTTAATAATTAAAAGGTTGCTAAAAATATTTTTTGCACAATTTATAAGTAACAAATTATTAAAGAAATAGCAAAATTTTAGATTCCCTAGTATTCTATATGTAAATAAAAGGATTTTAAGGTTAAGACGATGAGTAGAAATTTTGTATCATAAATTATGGCATGGGCAATTGCATTAACACCAGTATTATGTATAAAAAAAGAACCGTTACACCCAATTATCGAAAAGGTTGACTCTTTTGCAAAATCAGATGCAAACAGGATTCACTCAAACAATTTGCAATAGACACTCTTGAAATCTCTAACAGAGAATTAAACAATCAAAAAATTGTCCAAACTATCCACAAAAAGGCTCGTTTTAGAAATCCAGAAATTTACTACGGACTTCCAAATTCAAAGTTAAAGTAACGTAACTGTTGGGAGTTGTTTTTATTCAATGCTGTCAATGGGAATTAGTATCAAGATATTTAAGTGCTTGAAATATTATGCCAGCATTAGAACCTTCTGGTATATCTACCCACTTTTTAATCTCTTTAGGTAGTTCAAACTCTTCTATAATATTAATAAATCTGCCATCTCTAGCAAGTACATATATTTTAATAGTACGACATTTACGATTTTTTAAATCGTATTCTTGTCGAAGTATCATATTATTACTTAAATCAGGTGAATGATATTCACTGTTAGCATATCCGTAGTTTCCAACGATTTTAAAAGAGTCTATATCTACATAGTACCCATTGCCCAAATCAAACAAATTTATAGCAAAAGTGCAACTTTGAAGACATAAAAGGATACCAACAAGTAATAAATTTTTTTTCATTATTCCTCCGCAAATCTGTAAAGGTAAGTATTATCTTTAGATAATGGCTTCCTACCTGACTGGCAATGATGTAAGATAAATGTTTTCCCTAATTCAGTTTCTAACAGTTGCTTACAGTATTGCACAATCTCTTCTGTCAGCTCATCATAACCATAAAAGATTATTTGTATTTCACCATCTTTCATTGTTAATTTACAATTGTCAATAAAGAAATGTTGTTTAATATCTTTTTCTATTTTAGGTAATAGACGTTTAATATGCATAAAATTTTCTAATCTCCTTTGATTTAGTATTTTTATATCCAATTATACTATATAATATTACTAACTGTCAATATTTTACCTTGTCTGCATCATTATATTTTCAGAACTCTCATATTATTTTATATATGAGGTACAGAATGGAAGATATTAAACATTTACTAGGACAAAATATAAAAAGACTTCGAGTTAAAAAAGGTTTATCACAGCAGAAATTAGCTGAATTGATAAATATTGACCAAAGAAATATGAGTAATATTGAATGTGGTAACAATTTCCCTACTAAAACATTAATGAAACTTGCGAATATTCTTGAAGTATCATTGCCTGAATTGTTTGATTTCGACCACCTTAAACTCAGCAAAGACAATATAAAACAAGAAATTGTGGAAAAACTTGATAATTTAAGCCTAAAAGAATTGCAAATTATTTATAGACTTATTGAAATAATGTAGTTTATATTTTTTTACCTTTTTCGATTTAGGCTTGAAATATAATAAAAATAGTTTATAATATAAATAACAGAGTGGTAGTTCGCCAAAACTACCGGAATCTCTGTTAGAGGTCAAAAGTGGTTCTTACTATTTATGGTGAGAGCCACTTTTTAATATGTATAAAATCAAAAAGATCAAAAATAAACTTAAATTGAATTTATCCATAATGAGCCCCCTTTCTAGTCGGGAACTAACCCGAGGTCACAAGTGTCATTGGCGGTCAGTTTCCTTTTGAAAAGAGATTCTTTTACTCTGCATTTAACTTCTTTTTATCATATATGATAAAATTTTGCAATAAAATCCTGTATTTATTGATTTGTCCGAACCCTAAAAACCCTTATCATTCATAATAAAACAGCACCCAAAGGTGCTGTTTTTAAAAATGGGGCGGAAGATGGGATTCGAACCCACGCATATCGGAACCACAATCCGAGGTCTTAACCGCTTGACGACTTCCGCCATTTCGTATGTAATCATCATATCAAAAACAGAGAGAAAATCAAGTACGAATTTCTAATTATTTACCAATCCAAACTTCTGGCTCACATTTATAGTCTATCAATTCATTTAGGGAAGAGTCATCTGCATTTAAACACATATCTAGTGCTGATTTCAATTCTTTTGCCATTTTGTTTGCATAAGTTGCAGTTTCGGTATCATAAATATCTCGTTCTGTATTATCCTTCATGACAAGCACTATATGACTAACTTTACCAACTTGTTTAACTTTTACATCAGCAATATCAGTAAACACAATATCATTTTTAGTAGATGATTTTATCCGAGGCAAAGTACAACCCTCTGAGCGAATACGACTATGATGTTTTGAGAACATTCTATCAAACAAATCATACCAACAAAAAGAATGCTCATAAGAATAAGTATTTACCACACAATTATTTGTACCAATTGAACAGCTAACCTGAACAGGATGAAGATTCCATTGAGAAACACTTGAATACACAAACCAACAGATATGAAAAGAAACATACAACACCACCAAACTGGAAAGTATCGGATGTTGTGCAAATGTATTTTCGTAAGCATCAAGTAAAAATTTATACATAAAAACTCCAACTGAAAAAGCCCCCTATATTTAGAGGGCTTTTAAAAACTAGTTAATTCTTTGGAACATATAACCAATTCCACGAGCTGTCAAAATCAATTCAGGATTTGCAGGGTCTGTTTCCAATTTTGAACGTAATCTTGAAATATGAACATCAACAACCCTTGTATCAATGCGATGGTCTGGCGGATAAGCCCAAACATGTTGCAAGATTTCATTTCTTGAGAATGCTTGACCGGAATTATTAACCAACAATTCAAGTAAACTAAATTCCATACCAGTCAATCTGATTCTTTCATTCTTTCTGTAAACTTGACGACGAGCTGTGTCAATCTTGATATTACCTGTTGTTATAACATTTTTAGTAACTTTTCCAGAAGGAGTAACCATTTCGCGGTTATTTGTTCTTCTTAATACAGCTTTTACCCTTGCTTCAAGCTCTTTAGGGCTGAATGGTTTGATAACATAGTCATCAGCACCTAATTCCAAACCTGTAATTCTTTCAGAAACATCACCCAATGCTGTCAATATAATAATTGGAACATCAGAAGAACGTCTGATTTCACGAGTTACACCATAACCATCCATTTTTGGCATCATTACATCTAATACTACTAAATCAGGATTATATTTGTTAAAAGCTGCAACTGCTTCTTCACCATCTTGTGCAGTGTAAACATCATAACCTGCCATTTTAAGACGAGTTTCTAAGATACGTCTGATACTAGCTTCATCATCAGCTAGAAGGATACGTTGACGGTCTTCTGTCTCACTTGGCATTTCCATATTTTCTGTCATAGTCTTTTCCTTACTTACTTTACAAAATTATACAATAGTTCACAAACACTGAAAAATATTACGATTTATTTATTTTTCTATAGTTTTATAACATTATGTTACACTAATTTACACAAAATTGCAAGCACATGTTTGAGAAATTCTATAATTTAGACTCTAAAATTTGTTTAAATTTTTCTAAATCCTCTCTAGTATCAATTCCTACAGGTACAAAGTCTACAACAGAAGTTTTTATCTTCATTCCGTTTTCCAAAGCTCTAAGCTGTTCAAGGCTTTCTGTACGCTCTAGCGGTGTTTGAGCTAAAGTCGTCATAGCCTCTAACGCTTTTCTTTTGTATCCATAAATTCCCAAATGCCCATAGAATGTGGCAATGCCTGAATTCCTTTCATAAGGAATTTTTGAACGAGAAAAGTATAATGCAAAACCATTTCTATCCGTTACACACTTGACAAGATTAGGATTATTAATTTCTTCTTCATTTGTCAAGACTCTGATTAAAGTTGAAATATCTGCATTATCATCTTCTTTAACATTACGAATAACATCATCGATACTTTCTGGCTTAATTAAAGGTTCATCCCCTTGTAAATTGCAAATATAAGAAATTTCAGGATGACGAGAAACAACTTCCATAATTCTATCAGAACCGCATTTATGCTCAACTGACGTCATTTCTACTTCACCACCAAAAGATTTCACTTCATCATAAATTCGCTTGTCATCAGTTGCAACAATAATAATATCAGCAAGTTTAGCCTGTTGAGCTTTTTCATAAACCCAATGTATAACAGATTTTCCCATAACTTTCAACAACGGTTTTCCTTCTAGTCTTGATGAACCGTACCTTGCAGGTATAATTATTGCTGTTTTTGACATTATTTTCTCCTTATTTAATCAACTCTTTTTACCACAAATGAAGTCCATTGGTCTTGTGGAATTTCCTCAACCAACTCTAAACCTTCTTTTTGATATGCGTCTATAACCATCTGCTTTTTCTCATCCAAAATTCCACTAAGGGACATCAATGCACCTGTTTTCATAAGATTTTTCAAATCGCCCATAATTTCAGCAAGAACAAAATGTAAAATATTTGCGCAAACAAAATCAAATTTATCGTGAACTTTATCCGCCGTACCCAATTCAAACTCACATTCAACACCATTTTTCTTGGCATTTTCTTTAGCAACTTCTATTACAGTATCATCATTATCACAACCATAAACATAAGATGCGCCGAGTTTTTTTGCTAAAATTGACAATATTCCTGACCCCATACCAATATCAGCTACTCTATCTCCTTTTTTCATATATTTTTCAAGAGCTTTCATACATAATTGAGTAGTTTGATGAGTTCCTGTACCAAAGGCACACCCAGGTTCTAGTTTGATAATAACTTCATCATCTTTTGGTTGATATTCAATCCAATCAGGTACAACTGCGATTTTATTAGTAACATGAGTTACATCCCACTGTTCTTTCCATTTTTTTGACCAATCTTCAGTTTCTTTTTCTTCTAGTTCAAACTCCCAAGAACCTAACTCATCCTCACTCAAACCGCGAGACAGAAATTCTTGTCGATGCAAATCCAAAACATTTTCTACATCATATTTCAAATCTTCGTAAGAATCCCCATATTCGTTTCGCAAAAAGATTTTCAAAGTTCCTTCGGTTGTCGAAATCATTTCCAAGTCTTTGTATGCTTCTTCTGCCAAAACAATACCTTCGCAATCAAAATTTTCAAAGAAAATTTCAGAAATTAAATCTTCCATATCCGGATTTATTTGCAATCTTAACTCGTAATATTTACTATCCATAACTATTCCTTATAAAGTTGAGTCGGAATAAACAAACAAATTCATCCCGACACCAACATTTTCTACTTTTATTTTCTAAACCTAACCTTCAAGAAATGCACCCATTTTTCTAAATTTGTCGTATCTTTGATTTCTCAAAGCTTCAGCATCCATGCCAGACAAATCATCCAATGCACTCAAAATAGTCTTTTTCATTTCTGTGGCAATAGCATCATAATCTGTATGAGCACCTCTTACAGGCTCTTTAATTGCTCCATCAATAATACCAAATTTCAACAAGTGTGGAGCTGTGATTTTTAAAGCAGTTGCTGCCTCTAAATTTTTAGATGCATCTCTCCACAAAATTGAAGCACAACCTTCAGGCGAAATTACAGTATAATATGCATGTTCAAGCATATAAACCTTGTTTGCTACAGCCAAACCTAAAGCACCGCCGGAACAGCCTTCTCCTGAGATAATAGCAATAACAGGAACACCAAGCTTTTGCATTTCTCTAAGGTTTGTCGCAATAGCTGCACCTTGTGCATGTTCTTCTGCACTAATTCCTGGATAAGCTCCAGGAGTATCAATAATTGTTACTATCGGAATATTAAACTTATTTGCATGTTTAAATAGTCTCAAAGCCTTCCTGTAACCTTCCGGTTGTGGCATACCAAAGTTATATTCCAAATTTTCTTTAGTTGATTTACCTTTCATAGTACCGATAATCATAACAGGTTTACCATCAATTTTTGCCAAACCGCCCATAATAGCTCTGTCATCAGTACCTACACGGTCACCATGCATTTCAATAAAATCTGTACAAATATGATTAACGTAATCCATAAAGTTTGGACGTTCAGGATGACGTGCAATCTGCATTTTTTGTGTTGGGTCAAGATTTGCAAACAACTCTTTCTTAAAATCTTCTGCCTCTTGTTCCAAATTCTCTATATCTTTATCTAAATCCATGCCGGACTCCAAACTCATTTTTTTTAATTCCTCAATTTTTTCTTGAATTTCAATAATAGGTTTTTCAAAATCCAAAATTGCTGCCATAACTTACTCCTTATTCGTGCATAGCCAAGATATTTGACAATGTGGCACGTAAATCTTTACGAGAAGACACAACGTCAACTTGACCATACTTCATTAAATATTCTGCTGTCTGGAAGTCAGACGGCAGCTTCTGTCTGATTGTTTGTTCAATAACACGACGTCCTGCAAAACCTACTCTTGCACCTTGCTCGGCAACAATAATATCGCCAAGAGTACCAAAACTTGCAGTAACACCGCCAAATGTTGGGTCTGTAATTAAGTTAATATATAACAAACCGGCTTCATCAAGTCTGGCACAAGCACAAGAGGTTTTTGCCATTTGCATCAAACTTAATGCACTTTCTTGCATACGTGCTCCACCTGATGATGTAATACATAACACAGGAAGTCTTTGTTCTATAGCTTTTTCCATAATTCTTGTAACTTTTTCGCCAACAACAGAACCCATTGAACCGCCCATAAAATCAAAATCCATAACGGCCGTTGCAACCTTGTGACCTTCAATAGTTGCAAGACCTGTAACTACAGCATCATCTAGACCTGTCTTTTTCTGTGCAGCAGCTAACCTGTCTTTATAAGACTCAGTATCAAAAAATTCCAACGGATCAGTCGGCTTGATATCAGCAAACATCTCTTCAAAAGAACCTTCGTCAAAAAGTTGTTTAATCCTTGTCCTTGCATTAACTCTGAAGTGATAATCACATACAGGACAAACCATTTGATTATCCTCAATATCTTTTTTCAATAATTGCGCATCACAGTGAACACACTTTGTCCACAAGTCTGGATTCGCTTCTATTTCAACTCTAGCTTCTAGAGCTCTTCTCTGAATTTGAGCTTCTTTACGCTTTTCAAACCAATCTTGAACTGTCATATATTTTACCTTTATATCCCTACTGATAAGAAAATAAATTCCAAATCAACAACCCCATTATACACAAAAAATCAATCTTGGCAAAAATGGATTAAGATTGTTACATTCTAAATATTGAAAAAGGCAGCTCAGGTGGCAAGATGTCAAGAAGGCAGGCTGAAATAAATCAATCCTTCTTAATATTTGTATCCCTATAATGTTTTCGAATTTGCTCAGTCAAATCGCCTGAAATCTTTATATTTTGCAATGACATATGATACTTTCGTAAATTCGCAATATTTTCAGACTCATCCAATAAATTTCGAGAAGGTTCAACCTTTACCGTATCTTTTACTTTTTCAAACTCTGTTTTTGCTTGTTTAGAAATAATTCTTGCAACAACTTCATCCAAATCACTACCACTTACACCGTACTTTGAGGCAATTTCGGCAACAGTTTTTCCTTGAGGAAAGGTATATAACCAATTTACAGATAACCTGTCGCCTTGACCTACATGCGTTATTCCTTTTTGGTGAGGAGTGTACATAATGTCTTTTTTAAACGGACTATGCCCTAACCCAACAGCATGCCCAATTTCATGCAGAATAGTATGATAAACTTCCCCTTCATCCATATAATCAGCATGAACAAGCCCCTCGGTCAAACCAATAGAAACTTCTGCACTATATAGCTGGTTTGCTCTGTTATATTGAAAATAACAACAGCCAAGAGCCTCTCTTTCTACCCTTTTCCAATCAATATTAACATTTGATTGTAACAAAGAATCAACAATTACAAATGAAACTTTACCATTTGAAACCTTGTGCCATTCATCCAGAGCCTGTTTTACATAAGCCCTGTATTTCGCATCCTGACCTTGTTTTGAGTAAAATTTCATTGGAGCAATATAGACTTTCAGAGGCATCATAGTCCACCTTATAAGCCTGCCATTTTTAACGGATTCTTGTAAATAGGTTTTCTTCTCCATATTTTTATTGTATAATAAACCTTGCGATAAGAAAAGTAAGAGCAAAGGTATTATACAGACTAAGGAGAAAAACACATGGGTATGAATTTAATGAACATTATGAAACAAGTTCAAAACGCTCAAAAAAGAGCTGAAACAGCACAAAAAGAACTTGCAGCACTAGAAATTACAGGAGAATCAGCTGGTGGTTCTGTTAAAGTAACTTGCGACGGTCAAGGCAAATTCAAATCAATTAAAATTGCAGCAGAAGCTATCAATCCAGAAAATCCTTCTGCAGTAGATTCTGATACTATTGAAATGTTGGAAGACGTAATTTCTGCAGCTATCAAACAAGCTAACGATAAAGCATCTAAAGAAATGGCTGCAAAAATGAAACAAATCACAGGTGGCATCAGTATTCCGGGATTGTCACTATAATGATATATCCAAAGGCAATAGCAGCACTTATAGAGCAATTTCAAAAATTTCCGTCAGTTGGACCGAAATCTGCTCAACGTATGGCTTTCCATTTACTTAGGATGCCTATGGCTGATGTTGAAAATTTTGCCAAAGCAGTAATTGAAGCAAAACGCAACACTCATACTTGCGAAGTTTGCTTCAATTTGTCTGCTCAAAGTCCTTGCGAAATCTGTTCATCTACTCAACGCGACCATTCTGTTATTTGCGTTGTTTCTGAAACAAAAGATTTGATTGCAATCGAAAAAACAAATGAATTTAAAGGACTTTACCACGTATTACAAGGATTAATTTCCCCAATTGACGGAATAGGAGCAGAAGATATCCGAATAAAAGAACTATTAAACAGATTAACAAATGATGAAGTTAAAGAAATCATTTTGGCATTAAGCCCATCTGTTGAAGGAGAAGCTACAAGCCTTTACCTTACAAAATTGATAAAACCGTTTGGTATAAAAGTTTCGCGCATTGCATTTGGTTTACCTGTTGGTGCGGATTTGGAATACGCAGATGAAATGACCATAGCTAAGGCAATTGAAGGTCGAAGAGAAATCTAAGTAGATAAAATTGCTATGCATACAAAAAGAAAACCTGATTTCAAATGAAATCAGGGATAAAATTTGTAGGGGAAAAATTAAATTGGAGTTAAAAACTTATGCTATATGCAACAATTGTTTATTGTATGCTGCAATAAAATTCATTTGCTGGAATAACAATTCTGACTTATCTACAAACGGTTGAGGTGTAACTGCAACAGTTGTTGTCACTTGGTCTTTATAGATATCTTGTAATTTTTTGTCAATCTTTTTCAAATTCTTTAAAGCCATAATCGTTATCTCTCTTTTCTTATTTGTTATTCATTTCTTACATATATATAAAGTATATACTTTTTATCTAATTTCAGTTTTACTATTATCTGTTACATTTCGTTACATTTAGTATAAATTTGAAAGATATTAGCAAATAATAAGATTGTAATGTTTTTATATACTTGTAAGGGAAAAAGGGAATACCATGTCTGAACAAATTAACGGTTTAAATATACCAAGCTTGCAAGTAAAACCAGTAAATTTTCAACAAGGTCAATCACCTGCATTGCAAGGGATTACACCTAGCGTTGAAGCTGAAAACATAAAAAAATCTGTAGATAATTCATATCTTGCAAATAGAGTAAAAGCATCTGAAGATGCAGACCCAAGAGCCAAAGCTGCATTAACAGCGGCATCATGGTACGGAATATCTCAAGGTATGGATTACTTTAACAAAAAAAGCAATGGTGAATACCTTAAATCAATTCCGGGCAGACTAGGTAATTTAGGCGACAAATTTGCTACAAAAACTTGGCTTGGACGTAAAATTGAAGCCGGATTACACATTATTGACAAAAAGACAGCTCAATGGGCAACAAAAAGCCAATTTTGGAATACTATAAGAAACTTCTCAACACAAGCCGATTGGAAATGGGTTAGAGGTCAAGGTCAGGGTACAAAAATGTACATCTCGACTGAAGGAAAACACATTTTTGAAGAATTTCTAACTCCTATTACCAAAGGCTCAACTAACGTTCAAAAATTAGAACAATATGGAATATCTCAAAAAGAAATTAATGCTTTTGCAAAAAGATTAGCTGGTAAAACTTCAAAAATAAAAGCTCTAGCTTTGCAGAAGAAAGAATTAGCAATTTTAGGTGCAGATTCTAAAGTAGTTGAAAGAATCGCAAAACATCCAAAAGGACTTAAAAACCTTCAAAAATATGCTGAATATTTAAAAATAAAAGCAATGGGATTCAGTGGTCACAAGGAATTTAACAAATTCTTAAAAGACTTTGAAACCAACCCTGAAAAAGTCCTTGAAACACTTGAAAAGATAACAAAAAATAAAAAGATGTCAGAATGGGGTGCATCAATTTGGCGTAAACAAGGTGGAGTTTGCGCAAAAATTGGCAACAACATGGTTGGCAGATTTGTAAAATTCAAAGAAGTCTTAAATAGATATTTGGCAACGTTTGGTAAAGGTAACCACACAAAAATCGGTAAATCTTTGCCTAAAGGCTTGAGTTGGTTAGTTGAAGGCGCAACCAACAGATGGGCAGGTGGCAAATTAGGTGCTGCACTTCAGGCAACTTTCCTTGCTGATATGTTGTATCACACAATTACCGCTCCAAAAGGTGAAAAAACTAAAACATTTGCTGAAAGATTTGTAAACGATTTAACATACTTTATCGCTTTACCTATCGGCTATATTGCAATGCACAAACTTGGCGGTTTCAAATATGCAGGACTAAAAGACCAAAAAGCCATTGACGCATTTAGAAAAGCTCGCGAAGCATTCAATAAACGAGTTGCCAAAGGTTTCTATAAAAACAAGGAATCTTATAATACAGCTTACAAAGCTTTGATGAATAAACTTGGTTACAAGAACATCAAAAATCCATTTGTAAAAATATTAAACAGAATTGGTAGATTTATCAATATCGGTAACGAAAGAATTGCGTCATACAAATCTCCAAACAAATTAAATATGAATTTATTCAGAAAAATTGCAAACGGCAATATCCTTGGTATTCCAATGAGAATTGCAATTCCATTGATGGTAATTTCACCATTTTTGGCAAAAACTGCAACAAAAACAATGCATGCAATCTTTGGCAAACCAACAAAATCAGTTCTTGATGAAGACAAAGAAGAAGAACAACCAAAAACCCAAGAAACAGTAAAACCTCAAGCTACCCCTCAACAACAAGTAGCTAAGACGATTGCAACAAATGCAGCAGCTCAAAAAGTCGGTGATACAAACTTAATTAGAAGAACAACAGGAAATGCAACAAATCCGTCTTTAAACAAACCAGCTAGAACATATATTCCATCACCGGAGCCTGTTGTTTTGAATAAACCAGAAACAAAACAAACAAATGGAACTAAGCCTAATTTCAACGGAAACAATACAGAAAGCGACACTAATTTAATCAGAAATGCTGCAAAAGGTAACACCACAACTCAGCAAACTGAAAAAAAAGAAAATCAAGAATTAGAGCCAAAAAGAACATATATTCCATCACCACAAGGAATGGTTCCAAAAGCACCTGACACAAGTGCTGCAGACAAAGCACTAGCAGATGCTGATGCTGCCGAAAAATTTGTAAACGAAACTTTGGCTAAGATTAATGGTTAGGTTGAATAGACATTGATTCAGAATAACACTAAACTTTTGTCATTCTGAAAGGATTAAAAATCTTGCCAACATGCTTGGCTTAGATTTTATCCTATTCAATTTACAGGTGGGCTAGTGAGCCCACCCTACTAACTGAAACAAGTTCAGAGTCTCTATTGCTACAAATTCAACATAAGACTAACATTCTGCAACTTTCTACTTGACGAAAAAAGATAATACGTTTAAAATAAAAAGTACCCTATATAGGCGTTAATTTTGTTCCTACATTTACATAAATAGGGAGAGTCAACTCCGCGATGTTTGAAGTATACCCACCGATAAATTATCGCCAGTGGGAAACGGATGAATCAGGGTTCTCACCCACCTGCGAGCTCAAGCAGGTAACAAAATCCGCTTATATGGGGTTTTATATTTAACAGAAATTAAACATCAACTCTTGATAAATTGCATAAGCCCTCCAAACATGATATAATTCCATCAAGGAAGGATTTATGATGCAAAAAATTTCGGCACTAATACTCTCTGATGAATATTCAACAAATGAAGTTCTAAAACTTTTTGTTAGCGAATTTGACAACATTAACCTGATAGATTGTCCAGCGCAACCTGAATTAATATTGGCAACATTAACGGAAATGCAGAATAAATCAATATTTTTAGTCGATTTATCTAATAACAAACAAGAAAAATTGGATTTAATATTAAAAGTATCTCAACAGTGTCCAAATTGTAAAGTTCTAGCCCTTTCTGATAATCCGACAGTTGATTTAATTATCAGGATTATGCGTGCCGGAGCAAAGGAATTTGTTCCAATTCCAATATTAAAAAATGAATTTTTTGACTCATTAAACAAAATTATTTCTCAATTTGAAGAGCCAAAGAAAAATAACAAATGCAAAATTATTTCTGTATTTTCGAACAAGGGCGGAATCGGAAAAACTTCTCTTGCGACAAATTTGGCACTTGAATTATCGAAAATTACAAAAGAAAGTGTTGCTCTCATTGATATGAACTTTCAAATGGGTGATATCACGACATTTTTGGATCTAAAACCGTCTTTTAATATTTCCTATATGCTTGAAAATATTGACAAAATCAACGAAACATTTTTACTCAGCACTTTGGAAAAATACAAAAATTCAAGCTTGTATATTTTGGCAGACCCACCTTATTTTAAGCAAGCTGACAACATTCAGCCAAAACAAATTACCAAACTTTTCAACACACTTAAAGAAACATTTTCTTATATCATTGTTGACGCTGAAGCAAGTTTTGACGGCAAAAATATTGCGGCACTGGATAATTCAGACTTAATATTGTTAGTTACAGTTGCGAATATTCCTGCACTACGCAACACTCAACGTTGCTTGGAACTATTTGAAAAACTGGGATATGACAAAAACAAAACTCAAATTGTCGTAAATCGTTATATGGAAAATGACGAAATCAAAGAAGATGATGTTGAAAAAGTTTTATCAAAATCAGTATATTGGAAGATTCCAAACAATTATTTTGCACTTATGACCGCGATAAACAAAGGTGTTCCGGTAAGTTCAATCAACGCAAATACAAATATTGCACAAAGTTACAGAGATTTAGCTCAGCATATTTCTGATAATTTGTATAAACAAAATTTAGTAAAAAAATTTGAAAATATATTTAATCAGTAGAGGAAACAAATGGGATTAGCAGAACGATTTAAAAACAGACTTGATAATAGGGATATTTTTACCAAAACAAATATTGAAAAACAATTCAAAGAACATGATATTGAATTTATATCAAAACCAATCACTCACGAAACAAATATTCAACAAAAAGAAATACATTTAGGCTTAAAGTCTGAACCGATTATTGAACTATCTACAGATATTAAAAGTAACAAATTTGAAGATTTGGAAGATGAAATTATAAATAAAATCCGAAAAACTCCATATTGGGAAGATTTTTCAACTAATCAAAAAGAAAAAATGATAAGTTCATATTTTGATGCAAGAATACAAAAGAATAAATATTCTAAAATCGTATATTCAGAAAACGACAAAATACAATTTGTTGAAAATATTTTAACTTTATCAAATAACAGATAAGTTTTATATAACAAAGATGCGGAGTCTTCGACTCCGCATCTTTGTTTCTCTATTCCTGAACTTCCGAATTTTTTTGTTCTTCAATTAGATTTTTATAAACTTCTACATAATTTTCAGTAGCCGCAAATCCAACAAGAGAACCGCCATAAATTTGAAGTATTGATGAAATACTTGTTATAAATATCAGCAAAATCAATACCAACGGTTGATATTCTATTTTGTCAGCATTATCCGGTGAAAACATTATTGCTGTTGCAGTGATTAAAACACTTGCTACAACTAAAGAACCTGACAACAGGCCTGACACCATATTTACCAAAAATGTAGCTAAAATAAACTTCAATGCTACTGTAATGGTTTCTTTAAATGATTTTTTCATATAGCCAAAAATTGTAAATGGATTAAAATACTCTGCTCTATATGTTTCATCTTTTGCAAATCCGATAAAAACATAACTTACAAATGGTGCAAAGAAGATACATATCGCCATTAAGATTAAAAGCTCAACAAAAACTGTCAAGATAACTAATATTGTACCCAAAACAGGAGATGCTCCACTTATGCTAAATGTAAAAACAAGCGCAAAAGGTACAACTAGTATCACTAGGAACAATATTGCAAAATACAACCCCCATGTTAGATACAACGGAAATAGTTTCAAACCTTTATTAAACATATCCAAATTGAACATAGGAAATCCTAAAACGTTATCCAATCTTTCTTTTATAAACTTTAGAGAATACCCTAGCGTAAAGATAGCCGGAACAATTGCAATCAAACCAACGATTGCTGCGACAATAAGCAATGTAATTATAACAGTTTTTGGAGTATCTTTATCAATATACGATACTATACTACCTGCAATAGCAGGCAACACCAATAATAGTACATAATACAAATGGCGTTTAAACGGATTTTCACATTTAAACAAGTTTTTAAAACTTTTGAGAACTCTATCCATAACACAACCTTTCAATTTTCATTACACTAATAACGAATATACTCTTTCACATACTTAGGGAAAGAAAATAAATACCTAAAAAAGACAAAAATATTCATATATACAATACCTCGCTGAGTATTATAACGGCAATATTACAAAAAACTTTAATCTAAAATCAATAAAAGTAACAAAAAGTTACAAGAATATAAAATTTGTACTAAAATATTGGTATGGAACATCGAGAATTTAAAATTTGTTCAAAATACAAACCATCCGGAGACCAACCCAAAGCAATCGAGCAACTAACAGAAGGATTACTAAAAGGTTATGACACCCAAACATTGCTCGGTATAACTGGCTCTGGTAAAACATTTACTATCGCAAATGTTATTGAAAAAATCCAAAAGCCAACACTTATTATTGCTCACAACAAAACACTTGCGGCACAATTGTACAACGAATTTAAAGAACTTTTTCCAAATAACGCAGTAGAATATTTTATCAGTTATTACGATTACTACCAACCGGAGGCATACATTCCTAGAACGGATACTTATATTGAAAAATCATCTTCAATTAACGAAGAAATCGATAGACTTCGCCACAATACAACACGCAGCCTTTATGAAAGAGATGATGTTATTGTAATATCATCTGTCAGCTGTATATACGGATTGGGATTGCCTGAAAACTATTTCAAAGGTTCAACGGAAATCAAAGTCGGTGATGAAATTGACCGAGACGACCTATTAAAATATTTTGTCAGTGTAAGATATGAAAGAAACGATTTAGAGCTAAAATGTTCAACATTTAGAGTGCGTGGAGATATTGTTGAACTTATGCCTGCCTATGAAAAAATTATCACAAGATTTTACTTCTTTGGGGATGAAGTTGAAAAAATTGTAAAAATCGATAATGTATCAGGCGAAATCATTGAAACACCACAATCTGTAGTAATATATCCAGCCGTACACTATTTGTCAGATGATGAAAATATTGATGAAACAGTTGATTTAATTAGGCAAGAATTACAACAACGTTTAGTTGAACTAAACAATGAAAATAAACTTATTGAAGCCCAAAGACTTGAACAACGAGTTAAATACGATATTGAAATGATGAAAGAAATGGGTTACTGCACAGGGATTGAAAATTATTCTCGAATAATTGAGCGTAGACCTTCGGGCTCTGCCCCTGCAACATTGCTAGACTATTTTCCACAAGATTTTTTAACAGTTGTTGATGAATCTCACGTTACATTACCACAAATCAAAGGTATGAGCCATGGTGATGCTGCAAGAAAAAAAGTACTAGTCGATTATGGTTTTAGATTGCCTTGCGCTAAAGACAACCGCCCACTAACAAATGAAGAATTTTATGCAAAAGTCGGACAAAAAATCTACATTTCAGCAACTCCTGCAGAGTTTGAAAAACAAACATCAGAGCAAATAGTAGAACAAATTATCAGACCGACAGGTCTTCTCGACCCTAAAATTTCAGTTCGACCTATTGATACTCAAATCCAAGACCTTAAAGCAGAAATCAAAAAACGAGCTGAAAAAGATGAACGAATATTAATTACAACACTAACAAAACGAATGGCAGAAGATTTAACAGACTATTTCGTTCAAGAAGGTATACGCGTAAGATATTTACATAGTGAAGTGAAATCTATTGAACGTGTCGAAATTTTAAGAGACCTTCGACTTGGAGAATTTGACGTACTGATTGGTGTAAACCTGCTTAGAGAAGGATTAGATATTCCGGAAGTCTCACTCGTTGCAATTATGGATGCTGATAAAGAAGGATTTTTGCGTTCTGAAACAAGTCTCATACAGACAATCGGACGTGCAGCAAGAAACGCTTGCGGTGAGGTTATCATGTACGCGGATAAAATTACGGATTCAATGGCGAACGCTATAAAGGAAACAAAACGACGCAGAAATTTACAAATTGCGCACAACCAAAAATATGGAATAATTCCGCAAACTATCAAGAAACCAATTGAAAATAATTTACTATCACTTGTGGCAAGCTATCGAGACCTAGAAGATATTGTGGCAGAAGAAATGATAGATATGGGCATCGAGAAAAAAGATTTGCCAAAACTTATTGATAAACTTGAAAAGGATATGCACAAAGCGGCAAAAATTCTTGATTTTGAACGAGCTGCACAAATCCGTGACCAACTAAAAAAACTGCGAGAAATGAAAGACTAAACTAAAAGAAGGTCAGCCTAGGAAAGCTGACCTTCTTCTAATTATAAACAATTTATTTTCTATAAATATTCTATATCACCCATTTTGACGTTCTGCAGATTCAGTAATTAAATTGATTTGAACATTATCATCATATTCTTCATTGCTGCCTTTGATGTGCTCATAAGATGCTTGCGCCAAATAATTTGCAAGAATTGAAATATTCACAACAAACACCGCACTACAATAAGCTACAAAGCCCCAATGAGTGAACGGTAATTGAAAATACCAGAACAAATAAGCAACAGGACCAACCAAAACCAAATTAGCAATAGCTAATTGTGGTAAGAAGAATAATAAACTTACCAATACATCAATACAAGATTCACCAATAACTTTATAATTAAAACCCTGAACAATATTTAAATATTTAGCAAAAGACAAATAAGAAGTTATAACAATTGAACCTAATATTGACCATACAATAATCGCAAAAATCAGCGGAACATGAGGAGCTTCAATAGGTATAGTAACTTTTGTTACCAATAAATGACCAATAAAGCCATAAACCAATAAATTAGGAATCATAACTACACAACTCTTTAGAATCGCTATTCCGAGTTGAATAGGATTAAGTGTCAAAATTTCTCGTTTGTTTCGTCTTACATTATTTATACCCTGAGTCAGCAGTCCCAAAAGGAGCACCCCGAAGATACCACCCCAGAAAGTGAACATCGACATCTTTCCTACAATAAACAAGTTTACAACAAAATAAACAGGTATTGCATACACAACCAATTTGACATAAGCCAAATCTTCACTTAGTGCTTCATTAAATGCGTCTACGACAGATGCCATACAAGAACCCTCCTTTTTTGGTACTGCATACAGGTGTATTTAACTAACATTTAGAGTATAAACTAGCCTTGGATTAAACGCTTCAACTCTGCAGGTTTTGAAGATTTTGCCAAAGCATCCTCAATTGTAACCAAACCTTTTTTGAATAACTCAGCAAGAGCAGCTTCAAGAGTTTGCATACCTGCACCAGAACTTGTTTGAATAGTTGAATAAATTTGAGCTGCTTTAGCTTCACGAATAAGGTTAGCTACAGCAGGTGTAACAACCATAATTTCTTGAGCCATAATACGACCTTTTCGTGTTCCGTCAGGTTGACGTTTTGGCAACAAAGTTTGTGAAAATACAGCAACTAATGAGTTAGCTAACTGTACACGAATTTGCTGTTGTTGACCTTCTGGGAATACGTCGATGATACGGTCAATAGTTTGTGATGCTGAAGATGTGTGAAGTGTTCCAAATACCAAGTGACCAGTTTCTGCCGCTGTTAGAGCTAACGCGATAGTTTCGTGGTCACGCATTTCACCTACCAGAATAATATCTGGGTCTTCACGAAGTGCGGATTTCAAAGCATTTGCAAACGACCTTGTATCCATACCCAACTCACGCTGGTGAATAACTGAAACTTTTGAAGTGTGAACAAATTCGACTGGGTCTTCAATTGTCAAAATGTGTTCAGCTCTTGTTCTATTAATGTAGTCAATCATTGCAGCTAATGTTGTTGATTTACCTGAACCTGTAGGTCCTGTTACCAAAACTAGACCACGCGGCTTTTCAGCAATCTGCGTAACAATCGGTGGCATTCCAAGTTCTTCCAACTGTGGAGCAGTTGTTGCAATTGTACGGAATGCAGCTGCATAACAACCTTTATCCTTGTAGAAGTTAACCCTGAAACGACCGATGTTTTCAACACCGTAAGAAAAGTCCAATTCCCATTCTTGTTCAAGGTGTCTTCTTTGTTCATTTGACATCATTGGGAACAATAAATTTTCAACACCTTCAGGAGTAAGCGGGTCGTAATCAAGTCTAACCAACTTACCGTCAATACGTGCAATTGGCGGCAACTTGTTTGAAATGTGCAAGTCTGAGCCGCCTTTGTCTACTAATTCTTTCAATAAATCTTCAATAATCATAACTTATACCACCATTATTCTGTAAAATTCATAATTGCGTCATTTTCTTTTGAGGCAAGCTCAATTAACAAATAAGTCATGTAAGCCCCCAATGCAACAGCCTTAGGGTCAAGATTTGTTTTATTTGCTGCCTCAATAATTGCTGTATTAATTTCAGGATTTTCGTCCTTTATATAATGAATCATCTTTTTTCGCCAAGCAGGCATATCTTCAAAAATTTCATTAAATGCTGTAGTTGCAATATCTTCGGATATAACAGGTAACATAATCAAATAACCCTTCAAAATTAATACATACGATATATTCATTATACACTAAATTTCAAGGTCTGTCCATATTTCAATAAAAATCCTATGTTTGAAGTATAATTTTTATATGAAATTAACTCAGCTAAAGCTCACAAATTACCGAAATTGTACCGATTTAAAGATTGATTTTGACAAATCAAAAATATTAATAATTGGAAAAAATGCACAAGGTAAAACAAACATACTTGAAAGTATTTATTTTTTGTCAGGATTAAAATCTCCGCGCACTTCAAATAACACCGAGCTTATAAATTTTGGCAGTGAATATTTCAAAATAGAGGCAGAAGTTATAAAATCAAATACAAACATTGATTTATATTATGTCTACAACACCGAAAAAAAACGTGAAGTAAAAGTTAATCGCGTAAAATCTACTATAAAAGATTTTAAATCCGTTTTAAAAACAGTTTTATTTTCCACCTCTGACCTTTTATTATTAAGAGGGACACCGCAAGATAGAAGAAATTGGCTTGAT
>OQVZ01000179.1_pt1 | contig 23303 bp, 19 predicted proteins | sample 1691571 | NCBI WGS metagenome assembly OQVZ01 (sample SAMN03418261, study PRJEB22391) | human gut metagenome | biome: human-gut; feature: organic feature; material: feces | host: Homo sapiens | place: Tanzania | collected 2013-01
AAGAGACTTCCTCATCGCAGTGAACTATAACCTCAACTCCACATCAACACGCCGTGCCAATGCCATCGCCTTCGACGTGAGGGAGAAGGGAAGGCCGGTACGCGAGGGCAATCCTATCACAGGAAAGAAGAAGCTCGACGAGAACGGCAAGGTAATCATGAAGCCCGGCACCCTGAAGGGAACAAAGGCCATCGGATGGTATATCGACGAAGGTGAAAGACCGGAGAATCCGTTGGATTTCCGGGGCTATACAGAAAAAGTTGAAGTTTTAAGAGAAAAGACCGGGCTTGATGAAGCGGTTGTTACAGGAAAAGCAACAATCTGTGGACAGCCGGTCGTGATCGGAGTCTGTGACGGAAGATTTATGATGGCCAGTATGGGACATGCGGTAGGAGAAAAGATTACCCGTGCGGTCGAGCGTGCAACAGAGGAGAGACTTCCTGTTGTTCTTTTTACCTGTTCCGGAGGTGCACGTATGCAGGAGGGAATCATTTCCCTGATGCAGATGGCAAAGACTTCAGCAGCACTGAAACGTCATAGTGACGCGGGACTACTTTATGTACCGGTTTTGACTGATCCAACGACTGGTGGAGTGACAGCAAGTTTTGCGATGCTTGGAGATATCATTCTTGCAGAACCGGGAGCACTGATCGGATTCGCCGGTCCGCGTGTGATCGAGCAGACGATCGGACAGAAATTGCCGGAAGGATTCCAGAGAGCAGAATTTCTTCTTGAGCATGGATTTGTTGACCGGATCGTAACCAGGGATGAGATGAAGGAAGTACTGGGACAGATTCTGAAAATGCATACGGTTACAAATGAGAAGAAAGAAGAATATCCGGAAAAGAAAAAAGAGAACAGAAAAAATATCTCTGCAGTAAAAGAAAACGTATCAGCCTGGGAGCGTGTCTTGAAATCCAGGGAAAAAGAACGCCCGGTCGGTAAGGATTATATTGACAGACTGTTTACAGATTTTGTAGAATTACATGGAGACAGATACTATAAAGATGATCCGGCGGTAGCAGGCGGAATTGCATATTTTCATGGAAAAGCAGTTACTGTGATTGCCCAGTGCAAAGGAAAGACAACGAAAGAGAATCTGGAACGGAATTTTGCAATGCCGTCTCCGGAAGGTTACAGAAAAGCACTGCGTCTGATGAAACAGGCAGAAAAGTTCCATCGTCCGGTCATCTGTTTTGTAGATACTCCGGGGGCTTTCTGCGGAATGGAGGCAGAAGAGCGTGGACAGGGCGAGGCAATTGCCCGGAATCTGTATGAGATGTCAGCTTTGAAAGTGCCGATTCTTTCAATTGTAATTGGAGAAGGTGGAAGCGGCGGTGCGCTTGCACTTGCAGTTGCAGATGAAGTGTGGATGATGGAGAATGCAGTGTATTCAGTACTTTCACCGGAAGGATTCGCAAGCATCTTGTGGAAAGACAGCAAGAGAGCGTCAGAGGCGGCAGGGGTGATGCGTCTGACAGCAGCAGATCTTAAGGAACTTAAGGTGATTGAAGAGGTGATTCAGGAACCGGAAGTATACCAGGAAGATACGATGGATCCTGTTCTCTGTGAACTGGAAGAGAAGATGGGACATTTCCTTGAGCAATATGGAAGTCTTTCAGAAAAACAACTGACAGATAGAAGATATGACAGATTCCGAAACATGTAAGAGGCAACAATTGTGGCAGTGTCTGAGCAGGTGTAGAAGACCAGAATGAACGTAATCCCGGAAGATCAAATAGAAAAGAACTGTTTGAAAAGATCAGAGAACAGTAGAAGACGAGGAGGAGAAAGGATGGATGCATATAATACCATCAATGACATTCTGGTACATTTATTCAATGAAATCTGGGAGCTGGAGAAAAAAGCAATCATCACAGAGGAATTTAAAGATATTACAAACAACGATATGCATATAATAGAAGCAATCGGTGTTTCAGGAAAGACAACAATGTCTGTCGTGGCAAAGAAGATGAAGATCACGGCAGGGTCTCTGACCACAGCGGTGAATGGGCTGGTAAACAAGAAGTATGTAATGCGTGCCCGCGGTGAAGAGGACCGAAGAGTGGTGTATATCTGGCTGACAGAAAAAGGGGAGAAGGCTTACTATCATCATGAGCAGTTTCACAGAGAGATGACAAATGCTGTGCTGAACAGACTGGATGAAAAAGAGATTCCGGTTCTTATGAAGACATTGGACGGACTTTCGGAATTTTTCAGAGGTTATTCTTCAGAGGAACGATAACACGATAACATGATAATTCTTAAGGAAAATCAAGGAAAATTTGACGTTTTGTTAAAAATGAGTTACAATAATCCGTATCGTGAATAATTTATCATTACGGACAAAAGTCCATGTCATTATTTCGCGTTCAGAATAACATTGTAATGGGTTAGTGCCAATATACTTGGGTGTATATTTTAGGAGGGAAACAAGTATGGTAACAAAGAAGACATCTTCAACAACAAAAGCCGTAAAAGCAGAGGAAACAAAAACAACAACAGCGAAACCGGCAGAGAAAAAAGCTGAAACAGCAACAGTAAAGGCAGAGAAGAAAGAGACAGCAGCTGCGAAAGCAATCGAGACAAAGAAAGACACAACAAAGAAACTTGAGACAAAGGCAGCAGTGCTGGTAGATACACCAGAAGTTCAGGCAGAAGAAGTGAAAGAGACAGTGAAGAAGGCAGCTAAGAAGGTTGCAGCAAAGGCAGAAGATACAGCTGAAAAGGCTGTGAAGACTGTAAAGAAAGCAGCAGCTAAGAAGACCGCAGCCAAGACTACAAAGAAAGCAGAGTTGAAGACAGAATTCTTCCTTCAGTTCTCCGGTAAAGAGTATACAGAGAAAGAGATCCTTAAGAAAGTCAAAGATGTATGGACAAAGGATCTGAAGAACAAAGTCGGAGACATGAAAGACGTTAAGATCTACCTGAAACCGGAAGAGTCAGCAGCATATTATGTTGTTAACGGAGATACAACAGGAAAAATCGATCTGTAAGATATAAATAAAAGATATAAGATCGCTTTCCGGACGTACCGGAAACAGGTTTACTTAAGAAAAGACAGGAAGTCAGACACAGCTGAATGCAGGTGAAGGACGGACCTGTCTTTTTTATAAATACTTCGCGGTGCAGAAGGTAGCGTGCCTTGAAGAGACAGGAATCAGGCAGGAATGGTTCGAGAAAGGAGAATGCAAGATGTACGAGAAAGAGATTGAGCAGCTGCAGTCAATGATTGATGAGAGTAACCGAATCGTGTTTTTCGGAGGAGCCGGTGTATCAACAGAAAGTAATATTCCGGACTTTCGAAGTGCGACAGGGATTTATCATCAGAAGTATAAGTATTCACCGGAACAGGTGGTCAGCCACAGCTTTTTTATGAAATATCCGGAAGCATTCTATGAGTTTTACAAAGAGAAGATGATGATTCTGGATGCAAAGCCAAATGCTGCCCATCTGAAGCTGGCAGAATTGGAACAGGCCGGGAAACTGCAGGCTGTTGTGACACAGAATATTGACGGGCTGCATCAGGCGGCAGGAAGCAGAAACGTTTATGAACTTCATGGAAGTATCCACAGAAATTACTGTATGAAATGTGGTGAATTTTATGATGCAGAATATGTGAAGAATTCAGATGGGATTCCAAGATGCAGCTGTGGCGGTATGATTAAGCCAGACGTGGTACTTTATGAAGAGGGTCTTGACCAGAAGACGATCCAGAGGGCAGTCGAAGCAATTTCATCAGCTGACATGCTGATCATCGGAGGAACTTCCCTTGTTGTTTATCCGGCAGCAGGCTTTATTGATTATTTTCACGGAAAACACCTTGTTGTAATCAATAAATCAGAAACAGCCAGAACTGTCCGTGCAGAACTTGCAATATCAGCTCCAATCGGAGAGATTCTAGGCACGATTCATGTGAGCGGCGAATAAAAATTTTTTTCCGGTAAATACTTCTGAAAAGGAGGTTGCTGTAAGCAGCAGAAAGAAGTATGGGAAGAAAAAAGGAAAAGACGATCAATCTTACGAAACTTGAACCGGAAGAAAAACTGAAGTATGAGATAGCAGAAGAATTAGGCCTTTTAGACCGCGTGATGCAGGATGGATGGAAGTCATTGACATCAAAAGAGACAGGGCGGATTGGCGGAATGGTCACCGGAAGAAGACGAGAGATAAAAAAACAGACAGAGATCACGGATGAAAATGCGAAAGAATAAACAAAAGTAAAATTTTAAATAACACAGATTTTGACAAATAAGGATAAATTTGGTAGAATGGGCAGAATGGGGAGAAATTATTTTGCGTTAAAATTCGCAGAGTTTTTTGGAAAGTGATAACTTTGGTGGCATAAATGACAGAAAAAATTTCAATATTTGATGTGGAGATTTCCTGTATTAAGGCAAAAGAAGCGATGATGCAGGCAATCGAATTCATGAAAGGTGATTCCGTCAATACCATTGAGCTTGTATCGATGGAATCGCTGATGAAAGAACATGAGAATCCGGAGTGGAAAAAAAAGGTTTCCATGCAGGATCTGATCCTCCCGGGAAGTGTAGAGATTCTTGAGGCAGCAAAAGCTGACGATGCAAGATTGCTGCGGGAGACGGATAATAAATTATTCTTAAGAATGTTTTTGAAATATTTACAGAAGAACCATCATAAGATCTATCTTCTGGCAGCAAGTCAGGAGGAACTGGTGAAAGCAGAGGAAGCTCTTGCAAGGTATAATCAGGGAATCCGTGTGGTAGGAGATGCCGTGATCCATCTGGAAGACGGAGAACTGACAGATGCAGACAGGATCCATGGAATAGTGAATGCAGTCAATGGCTCAGAGGCAGATTGTATTTTATCCGTCCTTCCATCGCCGGCGCAGGAAGATTTTATTGAACAGAACCGGGCATTGATCGATACAAGAGTCTGGATTGGCTGTGGATCAGTTTTGATGCGCAGCTTTGACGACAGAAAGATGACAAGCCGGATAAAGAGAATGTTAGTAAAGAAAGTATTTCGCTATAAAGTAGAGAAACAGAATTAGCCTTTGTGAAGAATGCTAAACGATAAAAATGTGAATATTTCATGGATTCGACGAATAAATGCATAAAAAAGATGGATTTCCTCTTTCTTTTTTTGCTGTTTTGCCTTAATATAATATAAGGGTATGTGTACGGATAAATAATGCATACAAAAAGTTTGTGGAATATGCACATGCGTGTTACTACTTACAGTTTGCTGTGATCAGCAATACATCGTACAGAGTGGAGGAAAAAAGGATGATTTCGAATCAGATACTTCAAAACACTATTGAAGGATTAAAGGGAATATCAAGGGTTGACTTTTGTGTACTTGACACAGAGGGCAAGGAACTTGCAGCAACATTTGATATGGCAAAAGATTGTAGGGAAGCGGTTCTTTCTTTTGTTGAATCACCGGCAGACAGCCAGGTGATCCAGGGATGCCAGTTCTTTAAGATCTTTGATGAACAGCGTCTGGAATATGTTTTACTTGCAGATGGCGAGACAGAAGATGTGTATATGCTTGGTAAGATCGCGGCATTTCAGATCCAGAGCCTGCTTGTAGCTTATAAAGAGCGTTTTGACAAGGACAACTTTATCAAAAACCTTCTTTTAGACAACCTTCTTTTGGTAGATATTTACAATCGCGCAAAGAAATTACATATTGACACAGAAGTAAAACGTGTTATCTTTATTATTGAAACATCGCACGAGAAAGACAGTGCTGCACTTGATAATGTGAGAAATCTTCTGGGAGGAAAGTCAAGAGACTTTATCACAGCTGTTGATGAGAAGAATATTATTGTTGTGAAAGAACTCTCAGATAAGGATGGCAATAAGGAACTTGAAAAGATGGCGAAAGAGATGCTGGATACGCTCCAGGCAGAGGGAGGCGACGAGCAGATCCATATTGCATACGGAACCATCGTAAGTGATATCAAGGAAGTATCCAAGTCATACAAAGAGGCGAAGCTTGCACTTGATGTAGGTAAGATCTTCTTTGATGAGAAGGATATTGTTGCTTATACAACACTTGGAATCGGTCGTCTGATCTATCAGCTGCCGCTGCCACTTTGTAAGATGTTTATCAAAGAGATTTTCGAAGCAAAATCTCCGGATGACTTTGATGAAGAGACATTGACAACGATCAATAAGTTCTTTGAGAACAGTCTTAATGTATCAGAGACATCCAGACAGCTCTATATCCACAGAAATACACTGGTATACAGACTGGATAAGCTTCAGAAGAGCACAGGTCTGGATCTGCGTGTGTTTGAGGATGCCATTACTTTCAAGATTGCCTTAATGGTAGTAAAGTATATGAAGTATATGGAGACATTAGAGTACTAGAACCGTAGGAGTATAGATAAGTTTTAGGAGGAACATATGATTGAATTAAGGAATGTGACGAAGGAGTATTCCAAAGGTCACGCAGCCTTGAATGGTGTTTCCGTGAAGATTGAACGCGGAGAGTTCGTATTCATCGTTGGTGACAGTGGATCAGGTAAGTCTACATTGATCAAATTGATCATGAAAGAGTTGAATCCGACCGAGGGTACAATTATCGTCAACGGCCAGAATTTGAACCGTATGAAACACAGAAACATTGCTAAATACAGAAGAGGACTTGGAGTTGTATTCCAGGATTTCCGTCTTCTGAAGGATCGTAATATTTATGAGAATATTGCATTCGCATTGCGCGTGACTGAGACACCGACCCGTGTAATCAAGAAGAAGGTACCGGCAGCTCTGTCACTGGTTGGACTTGCACAGAAGTACAAGTCATTCCCGAAAGAGCTTTCAGGTGGAGAGCAGCAGCGTGTAGCGATTGCAAGAGCAATTGTAAATGAACCTGCCATTCTGCTGGCGGATGAGCCGACAGGAAACCTCGACCCGACAAACTCATGGGAGATCATGAGTCTGTTGAAAGAGGCGAATGAGCGTGGAACAACAGTACTTGTTGTTACACATAACCAGGAGATCGTAAACGAGATGAACGAGCGCGTCATTACTATGAAGCAGGGCGTAATCGTCAGTGATGAGAAAAAAGGTGGGTATATAAATGAGGATTAGTACATTTGGATACGTTGGAAAGCAGGGCGTTAAGAATATCTGGAGAAACAAGATGTTTTCACTCGCATCCATAGCGACGATGTCAGCATGTATTTTCCTGTTTGGATTGTTTTTCTCACTGCTTGTTAACTTCCAGTATATTATTAAAAGTGCAGAAGAAGGTGTTGCAATTACTGTTTTCTTTAATGTGGATGCAACGCAGGAACAGAAGGATGCAATTGGAGAACAGCTTAGATCACGAGATGATGTTTCAGAAGTAAACTATATATCAGCGGATGACGCATGGGAATCATTTCGGAAAGAATATTTTGGAGATAACCCGGAACTTGCAGAAGGTTTCAAAGATGATAACCCGTTGGCAAGTTCAGATAACTATGAAGTTTATATGAAGACTTTAAAAGGGAATAGTAAGGATCTGATCGCAAAGAGTAAATCTCTTTCAGCAACTCAGCAGGATTTGGTTAAGTTTGCGCAGAGCCTTGATGGAGTAAGAGAAGTTAAAAAGTCAGATGTTGTAGCAAATACACTTTCCAGTGTAAATATGCTTGTTGCATATGTTTCAATTGCAATTATCGCAATTCTTCTCGGAGTATCAATCTTCCTGATTAGTAATACAGTAACAACAGGTATTACAGTCAGAAAAGAAGAGATTGCAATTATGAAATATATCGGAGCGAAAGACTTTGTTGTAAGATCACCATTCGTGATCGAAGGTCTGATCATCGGATTATTCGGTGCAGTTATTCCGCTTGCCCTGTTATATTTCCTTTATGACAAGGCTGTAGTATATATTATGGAGAAGTTTAGTATTCTGAAGAATATCATCACATTCCTTCCGGTTGGAAATGTATATATCTATTTGCTGCCGATCGGGCTTGCAATGGGAATTGGAATCGGATTCCTCGGAAGTTACTTCACTGTTCGTAAGCACTTGAGAGTGTAATAGGAGATACCTATGAAAAGACGGATGAGAAAGGTGACAGCACTGGTTCTGTCAGTCGGAATGGTGCTGTCAATGACAGTTACTTCTGGTGCTGTGACAATTGATGAAGCACAGAAAAAAGCGGATGAGCTGCAGTCACAGAAGAATGCAGCGCAGGCAGAAAAGGATACACTTGCTGCAAAGCTTAATTCTATCATTGCTCAGATGAACAAGACGCAGGAAGAATTAAGTGCTAAGGAAACTGAAATCTCAACAGCTGAGGAAGAGCTTGTACAGGCGAAGGTTGATGAGGATGATCAGTATAACAGCATGAAGAAGAGAATCAAATATATGTATGAAGGCGGGAATACGCAGTTTCTTGAGATTCTGATGTCCAGCAGTAATATTGGTGATCTTCTTAATAAGGCAGAGTATGTATCGAAGCTCTCTTCTTATGACAGAGATATGCTTACAGCTTTTCAGGATACAGTAAAGGCTGTGGAAGAGAAAGAAGCAAAACTGCAGGATGAGTATGAAAAACTCAATACATTGCAGAGCAGTCTGGTGAGTCAGCAGACAGAGGCGCAGACACTGATCAGCAGTAAGGAAGCGCAGATCGCAGAGATTCAGGATCAGATTACAGATAATGCGAACCTTCTTGCAGATCTTAAGGCGAAGGCAGAAGAAGCAAAACGTCTTCAGGAAGAGCAGGCAGCAGCCGCAGCTGCTGCGGCAGCGGCTGCAAAGAAGAATAACAGCGGAAGCAGCAGCGGTGGAAGCAGCAGTTCCAGACCGGCTTCCAGCGGAAACGTAGTGAGTGGAAGTGGATATTTTACACATCCATGTCCGGGAATGACGTACCAGTCCAGTTATTTTGGAGAGGTTCGATCTTTCGATTCGAGGCCACATAAAGGAAATGATTATGCTGCACCGACAGGAACACCTACATATGCAGCAGCAGCCGGAACAGTCATTACGGCAGGCTGGAGCAACAGTGCAGGAAACTGGGTTGTTATAAGCCATGGAAATGGATTGGTGACAAAGTATATGCATCACAGTTCAATTTGTGTAAGTGCCGGTCAGAGAGTGGAAAAAGGACAACAGATCGGATATGTCGGTTCCACAGGATATTCAACCGGAGCACATCTACATTTCCAGGTGGAACTTAACGGAACACCGGTGAATCCGAATAATTATATGTAAGACAAAGGGATTCAAAATCTTCCTTTCATGTTTACATGAAAGTGATTCAAAGAATAAAGGGGGACAAAGTGGAAGATTCTGCTTTGTCCTTTTCTTTAGATAACAGCGAAAGGGACAGAGAATGGAACAGAAAAAGAAAAGAGGATATGGAGCAGGAATTGTGACCGGAGTTCTTGTAACAGTTCTTGTCAGCCTGCTTCTCCTGGGGGGATTCAGGGTAATCACGAACACATCCGGCAGTTATGCATCCGGTAAAGTGACAGAAAAAGAGGTATCAAAAAAACTGGATAAGCTGAATGCTTTGATCGATAAGTATTATCTGTATGGAGATGAAATTGATACAGATAAGCTGGCAGAAGGAATTTATTCCGGATATACGAGTGCGCTGGGAGATAAGTACACTGTTTATTATGACAAAGATGAGACGAAAGCTCTGATGGAATCAACAAGCGGAACATTTTCAGGTGTTGGTGCAACACTGACAAAGGATGCGGATACGGGCTATGCGACAATTGTAAATGTCTATGAAGACTCTCCGGCAGAGAAAGCAGGACTGAAAGCAGGAGATATCCTGGAGAAAATCGATGATCATGAGGTTGGTGATGAACAGCTTGATACGGTGGTGTCCTGGATCAAAGGAGAAAAGGGAACAGATGTAAAGATTACAGTTCTCAGAGACGGAGAAGAGTTGGAACTGACTGCTACACGAGATACGATCGAAGTGAAGACAGTTTCGTATGAGATGAAGGAGAACCAGATTGGCTACATCAGAGTGTCCGAGTTTGACACAGTAACTTACGACCAGTTTAAAGAGGCATTGGATGATCTTGAAAATCAGGGAATGCAGGGTCTTGTTGTTGACCTGAGAAACAACCCGGGCGGAAGTCTTGATACAGTTACGAATATGCTGCGTCTGCTTCTTCCGGAAGGTACAATTGTATCGACAAAGGACAAGAATGGAAAGACAGACGAAATCACCTGTGACGGAACGCATGAATTTAAGAAACCAATGGCAGTTCTTGTAAACCAGTACAGTGCCAGCGCATCTGAAATCTTCAGTGGTGCAGTACAGGATTATGGAACAGCAAAAATTGTCGGAGTGACAACGTATGGAAAAGGTGTTGTACAGCAATTGATGGATCTGGGAGATGGAACCTGTCTGAAAGTGACGATTGCCGAGTATTATACTCCAAATGGAAGAAGCATCAATGGAAAAGGTGTTGAACCGGATGTGGAAGTGGAATATCAGTATGACGAAGAGAATCCAAAAGCAGATAATCAGCTGGATCAGGCATTAAGCACGGTACAGGAAGAAATTGTTGAAAGTACACAAAACCCATAGGTTGAAAAAGCCCCAATCTGATGAAATGTTAAAATGTGTGACAATTCAGATAAAAACTCTTGAAAATCAAAAAATGATGTGCTAATATTGGAAACAAGTTTTAGCAGACTAAAGTGCTGAACCAGAAAAAGGCAAAGAACAAGACTCTGATTCACAGAAACTGACAGGAAGTTGGCGTCACCGACTGAGAGCGCCGGACAGCGGAGCGGATTAAGGGAACACTTGGGAGCTGGCTGTCTGAACAGATGAAGTAGGGCAGCACGTGGAGCATACGTTACATGCAAAGAGTGGAATCTGGCTTACACAGGGATAAGATTTGAAATGTGAAGACTGAGATTCAATGCGGGTGGTACCGCGGATATTATGATTGTAATTTCCGTCCCGGGATACTGATGTGTCCCGGGGCTTTTTTATTTAGAAAACTTCTTCCCGGGATGCTGGAATCTGAAAGGAGAAGAAAAATGGAATTTGTAACAGGTGTAAAGAAGAAAGAAACATTGGAACTGAGTGAACTTCTCGAAGAGGGAAGAATTGGAACCGAAGTGAAAGTAAATGGTGCGATCCATACGATCCGTGACATGGGAACAATCGCATTCATTATACTCAGAAAAAGAGAAGGACTTGTTCAGTGTGTATATGAAGAAGATATTTCCAAATTTGACTTGAAAGATGTGAAGGAAGCAGATACAGTAGAGGTAACAGGTGTGCTTGCAGAGTCTGCGAAAGCTCCGAATGGGATTGAGATTCGCCTTGGAGAATTGAAGATCTTAAGTGAGCCGGCAGAGCCAATGCCGCTTCCGATTGCAAAGTGGAAGCTGAATACATCTCTGGAAGCAAAATTAAATTACAGACCGATTTCTCTGAGAAATATCAGAGAGCGTGCGAAGTTCAGAATTCAGGAAGGAATCGTAAGAGGGTTCCGTGATTTCCTTTATAAAGAGGGATTTACAGAGATCCATACTCCGAAGATCGGTGCCAAGAGTGCAGAGGGCGGTGCGAACCTTTTCCGTCTGGAGTATTTCCACAGACCGGCGATCCTTCAGCAGAGTCCACAGTTCTATAAGCAGATGATGGTCGGAGTATTCGACAGAGTCTTTGAGACAGCGCCAGTATTCCGTGCAGAGAAACACAACACAAAGCGTCATCTGAATGAGTACACAAGCCTTGATTTCGAGATGGGATATATTGATGGATTTGAAGATATCATGGCAATGGAAACGGGATTTCTTCAGTATACGATGGAGCTGTTGAAGAAAGAGTATGCAAGAGAACTTCAGATTCTGAATATCGAAGTACCGAAGACAGATAATATTCCGGCAGTAAGATTCGACGAGATCAAACGACTGGTATCCGAGAAGTATGAGAGAAAGATCAAGAACCCATTTGACCTGGAACCAGAGGAAGAGACATTGATCAGTCGTTATGCGAAGGAAGAATGGGATGCAGATTTTGTATTTGTTACTCATTACCCATCAAAGAAACGTCCATTCTATGCAATGGATGATCCGGAGGATCCGACTTACACGCTCAGTTTTGACCTGCTTTTCAGAGGAATGGAGATCACAACCGGCGGACAGCGTATTCATGATTATCATGAACTTCTTGCGAAGATGGAGAAGCGAGGCATGACAGATGAAGGCATGGAGCAGTATTTAAGTGCATTTAAGCATGGAATGCCACCACACGGAGGTCTTGGAATAGGTATGGAACGTCTGACAATGAAGATGATGAACGAAGACAATGTAAGAGAAACAACATTATTCCCAAGAGACTTAAGTCGTCTGGAACCATAAGAAGAAAATACAAAAAACGGGTCAATCCTCTGGATTGAACGAAAAAACTGTTGGATGTGAAGGTCTGAACTGAGAAAGAGAACTGCCCACAGGATGTTGTGGTCAGAAACTTATGGAGTAGAAACGAGGGAGGATCTTTATGTTTAAGAAAAAAGAATGTTACCTTTGCGGTGGTAAATTGATTAATGGCCGTTGCAGTTCCTGCGGGCTGGATAACACAAAGCTGGAGAAAAAGAATTACAGGCTGAATGAGAGCAGTTTTGACCGCAAGAAAAAGCAGAATGTGGGACATCTCTGTGAGAGTCATAATGGACGGAAAAGAAAAAAACTGCAGGTAGAATATCAGCAAAAAGAAAATCCGCGGATAGAAATCTCGCAGACAGGGCAGATGCAGCCGGGTGGGCCAACGGTATTTAATCCGGCAAGGAAGGCTCATGCAGGATCTTACGAGGAACAGAAAAAGGCAAGGAAAATCAGTGGAATTCTTTCGGGAATCATCGTAGCAATCGTAGCGTTTACAAGCATTGCGGGTTCAGTTGGTGATTTCATTTCCTCATTTGGGGATGATTTCCATTCCTCAGATTATGATTGGAATGATGATGGCAGCGAAGTGGAGTCTGAGTATGATCCATATATGAATACAACGAGAGAACTTTCCGAGACAGGAGCAACTTATGATTGTGTATTAGGATATGGGGAGTATGAGATCGGAGCACAGATCCCGGAAGGGACTTATGAAGTGGAGCTTGTCTCAGGGGAAGGTTCCATGCAGCAGGATGATCCTGAGAATTCGATTTATTACTATTCTTATTTTAGTGAAGAGGAGTCAGATACGGATGCAGGAGATTATCTGGACGATGTGAGACTGTATACAGGAGGTCATCTGAAGATTGATACAGGACTGGTTGTCCAGTTTCATTCTGAGAATGCACAGACGGAACAGATGCAGCTGGAAGAAAATCCACTGACGGAACAGGTAACATTGAAAGCCGGAAACACTTATACGGCGGGAACAGATTTCCCGGCAGGATGGTATGATGTGACCGAGGCATCAGGAGTCGACTGGGCGGAGCTTCATTACAAGATTTATCTTGGTGATCTTTATGATAAGGAAAATGAAACTCTCAATTATGAGAATTATGGACTCTGGTTTTATGATACAGATGGGTCAGAATCTTATAGAAATGCAGTTTTCCCGGAAGGGACGGAGCTGGAAGTGGTTGATGGGGACTTAATCCTGACGCCGTCCGGCTCGGTAAAAAACCAGAATTATGACAGTTTCTATGATATGTACCGCTACAGGGCGCAATAAGCTGAGAAATTTATGATACTGATTTTGGAAATTGTCAGGAGTAGCAAAGACAGAGTAGAAAGAAAGGATGATTAAATTGGCAAATAAAATATCCGACGAAACAATCGAGTATGTAGGAATCCTTGCCAAGCTGGAACTTTCAGAGGAAGAGAAAGAAGCAGCGAAAAAAGACATGGAGCAGATGCTTGATTATATAGATACATTAAATGAACTTGACACAGCAGGAATCGAACCGATGTCTCATGTATTTCCGGTACAGAATGTGTTCCGTGAAGATGTTGTGACAAACGGAGATAACAAAGAAGCGACACTTGCGAATGCACCACTTCGTAAAGATGACAGTTTTGAAGTGCCGAAGACAATTGGTTAAGGGAGTGAGAGCAGATGGATTTATTAAAACTTACAGCCCTTGAACTGGGCGAGAAGATCAAAGCAAAAGAAGTAACTGTACGAGAAGCAGTTGATGCAGTGATCGGACAGATTAAAGAAGCAGAGTCAGAGATTCACAGCTTTGTGACGATAGATGAAGAAGGTGCTTATGCACAGGCTGAGGAAATTCAGAAGAAAATAGATGCGGGCGAACTGACAGGTCCGCTTGCAGGAGTTCCGGTTGCAGTAAAGGATAATATGTGTATCGAAGGACAGCTTACCACATGCAGTTCCAAGATTCTTTCCAACTTCAAACCGACCTATACGGCTGAGGCAGTTGAGAACCTCAGAAAAGCAGGAGCGGTTATCATTGGTAAGACGAACATGGATGAATTTGCCATGGGAAGTACAACAGAGACATCTTATTACGGACCGACACGCAATCCGCACAACACAGCGCATGTTCCGGGAGGTTCTTCCGGTGGTTCCTGTGCGGCAGTGGCAGCATCCGAATGTTATTATGCACTTGGATCTGATACCGGCGGATCCATCCGTCAGCCTAGTTCTTTCTGTGGGGTTGTCGGACTGAAACCAACTTATGGAACTGTTTCCCGATATGGACTTATCGCATACGGCTCTTCTCTTGATCAGATCGGACCGGTAGCGAAAGATGTATCGGATTGTGCGGCAATTCTTGAGGCAATTGCATCTCATGATCCGAAAGACAGCACTTCTATGGATCGTGATGATTGTGATTTCACAGAAGCGCTCGTTGATGATGTGAAAGGACTCCGTATTGGAATTCCAAGAGATTATATGGGAGAGGGTCTGGATCCGGAAGTAAATGATGCTGTGATGAAAGCCGCAAAAGTACTCGAAGAAAAGGGTGCGATTGTTGAGGCGTTTGATCTGCGTCTTGTAAAATATGCAATCCCTGCTTATTATACGATCGCAGATGCAGAAGCAAGTTCTAACCTGGAACGTTTTGACGGTGTAAAATATGGTTATCGTACAGAAGATTATGATGGACTTCACAATATGTATAAGAAAACCCGTTCAGAAGGATTTGGCCCGGAAGTAAAGAGAAGGATCATGCTGGGATCATTCGTCTTAAGTTCAGGATATTATGATGCGTACTATCTGAAAGCACTTCGTACAAAGGCTTTGATCAAGAAAGAGTTTGACCGTGCATTTAGAAACTATGATATCATTCTCGGACCGGCAGCACCGACAACTGCTCCGGAGCTTGGAAAGAGCTTAAGTGATCCGATGAAGATGTATCTGGGAGATATTTATACAATTTCAGTCAATCTTGCAGGTCTTCCGGGAATGAGTGTTCCAATTGGAAAAGACAGCAAAGGACTTCCAATCGGTATGCAGCTGATCGGAAATGTATTTGAAGAAAAGACTTTGATCCGTGCAGCATATACTTATGAGTGTGCGACAAAGAAAGCATATGAGACACCGGCAAATGTCGGTCTTATGTCAGAAAAGGAGGTGCGTTAACAATGGCAAAGCAGTATGAGACAGTCATTGGACTGGAAGTGCATATTGAGCTGGCTACGAAGACAAAGATCTTCTGTGGATGCAGCACAGAATTTGGTGGCGCACCGAATACACATACTTGTCCGGTATGTACCGGTATGCCGGGATCTCTTCCGGTGTTGAATAAACAGGTTGTAGAATATGCTATGGCGATTGGTCTTGCAACAAACTGTAAGATTACACAGGTATGTAAATTTGACCGTAAAAACTATTTCTACCCGGATAACCCGCAGAACTATCAGATTTCCCAGCTATATCTCCCGATTGCCAGAGATGGATATGTAGAGATTGAGAGCGGTTCAGGAAAGAAGAAAGTAAGAATCCATGAGATGCATATGGAAGAAGATGCAGGTAAGCTGGTTCATGATGAGTGGGACGATACTTCACTTGTTGATTATAACCGAAGCGGTGTGCCACTTGTAGAGATCGTATCTGAACCGGATATGCGTTCCGCGGAGGAAGTTATTGCTTATCTCGAAAAACTGCGTATGATCGTGCAGTATTTAGGAGCATCTGACTGTAAGCTTCAGGAAGGTTCTATGCGTGCAGATGTCAACCTGTCTGTCCGTGAAGTTGGAACTGAGAAGTTTGGAACAAGAACAGAGATGAAGAACCTGAACTCCTTTAAGGCAATCGCGCATGCAATCGAAGGCGAGCGTCAGAGACAGATCGAGTTGATCGAAGAAGGAAAACAGGTTGTACAGGAGACAAGACGCTGGGATGACAACAAAGAGCATTCTTATGCAATGCGTTCCAAAGAGGATGCACAGGATTATCGTTATTTCCCGGAACCGGACCTTGTGCCAATCGTGATCAGTGATGAATGGATCGAGAAAATCAAATCTCAGCAGCCGGAACTTCGTACAGAGAAGCTGGAGCGTTACAAGGAACAGTTTGATATTCCACAGTATGACGCAGAGATCATTACAGGTTCCAAGAAAATGGCTGATCTTTTTGAGGCAACAACAGCAATCTGTGAGAAACCGAAGAAAGTTGCAAACTGGCTGATCGGAGAGACATTCCGTCTGATGAAAGACAATGGAATGGAACCGGAAGATTTAACATTCTCTCCGGAGAATCTGGCAAAATTAATTGATCTTGCGGATGCAGGAACCATTAACAGTTCTGTGGCAAAAGATGTATTCAAACAGATTTTCCAGGAGGATATAGATCCTGAGAAATATGTAGAAGAACATGGACTTAAGATGGTGAACGATGAAGGTGCACTCCGTGAGACAGCTGCCAAAGTGATTGCAGACAACCCACAGGCAGTCGCAGATTTCAAAGGCGGTAAAGAGAAAGCAATCGGAGCACTGTTTGGACAGACAATGCGCGCCATGAAAGGGAAAGCAAACCCTGGAATGGTAAATCAGGTGTTGCGAGAGTTGTTGAAATAAAAATTGATTTGTCTGTTAGGATTCCTGTAAATGGAACAGATACATTTATTGATTAAGAGCCAGACAGTTACCGTGAGTGGTGCCTGTCTGGCTCTTACCTAATTTATTGTATTGACAGTTTTAAGTTTTGAGGTCAATATACATGAGAATTTTATTGACCTAATATTGAAATTAGGATTGATATATTGACAGCCCGAGAAATGTCTGCTATATTACAAGTAGAACACAGGAATATAATAAACTATATATGTTCAAAAAACAAGAGATTCGGAAGGATGTGGAAAGAATGAAACGAGATTATTATGAAGTGCTTGGACTGTCAAAGGGCGCAGAGGATAAAGAAATAAAGAGAGCATATCGTAAGTTGGCGAAGAAGTATCATCCGGACACGAATCCTGGAGATAAAGAAGCGGAGAAGAAATTCAAAGAAGTGACGGAGGCGTACTCTGTCTTGAGTGATCCGGAGAAGAAGAAAATGTATGACCAGTTCGGTCATGCTGCATTTGATCAGAGCGGCGCTGCCGGTTCCGGATATGGAAATGCAGGTGCAGGTGGCTTTGGAGGATTTGGCGGAAACGGCGGATTCAGAGGCGGTACTTACCGTAGTTATGGTGGACCGGGAAGCGGATATCAGGAGTATCATTTCGAAGGTGGCGACATGGATGACATGTTTGGTGACATTTTCGGAAATATGTTCCATGGAGGAAGCACTTCAGGACGCAGCAGAAGGACATCAGGATTTACCGGTGGATTTGGAGGAGAAAGCTTCAAATCAAAAGGATCTGACATCAAGGCAGGTATCACAGTAGGATTTGATGAAGCTGCATTTGGTGGAGATAAGGTTATCACCCTGAGTAATCCGGAGAATCCGGGACAACCGGGACAGTCACTGAAGGTTCATATTCCGGCAGGTATTGATAGCGGAAAGTCGATCCGTTTGAGAGGAAAGGGAATGCCGGGAACCGGTGGCGGTGAAGCAGGAGATCTTCTGTTGAAAGTAACAGTTGCTCCGAAACCTGGATATGAGCGGAAAGGCATGGATGTGTATACAACCGTATCTGTTCCATATACAACAGCTGTATTTGGAGGAGAGACACTGGTACACACTTTGTACGGAGATGTTATGTGCAAGATCAAGGAGGGAACACAGTCAGGTTCGAAAATCCGTCTGAGAGGCAAGGGAATTGTTTCGATGAAAGATTCATCCGTTCACGGAGACCAGTATGTAACAATTCAGATTGAAGTGCCAAGAAACTTAAGTCCGCAGGCAAGACAGAAACTGAAAGAATTCGAGGCAATCTGTCAGGGGAGTTCAAGAACAGCATAAATAATGAAAAGACCAGAGGCTTGTTTTACAAATTGAAACAGGAACCTCTGGTCTTTTCTGCTGTTTAGAATATTGTTGTAGCTGTTTTACAGTCACTGTGAGCAGTAACGTTTTGTACAGGTACAATTTATAGCCACTGACTTAGAAAATGGAAGCCAGTAACAAACGAATTATAAGGGGAAGCCTAGTCACGTTCCCAACGACCGGAAGCTCCACAAGGGAGAACCAGTCCTGAATCTGTAACAGGAAGTCCGATCTCCTGAGAATCTACATGTCCGTTCCATGGTTTCAACTCTGTTGAGATCATGTAAGTAAGAACGGCAGGTGCAAGTCCTGTTGTATAAGAATTCACAAGGAAGAAAAGTGCATCCTTGGAAAGAATCTTTGTACAAAGTTTAATGAGCGGATGGATCATATCTTCAATCTTCCAAATCTCACCCTTTGGTCCACGTCCGTAAGACGGCGGATCCATAATGATCGCATCATAAGTGTTGCCGCGGCGGATCTCGCGCTCGACAAACTTCACGCAGTCATCAACAAGCCAACGGATCGGTGCATCTCCAAGACCAGAAGAAACTGCATTCTCCTTCGCCCATGTCACCATTCCCTTTGATGCGTCTACATGAGTAACCTGTGCTCCAGCAGCTGCTGCCGCAAGCGTAGCACCTCCAGTATAAGCAAAAAGATTCAATACCTTGACCGGACGCCCTGCATTCCTGATCTTCTCAGAGAACCAGTCCCAGTTTGTTGCCTGCTCTGGGAAAAGTCCTGTATGCTTGAAACTAAATGGTTTTAAGTTAAATGTGAGAGATCCGTAATGAATCTGCCACTGCTGTGGGAGACTGAAAAACTCCCACTCACCACCGCCCTTTTTGCTGCGGTGATAATGCCCGTTCATCTCTTTCCAACCGCGGTTCTTCTTAGGTGTATCCCAGATGACCTGCGGATCCGGACGGACGAGAAGATAATTTCCCCAACGCTCAAGCTTTTCGCCATTAGAGCAGTCGAGAATTTCGTAATCTTTCCAATTATCTGCAATCCACATGAATAAATTAATCCTTTCTACAAAAAATAATCAATCATAATCATTCAGAGACAATCTCAAAAAATGATACATTTTTGAAATTGTTTCGTTTTATATCGTCTATAACATTTCTATTATAATAGAAAGCCCTATAGTAATGCAATGAAAATTTTCAGATTCAGAGATCAGGTATTGTCAACCGGTATTATTCACACTCTGTGTGACCTGCATTCTTATAATACGACTGGTTAAAATGCACTAATAACCCACTAAACAGATAGGAATATAAAAACAAAATGCCGAAAACATATAAAACCTATTGACGTAGTAGGTTAATAAGGTGTATCATACGCCTATCGAATCTGAGATACGAAAAAGTAACAGTGTTACATCAAATGATAGATGGAGTGATGAGTATGATAAAAGTAGAACATGCAAACAAAACATTTTCAGGGAAATATGGTACGGTACATGCGCTGCAGGATGTCAGTATTCATGTAGAGAAAGGTGACATCTACGGAATTATCGGATTTTCAGGAGCAGGCAAATCAACGCTGATCCGATTGGTAAATGGATTAGAAACACCGGATACAGGAAATGTTATAGTCCATGGAGAAAATCTTGGGAATCTGAAAAAACCGCAGCTTCGTAAACTTAGAAGAAAAATCGGAATGGTTTTTCAACAATTTAATCTTCTTGAATCAAAAACAGTGTATCACAACATTGCATTGCCACTGATTCTTGAAAAGGCACCAAAGGATGAGATTGATAAGAAAGTCAAAGAAGTTCTCCGGTTTGTAGAATTGGAAGATAAGAAAGATGTTTATGTAAGCCAGCTTTCAGGCGGACAGAAACAGAGGGTGGGAATCGCAAGGGCACTGACAACAACGCCGGACATCCTGCTTTGTGATGAGGCGACAAGTGCATTGGATCCACAAACTACAGAATCTATTCTGAAACTGCTTAAGAAGATCAACCGGGAGATGGGAGTTACAATCCTTCTGATCACACATCAGATGCAGGTCGTCCAGATGATCTGTAATAAAGTAGCAGTTATGGAGAATGGACAGGTAGTAGAGGCCGGAAGCGTGCTTGATGTATTCGGAAAGCCACAGGCGCCGGTTACAAGAAGATTCGTTCAGACTGTGGTAAATGATCAGATTCCGGAAAGCATTATAAGTCTTGTGAAAGAACAGAAAGAACATTTCCGGGTAGAGAGACTTAAGTTTATCGGAAGCAGTGTAAAACGTCCGGTGATTTCGGATATCTGTCATGTAGATGGAATTGTAGTAAATATTCTGGGAGCGACCGTGCAGGAACTGCAGGAGAATGTAATGTGTGTGTTCATTTTGCAGCTGATCGGAGCGGAAGAGAAGATAGTAGAAGCTGAGAAACAGATAGATGAGAACGGAGTAATCAGAGAAAGAGTAGAGGTGATTTGATGGAACAAGAATATTTTGGAGTATCCCTGGAAAAGTTATTGACCAGTGGGGGACAGACATTATACATGGTTGCATGGTCATTGATCATTGGAACAATCATAGGAATTATTTTGGCATTGATCCTTGTGCTTTGCCGTAAGGGGGGATTGACGGAGAATCTGATCCTTTACAATATTGTAAGTATCTACATTAATATAGTAAGAAGTATTCCATTTGTGATCTTACTGGTAGCGATCATGCCACTGACAAGGGCAATTGTTGGAACGACCATCGGAAGTACAGCATCACTTGTCCCACTCGTTATTTATATCAGTCCATATCTTGCACGCTTGATGGAAAACAGTTTGCTGGAGATCAACCCCGGTATTCTGGAAGCGGCTGAAGCGATGGGGGCATCTACCTGGCAGACAATTCGGTATTTCCTGCTTCCGGAAACACTTGGATCTATCGTACTTGCATTGACAACAGGTACGATCGGATTACTTGGAGCATCCGCAATGGCCGGATATGTAGGCGGCGGTGGTGTCGGAGATCTGGCACTGACTTATGGATATCAGAGAATGAATACACCATTGATGATCTTTACGGTAGTTGTATTGGTTGTATTTGTACAGATCCTTCAGCTTGCAGGAAATACAATTTCAAGAAAACTTAGACAACACAGATAATTTTTATAAAGAAAAGAATGAGAAATAAGGAGAATAATATTATGAAAATCAAGAAAATTATTGCAGGATTATTGGTAGCGACAACAGCATTCAGCCTGGCGGCATGCGGAAATTCAGGTTCAGGAGATACGAAGAAAAGTGACGCGGATACATCAGAGAAGAAGGAGATTGTCTATGGAAAATCTCAGGGACCATATACAGAACTTTTCGAAGATGCAATCGTTCCAATTCTTGAGAAAGAAGGATATACTCTGAAAGCCGTTGATCTTTCCGATCTTCAGACTGCAGATGTTGCACTGAATGATGGAGATGTAGATGTTAATGTAGAACAGCATACAGCATACATGGATAATTTCAATAAAAGCTACAATGCAGATCTGGTTGCAATCAGTCCGATTCCAACTGTTCCGGCAGGAGTTTATTCAGATAAATATGATTCTGTAGATGAGATTCCGGATGGCGCAAAAGTTGCAGTACCAAATGATGCGTCCAACACAGCACGCTGCTATCTGATGCTTCAGAAAATCGGCTGGATCAAGCTTGATGAGAATGCAGATCCATCCACAGTAACACAGGATGATATTGTAGAGAACCCACATAATATTGAATTTACAGAAATGAACAGCATGACAATTCCGGCAGCAGAATCTGATTTTGATTATATTGCAATTACAGGAAGTGTTGTATATAATGCAGGTATTGATGCTTCTACAGCACTTGCTAATGAAGATATCCAGGATTACCTTGTACTTCAGGTAGTCGTAAAAGAAGAGAATAAAGATGCGGATTGGGCACAGGCAATCGTAGATGCATATCATTCAGATGAATTCAAACAGTACATGAAAGAAAATAATGATGGATTATGGTGGATCCCTGAAGAACTTCAGTAATCAGGAAAGGCAGTGATGAAAATGGATCAGACAGAAAAATTAATCCTGGAAGCAATCGATCAGCACAGAGAAGAGATCATTGAATTTGCCAGAGATATATACGATCATGGAGAACTTGGTTATAAAGAATTCAATACAGCAGAAAAATTTATAAAGAAGATGAAAGAATTAGGTCTGCGCACAGAGACAGGACTTGCAATTACAGGAACAAAAGCATATTTAAATGAAGAAAAGAAAGATACAGCAAGCCTTGCACTTCTTGGAGAGCTTGATGCACTTAGGATTCCGGAGCATGCGCATGCGAATCCTGAGACAGATGCGGCGCATTGCTGTGGACATCATGCACAGATGGCAGGAATCTTTGGCGCAGCACTGGCTCTTACAGTTCCGGAAATCGCAGATAAACTAGATGGACAGGTTGTATTTTTCGCAACACCGGCGGAAGAGTATGGTGAGATTGGATTCAAGAATGAGCTGCGTGCCCAGGGAAAAATAAAATATGGCGGTGGAAAATGTGAGCTGCTTCGTATCGGCGCATTTGATGATATTGATCTTTGCATTACACATCACATTGCACCGGGAAATGACATCATAGTAGGAAGCGGAACCGGAAATGGATTCGTATCTAAAGTGATCCGCTGCATTGGTAAGGCAGCCCATGCAGCAGGAACACCGGAGCAAGGTGTAAATGCTCTGTCGGCGGCGTCACTTGGTCTGCAGGCACTCGGCCTGAATCGAGAAACATTCCGTGATGAGGATTGTGTCCGTGTCCATCCGATCATTACAAAGGGCGGCAATCTGGTAAATGTAGTGCCTGACGAAGTTGTAGTAGAGACACTGGTAAGAGCAAAAACAATTGAAGCATTTACCGATGCAGCGAAGAAAACAGACAGATCTTTCCAGGCAGGAGCTGTTGCAATGGGAGCGAAGGTTGAGATCACAACACTTCCTGGATATCTTCCGACACTTGCGGAAGAAGCACTCCCA
>OQVZ01000181.1_pt1 | contig 23091 bp, 24 predicted proteins | sample 1691571 | NCBI WGS metagenome assembly OQVZ01 (sample SAMN03418261, study PRJEB22391) | human gut metagenome | biome: human-gut; feature: organic feature; material: feces | host: Homo sapiens | place: Tanzania | collected 2013-01
GCAGAAATCCGACCTGTTAAAGGCGGTGTCAGAGGTCATGCCATCGCCGATTGTGCCGATGATGAGCAGCCTGATCGAATCGCTCTATAACAGCACCGTTGGTGTTACGAGCGTCGCGGCGATCGTAACTGTATGGTCGGCAAGCAAAGGCATGCTGTCCATCATGCGCGGCTTAAATGCGATGAACGGCGTTGTGGAGGATCGTAACTATTTTGTGCAGCGGATTTTGGCATCTTTTTATACGATTCTGTTGTTGATCGTCCTTTTGCTCTCTCTCGTTTTCATGGTATTTGGAACAACGCTGGTACGTCTTTTAAATGACAGGATCCCGATGCTGGATCATCTGATGTCTGTAGCGATGCATTTTAAACCGCTGTTTTCCTGGGGCATCCTGACGCTGGTGTTTATGGTGATCTATGCCTATGTGCCAAATGTGAAGCTGAAACTGACGAAGCAGTTTCCCGGTGCATTGTTTACGGCGATAAGCTGGAACCTGTTTTCCTGGGGATTTTCGGTATACATAGAGCAGTTCAATGATTTCGGCGTATACGGAAGCCTTTCTACAATCATTGTCGTGATGATGTGGTTGTCTTTTTGATTGTGCCTTGTCTTGAACCGTACTGGTCGTATTTTGTGGTAGTGTTGCCGTTGGTTTTGTAAGTTCCTGTGCGTGAACCGTATCTATCATAAGTTGTGGTTGTAGAGCCATTTGTTCTATATGAGCCTGTTCTACTGCCATATTGGTTGTAGGTGTTGCCAGCAAATGCACTGCTAGTCAATAACAAAGATACAAATATAATTGCAAAAAGTTTTTTCATAATTTTCTCCTAATATTAGTGCTATTGAGAATGATACTTAATCAATATATTTATAAAAATTATGATTTTCTTCATATAAATATTTCCAAAACTCCATTAATGCCTGTTCTAAATGATTTAACAAAGATTCTTTTAATATAGGGTATTTTATTTTTAGTTCATTATAATTTTTATCTATATTATCAATGCCAAAAATGCTTTTAAATTGTATTATTCGATTTATTTCAAATTCTAGTTGATTTATAACTTTATAAAATCTTTTAGTAATAGCTTGTTGTTTAAAACTTGGAATAATCCAGTTGCTAAGGTGTTCAAGTTCTATATTATACTCATTTGTAAGAATTTTCATATATTCTAATTCTTGAAGCTTGTTTAAATTTTTATGAATCATAAAATTTGGGAATTTATCTTTTATACTCGGAGTATTTATATCAGTACAAGGGACAGGATTATTATATGATTTTCCCTTTTTTATATATCCAAAACTATTGATAATACTATTAAGTGTTTCAATGTAAATATTTTTAGTTAATTCAAATTTATTTTCAAATTTAATTTTTTGAAGAGATTCAATAGTTTTAACTATTAAGATTGTAATCAAGACATTAATACAAGAACTAATTAACAATATACAAACAGCATGTACGTAACGAACATTTGCATAATATAAACCTGTAAGTATAAATATTATAAGAAAAATAAATCCTGGGAGAAGAACTTCTATATTTTCTTCGATATTATTAAATAAAATTTTAAAAAATAATGTTAAATTTTTCGGGAACTTGGAAAATCTTTTTATAAGTTTTCCTATTCCATATAATCCATAAACTAAAATAATAATATTACAAATAGAAGTTATAACAGATGATGTAAAAATTGTTATTTTCATAATATTCCTTTTGTTTCTATTTACTATATATTAACAATACTAAAATTAATGAGTCTTTAATGTTTTATCTTCATTTAAAAATTTTAAAAGCATTATTTTATGCTTTCTATAAATTATCATTTATATTAGACCCAGAATTGTTATACATTGTTCCGTATTTTCCTTTGATTGCACCACTCGACATTTGTCTTATTTTATTCATAGTCATAATATCTCCATTAAAATCAACAACTAGTTGCTTATATTCATATCGAACCTTATTTCCCAAATCATTACCTAATAACTTACGAGCCTCGACTTGTAATATTGGAGTAGCTTCTCCGTAACGACCGTTATTAAGAGTTTCCATAGCTGATTTAAAATTATCAATACTTATACCTTGTATTGCTAAATACTCTGAAAAAGTAGGTTTGGGAGTTGTTACTTTTATATAAGTTGGTAGCCAAATACAATAAATTAAACAAGCTATAAGATAAATTAATATAATCTTTCCCTTTTTTATTGATTTCATTAAATTTTTCTCCAGTTAATTACAATTACAAGTTTTAACACTATAACGGCTTGCTCCATTTACATAAATTGTAAATTTATAAGACTCGCCAGAATTCAAAGTATTAATTGGTATTGGGTATTCACCAACTCTATTTCCTGCAGAATCAAATGTGTATATTTCTACATTAGGATTGAAACATGTGGTATATGAATTGTTTTTTACAACCCCTTCTATTTTTTGTGTTCCATATCCCATATTAAAAAGACGACTATTTATAACTTCAATCGTAGCTTTGGGTGGAGTACTTGGAATATTTCTAAATAAATTTGGATTTATTCGTCTTTGTTCCGAAATTATAAATATCGAAACTACAATAGCAACTATTAATAATGAAAACGCAATAGTTATATGCAATTTTATTTCTTGCATAAATTGTTGAGGTGCATTTTTTATAAAATCTTTAATTGTAATTCCACAATATTTGCAAAACTTTGCATCTTTTTCAATCTTTTTGTCACAATTAGGACATATTATATATTTTTCTTCTTCCAATTTTTCCAAATATTCTTTTATATTTGTTCCACAATTAGAACAAAATTTAGAATTGTCTGAAATTTCTTCTTTACATTTTGGACACTGCATAAGAGACCTTTCCTTTTTTAATGGAGCGGGCAACGAGACTCGAACTCGCGATCTTCTCCTTGGGAAGGAGACATTCTACCACTGAACTATGCCCGCAGGGGAAATTTATATATTTCTATTATAGCACAGGTTTTTATTTTTGAAACATATTGACAATCTTAAAATAATAATCAATACTACAAGTAGAAAACTTAAAGGATAGGCTCAATTGAAGAAAACCGCCCTTTAAGTTTTTTATAGCAGTAAATAGTAATTCATAATGAAAAAGAGGTGGGTGTCCGCCTCTTTTTAGTGTACAGTTGTGGGGCTGTAAAATAAGGTGAAGTGTTAGATTAGCCTAACACTCTTTGTGTAAAAAATGAGCTTGTTTTTGGTTATCCGCAAAATGGTGTTTGTCGCTATTTCTATAGCCAATACCTGCTCTATACCCAGAAACCGAATACAAAAGCGGTAGTGACGGTTCTATCCATTTCAAACCTGATAATAATGATACGGTTGCTATATCATCCGTATGCAGTCCTAAGTCAATCAACTCAGGGGTTCTGATATCTTTTTTGTTATTTTTATCCTTTGATACAAGTGGATTAATAAATTTGTTACCAATAAAGTTCGCAATCGCGCTTCCGCCGATTACACCTGTCAAAAGGATTCCGCTTATCATGCCAACGCATCTTGCGCCTTTTGATTTGATATTTAGTTTTTCTAAAATCCCAAGTGCAGCACCTGCACCGATATTGCACATAAATATATTTGCCAAGTATTGATAAATTCCCTCTTTAATTTTATTTGGAACTTTTTCTTTCCAATTCTTTTCGGTAAGTTTATCTGCGACTACACCACCTGCAATTCCACCTGCAACAGGCACAGCACCGTAGATTGAAAGCCATCCTATTTCTTTAAAAATGTCTTTTGCCTGAATGTTTTCAGGAGGAGGGATTAGTTTATTTGCAAGTTCGCTATGTTCTTTTATGTTGAAAAGTTCGTGGGTTTCTTTTAATGATAAAATCTTCGTTTTTGCTTTGTTTAAAAGTTTTTCAAAATTTTCGCTAATTTTGTGGGTTTGCAGGTACTCGTCAATAATTTGAGTGTTTGCTGATTGGATTTCTTTAACTGTTTTAGAATTTTGTCGTCTTGTCAAAAATGCTGCGATTTTAGGAGCTTTTACCGCAGAAATAGCCGTTGTGGCAAGTATAATTGCGGTGTGGAGTCCGACTTTTTTCTTTTTTTCTTTTGGTGCATTTTCAATTTCTTTGATTAAAACTGCAGTCGAACCAACGGTTAGGGCAAGGGGAACATTTTTATTTATTTTTGCTGTTAGTAACGGTTGGTCTAAATATTTTCCGATTGCTGAAATTGTTGACATTACTTTTTTGTTTCCTTTTGGTACATTTCTAATATTTCTTGGTGGTTAGTGCAAAATTTTGTAAAATTAATCATTTCATTTAAAATATTTTGGGAGATGATGTGCTCGATTTTACAAGCGTTTTCACCAGCTTCGCTCGCTGGAATATTTAAAACTTTTTCAAAAAAATCTTTCAAAATACGATGTTTGTTATAAACATTTTTGGCTTCTTCAAGTCCTTTTGATGTCAGTGAAATTGTTTCGTAACTGTTATATTTGATTAGTTGTTTTGAAACAAGTTTTGCCAAAGCCTCTGATACAGATGCTCTTGAAATATTCAATTTTCTGGCAAGTTCCGCACCTTTTAGTTGGACATCATTCAATGATGCAACGTAGATTGCTTCTAAATAGTCTTCTAAGCCTGATGATAAATTCTGCGTTTTTGCACACATAATAACCTCTAGTTTTTACAAAAATAATTGTAAGGTAAACCTAACACTTTGTCAAGTGACAAATTTTTATTTTGGAATAAAGGTTTCATGTGTTATAATAAATCTATGAGTGAGAGACAAAAAATAAGTTTAACAACACAAAACCGTTTAATTATTTTCGGACTTGTCCTGAGTACCTTGCTAATTATGGCGATTGCGATTTTTGCGACTGTTAATATTCAAAAAAATCTGAATGACAGCTACCAAAATTTTGGTCAAGTAATTTCCAAAATTCTTGCCATTGAAAGTGTTGAAATTACAAAAAATGTTTCTCAAAAAGAGGCATATAATATTTTAAAAACTCACTCTGATTCTATTTTGAAATCTCATCACGATATTATTTTTATTGAGTTTAGGGATTCTCAAGGAAACATGGTTTATCGTGCCGAAAATTCAAAGGAAAATTCTTCTAAAAAGCCGAGTCTTTCTGTTTCTTCACCGATGGTTAATGTTGTAACCGGTGCAAATATTGGTTCTGTAACGGTTGGATTATCAGGGGCAATTGTTGGAAAAGTTTCATCAACCACAAGAGCATCAATTTTGTTTGTTTTTGTTATTGTTTGGTTGGTGTTTGCATTTGTTGTTTTGATAAATACTTATTTAATAACGCGCGAACTCAGAATTTTGCATGATGGTGTTCAAAAGATTTCCTCAGGTGAATTTGGGTACAAAATTGAAGGTAAAGATGTTAGTGATGAAGTAAAAGAACTTTTTGATGCGTTTAATAACATGTCAGCAAGGTTAAATGTTTATGAAGAGCAAAATATAGAACAGTTGACACTAGAACGTAACAAGCTTGAGGCAGTGTTGATGAGTATTGCTAATGGTGTTGTTGTTTGTGACAACAATGACAAAGTTACATTAATAAATAACCATGCAAAAGAGTTGTTAGAGCTTGAGGGCGACCAATTATTAAACACTAATATTCAAAGTTATGTTGATACAGAAGGAGAATATTGTTTCAGTGAGAAAATTGATGAGTATAAAAAACTTTCGCTGGAAGAAAAATCTTCAAAACCAATTATGTTTAATATAACAATTGATGGTCGAATTTTGAAATCTATAATTTCTCCGATGTTTACTCAAAATAATCACGATTATGTCGGTTATATTATTGTATTGATTGATGTAACACGAGAAATTGAGATGGATCAGATGAAATCTCAATTTATTTCAAATGTTTCTCACGAGTTGAGAACTCCTGTCACTGTTTTGAGAAGTTATATTGATACTTTGTACAATTATGGCAACGAATTTGACTATGACACTCAAAAAGAATTTATTGGAACGATTAATACTGAAATTATCAGATTAAATAGTATGGTAAATGATATTTTGGATTTTTCAAGGTTAGATTCAAATGCTAAAATTGAAAAATCTGAAAATGATATTTCTCAACTGGTGGATGCTTGTGTTAATCAAGTTCAAGTATTGTTGAAGGAACACAATTTGAAAATTGAAGTCGAAAAAGAAGATGATATTCCTTTGTTGATGTTCAATTATGATTCAATTGCTCGAGCTTTGACAAATTATCTATCAAATGCGATAAAATATGCCCCACAAGATTCTACAATTACAGTGAAATTATTTAAAGAACCTGAAAAAAATCAAGTTACGGTGACTGTTCGCGATGAAGGTATTGGAATTGCACCGGAATTTCAAAAGAAAGTTTTTGAAAGATTTTATAGGGTTGAAAATAAGACACATAGCGTGAAAGGTACTGGGCTTGGACTTCATCTGGTTAAAACTACAATAGAAAAACATCACCATGGAAATGTTTTTGTTAATTCAGTGCCAAACCATGGTTCTACGTTTGGTTTTTCTTTGCCAATAGATTTGTCCCTTGTCGAAGGTGCAAACGATGATGATAGTTTAGTGTAAGCAAATATGGTTGATTGTATTTTAGTGATAGCGTATTTGATAATTCTCCTGACTCATCCTGTTCTTCATAATTTGAATGCAAAGGCAGAAGATATAAATATTGTCGGTTATTCGACTTTGTTTTTGTTTATTTATCTTGTGGTTTCAAGGTGGCTAAAGGCAAGAAAACCTTAACTGTCATGCTGAATTGACCAGAATACGAGTTGAACTAAAGTGAAACGTAATATTCTGGTACTACTTGCTTTTTCAGCATCTCAAATTGAACAAATTAGTCTCATATGAAATTTGTAATATCGATTTCCATTTCTCACTCTATTTAGTCAAACAAAGCATTGATTTTGTCTGTGATATCTTGTGGGTCAATTTCGTTTGTAATTTTGTTTACATCTTGAGCGATTTGGTATAATTTTGCAGCCTCAATCTTATCGCCTGTTATTGCAATTGAACGCGCCAAATTGAAATGAGCAAGCGCATAATTTGGATTACATTCAACTGATTTTTTGAACATTTCAATTGCCTTTTGAACTCTGCCCAAATCATCAAGGTAAATTACACCAAGATTGTTGTACGCAATATCATAGGTTTTGTCAAATTCAATTGCTAATTCGTATTCCCTGATTGCCTCATCAGTGTCACCTTTTCCCCAATATAAAAAACCTAAGTTGCAGTGAATTTTCGCATTTTGTGGGTCAAGGTCAAGTGCATTGCGATAAACAGCAAGCGCATTGTCGTAATCTTCTTTATCATAAAAAGCACTACCCAAGTTGATATAAATATCAATATCTTCAGGGGTTAAAAGGTATGCACTTTGATAAGACGTAATTGCCGCATCTAAATCTTGCTTCGCTTCTTGGAATACAAATCCTAAAGTTTGGTTTACAACACTTGTCCATTCCTTGCTCGGATTTAAGGTTACTGCTGTTTGGAAATGTGATACAGCACCATCCACATCACCTTTTACATATAGAATATTTGCCAAATTTGAATGGAATTCTGGCATGTTTGGCATAATTTGGATAAGTTTTTTGTAAACTTCTATAGCATTGTCATAATCGCCCAAATCTTCGTAAGCCTTGCAAAGATGTCTATATGCCGGAATATTCAAGTTGTCCAGCCAAATTGCCATTTTGTATTCAGTGATAGCATTTTCAAATTGTCCAAGTGATGAATAAATATCACCCAATAAGCAATACAAAGGAACAAACCCCGGAGCTTTGTCGATTGCATCAATATAAATGTCAAGAGCCTCATCAAGTCCTTTTGTTTGAACTTGTACATACCCTTTGAAAAGAATTGGTAAGAATTTGATATACGTCAAAGATTCTCTTACTTTTTTTATTCCCTCTTTGTCAAAAGGTAATGTTGCAACTGACATAAAATATTCGTAAGCTGATTTTATTTTGTTTTTGAATACTCTGAATGATGAAATTTTGTACAAATTATGCAATAGGTAATGTGCACAAGAACTTGCTAATGGCGCATATTGGATAGCTTTTTTTGCATTGATTTCGGCATCCAAAAATCTGGCTTTTTTAGTGTAAGTTTCTGCTAACATATAATATGCCTTTGCATATTTAGGGTCTTTAGAAACCGCATTGTCAAAATAGTTAATGGCTTTGTCTAAATCGCCTTTATAAAACTGTGCCATACCGATTTTAAAATAAATTTCTGCAGAATCAATAAATGACTCTAGTGCAATTTGGTATTCTGTGATGGCTTCATCAATGTATTGGCAAGATGAATAAATATCTAAATGCCAAGCTAAATACAAATCACCCAAACGTAAATGTAGGTTTGCGTTTGTCGGATCTTTTTGTAATCCTATTTGGCATAATTCAATTGCGGATTTTACATTTCCACCTTTAACTTCTTTGTTAATTTTTTTATCTAAAATTGTCGTATCGTTCTTCATATTCATAAAACAGCTCTTTAACATTTATTCTAATTAATTTTATATAAAAAAGCAAGTGAATTAACATAATTTTGTGTATAATGGAATTTATATTGAATGAGGATAGAGATATGAGCGAAAACAGAATTTATTTTGTAGATGTAACTAACAGGGACGGTGTTCAGACATCAAGATTAGGGTTGGCAAAGTTAGAAAAAACAATCATAAACTTAATGCTTGATGATATGGGAATTACTCAGTCTGAATTTGGTTTCCCAACAACTCAGCACGAATTGAACTATTTGAATGGTAATTTGGAATTGGTTAGACGCGGAGCAATCAAGAAAACTAAACTTTCAGGTTGGATGCGTGGTATTGCATCTGATGTCGAGTCTTCATTTAAAAATGTTCCGGAATTAAAATATGTCAATTTGTCTCAATCAACGTCGGAACAAATGATTACAGGCAAATATCAAGGTAAAAAAACTCCTGATGATATTATCAAAATGACAAAGGAAGCTGTTGAATGTGCGATTGATAAAGGGGCTAAGATTATTGGAGTAAACGCTGAAGATGCATCAAGAAGTGATATTGATTTCTTGATTAAATATGCGTTGGAGGCTAAAAAATCAGGTGCGCACAGATTCAGGTATTGTGACACATTGGGTTTTGAAGATCCTAAGACTACTTATGACAGAATTTATAAAATTGCAAAAGCAACAAATATGCCAATAGAAATGCACTTTCACAATGATTTAGGAATGGCTACTGCTTGTTCTGTGATGGGTGCAAGGGCTGCAATTGATGCAGGTGTTGATGCGTATATCAATACTGCAATCAACGGAATGGGCGAAAGAGCAGGAAATGCTGATTTGGTTTCTTGTTTGTTGGCATGTTTAAAATCCGCAGGATTTAAAGGAAAATATAAAATTGATGAAAATATTAAACTAGATAGAGCTTGGCATTTGGCAAAATATACGGCTTATGCTTTTGGGGTAAATATTCCAATAAACCAACCTGCGGTAGGTGATAATGCTTTTGCGCATGAATCAGGAATCCACGCAGATGGAGCTTTAAAAGATAGAAGGAATTATGAGTTGTATGATTTTGAAGAGCTTGGCAGAGGTGAACCTGAAATTATTGAAACAGGCAGAATGATTACCACAGGGGAATATGGTGGTATTAAAGGTTTCAGAAACGTATATAATAACCTTGAACTTGAGTTTAAAGATGAACATGAGGCAAGAAACATTTTGGAACTAGCCAGATATGCTAACGTTCATACTCAAAAACCTTTAACAACAAGTGAATTGAGATTTATTTATTATTATCCAGATGTTGCGGCTCAAATTATGACAGTATCACCATATTATGAACCGATTGGAGCAATTAAAGAACGTGTTGAATACGAAATCGCTCATCCACCGGAAAGTGTGATTTAGTATAGTGTATGTGTTAAATATTTCGTTGGCAAAAATGTTTTTAGATAAGTAGAAATTTAAAAACAAAGAGACGAAAATTCGAGACAATGCAAATGGTAGAAATATTTGTGGGGATACTTTGTTTTCCCCACACCACTTTATTCTATTGTAATGAAGTATACCATTTGGAAAGGCAAAACTTTACCAACAAACAGTGCCACCACCAATTAGGTGTCCGTCATTGAGGTCATAGATTACCCCTGCTTGTCCAGGTGTTACGGAGTTTACAGGTTTGTAAAACTCAATTTCAATCTTGTCATCAATCAACTGAATTTTTGCTTTTTGGGCTGGCATGTTGTAACGGATTTTGACAAGAGCATCAAAGTTTTTTGTTTCGATTGGGTATGAAAAATTCAAATTTTCAATAACAAGTTTTGAGCGAAAATCATCTTCGCGTTTGCCAAGGTATACAATATTTTTTTCTGCATCAATATTTATTACGTATAGCGGATAAGGGGCAGCAATACCAATTCCTTTTCTTTGCCCTATTGTGTAGAGATAGTGTCCTTTGTGAGTTCCAAGTTTTTTACCGGTCGGAATTTCAATAAAATCACCTTCGATTTCGCCAAATTTATCAATCAAATATTTTTTTGTTGTGTTTGGTTTTTGGATAAAACAAATATCTTGGCTTTCTTTTGAGGATTTTGACGGTAGGTCAAAGTCTATTGCTATTTGCTTAACTTGTGCTTTTTCGTATTCATATAGTGGAAAAACGGTTTTAGAAAGTTGTTTTTGCCCAAGCCGATATAGAAAATACAATTGGTCTTTGTGCTCATCTTTTGCCGGATATAGCTTGTATACTCCACCAACTTGTCTTATGTCGGCATAATGACCTGTTGCAAAAATATCTGCCTTGAGTTCATTTATTGCGTAGTCAAAAAGTTCGCCCCATTTGATAAATTGATTACATACGATACAAGGGTTTGGGGTTTCACCCTTTTTGTACGAATTTTCAAAGTAGTCGATAACTTTTTGTTGGAAATCTTTTGTTACATCTAAAATATGGTGCTCAATTCCGAGTTTATCTGCGACTTCTTTTGCATTTTTGCAAATTGTGTCAGCGGCAGGGGTATTTACCATTTTACCTGTCAAACCTATTACATTGTAGCCTTTTTTTTGTAATAAAAATGCTGTAACGGAGCTGTCAACTCCGCCTGATAGTGCCACAACCGCTATCTTTTCTTTTTTGTTATCTTCCATTGTTTATCCTTTTTTCTAATTATAAACGAAAAATTTTATATTTATTTATTAAGCAATGTATTAATTCTAAAGTATTAGACTTTAAAATTTTAGCTAGATATCTTATAATATATATAAGGGATATAAATAGGAGTTGTGAAATGCGCAGTCGTTGGTATGAATTGTCACCTGATGTTTGTATTGTAATTAGTAAAATAGAATTAGCCAAAGCAGAAGACCAAACTCGGTATGCAAAATTAATGCTGACAGAACTTCGCAAAGCAGGTTATGAACCAAATCGACAAATTTACTTAGATAGGATTCGCTCATATCAAATGAGGCGTTGGTATGACAAAAATAGATTCTTATTTATGGCATTTGAGTATCTGAAGGATTCAAAATCAGATATTCAGTCTACTGTTGCAACTAATGTTTTACGTTTGATAAGGCAAGAAAATGCAGCATAAAGTTTGATTGCACTTGTTGCAATAAGGGAGCTTATTGAATAGGCTCCCTTTTCGTATGTTTAAACAAGTCCTTCTTTCAATGCTTTTACTGCGGCTTGGGTTCTGTCATCAACTACGAGTTTTTGGATAATATTGCAAACATGTGCTTTTGCAGTGTGGGCAGAAATAGTTAGCGCTTCGGCAATTTCGTTGTTTGATTTGCCGTCAACAACCAGTTTCAAGACTTCATACTCTCTTTGTGTAAGGTTTGAATGTTGTTCTCGGAACATTGCGCGTGACATTTGCCGTTGCGGAACAATTCCACAATTTTTGTCTCTCAATATAGGTACGGCAAGTGGGTCAATCCACATAGCTCCTTCTTTTATTGTTTGGATAATCATTTTTAAAATATCTGTATTAATATCTTTCATTACATAGGCGCGTGCGCCTGTTTGCAAGGAGTTAAGAACTTCTTGTTCACTCAGATGTGACGTTAACATAATAACTTTTGCATTGGTGTTGAGTTCAAGAATTCTTTTTGTAGCTTCAATTCCTGACATATCAGGTAAACCTATGTCCATCAAGGTTACATCAGGGTGAGTGGTTTTGAATTTTTCAATTGCCTCATGTCCGCTCTGAGCTTCTGATGTAACTTCTAGTCCGTCTTGCTCTTCAAACAGAGATTTTAAACCTACTCGCATAAGTTTGTGATCTTCTACAAGTAGTAATTTTATTGCTGAATTAATCATAATTTCTCACTCCTTAACGGTTATTTTTTATTATTATATTGTTTTGAATGATTGGTGATATCTGTTTTGTGGCGGTTTGTTGCGGCTATTATTATTGAGGTTTATGTTTGTTATTAAATAATATTTTTAATTTATATATATATTTATAAAATTTTAATATTTAATTTTATGGCGAAACTTCTCTGTTTGTTATAGTATGAGGAAAATACAAAACACAGGATAATAAATATATGAAATACTCCAAATTTTCAGCGGTAATAATCGGAAGCGGAATTGCAGGCTTGTATGCTGCATTAAAGATTGAACAGCAGTTAGATTTACCTGATGGCGTTTTGTTGATTACAAAATCTCAACTTGGCGAAAGTAATTCTTATTACGCTCAAGGTGGTATGGTTGCAGTATTAAAAGATAATAAAAATGACTCGGTTGAATCTCACGTTACTGATACAATCAGAGCCGGTGCAGGTTTGAGCGAAATTAATACAATTAAATTTATTAGTGAAAATTCTGATAAAGTTGTACGCGATTTGTTGAAGTTCGGAGTTGAATTTGATAGAGATGAAGATGGAAACTTTACATTGACAAAAGAGGCTGCTCATAGTGTTCGCAGAATTTTACATTCTGGCGGAGATGCTACGGGACGAGAAATCGAAATTGCATTATGTTCGGCTGTGAAAAATAATAAAAATATCAAAGTTTATGAAAATACTGATGCGGTAGATTTGTTGGTAAAAAATTCTGAATGCGGTGGAGTGATTGTTTATCATTCGCAAAATGATGAATATGAAACAATCAAGTCTCATTGCGTAATTTTGGCAACAGGCGGACTCGGACAGTTGTACAAATATACAACAAATCCATCAGGTGCTACAGGTGATGGGTTTGCTCTAGCTTATCGTGCCGGTGCGGTTTTGCAGGATATGGAGTTTGTTCAATTTCACCCAACTGCTTTGGCAATTGATGATAAAGTAAATCATAACAGATTTTTGATTAGTGAGGCTGTGCGTGGAGAAGGTGCAAAACTTTGCGACAAATCAGGTTATCAATATATGGCAAAGTACCATGAAAAAAAAGAACTTGCTCCACGTGATATAGTCGCTCGTGCAAATTATTGCGAAATGCGCGATAACAATGTTCCAAATGTTTATCTTGATGCAACTGTTATCGGAAAAGAAAAATTGTCAAAAAGATTCCCTACGATTGGTAAAAAATGTATGGACTCAAACATTGATATCTCAAAGGATTTAATTCCTGTTGCGCCTGCTGCACATTATTTCATGGGTGGTGTTAAAACCAATTTGAAAGGCGAGACTTCTATAAAAGGACTTTATGCGATTGGTGAAGTTTCTTCTACCGGTTTGCATGGTGCAAACAGATTGGCAAGTAATTCGCTTTTAGAATGTGTAGTTTGTGCTTATGAGGCATCTGAATTTCTAAAAAATAAAGATTTATCTTTTGAAAATGTAGATGATAAAATTTATGAAGATGTGATATCAAAATATGATGAAAAACGTGATTTTCTAAAAGTTGATATCTCAAGTTTGAAATCAAAACTACAAAATACAATGTGGGACAATGTAGGGATTTATCGTGATGAAAAATCCTTAAATCGTGCTTTGGCTGATATTGAGCAAATGTGCAAGGAATTTCACCGAGATTACAAATGTTTATCAAAAGATGAATACGAATTGAGAAATATGTTAATAACTGCCAGTTTGATTGTAAAATCTGCACTAAATCGTAAGGAGTCAAGAGGCGCACATTATCGTACGGATTACCTTGAAACAAGTGAAGATTGCGAACACAGCTTAATAAAGAAAGAAAAAGGAGAAATAAGTTTTGCTAAGTAATTTTTATGTAGAAGACCATGTTAAATCTGCTTTGATGGAAGATATCGGATTTGGTGATGTTACAACTGAAAGTATTGTAGGCGAAGATAAAATTTTTACAGCATCTTTGGTTTCTCGCTGTGAAGGTATTATTTGTGGACTTGAAGTTTTTAAGACTGTGTTTAGAGTTTTATCAGACAAAGTTCAAGTGGATTTACATTTTAAAGATGGTGACAAAATAAAAAAGGGCGATGTTCTTGCAACTCTACATGGGGCAGGAAAATATTTGCTGCTTGGTGAAAGAGTTTCTCTAAATTATATCCAAAGAATGAGTGGAATTGCGACAGAAACTCACAAATACCAACAGGCAATTGGTGATTTGCCTTGCAAAATCGTTGATACAAGAAAAACCACTCCAAACTTTAGAGCATTTGAAAAATATTCAGTAAAAATTGGCGGTGGAGCTTTGCATAGATTTAATCTTTCTGATTGTGCGATGATTAAAGATAATCACATTCAGGTTGCAGGTTCAGTGACAAATGCGGTAAAAATGGTTAAGGCGAATTTGTCACACGCACATAAGGTTGAACTAGAGTGTGATACAATCGACCAAATAAAAGAGGCTTTGCCTTTGGGGGTTGATATCATTATGCTTGATAATATGTCGTTAGATGAAATGAAAGAGGCAGTTAAATTGATTGACCATCGCGCAATTGTCGAGGCTAGTGGTAATGTTCGATTAGAGACAGTTCGCGCTATTGCAGAATGTGGTGTGGACATAATTTCCTCAAGTGCAATTGTTGCTAAAGCTCCAACTCTTGATATTGCTTTAGATATGTAGGTATAGTTGAAGATAAGAACGGCATATAATAATGTAGGTCGGCTTTACCAAATCGAGGACGTAACCTTGCCAAAATTCGCTGTTCCGAATTTCATCATCACAAAACTTTACAAAATAGCAATTTTAGTGTGAAAAATACCTTTATTCTCATGTAACAAAGGGGATTTTATAATGGGGATTGTTTTAGTAACACTTCAAATTTTAGCTATTGGCGAAATTTCTAAAGAATTACTGGCGCGTGCATTGTAACTTGAATGTCTATTTTTTTACAAGTGCAGGGCGCGTTACGCTCAAAACCGTTTCATTTGGAATGTAAAAGTCTTTGACACCATAATTTGCGTTTATGAACAAAAATTCTAATGTTTCACCGCTTTTTATTCCCAAAATGTCAAACGGAATTTTTAAATCTAAAACTTCGTCATATACGGTTTCAATTGATTTAGACATCTCAAGAACCCACATATCTCCGGGGATAGCTTTTATTATTCTAAGTAGTTGCAATTTGTTGTTCCTGATTGCAATTTGAATTTCGTTGTGGAATTTTTCCATTGAAACTGGTGTGATGTTTTTAGTTTTGTTGATTAATCTAACTGGTGACAAATCCTGTCTATGACTTGCTTTTCGTGTATAAATATACATTTGGTATGTTCGTTTAGAAAGTTCCAAATTTTCTTTAATATATTTGTTCAAATGGAATTTTAGGTAGAAATTATTTTGGTCATTTCCAAATCGAATTTTGTCAAATAATTTTGATTCACGCAAAACCGGACCGTCAGGAATTTCAATGCTTCATCCACATTCTTTGCCTTATCTAACATCATTCGAATGGCTGTTGTCGTTGTGATATCCACCTTATCTGTATTTTGATTAGTTGGTGCTGTATCAATCAATAAAACACCAACAGCCAATCCTTTTTCATTCATCCCATCTAGTGGTGCATAGGGAGCTGCCAAAGTAACTAAAGAATCTTTTAATGTATCAGGCAAATGTTTTTCATTATATCCAACAAAACCTAAATTTACCATGGATACAGAGGCATAGCCATTTTTAGGCTTTGTCTTTACCAATACGCTTGGCGAATAATCCATATCAAAGTTACGCCCAAACAAATAGCCTGATTCTGGGTTTTGAGCAATAAAAGTAGAACAACCTAAATCAGGAATCTTGATGCTTAAAGGTAAGCCTTTCATTACGTGATTCACCACAAATTCCACAAGCTCTTTATCATTACTTGCGCCTTTTTCTAAAAAATCATCCAATCCATAATCTGCACTATATTCCATTGTATACATTGGATAGGCATCGATTTTCTTTAATGATTTTAACGAACTATATTCCTTATGAAATAGACAAACAATGCCTATTCCACATATCAATACTAAACATAATATTGTGATTCCTATTTTCTTTAATAATTTCATACATACTCCTTTAGTTCATTTTGTGAACTATTAAAGTATACAATATTAGTTTACATTGTCAACTATAAAAAATAGAGATGAATTAATCATCTCTACGTCCTAATAATCGTAAAATGTATAAGAAGATATTCAAGAAATCTAAATATAGCTGTAAAGCCATATAAATCGATATCTTTTCATCTTCATAGCCATTCAACATATAATTCATTTTTTGTATGTCCCAAGCCGTTAGTCCAGTGAACAACAATAGTCCTATCACACTCCATAGACGCACATCCATACTGACTCTAAAAATCATAAAGAAGAATTGACTAAAGATCATCGCAATTAAACCAATCAAACAAATGTTTCCCACTTTACTAAGATCCATTTTAGTCGTCTTTCCAATAATAGCTAAACACGCAAAGTAGATAGCACTAATACCAAAGGCAGCCGCAATCTGTCCCGCACTATAAACATAAGCCAATGATGTCATATTAATTCCCATTGTGAGCGAATAAACAATAAACATCGTTTTCATACTAGAAGCAGGTGTATTCCTTGATAATTGGCGTCCCATTGAAATGGTTAATGAAATTTGTACGATGAACAACAATAATGAAATCATTGGAATCTGAATAATAAACATGAATATACCTGAAGCATACAACAATGCCGAAGTGATTGCCGTAATTCCAAGACCTACCATCATCCAACTGTATACTTTATATAATGAATTTGTACTTACTGAATTTGAATAGTTATTTGTATACATACGTAAATTTACCTCCTATTTGTAGAGTATTTTATGTTTTTTGCATATACATTACAATGTACAACTCGATCAAAATGACTATTCGATTCACATTATGTTCAAAATTTAACCTTTAAAAGTTGCTCAATTTACTAAGTTTTTCTAGTTTAACCTGTAAAGCCTTTATTTTTTTCAAAAATAAAAGAATGTATTTCTACACTCTCTTACTTGATATCCAATTCAATTGGCTCATCCATCGTATCACTGACATATTTGCCATTCTTTTTTCTTTGTTTTACACACTCCGTCAACAAATATTCAATTTGTCCGTTGACGCTGCGAAAATCATCTTCTGCCCATGAAGCGATTTGATCGTACAATTTCTTTGAAAGACGCAAAGGAATCTGTTTCTTTTCCATTAATACAAGCTGCCAGAATTCACGACTGGCTGCGCATCATGGTTTCCACAAAGTACGACTAATAAGTTAGAAACCATAGCCGCTTTCCTTTCTTCATCTAATTCTACAACCCCATTTTCATTCAAACGCTCCAATGCCATTTCAACCATACCAACAGCTCCATCCACAATCATCTTACGTGCATCAATGATAGCACTAGCCTGTTGTCTTTGAAGCATAACTGCAGCGATTTCTGGTGCATAAGCCAAGTATGTAATTCTTGCCTCAATGATTTCAAGACCTGCATCTTTTACCTTACTTTGAATTTCATCACGAATTCTAGAAGCCACTACTTCACTAGAACCTCTAAGACTTCCTTCATCGGCAACACCATCACCTGTTGTATCTACATTTTCAGCTACATCATAAGGATAAATACGAACAATATTACGTAATGCACTATCGCATTGTAAAGAAAGATACTCCTTATAGTTATCCACATTGAATACAGCCTTTGCGGTATCTGTAACACGCCACATAACGGCAATTCCAATCTCTACGGGATTTCCTAAACAATCATTGATCTTTTGGCGATTGTTGTTTAAAGTCATGATCTTCAAAGATACTTTTTTAGAAACTATATCTTTAATGTCTTGTGCTTGGGCAATACTCTTCTTAGAACCATCATCCACATCTCCACTCTGATTTAATTTTGTCTTTGCGGCAGGATTCACAGCCTGACAAAATGGGTTCACATAATAGAAACCCGCATCCTTTAAAGTACCTACATATTTACCAAACAAAGTTAAAACTAAGGCTTCTTGTGGCTTTAATACTTTTAAACCAAGAAATGGAATCCAACCAATACATAGCCATATAATTCCAATAATAAATAGCGGCCAAATTAATGCAGCCCCTAGTATTGTCATTAATAAAGCTACAATATATAAAACGATCCATAATATCATCATGGCCATGCCATTCTTTTTGTTGCTTAAAACTTTTTCTGTCATGATAAGCACCTCCTGATACCTAGATGATATCACATTGATATCTATTGTCAATAATAAAAAGGATGATTTCTCACCCTTAAAAATTATAAACTCTTGTGTAATGTATCAAGAACTGTTTTAAGATCATTTACACCCATTTGACCTGGAGCACTGGCCTTTTTAGCTGCACCAAATGTCAAACAAGAACCAAATACTTCACCAGCTAAACGAGAAATAACACCTGTAGCTGCCATAGACATTGTGATGATTGGACGATCTGCATGTTCTTCAACCATTTCATTTGTAGCTGATAATAATGTCAATACATCCTTTTTAGATTGAGGCATAACTGCAATCTTAGGAATGTCTGCACCCTTTTCTTGCATAGCACACAAACGAGAAATGATTTCTTCTTTTGCAGGTGTTTTGAAGAAGTCATGGTTTGACATAATCACTTTTACACCATTTTCATGAGCTGTAGTTACAATTGTTTCTACTTCTGAATCACCAGTATATAATTCAACATCAACTGCATCTACATATCCACTTTTGGCAACAGCACAATTCAATTCTACATAATATGTAGTAGAAACTTCTAATTCTCCACCTTCCTTTTTAGAACGGAAAGTAGCTAATACTGGAGTTTCTTTAAATACTTCACGCAATTCTTTTGCCATTTCAACAACAGCTTCTGTATTTTCAACACCTTCAAACCAATCCATACGCCATTCAATAATATCAGCTGGTGTATCAAGAATGATTTTAGCTTGTTCTAAAACATCTTCTTTTGTTTTTCCACAAATTGGAACACAAATCTTTGGTACGCCTGCACCAAATTCAACATTTTTCATTGTTACTGTATTCATTTTTTATTCTCCTGGTATATTGTAATTGACCCATCTAACTGGTCATCTACAATATACTTCTCCTTTCTTTCAACCTTTAATAACCGTGGTTGAAGACGGTGTTGTTAATTTGTAAAATTGAATATGTGAATGTGGATTTGTATATTTTTTTCCTGTGGCTTGACTACTTTAAAAAGGTTCTTACCACACCTTATTCCAAAACAGTGATTAGTTAGATGAGTCTTTGAATTCGTATTTTGAACCAGGTTTTGTGGTCTAAGTGTTGTGGATAACCATTTTCACACGTTTCTATAAAGAAAGGATGTTTATTTATGAAATTAGTTGGTATCGATGTTGGAAAGAACAGTCATCATTTTTGTGTCATGGACAAAGAAACCGGTGAATTCAATGTTGCACCTTCTTCTTTTTCTAACAACAAAGAAGGATTTGACTTTCTGATCAACTCTCTTAAACCGTATTCTAAAAAATCAATTCTAATTGGTATGGAAGACACTGGGCATTACCATGTTGCTCTTCTTAAATTTCTTCTTAGCAACGGATATACCGTTGCCTTGATCAACCCTAAAACTACTGATCTTACACGTAAGATGGAAGGTGGCATTACTAAGAATGACAAACTGGATACAATCACCATTTGTGATGTTCTAGATACTCCTGAGCGTAAGAAACAGTATCGTATTACTAAAGTTGACCGTTTTGATTTATACGAACAAAGACAATTGACTCGTCATCACCATAATCTAAAGGAAGAACTCAATGTCTACTGTAATCGACTACAGAAATCGATTGATCTTGTTTTTCCTGAATTCAACACTTTATTCAGTTCGAAATATAGCATTGTTTACATGAACCTTCTTAAAACGTTTGGCAGTGCTGAAGCTATTGCTTCTACAGATATTCGTACAATTCGTAAATGTTTTGAAGTCAAAGGAAGAGGCGGTCGTATTTCATTAACTCCGGAAAAATTAAAAGAATGTGCAAAGAATTCTATCGGAATCTCTTCTGAAGTTGAAACTATACAGATCAAACACTTGGTAAGCCAAATCACGCTTATTAAAGAGCAAATCGCTGAAATAGATAAAAAAATAGAAGAGTTCTCAATCACAAACAACTCTCCTATCCTAAGCATTCCAGGGATTTCTCATTTCTCTGGTACTTCTATTTTAGCCGAATTAGGAGATATTGGCAATTATTCCAAGCCATCTCAGATCATTAAATTTGCAGGAGTAGCACCATATCACTATGAATCGAGTCAATACAACGCCCAACATACTGGCATAACCAAGAAGGGATCTAAATATCTTAGAAAAACTTTGTATCAAATCATATTGCCTGTAATCAAAAATAATCCTGTATTCAAGAAATACTATCTATTAAAGATTTCTCAAGGTAAAGGACACCGTTGTGCTCAAGGTCACTGCATTAGAAAGCTGCTTAGAATCATTTATCATTTACTAGAAACAGGACAATCATTTGATCCTGCATTATTAAGATAAGACAAATGCATCTAAAGCATCTGAACTTTTAAAAAATCGCATTTTAAAAGTTCTTTTCGTCATGCCTAAATTTAATCCAATATTCACATTTTCAAAGATCAATTTAAAACTAACTAAAAAATCTAGTTATTTTATATTTTCAAACTTTTTCATAAAAACTACTTGAATTTTATATAGTTAGCTACTGTGTATGGGATGTTCCTCAGTTCCTAGACTAACCAATAGTTTATGGCGCATATTAAAAACATTACGTTCATTCACATTGATTTTAGCAGCCGTTTCTTTAAGAGATACACCATTCAATGTATCCAAAATAAGTTCATTCCATTTAGATTGGTCTTGGTGAGAATAAAAAGTAAGCTGACCGCGGTCAATAACAAAACGTTTACCGCATTCTTTACAACGAAGCATCTGTTTACCAGAGTTGGCAAAACCGCTTTTAACCAAACGAGGATGATAACATCCGCATTTAGGACAGTATTCAAAATGATAAGTATCCATTTTACTGTTTGTATCTAAAAAGTCTGTGATTTCACGATCAATCTTTTCGATTTGAAAAGCTTGTAAAGCAGCAATAGTATCTTGGTTTAAATATTTTGAAGTTCTTGTCATAAGTGTAGTCTCTCCTTCATTTACACTTATACAATAAATCTTAAATTGACATCATTAATGTCAGTTATGTTAACAAGTCACCAATGTATCTGTTAAGCCAATTTAAATCTTGTTCGAAAGATTGTCATATATCTGAATCAGGCTTTGTCTTATATTATACGAATCAGTGTCCTTTTAATGCGAAATATGTACCAATTGTTGAACAAGTAGCTAAGGAACATAACATTTCATTTAAAGTGATTCATTTAGATACAAAAGAAAAGGCGCAAAATGCGCCAACACCTATTACTACCTATGCTTTATTTTATAATGGGGAGTATGTGACAAATGATGTAATGAATGAAAAGAAGTTTTTAAAGCTTTTATCAAATCTGGGGTTGTAGTATTACAACCCTTTATTATTTGACATCATGTTTTTAGACCAAAATTCATTTTGTATGTTTTTATGAATGAATTCCTCCTTGCACTTTAGTGTGTTTTGTACTAGAATTTTAGATGTAGTAAATAAATCTGGGGAGCTATTGCTGAGAGGAAGTTCGACTTCGACCCATTAAACCTGACGGATAATGCCGGCGTAGGAAGTATAGATGTTTTTTTTGACCTGTCTTTTTACGTTGCAGGTCTTTTTATTTTATTGCCTTACTGTAGGGGAGCGCCTAGAGTATAGAAAACAAGCGAGGGAGCCTGAATGGACAGGATGAGAGAGGACTGTTTGTCTAATACCGAAACCACAGATGGTTTTTTGCGTGTTTTCTAGGCCATCTGTATCTGTAGGAGGTAGTATTATGAATAAACACAATTACTTATTAAGCTTAGTCTTTTTTTCAATGATGGTAGCTGTTGGAGTGGTCATTTCACCAATTTTACGTGTGGAAGGAATGTGTCCTATGGCACACTTGATCAATATCACAATGGCCGTATTTATGGGGCCTTGGTATTCATTTCTTTGCGCTTTAGCGATTGGTTTAATTCGAATGGCTGTTATGGGAATTCCACCATTGGCTTTAACGGGAGCCGTTTTTGGAGCTGCATTATCTGGTATTTTATATCGTGTTAGTAAAGGAAAGATCTGGGCTGCTGTACTTGGTGAAATTATTGGTACTGGTTTAATTGGTTCTGTTCTTTCATATCCAGTAATGACTTATTTATGGGGTAGAACAGGACTTACATGGATGTTCTATGTACCTAGTTTTTTAATGGGTACCATCATCGGTGGAAGTATTGCGTATGTTCTATTGAAGTCAATGTCTCGTAGTGGTATTCTAGAAAATATTCAAAGAAAGTTAGGAGTGCAAAAATTTGTTGAAACAAACGAATAATTTGATTCACTGTATCACAAATCCGATTTCAATTAATGATTGTGCAAATCTTATATTAGCTTTGGGGGCTAAGCCTATTATGGCTTGTCATCCAGATGAAGTGGAATCGATTACTTCAAATTCAAGTGCATTGGCATTAAATCTAGGTAACTTTGATGATGTAAGAGCTAAATCTATGATGGTTAGTGCTAAGTGTGCTAAAGAAAAAGGTATTCCATTCATTTTAGATTTGGTGGGAGTGGCTTGTTCAACACTTCGATTGAATTATGCCAAAGAACTTGT